>ERZ761602.738-NODE-738-length-66218-cov-7.263153_pt1 | contig 66218 bp, 52 predicted proteins | sample MGYA00512165_ERZ761602 | MGnify/ENA primary metagenome ERZ761602 (study PRJEB28899, sample SAMN02445085) | bioreactor sludge metagenome | biome: EBPR sludge; isolation source: Thorneside wastewater treatment plant | place: Australia: Brisbane, Thorneside Wastewater...
CAGCAGCTGCGTGCCCACGGCGACCACGATCAGGGCCATGGTGGCGGCTTCGATGACGAAGACGTCTTTGAACAGCGCCGCGTCCAGGATGTAGCTGCCCAGGCCCGGAAAGCCGAAGACCGACTCGACGATGACGATGCCGCCGACCAGCCAGTTCACGTGCAGCATGATGACCGTGATCGGCGCCATCAGGGCGTTGCGCAGGGCATGCCGCACCACGATGCGCCAGCGCGGCAGGCCTTTGAGGACGGCGGTGCGGATGTAGTTGGTGCGCATGACCTCGACCATGCTGGCGCGCGTGATCCGCAGGACGTAGCCCAATTCGGCCAGGGTCAGGGTCAGCACCGGCAGCACCAGCATTTCCGGCTGTTCGAAGAGCGCGTTCTCGTTGGCGACCACGACCGCGCCGGGCAGCAGGCCGAGCCACTGGGACAGGACGAGCACCAGCAGCGTCCCGCTGACGAACTCGGGCGTGGCCGTGGTCACCAGGCCGCCCAGCGACAGCGCGCGGTCCAGCCAGCGGCCTTCGTTGAGCCCGGCGATGACGCCGAGCAGCAGCGCGATCGGCATCACCACCGCGAAGGCCAGGCCGGCCAGCAAGCCGGTGTTGCGCAGGCGCGGCAGGAAGGTCTCGGTCACCGGGCGGCGGGTGAGGAAGGAGACGCCCGGGTCGCCGCGCAGCAGGCCCAGCTGGAGCGGGATGTATTGCTGCGGGGCGCCGGCCGCACTGGTCCAGGAGGCCAGTTCCGGCGTCCACTCCACGGCCTGCTGGCCTTTGACCCACATCGCCGCCCGGCCGCTGGGGTTGACGCTCCAGAAGATCTGGCGGGCCGGCTCAGCCGGGTCCGGCCGCCAGACCTCGTCCGTGAGCAGCGCCTCCACGACCGTGCCGTCCGGCTGGCGCGTGCGCTCCACGATCTGCGCGCCGTCCGGGGAGTAATGCTGCGTCAGGCGCCCGTCGGGCTCCTGGCGCCACCAGCTGTAGCGCTGGGTGTCGGTCTCCACCACCCGCACCACCGGCTGGCCGATGAGCTGGGCCGCCTGCCAGTCGCTGCCGATGACCCAGCGCAGGTAGCGGGTGGCGGGGGGCTGGTCCAGGCCGTTCTGTTTGTTGAACGAGGCCTCCTGCTCGGGCGTGATGTTGTTGCCCAGGGTGTTGATGGCGATGTTGCCGGGCGCGATCTCGCTCAGGGCGAAGACCACCACCGACACGAACGCCATCGTGAAGAGCAGGCTGACGGTGCGCTGGACCAGGAACTTGTACATAGTCTCCGCCCGGGATGAACACGGCAGGGGCAGGCCCGGCCGTCACCGGGCCGCGGGCCTGCCCCTGCCCACTGTCTCAGGCGCTCAAGGCGGCGCTGCCTACTTCCGCAGCTTTTCCTTGTCCGGATCGTACCAGACTTCGCGCCACAGGTTGTAGGAGGTGGGATGGGCGGTGATGCCCTGGAAGGCCGGGTTGAACGGCTCCCACATGTTCAGCCAGTAGGCCGCGCCGATCGGGCCGCGCTCCATCTGGATGGTCTCGATCTGCTTCATGATCGCGCGGCGCGCTTCCAGGTCGTACGTGCCCTGGGCCTGCACCACCAGATCGGAGAACTCCTTGTCGATCCAGCGGCTCTCGTTCCAGCCGGCCAGGGGCTTGCCCTCCGCGTCCGAGCCGTAGCCGAGCGGCAGCACCATGGTGCCCAACGGGCGGTGGGTCCACGGCGTCACGCCCACCGTCGTCTGATCCCAGACCTCCCAGTAGTTGGCGTTGGGCATGGTGTTGAGGGTGACGTTGATGCCGGCGGCCTTGGCCGTCTCTTTCAAGCTCTCCATGTAGGCCACCACGTCGGTCCAGCCGGTGCCGACGTCCACGGTCACGTCCAGACTGCTCAGGCCGGCCTTCTGCAGCAGGGCCTTGGCGCCCTCCGGGTCGTAGGCGGGCACGTCGATGGGCGCGAACTCAGGATGCACCGGCGAGACGTGGCAGTCGTGGCCGAGCGCGCCCTCCCCGAAGTAGGCGGCGGCCAGGATCTTCTCGCGGTCCTGGCATTTCTTGAGCGCCAGACGCACGTCGTTGTTGTCCCACGGCGGGGTATCCACGCGCACGCGCAGCACGCGCACCTGGGCCGTGGCAACCGACTCGATCTTGATGGCCGAGTCGTTGCGCAGCGCCAGGAAGTTGTCGGCCGTGAGCTGGTAGATGTTGTCCACCTGGCCGGACTTGAGGGCGTTGACGGCCGCCGATTGCTCGTTGCCCAGGTCGATGAACTCGATGGCATCCAGGTAGGGCAGGGGGTTCCCGTCGGCGCCGTTCTGCCAGTAGCCTTCGCGGCGCACGACTTTGGCGCGCTCCTTGGCTTTGTACTCGGCCAGGGTGTACGGCCCGGTGCTGAAGTTCTTGCCGGAGGCCAGGTCGCCGTCGAAGGTGGGGTGGATGACCATGGCCGGGTAATGGAACAAGCTCTCCGGCACGTCCAGCTTGGGCGCGGACAGGTTGAGCTTGACCGTGTATTTGTCCACCACTTCGACGTCGTTGCTGGTCAGGAAGCCCGCCCACAGGCCGACGACCGCGCTCTGGTCGTAATCCAGCCACTGGCCGAAGTTCCACTTGACGTGGTCGGCCACGAACTCTTCGCCGTTCTGGCCGTCCTTGAACCAGAAGATGCCCTGGCGCAGTTTGAGCGTCCAGGTCTTGAGGTCGTCGCTCGGCTGCCAGCTCTCCAGCAGCAGCGGATGGGTGATGTTCTTGTTGTCGGTCTCGGTCAGGTATTCGAAGACGTGGCGGAACGTGTTGGGGGCTTCCACCCACGAGAACAACACGGGGTGGTTCACGGCCTGCAGTTGCATGGCCACCCGCAGCGTGCCGCCGCGTTTGATGGCGCCGGTGGCCACGGCCTGGGTGGCGGCTGGCGCCTGGGTGGCGGCCGGCGCACACGCGGCCATGATCTGCGCGGCCGGCAGGCTGACGCCGAGGAGCGTCGCCAGCCGCAGGAACTCGCGGCGGCTGATGCGGCCGCGCCGCAGGTCCCGCTGGGCCTGCGGGACGGCCGGGTGAATACGCTGCTTGTGGTCAGTCATCGAAGCTCTCTCCTTCTCCGGGCAACTGGGCGGATGATCCGGCGTTTACAGGGGCGGGGAGACGGGCATCACTCGGCCGAAACACCTCCTTGGTTGTGCATTTCTCCACAAAAGAAAAAGACGAACGGGACAAGCTGATCACCAGTCTTGTTCGCCGTTCGTCTGCTCTCGTCTCAGAAAGCCGCACGCGGTTGGTCCCAAACACCTTTCTGCGCCGAAAGAGTATGGGTCGGCACAGGGGCACGTATGTAATTCGTGGCAAGCCACTGCTTGCGACAAATGTAGCGGCTTACGCATTGACTGTCAAGGAGAACGGCACCCCAAAAATACGGCGCGCAGGTTGTGCGCCGCGTTGCATCCATTTGAGCGTGAGCGTGTTATATCAGCAGCCAGGCCTCGCCGGCCCACCGTTCTCGCCTGCTAGCGCATGTCTGAGTCATATACCGCTCTGGCCGCCGACACGCTTGATCCGGCCCGCCCTTTCACCGATCCCGGCCACGCCGCCGCCGATCTCGCCCACCTGCGCGAAGTCGCCCGCTGCCTGCGCGCCGCGCTGTCTGTTTGGGAGTCCGCCCCGCCCACGCCGCTGACCATCGTCCGGCATCGTGAGCCGGACGGCCGGGCCTGCCGCGTCGTGATCGCGCGCGGCGCCGCGTTGCTGCAGGCCGAGCGCTGCGCCGTGGTCGGCTTCTTTGGCCGGCGCCGGCCGGACGCGGATTCAGCCGCGGCGCTGCTGGACCAGACCGACCAGGCGCTGCTGGAGGAGTTCCTGCCGCACCCGCAGATCCTGGCTTACTGTTCACAGGAACGGTCGACGGAGGGGTGGGGCAATCTCGTCTTGATGAGTGACGAGTCCGCCAAGACCCAGTGGGCGGCCAGCGAGCGGCATTGGCAGGCCGCCACGGTATTGGCGCCGCGCTATTACGCTTGGGTGCGCATCCACAACGGCGCGTTGGACGGCCGCGTGCGGGCGGGCGGCGTGCTGCGGCTTCTGCGCACCAAGTACTTCGATTACAGCGCAGGCGGTCTCTGGCGCGGTCTGCGCGTGCTAGACCCGCCGCCGGAGGTCGCCGTCGTCTGAGCCGTCTACTCGGCCGGCGGCGCCCCCAACGGCAGCCAGGCCGTCAGCCGCGTCCCCGCGCCCGCCTCGCTGGCCACCCCGAAGGTGCCGCCCAGCCGCTCGGCGCGCTCGCGCATCGAGCGCAGGCCGAGGTGCCCCGGGAACTCCCCGGCCGGGTCGAACCCCACGCCGTTGTCGTGGACGGTCAGCCGGACGCCGGCGCCATCATCTTCCAGCTGGATCATCACGCGGTTGGCGCGCGCATGCTTGGCCACGTTGTGCATCGCCTCCTGGGCGATGCGGTACAGCGCTTCCTTGGCATCCAGCGACAACGCCGGCTCGGCGCCGAACTGGGCGCGCACGTCCAGGCGGTGGCGCACGCGCAGTGAGTCGCTCTGCTTGGTCAGCGCCACCACCAGGCCCTCGGTCTTGAGCGATTCTGGGCGCAGCTCGAAGATCAGGGCGCGCATTTCGGCCAGGCCGGCTTCGGCCAGCGCGAGCACGTAGTCCAGCGGGTCACGCAGGCCGGCCGGCGCGGCCGCGCCACGGTCCAGCAACGTCCGGGCGGTGCGGGCGCCCAGGGCGATGCCGTACAGGGCCTGGGAGACGGAGTCATGCAGCTCGCGGGCGAGCTTCTGGCGCTCCTCCAGGGCCGCCAGCTGGCCGGCTTGTTCATACAGACGCGCGTTCTCGAGGGCCACGGCCAGCAAGTTGGCCAGGGAGCGCAGCACGGCCAGGTCGCTTTCGTCGAAGCTGGCCAGCTCATCGCTCTGCACGTCGACGACGCCGATGACGCGCCCCTGCGCCATGATCGGCAGGGCCATCTCGGAGCGGGTCCGGCTGCCGTCCATGCGCAGGTAGCGCGGGTCACGCTCCACGTCCGGTACGATGAGCGGCTGGCCGGTGGCGGCCACCCAGCCCGTGATGCCCTCGCGGCCCACCCGCATGCCCAGCGGCGCATAGTGCGCGTTGCCGCCCTGGTCCCACAGCCGGCCGGCCCCGGCGCGATAGATGACGCGGTCGCCCTCCACCAGCCCCAGGCCGACGTGATAGTAATCGAACGTCGCGGCGATCAGCCCCGCCGTCTGGCGCAGCAGCTCGTTCAGGTCCAGGATCGACGTCAGCCGTTGGCCGGCCTCGCTCAGGAACCGGAACTGCTCCACGCGCCGGCCCTCGGCCTCGAACAGGCGCGCATTCTCGATGGCCACGGCCGCCTGGTTGGCCAGGGATTGCAGCACCGACAGGTCGCTCTGGTCAAAGGCGTTGAGCTGCTCGCTTTCGACGTTGAGCACGCCGATGACCTGGCCCTTGACCTTGAGCGGCAGCGCCAGGGCCGAGCCGGTCTGGCCCGGCTCGATGGCGGTATAGCGCGGGTCCGCGCTCACGTCCGGGACGAGCAGCGGCTCACCGGTGGCCGCCACCCGGCCGGCGATGCCTTCCTCGCCGATGCGCAGGCGCCGCTCGACACAGCGCTCGCACGTGGCCGCGTCGCGCCAGACGCCGGCGGCGGCGGTGTAGGTCACTCGGTCTTTCTCCAGCAGGCCGACGTGCACGTGGTAGTACCCGAAGGTGTCCTGGATCAGGCGCACGGTCTGGCTGAGCAGCTCCTCCACCGCCAGGATGGACGTGATGCGGCGGCCGACCTCACCGATGACGCGGAATTGCTCGGCCCGGCGCCGTTCGGCCTCGAACAGGCGCGCATTTTCGATGGCGACGGCGGCCTGGGCCGCGAACGCCATGGCCAGGGCCGCGTCGCCCTCGTCGAAGTAGCCGGGCTGGTCATGGAACAGGGCCAGCAGACCGGTGGCCTGCTCCTTGACGATGAGCGGCACACCCAGGAAGGCGCGCATGTAGGGGACGGCGTCGCGCAGCCGCGCACCGCTGGTATTGGCGGCCGGCGGCTCGGTCTTCACGTCGGCGACGCGCACCGGCTGGCGGGACGCGATCACCTGGTGGCCCAGCCCGCCGGCCAGCGGGAAGCGCGCCTGGACCACGCTGGCGGCCAGGTCTGGCCCGCGGTAGGCGCGAAAGCCGAGCCGCTCATCCTCCACCGTCAGGACGGCCGCGCCGCTGTAAGCGACGACGTCCTTGAGCTGGTCCAGGATGATGTCGAGCAGCGGGCCGAGCGCGCGGGTGGAGGTCACGTCGCGCGCCACCTTGAGCAGCGTGGTCAGTTCGCGCGTGCGCTCGGCCTCGCGTTTCTCGGTCTCGAACAGGCGCGCGTTTTGGATGGCGATGGCCACCTGCCGCCCGAACTCCAGCGCCAGCTCGGCCTGGGCCTGGGAGAAGCCGGCCACGGCCTGGTGGTGCAGGGCGAGCATACCCACCACCTGCTCGTTGAACAGCAGCGGCACGCCCATCCAGGCGCGCACATAGTGCAGCGGCCCGGTGAAACGCTCGTGGTGGCGCCAGGTCGGGTTGCCGGGCACGCGCACATCCGGCACGCGGACGGGCCGGTGGTCGGCCAGCATCTGGCGGCTGAACAGGTCGTCGGCGGCCGAAAAGCGGATCTGGAGCGCCGCCGCCACCGGCGCCGGGCCGCGATAGGCGCGCGCCACAAACACGCCGTCGTCCAGCGTCAGCACCACGGCGCCGGCGTAGTCGATGGCCGCGCGCAGCTGCTCCAGGATCAGGCCGAGCAGCGGCTCGAGCTGCAGGGTGGAGCTGACGTTGCGCGTGATGTCCAGCAGGGTGGCCAGCTCGCGCGTGCGCGCCTCCACGCGCTGTTCGAGGGTGGTGTAGGACTCGCGCAGTTCGGCCGCCATCCGGTTGAACTGCTGCGCCAGGTCCTCCAGCTCGTCGCCGGTGCGCGCCTGCACGGCCTGGCCGAAGTTGCCGCTGGCCATCTGGCGCGCGGCCTCCACCAGTTCGGCGATGGGGCCGGTGATGCGGCGTACGCCGATCAGGACGACCAGCGCTGGCACAACGACGCCTAACCCGAGCAGCAGCAGCAGAAACTGGCCGTAGCCCTGGCTGGGCTCGGTGAGCGCCTGCCAATCCTCTTCAATCATCAGCCGCCAGGCGGTGCCCGGCACCGGCCCATAGCTGGCCAGGATGTCCTGGCCGTCCCGGTTCTGGGTGCGCACCGCCCCCACCCGGCCGCTCAGGATCTCGGTTTCCAGAGGATGCCCGGTGAACGGCGTCCCGATGGCGCGCGGGTCGGAGGCGTAGATGAGGCGGCCCTGTCCGTCGATGACGTAGGCCAGGCCGTTACGCTCGAGGCGCAGCTTCAGCAGCGTGCCGTAGAAGGGGCTGATCGTGTCGGCGCCGACGCGGAACATGCCGATCAGGGCGCCGAGGAATTCGCCGTCGGCGCTGGTGATCGGCACACCGATGGCGATGATGTCGCTGCCGCCCGGCCCGTCCGGGACGATGTCGGAGAAAGCGGGGGCGCTGGTGCTCTGGATCAGCGGGCGGAAGTAGGGCCGGTTGGACCAATCCAGGCCCATCACGTCGGCGCGCTCCGGATAGGTCGCCACCACGCGCCCGAGGTTGTTGGCGATGTACACGCCGCCGTCGAAGAACACCAGCCGGTTGGCCAGGCGGACCAGGCCGGCCTGTTGCCCGGCGCCACCGGCCTGCGCCACTTCGCGGTCCCGCGCCACCACCGCCAGCACGCCGGGGTATTCGCCCAGGCTGGTGGCCAGCTCGGCCGCCTTCAAACGGGCCAGCTCCTGGTCCCGCTCCACCAGCAGGTCTTCCGTCACCCGCTGGTAGGCGAAGTAGGTCACCACCGCCACCGCCGTCAAGATGATGGCGGTGGGGATGAACGACCAGGCGATGATCTTCAGGCGCAGGGATCGGCGCAGGAAGGCGCGCATGGCGTCCGGTTCAGGCGCTCACGTCGCACGCGCACCGGGGCGCGCCGCCGGCAGAGCCGGCCTGGATCTGGTCGATCGCCTGGCAGACCTGCGGCATGCGCGTCTCCACGGGCGCCTGGCCCAGGGTCAGGATCTCCTCCCAGGCGGCATCGGTCACGGCCCGCACGCCGGTCATGTTGGCGAAGACCTCGCCCGTGACCGAGTAGCCGTTCAGATGCCCGTCGGCGAAGGCGGCGATGTCCAGGTCCTGCGTCTGGGCCGGATACTCGGACTGGACGAAGCCGACCCATTCCTCCACCAGGGACGCGCGCGCCGGCTGCAGGAAGTTGGTGCGCGCCATGGCGCGCCCATACTCGGCGCTGGTCAGGAACTTGAGCAGCTCCCAGGCGGCCTCCGGATGTTTCGTCCCGGCGAAGATGGCGTAGCCATCGGTGGTGGCCAGCGTGGTGCGCCGAACCGGTCCGGCCGGCATGGGCGCGATGCCGATCCGGAACTTCGCGGTGGTCAAGATGTCCTTGAGGGCCCAGGAACCGTCCTCGATCATGGCCACGCGCTCGGCCGCAAACGCCTGGCGCGGGGTCAACTTCTGGACGGCGAGCGAGGTGGCCATGACCTTGTCGGCCCAGTGGCGCTGGCGCAGCCATTCCAGCGCGGCGAGCGCCTCCGGTTCGGCCATCCGGCAGCGGGCCGGGTCGGCCACGTCCACGTAGGACCCGCCCCAGGCGTTGACATGCACCTGGACCCGGTCATAGATCGGCTCGAGCATGCCGCCCCACAGGTCGGTGGCGCCGTCGCCGTCGCGATCCTGGGTCAGGCGCTGCAGCGCCGCCAGGTAATCATCGTACGTCCAGCTCTTGTCCGGGTAGGTGACTTCAAAGCGGTCGAACAGGTCTTTGTTGAAGTAGAGCGCCAGCGCGCCGTGGTACTTGGGCAGGCCGAACTGCCGGCCGTCGCGCGTGAAGAAGGCGCGGTATTGCGCGGCATCCCACTCGCTGATGGTGCCCGCTTCCAGGTCGGCGTTCACAAACTCGTTCAGATCGAGGGTGTAGCCTTGCTGCGCCCAGGCCGGAAAATAGTCACAGCAGCCCTGAAAGACGTCCGGGGCGGTGCCGGCTTCGAAGGCGCTGGGCATCTTCTCGCGCAGGCCTTCGGGGTCCGGCGTGTAGAAGACGCGGATCGTGGGGTGGCTGGCATGGAAGGTCTCCAGCATCGTTTGGGCCATCGGCGGGAACCACTCGGTGCGCCAGTCCTGATAGACCAGCTGTACTGGACGGCTGCCGGCCGGGGTCGGCGTCGGCTGCGCCGGCGTACAGGCCGCCAGGGCGCCGCCGGCGGCCGCGGCGCCCGCCATCTTCAGAAAGGCGCGGCGCGAAAGCCGCGGGGACGCGCGTCGTTCAGATGAAGTCGCCATCGCTGTCTCTCCTCTCTGGCGCCACCCGGCGAACAGGATGGAGCGCCGCAGGGTCCCGGCCGGGAGCCGCCTCTCGGTCCGGGAAGAGTTTTCCCCTTACAGATGGGCGGGTTCGATCTGAGACAAGCTGCTGGGCAGCCGGACGGACAACCGCGTGCCTTGGCCCGGTGCGCTGTCGAGCGTGAACGCGCCGCCCAGCCGCTCAGCCCGTTCGCGCATGGAACGCAGGCCGAAGTGGCCTGGAAAATCGCCGTGCGTGTCGAAGCCCACGCCGTCATCCGTGATCGTCAGGACTGCGGCGGGGCCGGCCGCGCCTAGTTCCACGCGCACCCGGCGCGCCCGCGCGTGCTTGGCGATGTTGTGCATGGCCTCCTGGGCGATCCGGTAAAGCGCCTCCTTCAGGTCAAGCGGCAGGTCCGGTTCGTTCCCCAGGGCGGCCTGCACCTCCAGGCGGTGGCGCATGCGCAATGAGTCGATCTGCTTGTTGAGCGCCACCACCAGGCCCTCGGTCTTGAGCGACTCCGGGCGCAGCTCGAAGATCAGGGCGCGCATCTCGGCCAGGCCGGCCTCGGCCAAAGAGAGCACGTAGTCCAGCGGGTCGGCCAGCACGGCCGGAGTGGAGGCGCCGCGGTCCAGCAAGGTGCGGGCGGTGCGGGCGCCCAGGGCGATGCCGTACAGGGCCTGGGAGACGGAGTCATGCAGCTCGCGGGCGAGCTTCTGGCGCTCCTCCAGGGCCGCCAGCTGGCCGGCCTGTTCATACAGGCGCGCGTTCTCGATGGCGATGGCGGCCTGGCTGGCGATCGCCAGCGCCAGGTGGGCCTGTTGTTCCGTGTAGTAACCCGGCTGGCTGTGATCCAGGCTCAACATGCCGATGACGCGTTCCTTGATCATCAGCGGCACGCCCATCCAGCAGCGGATGTAGGCATAGGTCGTATCGATCTGAGCGCCCGCCGCGGCCTGGAAGGCGAGCGCCAGCGGCGCGTTGCTGCGCACGTCGTCGATAATCACCGGGGCGCGGCGCTGAATGACTTCGCGGTTGGCGGCCGCCCGGGATAGCGAAAAGCGGAGATGGCGGGCCTGCTCGGCGGTGATCGGCCCCCGGTAATCCAGGATCGATAGTTCGTCGTCTTGCAGGGTGAAGATCGTGGCGCCGCTGTACTCCATCACCTCCCGCAGTTGATCGAGGATCAGGCCGAGCAGTGGCTCCAGCTCCAGCATCGCGGTGACGTTGCGCGCCACCTGCAGCAGGGTGGTGAGCTGGCGCGTGCGCTCGTCGACGCGCTGTTCGAGCAACTGCTGAGCCTGGACCTGCTCGGTGACATCGCGCACGACGGCCAGGGCGTGCGGGCGGCCGCGATAGACGATCGGGGTGCCGAGCATTTCGGTCAGGAAGGGCAGGCCGTCGCGGCGCAGCGTCAACGCCAGCCCGCGAAACTCGCCGCCGTCGCGCACCGACTGTAGGAAGGCTTCCACGATGGCCTGGTGGTCGGTGTGGATGAGGTCGCCGTAGCCCAGCTGGCCCAGCGCCTCGGGCGCATAGCCGGACAGCCGGGCGGCGGCCGGGTTGCCCTCCACGATCCGGCCGTCGAGGTCCAGGATGAACAGACCGTCGTTGACCGACTCGAAGATGCTGCGGTATTGGGCCTCCCGCTCGCGCAGGGTCTGGGCGGCCTGTTGCCGCGCCGTGATGTCCTGGGTGGTGGCCAGGCCGGCCGTGATCACGCCGTGCTCGTCGCGCACGGGCAGGCTGTGCAGCAGGTAGACGCGGCCGGCGAAGGGCACCTCAAACTCGCTGGCCGCGCCGGCCAGGGTGGCGCGGAAAGGCGGCTCCAGCAGCGTCCAGACCTCGGGCGGGAAGACCTCGTAGATGGTCCGGCCCTCCAGCATGGCGCTGGACAGGCCGACGTCGGCCAGGCCGGTGCCGTCGGCGAGCGTGTAGCGCAGGTCGTGATCGAAGAGCAGCACCGCGCCGTTGGGGAAGTTCTGGGCCAGCGTGCGGTAGCGGCGCTCGCTCTCGCGCAGTGACTGCTCGCGCTGCTCCAGGGCGGCGGCCATCTGGTCGAAGGCGCGGGCCAGCTGGCCGAGTTCGCCGCGCTGCCCGCCCGGCGCCAGGCCAGTGCGCGCCTTCAGGTCGCCGGCGGCCAGGCGGCCGGTGGCGCGCAGCAGCCGGGCCACCGGCCGCACGACGAAGAACTCGCCGCCGAGGAACGTGAACAGCAGCGCCGCGCCCACCATCAGCCCGAGCACCAGCAGGTTGTTGGCCAGCGTGCGGTCGGCCTGGGCGTAGACGACGTTGACCGGGATGCCGACGTTGACGCTCAGCCGATTGCCGGCGTCGGCGTCGGGGTTCAAGGGCGTGTAGGCGAACAGGCGCCGGACGCCGTCGACGCCCGTGATCTCCAGCGTGCCTTCGCTGCGCCCGACGTCGACGTCTTCCGGCAGGGTCTCGACCGCGAAAGTCTGGCCCACCCAGCGTTCCGGCTCCGGGTAACGGGCCAGGATCAGGCCGGCCGGGTCAAGCACGCTCAGCGTGGAGCCGGCCGGCAGTTCGGCCTCGGACGCCACGGCGTTCAGCCAGCTCAGGTCCAGCGTCGCGAACAGCATCAGGCGGACCTCGCCGCCGAAGTCCAGCACCGGGTAGACGACGTTCAGGAAGGCCTGGTTCAGGGCCGGATCGATGGCGGCCTCGCCGAGCGTGAAATCCAGCGTGCTCAGGGCGCGCTGAAAGTACGGGCGGTCGGCTACGTTGACGGGACCGCTGACCGGCTCGACGCTGCACGTGATGCTGCCGTCCGGCGCGATGACGCCCAGGTTGGCGTAGCGCGGGTAGGCCTGCAGATACTGGGCGCGCAGGTCGTTGAACACGACGCTGCAAGCCAGGGTCGGGCCGCTGCGCAGGCTGGGGGCCTGGGCCAGCGCCACCAGGATCTGACGGGCCTGCTCCAGCAGCACCGCCTGGTCGCGGGCCGCCCGGCGCACGACGCGCAGGGCCTCGGCCTCCGCCGCGTCGGCCGCCGCGGCGCGGTCACGCGAGGCCGCGAACCACATGAAGGCGCTGGCCGGGATCACGGCCAGCAGCACGAGGAAGAAGAGCCGGAAGCGGAGGCTGGAGAACTGGATCCGCGGTGTGCGCATGGTGGCTGGCTCAGCGGTCCCAGCGCCCGGATAGCAGCGGCGCGGCCGCCGCGACGGCCTGGGCCAGCGCTTCGGCGGCCGTGGCCCGGCCGGCCCAGATGCTGTCCACGGCGGGCTGGATGACCTCGGCCGTGATGCGGCCGAAATTCTTCACGTAGTAATGCGGCGCCCGGACGACGCAGCAGAGCGTGTAGTCCACCAACGCGTCCCGTGCTTCGGCCGGGTGGGCGGGGTTGTCCAGCCAGGCCGTGATCAGGTCGGGGTCGGTGTAATAGTTTTTTTGCAGCGGCATCCACAGGCCGCGCGCGTACAGATCCACGCTGCCGGGGTCGTTGTGGAACTTGTAGAACTTCAGCGCGGCCTCGCGCTGCGCCGTGCCCGCGAAGATCACGGTCGGGCTGCCCAGGATCACGGTGCGCGGTTCCTTCAGCTTCGGCAAGACCGCCACGCCGATGTCCAGCCCCTGCCGGCTGGCGTAGTCCAGGAGCTTCCACTGGCCGCGGATGTCCATGGCCAGCTGGCCGGTCTGCAGCAGCGTGTCGCTGGACGGCAAGGCCCGCTGCCGGGTGGGATCCGGCATGACGCCGTGGACCCACATCAGGTCGGCCAGTTTCTGGACGGCCTCCACGGCCGCCGGCGAGTCCAGCAGCAGGCGGGTGGCGCTCTCGTCCACCACCTCGCCGCCGTTGCTGTAGATGAAGGGGAAGTAGCCGTACCAGAAGTCTTTGTCGAAGGACACGCCGTAGACCTGCACCTGGTCCGGGTCGAAGCCGGGCTCGCCCGGGTGGCGGCCGTTCACGTCCACGGTCAGGCGCCGGGCGACGTCCAGGAACTCGTCCCAGGTCCAGGCGTCCTCGGCGCGGGCCGGCGGGTAGGGCAGGCCGGCCTGGTCGAAGACGGCGCGGTTATAGAACAGCAGGATGATCTCGCTGGCGGTGCTGGTGCCGAGCGTGCGGCCGGGCGCGAAGTAGTAGAACGTCTCCGGCAGGCGTGCGCCCAGGTCGGCGTCGCTCTGGACGATCTCGGTCAGGTCCAGCAGCTTGCCCTGGCTGGCCCACTCGGCCGCGTGGGTCTCGAACAGGTAACCGACGTCGGGCGGGGTCCCCTCGGCCAGCAGCGCCGAAACCTGGGCCAGGTATTCGGTGTTGGGGAAGTGCTGGGCGTCCACGCGGATGCCGGGGTTGGCGGCCTCAAAGGCGCGCACCATGCGCCCGATGGCCTCCTTCTCCACCGGGGAGCCCCAGTAGGTGAAGCGCAGCGTGATCGGTTCCGGCGTGGCCGCCGGGCCAAAGGGCGCCTGACAGGCGGTGACGATCAACAGACCGGCCAGGGCGGCCCAGACGGTTGGCCGCCGCTGCGGAGGACGGGGTACAGAATGCATCCCTTCACCCTCTCAGGGCTGGCGCCGGACCGGCGGCCGTCAGGTCTGGGCCGTGTCGGTGGACACCAAGCCGATGCGCACGGCGTACAGCGCCGCCTGGGTGCGGCTGGGGACGCCGAGCTTGGCCAGGATGTTGCTGACGTGCGTCTTGACGGTCTTCTCGCCGATAGTCAGCGACTGGGCGATCTCTTTGTTGGACTGTCCGCGCGCCAGCAGCCGCAGCACCTCGGTCTCGCGTTCGGTCAGCGTCTCCGGGCTCTCCGGGGCCTTGACCTCGCGCATCAGGCGCGCGGCGGCCTGCGGCGAGAGCTGCACCTGGCCGGCGGCCGCCGCCTTGATGGCGCGGCACAACTCCTCGGCCTGCGTGTCTTTGAGCAGGTAGCCGATGGCGCCGGCGCGCACGGCGCCGATGACCTTCTCGTCTTCCAGCACGCTGGTCAGGGCGATGATCTCCGTCTCCGGCAGCTCGCGCCGCAGCACGCCGATGGCCGTGATGCCGTCCATCACCGGCATGAGCAGGTCCATCAGGACCACATCCGGCTTAAGCTCCTTGGCCAGGCGCACGGCCTCGGCGCCGTTCTCGGCTTCGCCGATGACCTCCAGGCCCGCCTCCAGCGCCAGAAACATGCGCAGACCCTGGCGCACGACGGTGTGATCGTCAACCAGCAGAATTCGGATAGGCATGTGAATGTCTCCCGGAACCTCGCAGGATCGATATCGAGCAGCGCCCGCCCGCGTCAGAGGCGCTGGATGGCGACCAGGGTGTAATCGTCGGCCTGAGGCGCGCCGGCGCTGAAAGCCTTCACGGCAGACAGGATCGCGTCGAGGACGGCGTCCGCGCCGCGATGCGCGACCGCCGCCACCTCTTCGTGCAGCCGGGCCTCGCCGAACAGGTCGAAGGCCGGGTTGAGGGCCTCGCTGATGCCGTCGGTGTAAAGCACCAGGACGTCCCCGGACGCCAGGTCGAGCGTGTGCTCATCCACGTCCAGGGGCGAGGCCAGGCCGAGCACCATGCCGCCGCCCGCCAACTCCTCCAGGCTGCCGGTGCCCGCCCGCCACCAGATCGGCCGGTTGTGGCCGGCGCTGGTGTAGCTCAGCCGGCCGGTGGCCGTATCCAGGATGGCGTAGAACGCGCTGATGAAGTGGCTGGTCTCGTTGCCCTTCATGATCTCGTCGTTGGCGCGCTGCAGTGTCCGTGCCGTCCCGGCTTCCGCGCGGGCCGCGGTCCGGATCAGGGCCCGGCTGTGGGCCATGAACAGCGCCGCCGCCGTGCCCTTCCCGGAGACGTCGGCGATCAGCAGGCCGAGGCGCTCGGGCGTGCGCGGCAGTTCAATGAAGTCGTACAGGTCGCCGCCGATCAGGCGCGCCGCCTGATACGCGGCCGCGAACTGCCAGCCCGGCACGCGGGGACAGCTCTCCGGCAGCAGGCTGAGCTGGATCTGCCGGGCGGCGGCCAGGTCCTCTTCCAGGCCGAGCTGCTGCTGCTCGGCCACATGCAGGCGCGCCTGTTCCAGCAGCAGCGCCGCCTGGTTGGCGAGCAGGCGCAGGAAGCGCAGCTCCTCCTCGCCCAATTGGCGCGGCTGGCGGCTGTCCAGCGAGAGCACCCCGATTGCGCGGCCCTCGGCCAGCAGCGGGATCAGCGCCTGACCGCGGAAGCCCTCCGCCTGCCAGTACGCCTGCGGGCCGGCTCCGCCGGCGGGCCCGGCCTCGCCGGACAGGTCGGCGCATTGCCAGGGCTGCTGTGAGCGCATCACCCGGCCGGGGCCGGCCTCGTCGGCAATGGGCACCAGCCAGCCAGCCGCCACCGGGTCCTGGCGCCAGCCGCTGGCGGCGCGGAAACGCAGCTGGCCGGGCGGGTCGCCGGTCAGCAGCAGCGCGCAGGCGTCGGCGGGCAGCAGCCGCGGCGTTTCGTTGACCAGGAACGCCATCAGCGCTTCCGGTTCGGAATGGTCCAGCAGGCGGTTGGAGAAATCCAGCAGGGCGGCCTGGGTCTGGTTCGCCAGCCGCAGCTTGTCCAGGATGTCGCTGATGTGGCCGCGCACCGCCGGCTCGCTGACCAGCAGCTGCGTGGCGATCTGGCGGTCGGACAGGCCCTGGGCGGCCAGGCGCAGCACCTGGCTCTCACGATCGGTAAAGGGCTCGCCAGCCTCCGGGCTGCGCGTCTCCATGAGCAGGCGCGCGGCCACCTGCGGCGAGAGCTGGGCCTGGCCGGCCGCCGCCGCCTTGATGGCGCGGCGCAGTTCGTCGGCCTCGGTGTCCTTGAGCAGGTAGCCGATGGCGCCCGCCTGGAAGACCGCGGTCACGGCCGTGTCCTCCAGGACACTGGTGAGCACGATGACGTGCACGTCCGGCAGCTGCTGCCGGATGGCGGCCGTGGCCTCCAGGCCGGTCATCACCGGCATCAACAGGTCCATGAGCACGACGTCCGGCCGGTGCTGGAGGGCCAGTTGGACAGCTTCGGCGCCCTGAGTGGCCTCGCCCACGACCTTCAGTTCAGGGTCAAGGCTCAGGAACATCCGTAGGCCTTGGCGGACAACGCTGTGGTCATCGGCGAGCAGGATTCGTATGGGCATGGACACTGTCGGCAAATCGGATTATAGCATCGGATTTCCGGCCGCTCCGCCGGTTGGCCAGCCGATCCGCGCCGCTGGACCCAGTTGGCCTCCGGCCAAAGACCGACGGCCGCTTCACCGCCACGGCGGATGCCGGCGCCATTCACATCTGTCATGATGACGCCATGGAAACGTCATCGGGCACCGGGCTGCGCCGCTCCTTGCGGGCGCTGGATCAGGTCCAAGCCTCGTTGGAGGACCGTCCGGGGGCGGGCGCATGGAGCACGGAGCTTCTGCGCGCGCTGATGACGGCGCTGGCTCTGGCCCTGGGGCTGACTCTGTTCGCCGAGGCGGATGGGTCAGACGAGGCCGGGCCGCCCTGAGTCTCGGGCGCCAAGCTGAGTAGGATAGCAAATCGCAGCGGGTTCCGCCTCAGACTTTGGGCGGAGCCGCCGTGCGACCTTGGCCGGATGCCGCCAGGGCGCTGGGTTGCTAGGCTTAAATCGGCATCCTTACGGGAGGTGGCCCGGCCGCCATCTTCCTCCTGGCTTGCCATGCGGGCCGGACGTGCGCCGTTGCGGCCCACACGCAGCATGAACGAAGCGATGGGTGCAAGACGCCGGGCAGGCATGGCCATGGCGAGGAGTGGCACTGCGCCGAATGGGCGCTGGTGGGCCGGTCCAGTATTCAGGTGATGAGTATAACTGTCTTGCTGGTCGACGATCAGTCGACGATCCGGCGCGGGCTTCGCATGAGCCTGGCGCTCGAACCCGATTTCGACGTGGTCGGGGAAGCCAGCGACGGCGCCGAAGCCGTGCGGCTGGCCCGTGACTTGAGTCCCGACGTCGTGGTCATGGACCTGGTCATGCCCAACATGGACGGGCTGGCGGCGGCGGAAGCGTTGCGCGTGGCCGCGCCCAGCACGGCCGTGGTGTTGTTGAGCCTGTACGATAACCCGCTCACCCGGGCCAAGGCCGAAGCCGCGGACTGCGCGGCCTTCGTCGGCAAGCACGAGGGGATTGGCGCCCTGATCGCGGCGATCCGCGCCGCCATCCGCGGCGCCGGCCGTCCGGCCTTCGGCGCCGCCTGACTTCTCCCGCTCCGCTGCTCCGAACTCAGTCCTCGGTCTCCCATGACCCCACGGGCCATTCCGGGACCGCTCACTCCGGACAAGCCAACGCGGCGTGTTGCAGCCGGGTCGCCAATTCCTCGCCGACTGTCCCGGTCGGCGCATCCGGCCCCAGCCAGGCCGCCTGCGGCGCACCCTGCTCGTTCAGGATGAACACCATCACACCGCCCGGCGCGGCCGGCGTCATCAAAGCGGCGTAGCGTTCTCTGAGCGTGTTGCCGCGATCCACCAGCACCCTCGGCGCGCGGCCGGCGTCGCCGTCGGCCGCCTCCGGGACGATCACCAGCGCCTCGGCCCCCAGCTCACGGTACCGTTCGCTTTCGGCGGCCAGATGCCGGCGCCAGGCCAGGCAGGCTGGGCAGTCGCCGGCGTGGGCAAAGAACAGCACCAGACTGGCGCGCCCATAGAAATCGGCCACGGCCACCGGGCTGCCGGCCGGCGTGGCCAAGGGCAGCGATGGGGCCGGCGGCTCGGCGCGGTCAAAACGAATCCACATGGCGGTTCGTCAGGCCGGGGCCGCCGCCGGCAGCGTGAACGCGAAAGTGCTGCCGGCGCCCGGCGCTGTCTCGATTTCCACCGCGGACCCGTGCGCGGCGACAATGCGGCGCACCATGGCCAACCCGAGGCCGGTGCCGCCGTACTGGCGCGTCGCCGAGTTGTCGATCTGATGGAAGGGCGTGAAGACGGCGTCCAGCTGATCCGGCGCGATGCCGATGCCGGTGTCCTGAACGGCCAGGCGCAGCCCGCCGGCAGCGGGCGCCGCCCGGACCAATACCTCGCCGCCGGCGGGCGTGAACTTGATGGCGTTGTCCAGCAGCTGCATCAACACCCAGGTCAGGTGTCGGGCGTCGGCGTGGGCGGGCGGCAAGGCGGCCGGCACCGCGGCCAACAGGCGCACGCCGTGCTGCGCGGCCTTAACGCGCGAATCACTCAGCGCCCGCTCGACCAGCGCCGGCAGCGGCGTGGGCGCGCAGTTGATGGCCAGCTCGCCGCGCGCCATCGACGCAAAGGCGATCAGGTCCTCGATCAAATGGGCCAGGCTGGTGGTGGCGCCGGCGCCGATAGCTAGCGCCGCGCGCTGTTCGTCCGTCAGCGGACCGTAAGCGCCTTCGGCCAACAGGTCGTGGACGCCGCGGATCTCCTGCACCGGGGTGCGCAGCTCGTGGGAGATGTTGGCGACGAAGTTGGCCTTGAGGTCGTTCAGCTCGCCCAGGCGGCGCAGCGCCTGACGCAGCGAGTCGCGGCAATCGGCTACGCTGGCCTGCAGGGCCGCCTGCAGCTCCTTCACCTGCTGCAGGCTGGCCACGTCCAACTGCTCGCGCCGGACGGCGCCCATGGCCAGCAGCACCTGGCCGATGGTGGGCGCCTGGCCGGCGGCGGCCGCCTGGCGTTGACGCCCCAGGGCCAGCTGCAGGGTCGGTTCGCCGATGAAGCCGTTCTTCACCAGATACTCGCCGAAGCGCGGCAGCAGGACGTCGGCGGCCACCGGCCCATCGGCCGCGGCCGGGATACCGGTTAATACGGCGCGCTCGGCCAATGTGGCCGCCAACACCAGATCCACACCACAAACCGGGCAGATGGCATCCGTCATCTGCACCGGCGCCCGGCACTGCGGGCACGCGAAGGTCCCGCCGGCCTCCGCCTTGCTTACGGACTCAGACATCGTCGCTTGCTCCTTGACCCTTCCGCCCCCTATTGTGCCTCAAAATGGCTGGGCTCGGGCGCTGCCGCCTCGCGCGATCCATCCACGTGTTTGGCGATGATAATCATCATGATATTTTATAGAAGTTCCGCATTGGCGAAAGTGGCGGCTCACCATGCCGGTGACGAGCGCCGGAGCTTGGTGTAAGCTGTAAGGGTCTGTGCAATTGCCAGCGCCCCCTTGCTTCGGAGCCAAGACGCATGCCTTCCTTCCACTTCCGCACGGCCGCCGTGATCGGTTCTGGCGCCTTGGGCGGCGCGCTGGCGGCGCTGCTGGCGGGCGCCGGCGTGCCGGTGCTGTGGCTGGATCGCGTGCCCGACGCGTTGACAACGGAGGAGCAAGCCGCAGGGCTCACCCGCCAGCACCCGGCCTTCCGCAATCGCCTGGTGGCGGCCGGCCTGCAGGCGCAGTTGGACGCGCGCCCCGCGACCTTCTACTCGGCGGCTGATCGCGACCGCCTCATCCTGGGCAACCTGGACGACGACGTCGCCAAGCTCGGCGATGTCGATTGGGTGATCGAGGCCCTGGACGACGACCTGGCCGCCAAGCGCGCCTGCCTGGACTGCCTGGCGGCCGGCCTCGGGCCGCACGCCCTCGTCACCAGCCACACCGGCCGCCTGACGGCCCGTTCGCTGGTGGAAGGCCGTCCGGCCGAGTTCCGCCGGCGTTTCCTGGGCGTGCACTTCGCCTGGCCGCCGCGCTCCGTGCCGCTGCTGCAGCTCATCCCCACGCCTGACACCGATCCAGCTCTCGTCGTGCGCCTGCGCGACTTCGCCGCCGTCAGCCTGGGCCGCGGCGTGGTCATGGGCAAAGATGACCCGCCTTTCATCGCGGACCGGCTTGGCACTGCGCAAAGCATCTTTCAGCTGCGCTATGCCGTCGAGCACGGTTACAGCGTGGCCGAGGTCGACGCCATCGCCGGCCCAGTGCTCGGCCGGCCGCCCAGCGCCGTCTTCCGCCGGCTGGACCAACTGGGCGTGGACGTTTTGGTCGCACACCTGCGCGAAGCCGCTGCCTCCCACCCGGAGGATCCGGTGGCGGCCTGGCCGGCCGGGCGAACCGGCGAACTCCTCGGGGCGCTCGTGGCGCGCCGCTGGCTCGGGGACAAGACCCGGATCGGCTTCTACAAGACCACGCGCACCGCGTCGGGGCGCGAGCACTGGCCGCTGGATCTGAACACTTGGGAACATGCCCCGGCGCGCGTGCTGGCTTCGGAGGGGCTGCGCGCGGCGCGTCGGCTGGCCGACCTGGGCCAGCGCCTGAAGATGCTGGTGGCTGAGCCGTTGACCGACCGCGCCGCGCAATTCGCCTGGCACAGCCTGGCCTTTGAAATGTCCTACGCCGCCGCCTGCCTGCCGGCCATCGCCGATGACGTCGCCAGCGTGGACAACGCCGTGCGCTGGGGGCTCGGCCACGCGCTCGGCCCGTTCGAGATCTGGGACACCCTCGGCGTCGCCGAAACCGCGTCGCGCCTGGAGGCGAGCGGCTATCCGGTGGCGGATTGGGTCAAGGCGCTGCTGGCGGCCGGCCACACAAGTTTCTACCGCGGGTCAGCGGAGGCCCGCGAGCAATTCGTGCCGGCCCAGCAGGCTCACCGTCCGGTGGCGCGGTTAGCCGGCGCCCTGTCCGTGGCCGGCCTGCACGCGCGCGGCCGTGAGCTGGCCGGCAACGACGAGGCCGCCCTGCTGGACCTGGGCGATCACATCTTGCTCCTGGAGTTTCGCGGCAAAGCCTACACGCTCGGCAGCGGTGTCCTGGACTTGCTGGAGGACGCGCTCGGACGGCTGGACGACGACTGGGAAGGGCTGGTGATCGGCCATCAGGGCCGGCTGTTCAGCGCGGGTGCCAACCTGGACTTGCAGCGGCAGGTGGGACCGGGCCGATCGCTGGTGGGGGTGGTGAGCGCGTTGGTCCGGCGCGGCCAGACGTTGTTCCGGCGCCTGCGCCAGTGCGCCAAACCGGTGGTGGCCGCGCCTTTTGATCGGACGCTGGGCGGCGCCGCCGAACTGGTCCTGGCCGCCGACCGCATCGTCGCGCACGCCGACCTGGCGATGGGGCTGGTGGAGACGAGCCTCGGCCTGGTGCCGGCCTGGGGCGGCTGCGTGGAAATGCTGCGCCGCCTCGTCAACCCGGTGATGCGCGTGCCCAACGCCGACCCGCTGCCGCACCTGCAGTCCGCCTTTGAGACCGTCGGGCTGGCGCGCGTCAGCGGCAGCGCCCAGGAGGCGCGCGCGCTGGGCTTGTTGACCGCGTGCGACCGGATCGTGTTCAACCGCGAGTTGTTGGTCGCCGAGGCCAAGCGTGAAGTCCTGCACTTGGGGCGCAGCGGCTATCGGCCGCCGCCCCCGGAAAAGGTCTACGCCGTCGGCCGCGACGGGTTGGCGCTGCTGCGCCTGGGCCTGCACGGGCTGCGCGAAGCCGGCCAGGCCAGCGCGCATGACGTCGTTGTCGGCGAGGCGCTGGCGTTCGTTCTGTGCGGCGGCGACCTGTCCGAGCCGGCCTGGGTGCCCGTGGACTACGTGCTGGAACTGGAGCGGGCGGCGCTCGTTCAGTTGATTCAGACCGAGCTGACGCAGGCGCGCATCACCCATATGCTGGCCACCGGCCAGCCGCTGCGCAACTAAGAGGAGCGACCGCATGCGCGAGGCCGTCATTGTCACCGGGTTCCGCACTGCCGTCGGCAAGGCCCGGCGCGGGCGCAGCCGGGCGCTGCGCCCGGAGGTGTTGGGCGCGACCGTGCTGCGCCGCGTGCTGCAGGATGTAGCCGGCCGCCTGCCGCCGGAGGCCCTAGACGACGTCATCCTGGGCTGCGCCATGCCGGAGGGCGCGCAGGGCCTGAACATGGCGCGCCTGATCGCGCTGCAGGCCGGCCTGCCGGAGAGCGTCCCGGCCATGACCGTCAACCGGTTCTGTGCCTCCGGCCTGCAGGCCATCGCCCAGGCGGCCGAACGGATCGTGGCCGGCGGCGCTGACGCGATCCTGGCCGGCGGCGTGGAGAGCATGAGTTACGTGCCGCTGTCGGGCTTTCGGATGGCGCCCAGCCCAGACCTGCTGGCGGCCGGCGCCTGGGAAGGCTACATGGCCGTCGGGCTGACGGCCGAGCGCGTCGCCGAGCAGTACGGCGTGACGCGTGCGGCGCAGGACGAATTCGCGCTGCGCAGCCACACACGCGCGGCCGCCGCCGTCGCCGCCGGCGTTTTTCGGGATGAGATTGTGCCCGTGCGCTTTGAAGAGGTGGCCCTGGGCGCCGACGGCCGGCCGGAGCGCCGCACGCTGACCCTGGATGCGGACGAGCACTTGCGCCGCGGGACCACGCTGGAGACGCTGGCGAAGCTCAGGCCGTCCTTCAAAGAGGGCGGCACGGTCACGGCCGGCAACTCGTCGCCGCTTTCGGACGGCGCCGCTGGCGTGTTGGTGATGGAGCGCAGGCGGGCGGAGGCCCTCGGGCTGACGCCGCGGCTGCGCCTGGCCGCCTTCGCCGTGGCCGGCGTCCCGCCGGCGCTGATGGGCATCGGGCCGATCCGGGCCATTCCCAAAGCCCTGGAGCGCGCGGGCCTGCGGCTGGCCGACCTCGACCTGGTGGAGCTGAACGAGGCTTTCGCGGCCCAGGCCGTGGCCGTCATCCGCGCCGTCGGTCTGAGCGAAGAGCAAGTGAACGTCAATGGCGGCGCCATCGCCCTCGGCCACCCGCTCGGCGCCACGGGCGCCAAGCTCACCGTCCAATTGCTGAACGAGCTGCGCCGGCGCGGCGGCCGCTACGGGATGGTCACCATGTGTATCGGCGGCGGCCAGGGTGCCGCCGGGATCTTCGAACGCCTCAACTAACCCTCACCCCGAAAGGACACGCGATGGACGGCATCAACTTCACCCTCACCGAAGACCAGCGCATGTTGCAGCAGCTGGCCCAGGACTTTGCGCGCAACGAGATCGCGCCGCACGCCGAGCACTACGATCAGACCGGCGAGTTCCCGTGGCCGATCCTGGAGAAGGCGCGCCAGGCCGGCCTGATCAACGTCAACATCGCCCTGGATTACGGCGGCGCCGGCGCCACGCTCCTGGAGGAATGCCTGGTGGGTGAGGCGCTCAGCTGGGGCTGCACCGGCATCAGCACCGCGCTGCTCATCAATAACCTGGCCTCGCTGCCCCTGACCATTGCCGGCAGCGACGAGCAGAAGCAGACCTGGCTGACGCGCCTGACGGAGGGCAAGCAGTTGGCCGCCTACTGTGTCACCGAGCCGGCCGCCGGCTCAGACGTGGCCGGCCTCCAGACCACGGCCACGCGCAAAGGCGGCGAGTACGTGCTCAAGGGCAGCAAGACCTTCATCTCCAACGCCTCGGTCGCCAACTTCGCCGTGGTCTTCGCCTACACCGACAAGAGCCAGAAGCACCGCGGCATGAGCGCGTTCGTCGTCGAGCGCGAGCGGCCCGGCTTCTCGGTGAGCAAGAAGTTCGACAAGATGGGCCAGCGCGCCTCCGACACAGCCGAGATCACGCTCGAGGACGTGGTCGTGCCGGAGAGCCACCGCCTCGGCCGCGAGGGCGATGGTTTCATGATCGCGATGAAGGTCTTCGACAAAAGCCGCCCGGCCGTGGCCGCGCAAGCGGTCGGCCTGGCGCAGCGCGCCCTGGACGAGAGCGTGAAGTACGCCAAGGAGCGCACCACCTTCGGCGTGGCCATCGGCAAGCACCAGATCATCGGCCACATGCTGGCGGAGATGGCCATGCATGTGGAGGCCGCGCGCCTGCTGGCGTGGCGGGCCGCCTGGGCTGTGGATCAGGGCCAGGCCAATACCAAGTGGGCGTCCTTCGCCAAGGCCTTCGCCGCCGACAGCGCCATGACGGCGGCCACCGACGCCGTCCAGATCTTCGGCGGCTACGGTTTCATGAAGGAGTACCCGGTGGAGAAACTCATGCGCGACTGCAAGGTGTTCCAGATCTACGAGGGCACCAGCCAGATCCAGCGCAACATCATCGCGCGCGAGCTGCTCGGCTGAGCGCGGCCGCGGTCCGACGACCTCAGGCAGTGCGCGGCCATGGCCGCGCACTGCTTTTTTTGCTCGCACAAACCGGAGCTTTTCGGGCCGCATCGCCGCCAGACGGCAACGATCGCGCGCTTGTGGCCGCGCGGACGGCCAGCCTACACTGACGGGCGTGCTCGCCAAAGTCTACTCGTGTGCCCTGGTCGGCGTGGACGGCGCCGTGGTTGAAGTTGAGGTCGATACCGCCAACGGCCTGCCGTCGTTCATCGTGGTCGGCCTGCCGGACACGGCCGTGCAGGAGAGCCGCGAGCGCGTGCAGGCCGCCATCCGCAACGCCGGCTTCGCGTTCCCGCAGAAACGCCTCACCGTCAACCTGGCCCCGGCCGCGCTCCGCAAGGAAGGCCCGGCCTACGACCTGCCGATCGCGCTGGGGGTGCTGGCCGCGGCCGGCCAGGTGCTGCCGGAGGCCTTCGAGCGGGCGCTGGTGGTGGGTGAGCTGTCGCTGGATGGCGCGGTCCGGCACGTGCGCGGCGTCCTGCCGATGGCGGCGCTGGCGCGCGCCCAGGGTTATCGCACGCTCTACGTGCCGGAGGCCGACGCGCGCGAGGCCGGGCTCGTCCCGGATGTGGCTGTCATCCCGGTCCGGCACCTGGGTGAACTGGTGGCCCACCTCTCCGGCGCGCAACCGATCCCGCCGATGACGGCAGGCGCGGCGCTGAGCGGCGACGCCGGCTTGGTCCCGACGGATTTCCGCGAGGTCAAGGGCCAGGAGCATGTCAAGCGCGCGTTGGAGGTGGCCGCCGCCGGCGCGCACAACGTGCTGCTCAGCGGGCCGCCCGGCGCCGGCAAAACCCTGCTGGCGCGGGCGCTGCCGTCGATCCTGCCGCGGCTGACCATCGACGAGGCGCTGGACATCACGCGCCTGTACTCGGTGGCCGACCAATTGCCCGGGCACACCCCCCTGATCCAGCAGCGGCCGTTTCGTTCGCCGCATCACACGATTTCAATGGCCGGTCTGGTCGGGGGCGGGATCGGGCCGCGGCCGGGTGAGATTTCGCTCGCGCATCGCGGCGTGCTCTTCCTGGATGAACTGCCGGAGTTCGCGCAGAAGACGCTGGAGGTGCTGCGGCAGCCGCTCGAGGACCACATCGTCACCATTGCGCGCGCCAAGGGCGCGCTGACCTTCCCGGCCAACTTCATGCTCGTGGCGAGCATGAACCCCTGCCCGTGCGGCCACTGGGGCGACCCGACGCGCGCCTGTTCGTGCTCGCCGTCCACGGTGACGCGCTACCAGAAGCGGATCTCAGGCCCGCTGCTGGACCGCATCGACATCCACGTCGAGGTGCCGCGCGTGGACTACGCCAAGCTGACCGATCAGCGGCTGGGGGAGCCGTCCGAGGTGATCCGGGCGCGGGTGGAGGCGGCGCGCGAACGGCAGCGCGCCCGGTTCGCGGGCAGCGACCTGGCTGCCAACGCGGACATGCGGCCGGCCGAACTGCGCCGCCACTGCCGGCTGGACGAGGCCGGGACGACCTTGCTCAAGGCGGCCATGGCTCAGCTTGGCCTGTCGGCACGCGCCTATCACCGCGTGCTCAAGCTGGCGCGCACCATCGCAGACCTGGCCGGCGCCGAGCCCATCCAGACCGCCCATCTGGCCGAGGCCATTCAATACCGGCCGCGCCAGCAGACATAGGCCCAACCGGCCACGGCCACTGTCGCGCCGCTAGCCGTTTGAGTTGCGGCCTCCCCCCAAGCATTACTTCAGACACTGCCCCCCTGACCACAGCAACTTCGAGGAAAGCGTCGCTCAACTACTTCATCCAGGGCAGGGAGGCTCATCGCCGTTCCGCATGGCCCCGTCCGGCTCGTGGTTAGCCAAAACTCGAGGACACCAGGAAAGGACAGAGATAAATACAAAGACGACCTTTTTACGGATATAATCAGGGCGAAGATCTCTTTTCCCGCCAACAAGCGAGGCAATCCCTTGCTTGATATGGCTGCTTCCATGCCAAAGGGGTTTGGGCCGCGCTCGAGTTGACCCGATGACGGACTACTCTTTCGGCAACTGGATCAAACGCCGCCGGAAAGCCCTGGACCTCACCCAACAGGAACTGGCCCAACGCGTGGGCTGCTCACCTTCTCTGATCTTCAAGATCGAATCGGACGAACGCCGTCCCTCGCGCCAGATCGCCGAACTGCTGGCGGAACATCTCGAAATCCCCGCGGCGCAAGGCGACCTGTTCAGGAAAGTGGCGCGCCAGGAGGCGATGGTGGATCGCCTCGAGGCATTGGCCCTGCCCACCGTCGCCCAGGCTATTCCCGCTTCCCAAGCCTATCAACACCCCGTTCCGCCGCTGCCCCTCACATCCATCATCGGGCGCGAGCCTGAACTGCAGGCCATACTCCAGCAGCTTCTAAACCCTGCCTGTCGACTTCTCACGCTCACAGGTCCTGGAGGCGTGGGTAAGACACGGTTGGCGCTGGAAGTGGCCCAGCGGCGACGCACGCTATTCGGGCACGGTGCCTGCTTCATCTCCTTGGTCGGCACCAGCGCAGCGGAGTTGATCATCCCGGCGATTGCCGATGGGCTGGGCTTTGCGTTCTCCGGCACGGCTGAACTGAAGAGGCAGTTATTCCATTACCTCCAGGAGAAACATATCCTGCTCGTGCTGGATAATCTGGAACACCTGTTGGACGGCATCCAGTTGCTGGACGAACTGCTCGAACGCGGGCCGATGGTCAAGATACTGGCTACTTCGCGCGAGCAACTCAACCTGCGCTCGGAGTGGAGATTCGAGGTGCAGGGGTTGCCCATCCCCTCCATCGAGACGAAAGACCTGGAATCCAACAGTGCCGTCGCCCTGTTCGTTCAGCGGGCCCAACAAGTGAAGCTGGATTTCCGGCCGGCCGCTGCCGAGCTGGCCTCCATCAGGGGTATCTGCCAACTCGTCGAAGGCCTGCCTTTGGGACTCGAGCTTGCCGCGGGCTGGGTTGGGCTGTTGCCCGTCAACGAGATCGCGCGCGAGATCGAGCAGAGCACGGATTTTCTCACCACGCGCGCCCGGGATGTGCCCGGCCGGCATCGCTCCCTCCGTTCAGTGTTCGATCACTCGTGGAGCCTGCTCTCGGTCGAGGAACAGAACGTGCTGATGCGGCTGTCCACCTTTCGCGGCGGCTTCACCCGCGAAGCGGCGGAAAAAGTCGCGGCCGCGACGTTGCCGATCCTTTCCTCGTTAGTGGATAAGTCTCTGGTCCGCCGCAGCGACGCCATGGCTGGCCGCTATGAACTCCACGAGTTGATCCGCCAGTATGCCGCGACGCATTCACAGGCTGCGGCACCCGAAATAACTGTCACGCGCAAGCGACACGCTGAATACTATCTGGCCTTGCTGGCGGCGCGCGAACCAGCCTTAAGAAGTCGCCGCCAACAGGAAACCCTCGCCGAACTGCGGCCCGAAATGAACAATGTCCGCGTCGCCTGGGACTTTGCGGTTGCCAGCGCCGAGATTGACCTGCTGCGGCGCGCCACGGGACCACTGTTTTATTTCTATGAGCTGCATCAGTACTTCCAGGAGGCGGAAGCCCTCTATCGCTGTGGCGCGGAGATGGCGCGAGCGCGTCTCTCTGATGCCACGGCTGAGGCGCTCCAACGCGCGAAGGTGGAGGGCGCGTTGGGCGATATGCTGGCTCACCAGGCCTATTTCCTCGATCGGATGGGAAGGAACCGGGAAGCGCTCGACCTTTACCGCGCCAGTATCGCCTGGCTGAAACCACTCGCCGAACCGTACGCGTTGACATTTGCTCTGGTGCTTTACGGATCGTTGGGTTGGGCGACTGGTGATCTTGCGGCAGCGGTGCTGCATCTCTCGGAAGGCCTGACGTTAAGCCGCACGATCGAGCATCCGTGGACCCAGGCCGTCGCTCTGTGTTTTCTGGGCGGTGCCTGTCACGATCTGGGCGATTACCCCAAAGCCGATGAATACTTTCAGGAGGCGATGGCGGTCTGCGAGAGGATGGGGGATCCTTACTTGACGCTAATGACCGGCGCGTTGTTCAGCCGCACCGCGCAGGCGCTGGGGCGTCTGACCGAGGCGCAAAGCCTGTTGCTCGAAAACCTGCAAATCGCCAGGGCGTCGGGGAATCGCTGGGGCATGGGTCTGGGTCTGGAACAATTGGCGATGATCGCACAGGCGCTGGGCGACCCGGCCGAGGCGCGGCGCTTGTTTGAGGAGAGCGTCGCGATTTATCGTGACATCGGGGACCCGTGGAGTCTTTCACGAGCGCTGAACTCCCTGAGCCAACTGGCGCTGGCGCAGTCTGACTTCGCCGAAGCGGAGTCGTCCGCGCTCAAAGCGTTCCTGGCTGCCCGGGAGCATGAGTACAATCTGAACGCCCTCGACGCGTTGGTCGCGCTGGCCGAAATCCACGCCCGGTCGAGCCGGGGCTTTTCGGCGTTCGCGATAGCGCTGTTTGTCCTGAAGCATTCCGCCAGCTCGCGGGAGGCGAAAGATCGCGCCGAAAAGATGTGCGTCGAGTGGGAGGCGCGGTTAACCCCTGAGCAGATCGAATTGGCGCAATCTCAGGCGCGCTCCGCGACGTTGGATTCGCTGGCGCGGGATCTGGCCCGTTAGCGGATTATTGCCCCTCTGGGATCAAATACAACTCAATCGAGCGACGGCGGGCATTCGCACGCTCTGCGTCTGGTTCCACCTTCTCCAGACGAAAGAAGCCCCAGGCTTGTACGTTCAAGGGGCGGTTGGCCGGGAGGTAGATGAAAAAACGGGTGGGCTGAGCCTGTCCGGCCGTTTCCGGCGGCATGGCGCGTCCGACCACAGCCTCGGCCGACTTCGCGATTCTGTTCAGGAAGTCTAAAGGCAAATGGAGCGGGGCAAGCACTTCCGGGAGCCAGGCGTTGACCATGGCGCGGGCCTCCAGGCCCTGCGGCAGTTCGAGCTCTCCCCATATTCTCCAACCTGCGCCTGAACCCTGAGAAATGGCCGGGTCCGTTTGACGGGACTGACGCTTCATCCGCTCCGGCCCATGGCGCGCAGGGCGCCGTGCGCCAGGCCGGCCTGATCCATGGCGCTCACCTGGCCTTCGGCGCGATATTGTAGTTGCGGCGGAATAGATTGGTTGGATCGTATTCTGCCTTGATCGCCGCGAGGCGTTCCAGGGTCGTCTGGGGATACGCCTCACGCAGCCGTCCGTCGTCGGCGAAGTTAACGTACACCGCGCCCTCGCCTTGATCCAGCTCCGCCGCAGCGTTGTGAACCCAGGCATTGTGGATAGCCGCCTCTGCGCGGTCTTCATACTGAACAATGAAACTCGCCATGATGCGGCTCGAACGGTGCGCGAACGCGGTGGCCTCGGCCGGGACACGGGCCATCGCGCCGCCCAAAACCCGAAACTCGGCGATGCGCACGGCGGCGCTGGAGGCCTGGAGGTGGTTGAGCATGATCTGAGCTGTGCGCTCATCAACGCGATCGATGATCTTGGAACGCAGCGCCGTCACCGGTTGGAAGCTCGGATCGTCGGGCCAGTAGATCTCGGGATACGGCATGGGGCCGAGCATGTCAACGATGGGTTCTGCCAGTGTCCGGAAGGGCGCCACTACGCGCAGGCCTTCTTCAACCTCACCGGCGTAGACCAACATCGCCAGCGTGACCACCTGGCCGTGGTATGCCTCCGGGATGAAGGGCATGGGCGGCGCGGGCATGTTGTAGACAATGCACGAGAGTTCGTCCGGCGCCGCCTCGGCGGCGGCGGCAAACGCAGCCATCACCTTGGCTGTCGCCGGCAGGACGAGCATCCCGCCGACGATAGTGCCCACTTCGTGCAGGCGGAACTTGAAATGCGTGACGACGCCGAAGTTGCCGCCGCCGCCCCGGATCGCCCAGAACAGGTCGGGGTGGGTCTCCGCGTCAATGTGGCGAATCTGGCCGTCAGCGGTTACGACCCGGGCGGCCAGCAAGTTGTCGATGGTCAGGCCGTACTTGCGGACGAGATAGCCGATCCCACCGCCCGTGGCCAGTCCGCCCAGACCGACTGTCGCCGTGTCGCCGAAGCCGGTCGCCAGACCATACGCTGCCGCTGCGTGGGTATACTCGCCCGCAGTCAGACCCGCTTCGGCCCACGCGGTGCGCTGCTCCACGTCGACCTCGATTCCTTTCATCTGCGACAGGTCGAGCACAATGCCGCCGTCGGAGGTGCTGAAGCCCAGCAAGCTGTGGCCGCCGCTACGGATCGCCAGTTCCAGGCCCGTCTCTCGCGCCAGCGACACGACCTGCGACACATCTTCAGCGTCCAGGGGACGGACAATCAGCGCCGGACGCCGCACCGCTTCGCGGCTCAAACCGATCCGCACGGCCTCGTAATCGGCCTCTTGCGGCGTGATGACCCGGCCCTTCAGGTTGGCGCGCAGCCGTGCGACTGATTGGTCCCGCGGGCCGAACTTCGCCGGCGTATAGACCTCCGCTTGCTCCACCATGCGGTTCGCGTTTTCCATGATTTTCTCCTTGGCCTACGATGAACCACGCTGATGGCTTTATACGTGGAAAGGAACAGTCTCGGGTGTGGAAAACTCGCACAAGGCCTGGACAAAGGACGCCACAACGCGCAGGGCAGCCCGGCAACCTCAGACACCCGGTCAACTCTGGTCCCGCGCAGGTCAGGCGCGGCCGGTGACGAATCTGGAGGCCGCTCATTCCGCTGCGAGACCCGCTCCCGCTTCCGGCGCTGGGGACTATGGATATGAGCGTAGCCGGTCATCTGAATGGGATGAGGCTTGACCACGCGCTGGACCGCGCGCCACCCGTCGAGATGCAGCACCTAATCTTGCGTAGAGTGGGCCGTGCTCGATGAGCGCCAGGCCAGACTGGGGTGGGGAGTGACCGGCGCATGGCTAGATTGAGCCTCCTGAGGAAGGTGGTCTGGACGTGGCCGGCGAAGCCCTGGCAGTGAGCGCTTGGCGAAGGTCGTTGGGCCGGATGAGGCCAGCGCGACCTTGCTCAAGGCGGCCATGGCTCAGCTTGGCCTGTCGGCACGCGCCTATCACCGCGTGCTCAAGCTGGCGCGCACCATCGCAGACCTGGCCGGCGCCGAAAATATCCAGACCGCGCACCTGGCCGAAGCCGTCCAGTACCGGCCGCGCCACTCGCCCTGAAACCCTCCCCGTCCCGCCTTCAGCCCGCCCCGACAAACTCCAAGCCCCGCAACAGCGCCGCATCGTAGGCCGGCGTATAGTCGTGCGTGGCCTCTGGGACCGTCTCCACTTCCACGGCCAGCCCGGCTGCCCGCAGCTGGCCGGCGAGAGTCCGGATCTCATCCGCGTTGATGGCGTCGTCCTTGGCGCCGACGATGAAACAGCCGCGCAGGCCGCGCTCGCGCGCCGGGCCGAGCGCGGCCTGCAGGGCCTGCGGCTCCTCCAGGAACGGGACCGCCGGGCCGTTGACGACGAAGCCGCGCACCGGCAGGGCGCCCGTCAACGCCATCTGGATGGCCACCAGGCCGCCCATCGAGTGGCCGGCCAGGACCACACGCCCGGCGTCAAAGTCCAGCCGCTGCTGCAGCTCGGCGAAGCGGGCCTGGACGTCGGCCTGGGCCTGGGCCAGATCATCCCAAACGTACGCGCCCGCGAACATCGCCTGCGTGGATTGGGGCACGGCCAGCGCCCAACCGGCCGTGACCGCGGCCTGCCAGAAGGGCAGGGTGGCGGCGGCCGTGCGCTGGTTGCCGTGCAGGGCCAGGAGCAGCGGCGCGGCGGCGGAGTGTCCGGCCGGCAGGTGGGTGAGCATGATCGGTGCGGTGGCAGCCGCTGCCTCAGCCGTGCGGGAAGCCGCCACCAGTTGCTCAAAAACGGGATCACCCTGCAGCGGTTTGAAGGAAGGGCTGGCCCGCCACAACGTCTGGCCGTACCACAGCCCGTCGGCCAGCGCCTGCTGGGCGATCTGGTACACCAGTTGGCGCTGTTCCACGCGCGCGGCCGCGCACATGCGCCAGTAGTCGGCCAGCGGACGATCCGCCGGGAAGCGCGGGCCTTCGCGGGTCACCGTCTCCAGCGCCGCCGCAAACTCCTGTTTCTGGAACAGCTCAATCAAGTGTTGGGATAGAGCCTCAAAGGTCGCGAAGGTCATGAGTATCTCCCAGGTCTACGAGCTGGCGTCGGTTATTGCAGGAACACGCGCTCCGGGTCCACCACCTCGCGCAGGATGCGCAGCTCCTCGGCGGTGGGCACCGGTGTCTCGGCCGCCTCGTCGATGGCCAGGGCGAAGCCGGTCTCGGCGGCGACGTCCGGCGCTGTGAGGCCGGGGTGGTAACTGGCCAGGTACATCGCGTGGGTGTCCGGCCGGAAGCGCATCAGGCCGCGCGTGGTCACCACTGCGGCCGGGCCGCCCCAGCGCAGGCCGGCCTCCTGCCGGCTCGCGCCGCCCCGCAGCCAGCCGGGGCTGGTGATGTAATCCACGTTCTCCGGAAAACGCCGCTTCTCGTGCCGGGCGATGATGACCGTGCGCCGCGCCAGGCAGGCGATGTCGCAGGCGCCGCCGCTGCCGGAGAAGCGCACCTTGGGATGGCGCGGATCGGCGCCGATGGCGGTGCTGTTGATGTTGCCGAAGCGGTCCACCTGTGCGCCGCTCAGGAAGCCGACGTCCACGCGCCCGGCCTGCAGCACGTAGGCGAAGACCTCGTGCAGGCCGGCCGCCATGGCCGCGCCGCGCATCACGCGCGGGTCGCCCACCGACATCGGCAGGTGGGCCAGTTGGCTGGCGGCGGTGCCGGCCTCGAAGATCAGGCAGCAGTTGGGGGCGTGCGTGCGCTGGGCCAGCATCGAGGCCAGCATGGGCAGGCCTGTGCCGGCGAAGACCACCTCGCCGTCGGCGATCTCGCGCGCGGCGGCCACGGCCATGAGTTCGGTCAGGGAGTAGGCGGCTTGCGGCATCAGTCCAGCCTCCGTCGCTTGAGATCCGGCCGGTAGCCAAAGGCGGGGTCGGCGCGCAGTTCGTCCAGCCGGGCCGCGCCGCCGATCGCGGCCAGGTACCCGGCCTGGTCCGCCGGCCGGTAGATGAACTCGTCCAGGTACTGCGCGAAAGCCGCGTCGTCCTCGGCGCTCTCGTGGTAGCGCTTCAGCTGGCGCGGGTCGTAGTCGTAGCAGTTGTAGACGGCGTAGGGGTGCGCGCCCCACGGCACGTGACAGACGTGCTGGACGGCGAAGTAGGGCAGCGGGTTGCGCTCCGGCTCGCGGCGCAGCTCGGCGTCATCCACGATCTGTTCGGCCGTGACGATGACAACGTCCGCGCACAGCGCCTGCTGGACGTCGGCGAAGGTCTGGCCCTCGATGCGGACAGTGCCCTGCGGGCTGGCCTTCTGCACGTGGATGACCGCGAACTCGGTATGGATGGCCGGGACGAGCACGACGCGCTCGCCGGGGTGGAACGGCGACTCGACCACGGCGGCCTTCTTGACCGGGGTGCGCGCATCGGCAGCGCGCTGTTCCGGGGACAGGGCCTCCTGGGCGAGGACGTCGCTGCCCAGCAGGCTGCGGAGTGGCAGAAACGGGAGGCCCATGGCGCCGGCCGCGAAGCGCGTGACCATGGCGAAGTTGCTGTAGTCTTCCCACTCGATCTGGCCGCGCTCCACCGCGCGCCGCCAGCGCGGCCCGACGGTGTTGAAGGCCTCGTCGGCCTCGTAAGCCAGCTCCACGCGCTTGACGCAGCCCGCGCCGATCAGGGCGTCCCAATCGCCGCCGGGCGAGTGGCCGATCAGGTAGAGGTTCCGCCGCCGGAGCCGGACCAATTCGTAGGCCAGCGCCATGGGATGGCGCTGGGTCGTGAAGCCGCCGAGGGACAGGCTGGCGCCATCCGGGATCAGGGCGGCCGCCGCCGTGAGGCTGGTGAGCTTATCCGCCATCGCACGACCTCCGGGCCGGAAATATGAGCCATCGCCGGCCGCAGTCAGCGGTCGGCGATGAGAAACCTCAACTGGTTGGAACGGGCCGTGACCAGAGTCTACTTGATTTCGTAAGTTACTTCGAGGGTGATTTGGGCCTGGGCCGCGAAGAGCTGCTGGTTGATGACCTTGACTTCAGCCGGCGCCCCCAGTGTCCCGCCCATGCGCTGCGCCAGGCGCTGGGCGCTGGCCTCCGCCTCGGCCAGCGCATTGGCCTGGGCCTCGGCCAATAGCTCGCTGCGCCGGCCCGGGCTGGCGTCGAAGTTGACCGAGACGCTGTAGAGGTACGGGGCGCCCAAGACCTGGCGGGCGGTATTCAGCGTTGAGCCGAGGTGGCCGGCCTCGCGTACGGTGATGTTGAGGTTCTGATTGACGCCGTACAGCAGGCGGTCGGTGGGATACCCTTCCGGCCCCAGGATCGTCTCGGTGGACACGCTCGTCCCGCTCGGCGCGATGTCGGCCTGAGCGATGCCCAGCGCCCCCAACTGCACGATCAGGTCGGCCAGCCGGGCCTTGGAGTTCAGCAGGGCGGTGTTGGCGTCTTCGTCTTTGACCCAGTAGCCGAGGAAGACCACCGTCAGATCGGATTGGCCGAGGGCCTGCCCGGCGCCCATGACCGTGACCTGGCGCGCCGGGGCGGGCGCCGCGGCGCAGGCGGAAATGAGCCCCAGCGCGGCCAGGGCAACGCCAAGCCCCAGCGCCCGCCGGACTGAACGACGACTCTTCAGCATGGATCTCCTCCTGCGAGTGGTGAGCCGGTGGTTGGGCCGGCGCCTCCAAGACGCGCCCGGCGCGAAAAAAGTTGCGGCGCTGGTCGGCCCAGGTAAATCTTCATGCACTTCGTCCGAAATTGATACTGCTGCCGGTCCTGGCCCAGCACCCGGTCCGCCAATCAGGAAATGCGCCGGTGGACCTGGTCTGAAACGCGCCTCCGGACGCCTCCCGCGTAGGCCGATTGCGTCTATCCTAAAGCCGTAGGGAGGCAGACGCTATGCCGCGAAAAATGGAAACGCTGACAGCCGTGAGCACGTTGCTGCTCTTGTTCGGCCCGCTGCTCCCGGCGCCGGTCCTGCTGGTGACCGCTGGGGCAGGCTTGGTCCTTGGCCTGGCCTGGCTGCGCCGGGGGATGGGCCGGGCATGATCCAGACCGAACGCCTCACCCGTCACTTCGGCGCGCTGGCGGCCGTCCAGGACCTGGACCTGGCGGTGCGGCCCGGCGAGCTGTTCGGCTTCCTGGGGCCAAACGGCGCCGGCAAGAGCACCACCCTGCGGCTGCTGGCCGGCCTGCTGCGCCCAACCGCCGGCACGGCCCGGATCGCCGGGCACGACGTCCAGACCGCGCCGCTGGCCGCCAAACGCGCCACTGGCTTCATGCCGGACGAGCCCGTCCTGTACGAGCGCCTCACCGGCCGCGAGTTCCTGCGCTTTGTGGGCGGCCTGTACGGGTTGGACGAGGCCCGGATCGCCGACCGAGCCGAGCAGCTCCTATCCTTGCTGGATTTAACGGCCAGGGCCGAAGACGAAATCCAGAGCTACTCGCACGGCATGCGGCAGAAGATCGTCTTGTGCACGGCGCTGCTGCACCAGCCCCAGGCCCTGCTGCTGGACGAGCCGCTGTCCGGCCTGGACCCGCACAGTGCGCGGCGCGTGAAGGACGTGCTGCGCGATTTTTGCCAGCGCGGCGGCGCGGTCCTGCTCTCCACCCACACACTCGAGATCGCCGAGCGCCTGTGCGAACGCGTCGGCATCCTGCACCACGGCCGCCTGATCGCGGTCGGCACCATGGACGAACTGCGCGCCCAGGCCCATTCGGCGGCCGGAGCGACGCTGGAGGAGCTCTTTCTGCAGCTCACCGGCGGCAGCGCCGTGGCCGCCGTGGCCGAGGCCCTCTAGGAAACGCCGATGTTGTGGAAGATCATGCGCCCGCGCTGGTGGCTGGCGCGGCGGCAATGGCTGGCCTTGCCGCGCCGCCGTCAGTTCATCACGGCGCTGTTCGCGCTGTTGATCGTCGGCGGCGCTGGCTGGCTGTACTTTCGGCTGGTCGCGGCGCTGACCGGGCCGCTGGGCAGCCTGGCGTTGATCGCCGTAGTGCCGGGCGCGCTGACCGGCCTGCTGTTCTTCGCCCTGATCCAGCTGGCCGACACGCTGTATCAGCTCTACCTCGCGCCGGACGTGGCCTTCCTGCTGGCCGCGCCGATCCCGCCAGCCCAGTTGTTCCTGGCTAAGCTGCTTGAGTGCACGCAGGCGGTCTGGCTGCCAACCCTGGCCCTCGGCCTGATCCTGGCGGCGTTGGGCGCGGCCCAGGCCGCCGGCTGGAGCTACTACCTGCTGGCGCTGGGGCTGGTCCTGGCGCTGGCGTTCGCGGCGACGGCGGTTGGCCTGCTGCTGGTGATGGGGCTGGCGCGCCTCATCCCGCCATCTCGGCTGCGCGCCTGGCTGCCGGTCGGTTTCGCCGTCGCCAGTTTGGGCGGGATCACGCTGCAGCAGCTGTTGCTGGGCCGGCTGAGCCGCTGGGGCGGCGCCGTCCAGGTGCTGGCCGAAGCTGTGCTGAAGCCTGGCCAGTTGGCGGCGGTGACCGGCGCGGCCGCTGCGCTGGCGTTGGTGTTCGTGGCCACGGCCGGCGTGCTCTTCGCCCGCACGTATCGGGGCGCCTACAGTGAGTTGAGCGTGGTCCCGACCCAGCGGCGCGGGCCGCGGCCATTCCTCGCGCGCCTGGTGGACGACCTGGCCGGGCTGTTCCCGCCGGTGCAGCGCCAGATCGTGGCCAAGGAATGGCTGACCTTGATCCGCGACCCGCAGCGGCTGGTAAACCTCGTCCTCGTGCCGGTGCTGATGGCGGTGCTGTTGGTGCCGCTGCTCACCGATGCGCAGGCGGCCGGCGGCCTGCGGGCGCTGACCTTCTGGCTGCTGCTCGTGTACGCGGCCCTGTTTGGGCTGAACGGCGCGCAAGGCGCGGCCCTGACGGCGTTCCTGTTGGAAGGCCGCCGGCTCCTGCTGCTGCGCCAGGCGGCCGTGCCGTTGAACCGCCTGTTGTGGGCCAAACTGTGGGCCGCCTATCTCCCGGCCGCCCTGGTCTGGGGCGTGGTGCTGGCCCTCTACGGCAGTTTCATCGGGCTGCCCGCCTGGCAGTGCGTCGTGCTGGTCCTGGCCGCCGCGGCCGGGCTGTTCGGCACCAGCCTCATCTTCCTCCTGGTGGGCGCGCTCGGCGCCGACTTCAATGTGACGGTGGCGCGGCCCAAGCTCGGATCAGCCGCGGTCTGGCTGTCCTGGTTGGGTCTGTTCTTGGGGACTCTGGCGCAGCTCGCCGTGGTGGCGCTCACAAGCTGGCTGGTGCTCACGCTGGGCGCCGGCACGGCGCTGGCGGCTGCGACGCGCCTGGCCCTGAGCGCCTTGCCGCTGCCGGCCTGGCCGGGTTGGCTGCTGCCGCTCGCGGCGCTGGCAGTTCTGGCCGGCGTGGGCGCGGCCGGCGGTCAGCTCTGGCAGGCGGCTCGGCGGCGTCTGGAGACGTGGGAGCCGGGCCAGGACTAAAATAGGCGACGAGCGGAGGAGCGGCTGAGGCATGCGAAGCTGGGTCGGCGGCTGGCGCGTGGTGCGCAGCCTGCAATTGAAGTTCACGCTGACGTACACGTTGGTCACGCTGGTGACGCTGACGGCGCTGTACCTCGTCCTGGTTGTAGTCACCAATCAATTCAGCGCTGGCACCTCCACCTTTGGCCTGCTGGCCGCCGACGCCTTGCGCCAATCCGGGCGTGACCTGGCGCCGGCGCTGACGGCTCAGCCGCCGGACAAGACGGCGCTGCAAACCTGGCTGGATCGCACTTATACCACGCGGGCCGTGCTGATTGCGCACCGGGGTCCGGACGGCGCGATGGAGGGATTGTTCACCAGCGTCGCGGCGGCGGGGACGCGTCTGTTGATCCTGGACGCCGCCGGGCAGGTACTGGCCGCTAACGGCGCCGACGCGCCGTCGGCGGAGGCCAACGCCGTGCTCGCGCCGGCCCTGGCCGGAGAGGAGCGCCCCGAGCGCCTGTGGGTGAGGGACGGTCAACGCCTGCTGGCGGCCGCGCCGGTGCTCGCCGCGGGCGGGCGCGTGGTCGGCGCGGTGGTGCTGGAACTGGTCCCGCCCAGCCAGTGGGAGTTGCTCGGCATCGCCCTGGCGTCGGCTCTGCCCAGCACCGTCATCTTGGGCGCGACGGCGGGCGTGATCGGGCTGGGGGTGGGCGCGTTGACGGCGCGCGGCCTGGTGCGCCGGTTGAAGGTGATGGCGGCCACCACGGCCGCCTGGGGTCGCGGCGACTTCTCGCGCCGGCTGGCCGAACGGCCCGCCGATGAGGTCGGTCAGCTGGCCGGCGACCTGAACCAGATGGCCGGCGATCTGCAGACCTTGCTGCGCGCACGCCAGGAGCTGGCGACTCTGGAGGAGCGCAACCGCCTGGCGCGGGACCTGCACGACAGCGTCAAGCAGCAGGTCTTCGCCGTCGCCATGAATCTGGGCGCGGCCCAGGCGTTGTGGGAGGCCCGGCCGGAGGCGGCGCGTCAGCGCGTCGAGGCGGCCCTGGATGTGGCCCGCCAGGCGCAGGGCGAGTTGACCCAGATGCTGCAGACGCTGCGGCCGGCGCCGCTGGCCGAGCAGGGCCTGGCGGCGGCGCTGCGCGAGTGGGTTCAGGCCTGGGGCCGGCAGACCGGGATCGCCGCGATCTGCCAGGTGCCGGAGGGCCAACGCCTGCCCGAGGCCGTGGAGCAGGCCTTCTTCCGGGTGGCGCAGGAGGCCCTGGCCAATGTCGCGCGGCACAGCGGCGCCAGCGCGGCCAGCCTGAACCTCACGGTCAGCGGTGACCAGGCCGCGCTGCAGGTGACCGACAACGGCCGCGGCTTCGCTGTGGGCCAGGCCGCCCACGGGCTGGGGCTGCGCTCGATCCAGGAGCGCGTGCAGGCGGTGGGCGGGCGGCTGGTCCTGGAGAGCGGCCCGCAGGGCACGCATCTCACCGTCACCGCGCCGCTGAAAGACGGGGAATCAGCATGACGACGTTGATCACAGTCTTGATCGTGGACGACCATCAGTTGGTGCGCGATGGCGTGCGCGCTTATCTGGAGGCGCAGCCGGATCTGCAGGTGGTGGGCGAGGCGGCTGCCGGCGAGGCGGCCGTACGCCTGGCCGATGAGTTAGTGCCCGACGTGGTCCTGATGGACCTGGTGATGCCGGGCATGGACGGTGTGGAGGCCACCTGGCGCGTCCGGCGCGTCAGTCCGCGCACTCAGGTGGTGGTGCTGACGTCGTTCCACGACGACGCCCATGTCTTCAACGCCATCAAGGCCGGCGCGCTGTCCTACCTCTTGAAGGATATCGGGCCGACGGAATTGGCCGAGGCGGTGCGGGCGGCGGCGCGCGGCGAAGCGACGCTCAACCCGCGCGTGGCGGCGCGGCTGGTGGCCGAGATGCGCACGGCGGCCGGGCCGGGGGCGGCGCCCAATCCTTTCGACGAACTGAGTGAACGGGAGCAGGAAGTGCTGCGCCTGATCGCCGAGGGCCGCGCGAACGCCGAGATCGCTGAGCGCCTGGTGCTCAGCGAGAAGACGGTCAAAGGCCACGTGAGCAACATCTTGAGCAAGCTGCACCTGGCCGACCGGACGCAGGCCGCGGTCTTCGCCTGGCGGGAGGGCCTGGTGCGCCGCGAGGGAGGGCCGCTCTAATCCGCGTCCGCCAGCCAGGCCAGAAACTCCGTGTGCCAGGGCCGCAGCCGGTCCGCGATCACGCCGTTGTCGGCCAGCCAGGCGCGATAGTAGGCGCGCAGTTGACGGATCTCAGCCCTGGCCAGGTCGGGCGGGGACTTCAATGCGCGGGCGTGGGCTTCGACATCACCGCCGCTCTGGCGCAAGCGCAGCTCCTCCGGCCGCAGCGGCCGGACACCCTGAGTGCCGATCACGTCCAGGCGCCCGGCCAGCGCCACCACGGTCGTCTCCGCCCCAAACATCACCTTAGCCCACGGCCCAGCAACGCGCACGCCGTCGCGGAGCTGAAGATCTTGGCCGTGCGCGTACGCGTAGCGCACCCATGTCATCCCCGCTGCGGGCGGCCAGGCTCCCGGAAACAAGGGCGTGTAGGCCGGGCTCCAGGCCACCGGCGGCAGCGCCGGCCCAGTCGGCTTGTCGGAGCGTTCCAGCCCGGCCCACAATGTCCGCAAGCGTGCTTCCAGTTCCGTCATCGTCGGTCTTGCCTCGCCTGGCCTCACGAGCCCAGCCGCGCGGCCAGCAGCTCACGCAGATAGCCGGCGTCGCCGCCGGCCTCCTTGCAGATGGCCGTGACCGTGGAGTAGCCGTGCCGGCGCGCCAGGCGCACCAGCAGCGGGATGAGTGTGTCCGCGTGGAGCGCGTTGCGGTCCACATTGACGGTCAGGCCGCGCACGCACTTCTGCTCGAAGACCAGCGCCGCGCTCTCCAGCAGTTCCATCGACTCGAGCACCGCGAAGACCATGCTGCTCTCCCAGATGTTCAGGTCCAGGTCGCCGTGGTTGAGGCCGGCCGCGCACATGGCATGGTGGCCCAGCACCTTGAAGGCCAGCTGCATGACGAATTCCGGGATGGTCGGGTTGATCTTGTCCGGCATGATCGACGAGCCGGGCTGCACGGCCGGCAGCACCAGTTCGCCCAGGCCGGCTTCCGGTCCGGAGCCGAGCAGGCGCAGGTCCTGCGCGACCTTGATCAGGCCGCGCGCCAGCAGGTCGAGCTCGGCCGAGACCGCCGCCAGCTCGTCGGGGTTCTGGGCCGAGTCGAACAGGTTGGCGCTCTGCCGGAAGCGCGCCTCGCCCGTCACCTCGCGCAGGGCCGGCACCACGTTGTGAAAGTAGGCGGCCGGCACGTCTTCGGCCCGGCCTACGATCGTGCCGCCCAGGTTCACGACGTACAGGCGCTCGACGGCCGTGTTCAGGCGCTCGCGGGCGCGGGCCAGGAAGCCGACGTAGCCCCGGAAGAAATCGAGAAAAGTGATGTCGACGGCATCCTGCAGGCAGGTGCGCGCCAGGCGCCGCACTCCGCGATACTCCTGGCCCTTGGCCTCGAAGCCGGCCTGCAGCGCTGCCAGGGCCGGGTCCAGCCGCGCCCACTGGGCGATGACGGCCAGGTGGCAGGCCGTGGGATAGACGTCGTTGGTGGACTGGTGCAGGTTGACGTGGTCGTTGGGATGGAGGTGGCGATACTCGCCGCGCCGGCCGCCGAGGCGCTCCTCCGCCAGGTTGGCCAGCACCTCGTTGACGTTCATGTGCGCGGACACGCCGCCGCCGCCGTGCAGCGCATGCACCGGGAACTGGTCGGGCCGCGGGTCCGCCAGCAGATCGTCCACAGCCGCCAACAGCGCCTCCGCCTGGGCCGGGGTCAGCGCGCCCAGGCGCCGGTTGGTGAGGCCGGCCGCTTTTTTGATGAGCAGCAGCGCCCGGATCAGCGCCGGATAGCTGCCGATCGTGCGCTGGTGGCCCAGCGGAAAGTTCTCCAGCGCGCGCTGGGTCTGGGCGCCGTACAGCGCCTGGGCCGGGACGGCGACCGGGCCGAGCAGATCGGACTCGCTGCGTAGGGTCATGCGGACCTCCGTGGACGTGGCGCGCGTTGAGAAACGCGCCATTTCTGTTGACCGAGGGCTGATATTAGTATATAAACAAGGCGGTCCTGTCACCTGTTTTACCCAGAACCGGCGTGCCGGGGAGGCGCGCCGCCGTGTCACCTGGCGCCGTTCGACGTTCTCGCCGGCGCTTCTTTAACCCTCGCCATCGCTGTCCACAGGAGAAAGGCTTTGACCAAACTCGCCGTCGTCGCCGTTGGAGGCAACTCCCTCATTAAAGACGAGAAGCGCAAGAGCGTGCAGGACCAATTTGAGGCCGCCTGCGAGTCCATGCACCACATCGCCGACCTGATCCAGGCCGGTTGGAACGTGGTCGTGACGCACGGCAACGGGCCGCAGGTGGGCTTCATCCTGCGCCGGTCCGAGCTTTCGCGCCAGGAACTGCACGAGGTGCCGCTCGATTCGTGCGGCGCGGACACGCAGGGCGCCATCGGCTACATGTTCCAGAAGGCGCTGCGCAACGAGTTCAAGCGGCGCGGCCTGCCCAACCAGGCCGTCACCGTCGTCACCCAGGTGCTGGTGGACCAGAACGACCCGGCCTTCCAGAAGCCCAGCAAGCCGATCGGCTCATTCATGAGCGAGGCCGACGCGCGCGTCAAGATCGAAAAAGATCACTGGGCCATGGTCGAGGACGCCGGGCGCGGCTGGCGCCGGGTGGTGGCCTCGCCCAAGCCCCAGGCCATCGTCGAGCGCGACTCGATCGAGGCGCTGATCAAGGGCGGCTTCACCGTCATCGCCGTCGGCGGCGGCGGCATCCCCGTGGTCGAGGACGAGCGCGGCGAACTGATCGGCAGCGAGGCCGTCATCGACAAAGACTACGCCTCAGCCCTGTTAGCCAACAGCCTGCGCGCCGACGTCTTCGTCATCTCGACCGCGGTCGAGAAGGTCGCCATCAATTACAACAAGCCAGACCAGCGCTGGCTGGACACGCTGACCCTGGCCGACGCCAAGCGCTACCTGGCCGAAGGCCACTTCCACAAGGGCAGCATGGGCCCCAAGATCGAGGCCTGCATCTCGTTCCTGGAGCGCGGCGGCGAGGCGGCCGTCATCAGCAACCCGGAGAACCTCGGGCGCGCCGTCAAGCGCGAGACGGGGACGTGGCTGGTCCCGTGACCGGCCGCCGCCCGCTGAGCGCGGTTCTTGGCCAGCCGGCTGACGCATGAAACCGGCGCCCTTCACCTATCACGCCCCGGACTCAGTCGCGGCCGCGCTGGCCCTCAAGGCCCAACTCGGCGACGAGGCCAAGTTCCTGGCCGGCGGGCAGAGCCTGATCCCGGCCATGAATTTCCGCGTGGCCCAGCCGGCGGCGCTGGTGGACCTCAACCGGCTGGCCGAACTGGACTTTGTGCGCGTCGAGGCCGGTGAGCTGCGCCTGGGCGCCCTCACGCGCCAGCGCCAGTTGGAGCGCCACCCGCTGGTGAAGCGGCACGCCCGGCTGATGTGGGAGGCCGTGCCGCACATCGCCCATCCGCAGATCCGCAACCGTGGGACGCTGGGCGGCAGCCTGGCCCACGCCGACCCGGCCGCCGAACTCCCCGTGATCGTCACGGCGCTGAACGGCCGCCTGCGGGCGCTCTCGGCGCGCGGCGAGCGCTGGCTGGACGCCGCGCAGTTTTTCCTCGGGTTATTCACCACCGCCCTGGAACCGGACGAGCTGCTGGCGGAGGTGGCGCTGCCGCCACTGCCGCCGGACTCCGGCACCGCCTTCGTCGAGGTCGCCCGCCGCCACGGCGATTACGCCCTCCTCGGGGTGGCCGCCGTCGTCACGGTGCTGCCCGCCGGGCCGCAAGTGCGGCTGGTCTATCTCAACGCCGGCGAAGGGCCGGTGGTGGCGCGCCAGGCGGCCGAGGCCGCGCAGGGCCGGGCGCTCACGCCGCCCGTCATCGACGAGATCGCGGCCGTGGCCGCCGAGCACGACCTGCAGCCCATCGGCAGCCTGCATGCCTCGCCCGAGTATCAGCGGCACCTGGCGCGGGTGCTCACCCGGCGCGCCCTGGTGACGGCGCTGGAACGGGCGGTGGAGGCACCCTAGGTTCTCATCCGCGTTCGAGGCCGGAGCCTAAGCGCATGATGCACTCCGTCACGGTCACGATCAACGGCCGAACTTATACGCGCTCGGTGGAGCCGCGCCTGCTGCTGAGCGACTTTCTGCGGCATGACCTCGACCTGACCGGCACGCACGTCGGCTGCGAACAGGGTGTGTGCGGGGCCTGCACGATCCTGCTCGACGGCCAGCCCGTGCGCGCCTGCCTGATGTTCGCGGTCCAGGCCGACGGCCACACGCTCACCACGGTGGAGGGGCTGGGCACGCCGGACAAGCTCCACCCCTTGCAGCAGGCCTTCTGGGAGAAACACGGCCTGCAGTGCGGCTACTGCACGCCCGGCATCCTGATGACGCTGGTAGCATTCCTGCAGGAGACGCCGGACCCGAGCGAGGCCGAGATCCGCGCGGCGCTGTCCGGCAACCTGTGCCGCTGCACCGGCTATCAGAACATCGTCGCGGCCGCGCGGTCCGCGGCGCAGACCATGCGGCCCGCTGCGGGCGGGGAGTGACCGATGCTGCCCCACTCGGCAAGTCTGCCTGATCTGGCCCAGGCCCTGCGGGCGGACCATCTGCCGCTGCCCGGTTACCTGGACCAACTGGAGGCGCATTTCGCCGAGCGTGAGCCTGGCGTGCTGGCCTTCCTGCCCGAGCCGGATCGTTGGAAGCGCGTGCGCCGCGAGGCGGAGGCGTTGCTGGCCCGCTACCCAGAGCCGGCGGCGCGGCCAGCGCTGTTCGGCGTGCCGGTCGGCGTCAAAGACATCTTCCACGTCGCCGGCCTGCCCACCACGGGCGGCAGCCGTTTGCCGCCGGAAACGCTGGCCGGGCCGCAAGCTGAGAGCGTCACACGCCTCCAGGCCGCCGGCGCCCTGGTGCTCGGCAAGACCGTGTCCACCGAGTTCGCCTACTTCGCGCCCGGCCCCACGCGCAACCCGCGCAGTCCCGCCGGGACCATCCACACGCCGGGCGGTTCGAGCAGCGGTTCGGCGGCGGCGGTGGCAGCCGGGCTATGCCCGCTGGCGCTCGGCACGCAGACCATCGGCTCAATCCTGCGGCCGGCCTCCTTCTGCGGCGTGGTCGGTTTCAAGCCCAGTTACGAGCGCGTGTCGCGGGCCGGCGTCATCCCGTTGTCTGAGTCCCTGGATCACGTCGGCGTATTCGCGGCCGATGTGGCCGGCGTGGACCTGGCGGCCCAGGTCTTGATGAGCGATTGGGGTTTGGCCCAGACGCTCGCAAGCCGGCCTGTGCTGGGGATTCCGGAAGGGCCTTATCTGGAGGCGGCCGAGCCGGAGATGCTGGCGCACTTCCGCCGCGTCGTCCAGCGGCTGGCCGAGGCGGGCTGCGTGGTCAAGGCGGTGCCGGCCATGCCGGACTTCGCCGCGATCGAGGCGCGCCACAACCTGCTGATGGCGGCCGAGGCCGCCCACGTCCACGCTGACTGGTACGCGCGCTTCGCGGAGCTTTATCATCCCCGCACCGCTGAGTTGATCGAGCGCGGACAGGGCGCCGCGCCGGAGGCCGTCGTTGCAGCCCGCGCCGGCCGTGCCCAACTGCGCGGAGAGTTGGCGGCGCTCATGGACGCCCATGGCCTGGACGCCTGGGTGGTGCCGGCCGCGCCCGGCCCGGCGCCGGTCGGACTGGACAGCACTGGTCGGCCGGTGATGAACCTGCCCTGGACCCACGCCGGTCTGCCCGCCCTCAGCCTGCCCTCCGGGCGCACGGACAGCGGTCTGCCGCTGGGGCTGCAGGTTGTGGGGCGCTGGCACGCCGACGAGAGCTTGTTGGCCTGGGCGCGCGTCCTGGAAAGCCTTTTGGCGGCGGGCCGCGGCTGATCTCCCGGCGCGGGTTCGCGCGCCACTCACCACGTGAGGTTGAGAAGATCGTATGACGCATATCCACAGTGAAATCCGGCGCGGCGCCTATTACGACTCGGTCGTCCTGATGCAGCTTCAGCGCGGCCTGCTCGGACTGCCCGGCGTGGTCGATGCCGGCGTCGTGATGGCGACCCAGGCCAACCGCGATCTGTTGGCGCAGAGCGGCTTGCTCACCGCGGACGCCCAGGCGGCCGGCGCCGACGACCTGCTGCTCGTAGTCAAGGCCGATGACGAGGCGGCGGCGCGCGCGGCGCTGGGCCAGGTGGACGCGTTGCTGGCGCGCAAGCGGGCGAGCGGCGAGACCGAGTTCCGGCCGCGCAGCCTGGAGGCCGCCGTCAAGCAACTGCCCGAGGCCGGCTGGGTGCTGGTCTCGGTGCCGGGGCGTTTCGCCGCCGGCGTGGCGCGCGACGCGCTCGGCCTGGGCCGGCACGTCTTCCTGTACAGCGACAACGTCGCGCTGGAGGACGAGGTCGCGCTCAAGCAAACGGCTCGCGCGAAGGGCCTGCTGGTGATGGGCCCGGACTGCGGCACCGCTATCGTCAATGGCGTTGGCCTGGGCTTCGCCAACCGGGTGCGGCGCGGCCCGGTCGGCCTGGTGGCGGCCTCCGGCACTGGTCTGCAGACCGTCGCCAGCCGCCTGCACGCGCTCGGATCAGGCGTGTCGCACGCGCTGGGCACCGGCGGGCGTGACCTCAAGGCCGAGGTCGGCGCCATATCGGCACTGCAGGCCCTGGATTTGTTGGCCCGCGATCCGGAGACGCGCGTGATCGTCCTGATCTCCAAGCCGCCCGCGCCCGAGGTGGCCACGCGCCTGCTGGCGGCCGCCCGCGCCTGCGGCAAGCCCGTGGTCGTGGACTTCATCGGCTATCCGCCGCCGGCCCGGCAGTTAGGCAATCTGCGCTTTGCGGCCAGCCTGAGCGAAGCGGCCGAGATCGCTGTAGGTTTGTCAGGTGAGAAGCGATTGGAGACTGGAGACTTGACTAGCCAATCTCCAATCTCCACACGCTACCTCCGCGGGCTCTTCTCCGGCGGCACGCTGGCGTACGAAGCCATGCTGACGCTGCAGTCTGTGCTTTATCCGCTCTACTCCAACGCGCCGATTTCCAAGGCGCAGGCGCTGCCCGACCCCGTGCACAGCCAGGCGCACACGCTCCTGGACCTGGGCGGCGACGAGTTCACGGTCGGCCGCCTGCACCCGATGATGGACAACGACCTGCGCCTGCGCCGCCTGCGGCAGGAGGCCGCCGACCCGCAGGTGGGCCTGATATTGCTGGACATTGTGCTGGGGGAGGGCGCGCACGCCGACCCGGCCAGTGAGCTGGCGCCGGCCATCGAGCAGGTTTTGCGCGAGGCCGGCCGCCGCCTGGAGATCGTGGTCATGGTGGTCGGCACCGACGAAGACCCGCAGGACATGGCCGCGCAGATGGCGCGCTGCCGGGCGGCCGGGGCCGTGGTCTTCGACAACCCGGCGCAGGCGCTGGCCTATGTGGCCGGTCGTTTCGCCGCCGCGGCCGAAACATCCGCGCCGGCCGTGGAGGTGACCGGCCTGGCGCAGGCGCCCCTGGCGGCCATCAACGTCGGCGTCGAGTCCTTCCACACCAGTCTGGTGGGGCAGGGCGCTCAGTCGGTCCAGGTGGACTGGCGGCCGCCGGCGGCCGGCAACGAAAAACTAGCCGCCATCCTGGCCAAGATGAAGAAGAAGTAAGCGTGCTCAACTCCCCGGGGCCGCGCGGCGCTGGGCCGGCCTGGTCCTGGGCTACATTCAGGCAAAGGAACACGTCATGGACATTGAGAACGCCAACGCCACGGCGGTGAGCCGGATGATGGAGGCGCGCCCGATCCTGACCGGGGTAGCCGCCGCGCGCGACGTCATCCCCGGGATGCGCCCGAATCTGCTCTTGCACGCCGGCCCGCCGATTGAGTGGGCGCGCATGTCCGGGCCGCTGCGCGGGGCCGTCATCGGCGCGCTGCTGTTTGAGGGCCTGGCCAAGACTGACACCGAAGCGGTGGCGCTGGTGGAGCGCGGCGCGATCCAGTTCGAGCCCTGTCATGAACACAATGCCGTCGGCCCGATGGCGGGCGTGACCTCGGCCTCGATGCAGGTCTACGTGGTGGAGAACGCCACCCACGGCAACCGGGCCTTCTCCAACCTGAACGAGGGCTACGGCAAGGTGCTGCGCTATGGCGCCTACAGCGACGACGTGCTCAAGAAGCTGCGCTGGATGAACGACGTCCTCGGCCCGGCCATCGGCGCGGCCCTGGCCGGCACCCCCGGCCTCGACCTGCGCGCGCTGATTGCCGAGGCCCTGCACATGGCCGACGAAGGCCACAACCGCAACAAGGCGACCACGCTGCTCTTCCTCAAGCAGTTGGCGCCGGGCCTAGCGCGCGTCGTCAAGGATGCGGCGGCCCTGACCGAGATCCTGCAGTTCCTGGGCGACAACGCCATCGGCGCGCTCAACCCGGTGATGGCGGCCTGCAAGGCCATGACCGACGCCGGCTACGGGATCGAGGGCAGCACCATTGTCAGCACCATGGCGCGCAACGGCACCGACTTCGGCATCCGCGTCAGCGGCCTGCCGGGGCAGTGGTTCACGGCGCCGGCCGAGGTGCCGGTGGGCCTGTTCTTCTCCGGCTTCTCGCAGGCGGACGCCAACCCCGATATCGGCGACAGCGCCATCACCGAGACGGCCGGCATCGGCGGTTTCGCCATGGCCGGCGCGCCCGCCATCGTCACCTTCGTCGGCGGCACGCCCAAGGATGCGCTCAACGCCACCCTGGAGATGTACGAGATCACGGCCGCCGAGCACAAGCACTTCACGCTGCCGGTGCTGGACTTCCGCGGCACGCCGACCGGCATCGACATCCGCAAGGTGGTGGAGCTGGGCATCGCGCCGCGCATCAACACCGGCATCGCGCACAAGAACGCCGGCGTCGGGCAGGTGGGCGCGGGCCTGGTGCGGCCGCCGCTGGCGATCTTCGAGCAGGCGGTGCTGGCCTACGCGGAGAAGTATGAGCTATGAAAATCTACGACCTCTCTCAGCCCCTCAACGCCGATTGTTCCTTCTGGCCGTTTTACCCGCCCTTTGAGGTCAAGTACATCAAGCGCAAGGCCGAGCACGGCGTCAACGCCCAGTACATCATGACCTCCAACCACATGGGCACGCACCTGGACGCGCCGCGCCACTTCCTCACCAAGGGCAAGACCATCGACCAGATCCCGATCGAGTGGTGCTACGGGCCGGGCGTGATCGTGGACCTGAGCGATCAGTTGGACGAGCTGGACGTGTTCACGCCGGCCGACATCGAGCAGCGGGTGGAAGTGCGCGAGGGCGACATCCTGTTCATCCACACCGGCTGGCACAAGTACTCGTTCTTGAGTGCGGACGCGGACGAGGAGAAGTACATCCACCGCCACCCCGGCCCGCACTTCAGCCTGTGTGATTGGCTGCTGGCCAAGAAGATCCACATCTGGGGCGTGGACATGATCTCCACCGATCACCCCATGAACCTGCCCATCGGGCGTTTCCTGGGCCGCGGCGGCCTGGAGCACTGGCAGAAGGTGCGCGCCAAAGTCGAGGCCAAGTTCGGCAAAGACAAGCTCGACGAGCTCTTCCCGGAGTCGGCCTACCAGCTCACCCACAACGCCCTGTTCCCGCACGATTGCATCCACGTCGAGAACCTGGGCGGCGACATCGGCCTGCCGGAGCTGCACAACCGCCGCCTGACGCTGGGCGTCTTCCCGTGGAAATTCCAGGGCGGCGAGGCGGCCTTCTGCCGGGCGGTGGCGTGGCTGTAGTCTCCAGTCTCTAGTCTCCTAATCCCTGGCTCGAAGTCTTCCGAAGCTCAGCGACCAGGAATTGAAGACTGAAAGCAAACATGACAACCCGCTACTTCGGCCAACCCGTCCGGCGCAACGAAGACCCCAAGCTCCTCACCGGCCAGGCGCTGTTTGTGGACGACGTCCAGCTGCCCGGGATGCTGCACGCCGCCTTCTACCGCAGCCCGTATGCCCACGCCCGGATCAAGCGCATTGACACGACGCGCGCCCGCCAGCGCCCGGGGGTGGCCGCCGTCTACACGGCCGCAGATCTTGGCGACTACTGGCAGCCGGGTCCGCTGCTCGTGCCGCCGCCGCCCGTCCCGGACGCGGTCTTCCACCAGCGCACACAGGTGCCGCTGGCCAGAGACAAGGTCCGGCACGTCGGCGAGCCGGTGGTCTTGGTGATCGCCGTCAGCCGCTATGTGGCCGAGGACGCTTTGAGTGACCTCGTTATCGATTTCGACCCGCTACCCGTGGCCGCCGACCTGGAACAGGCGCTGGCGCCGGACGCCCCGCGCGTCCACGACGACCTGGCCTCCAATCTGGCCGCCCACGTCGTCCAGCGCAAAGGCGATTACGAGGCTGCGCGCCGCCAGGCCGACCTGGTCATCCGGCGCCGCTTCACGTATGACCACGGCGCGGCCGCGGCCATGGAGAACCGCGGCGTGGTGGCCCAGTGGGACGCGCGTGCCGGCAAGCTCACCGTCTGGGATTCGACGCAGGCGCCCGTCGTCATCCGCAACGGGCTGGCGGCCATGCTCGGCCTCTCCGAGAACCAGGTGCGCGTCGTCGCGCCGTTTATCGGCGGCGGCTTCGGCCCCAAGATCATGATGTTCTACCCGGAGGAGGTGCTCATCCCCTGGGCGGCGCGCCAGCTCGGCCAGCCGGTCAAGTGGATCGAGGACCGCGCCGAGAACTTCGTCGCCACCACCCATGAGCGCGGCCAGATCCACGAGGCCGAGATCGCGTTGACGCGCGCCGGCCGTGTGCTGGGCGTGCACGACGTCTTCCTGCACGACACCGGCGCCTACGACCCCTACGGCCTGACCGTGCCGCTCAACAGCCAGTGCACGCTGCTGGGCGTCTACGCCGTGCCCGCTTACTCCAGCGAGTTCAAGGCCGTCTTCACCAACAAGACCATTGTCACGCCCTACCGCGGCGCCGGCCGTCAGCACGGCGTCTTCGTCATGGAGCGCCTGCTGGATATCGCCGCCCGCGAGCTGGGCCTGGACCGGGCCGAGATCCGCCGCCGCAACTTCATCCCGCCAGACGCCTTCCCCTACAACAACGCCCTCATCTACCAGGACTTCGCGCCGCTGGTCTACGACAGCGGCAACTACGCGCCCATCCTGGATAAGACCCTGGCCCTGATCGGCTATGAGCAGTTCGTGCGCGACGAGCAGCCCCGCCTGCGGGCCGAGGGCCGCCATGTCGGGATCGGCGTGGTCTGTTACGTGGAGGGCACCGGCATTGGCCCGTACGAGGGCGCCCGCGTCCAGGTGCAGGCCAGCGGCAGGGTCAGCGTCGCCACCGGCATCGGCACGCAGGGCCAGGGCCATTTCACCAGCTTCGCCCAGCTCGTGGCCGATCAGCTCGGCGTGGACGTGCGCGCGGTGGAGGTGGTCACCGGCGACACCGATCAGTTCTATTGGGGCGCGGGCACCTTCGCCAGCCGCGGCGCGGTGGTGGCCGGCAACGCCATCAACGAGGCCGCCCAGGATGTGCGCGGCAAAATCCTGCGGCTGGCCGCCGAGCTGCTGGAGTGCGCTGAGGAGGATCTGGAACTGGCTAACGGGGAAGTGCGCGTGCGCGGCGTGCCGCAGCGCGGGTTCAAACTAGGCGAGCTGGCTCAACGCGCCAACCCGCTGCGCGGCGCCGTCAAGCCCGGCACCCAGCCCGGCCTGGAGGCCACCAACTACTTCGGCCCGGAACGCGGCGCCACGGCCAGCGGCGCCCACGCCATGATCGTGGAGGTGGACCCGGAGACGCTGCTGGTGACGGTCCAGAAGTACGTCGTCGTCCACGACTGCGGCACCGTGATCAACCCGCTGATCCTGGAGGCGCAGGTGCAGGGCGGGGTGGCGCAGGGCCTGGGCAATGCCTTCTACGAGCAGTTAATGTACGATGAGAACGGCCAGCTGCTCAACGCCTCGTTCATGGATTACCTGCTGCCGACGGCGCTCGACGTGCCCAACATGACCATCGGGCATCAGGAGACGCCGTCGCCGCTCAACCCACTGGGCGTCAAGGGCGCGGGCGAGGCCGGCGCCATCCCGGTGGGGCCGTTGTTCGCGCAGGCGGTGGAAGATGCCTTGACCGGGACCGGCGTGGAGATCCTGGAGATCCCGCTCAGCCCGAAGCGGCTCTGGGAGTTGGTCCAGGCTGGCTCGCAGCGTCAGGGACTTTGAGCGGAGGCCGCCGGCCGCAGACGAAGGGCGCCCGGCGCATATCGTGCGAGACCTATGTCCATTCTGACCGCGCGCACCCTCACGCCGGCGGCGCAGTTGTGGCTGGCCGAGGCCCGCGCGCCGCGTGTGCTCGGCGTCTTTGAACGCGCCTGTGACCTCGTGGACGCGGCCAGCCGCGTGCTGGCGCTGGTCACGGCCGAGGCCGGCCTGGCGCCATTCGGTCTCGCGCTCGCCGACGCTGGCCGGCCCTTTGCCTCCCTGACCGCGGCCAGCCCCGTGGCGGTGACGGCGGGCGCGCTCCGCCTCGGGGCGCTGACGATCCGCGTGGACGGGGCGGCGTTGTGGGATCCGCGCCCGGATTGGGCCGCCGTCCGCGCGGCGTTGGCCGACGAGGCGGAGTCCATGCAGCGCGTCACAGCCTGGGCCTTGGCCATCGGCAAGCCCGGCAGCCTGCTGGAGACTTTATACTCTCCGCGCCCGCCTGCGGACGATGCCAGCGGCGCGGGCTGCCGGGCGCTCATCTCCGGCCTGCGCTCGCGTTCGCTCGATCACGCCCTCGCCGGGGTGCAGATCCTGGCCGGCCGGGGGGGCGGCCTGACGCCGGCCGGCGACGACTTCATCGTCGGCGCGCTGCTGGCGGCCTGGGCCGGCTTGTTCGGGGCTGAGGCCGCAGCGCTGGCCGAGCCGATGGCCGAGGTAGCCGCCCCGCGCACCACCACGCTCTCCGCCGCCTATTTGCGCGCGGCGGCGCGCGGCGAGTGCGCCGCCCCGTGGCATCGCCTGCTGGCCGCCCTGGTGGCGGCCTCCGATTCCGAAATCAACGCCGCCCTGCGCGCCCTGCTGGCCGTCGGCCATACCTCCGGCGCGGACGGCCTGGCCGGCTTTCTGGCCGGCCGGCGGCTGGCGGCCGAGGAGCCTCTCTCATGAAGACCTTAATCCAGAACGGCACGCTGGTGACCGCGGCCGAGACCTTCGCCGCGGATTTGCTTTTCGACGGCGAGCAGATCGCCCAGATCGGTTCCGGCCTGCGCGCCGACGATGCTCAGCGCGTGGACGCGACCGGCCTCTACATCCTGCCCGGCGCCCTGGACGTGCACACGCATCTGCATCTGCCCGGACCGGCCGCCATCCCGTCGGACGATTTCTACACCGGCCACAAGGCCGCGGCCTTCGGCGGCACCACCTTCACTATCGACTTCGCCATGCCGGCGCGCGGCGAGCGCCTGCACGCCGCCGTCGAGCGCTGGCAGACGGCCGCCCAGGGCAAGGCCGTCATCGATTACGGCCTGCACGTCGGCATCGTGAGCCTGGACAACGCTGTGCTGGATGAGCTGCCGGCGTTGGCGGCCGAGGGCTTGCCGTCGCTCAAGCTGCTCATGGCGTACAAGGGCATCGTCCAGGTAGACGACACAACCCTGTTCAAGACGCTGCTCAAAGCCGCGGACCACGGGATGCTGACGATGGTGCACGCCGAGAACGGCGATGCCATCGACGAGCTGCGCCGCCGGGCGGTGGCGGCCGGCCGCCTGACCTCGGAGTGGCACGCCCTCACCCGGCCGGCCTGGCTGGAGGGCGAGGCCACCCTGCGCGCCATCGCGCTGGCGGCCGCAGCCGGCGCGCCGCTCTACGTCGTCCACGTCACCTGCGCCCCAGCCGTCGAACAGATCGCCTACGGCCGCGCCCGCGGCCTGAACGTGATGGGCGAGACCTGCGTGCAGTACTTCTTCTTCACGCAGGATCATCTGCGCCGGCCGGATGGCGCCAAGTGGGTGTGCTCGCCGCCCTTCCGCTCGCCGGCGGACCAGGCGGCGCTGTGGCAGGCTGTGCGCGCCGGCACGCTCCAGGTGATCTCCACCGATCATTGCCCGTTCCTGTACGACGGCACGCGCGCCATTCAGTACGAGGGCCAGCCCTATCAGGCGCCGGGCAAGGAACTGGGCCGCGCCGACTTCACCCAGACCCCCAACGGCGTGCCCGGCCTGGGCGATCGGATGCCGATCCTGTGGACGTTCGGCGTCGGCGCGGGACACTTATCGCTCAACCAACTGGTGGCGCTGTGCTGCACCAACCCGGCCAAGCTCTTCGGCCTGTATCCCCGGAAGGGCACGCTGGCTGTCGGCGCCGACGCCGACGTGGTGCTCTGGGACCCGCGCAAGACGCGCGTGGTGGAGGCCGCCAACTTGCAGCAGCGCGTGGACTACAACCTCTACGAGGGCTGGACGCTCACCGGCCTGCCAGACAAGGTCTATCGGCGCGGTGAGCTGATCGTGGACGGCGACCGCTGGTTGGGCCGGCTCGGCTCCGGCCGTTTCACCCGGCGGGCCGCGCACGCGCCCCTGCTCTGAACCGTGTCGGCCGCGCTGCCCACGCTGCAGTTTCAAAGCCGGCCCGGCCTGATCGACCTGGCCTGGGGCCACCCGGACCCGGCGCTGTTACCGGTGGCCGCCTTGCGCGCCGCCGCTGAAACCGCGCTCGCGCACTACGGTCCGGAAGCGCTCGCCTACGGCGCCCCGGCCGGGCCTGGCCCGCTGCGCGCCTGGCTGCGGGACTACCTCGCCCAGACCGAGGACCGGCCGCTCAGCGGCGACGAGATCTTGATCACGGCCGGCGCCTCCGAAGGCCTGGACCAGCTCTGCACGCTGTGCACGCGGCCCGGCGACATCGTCCTGGTGGAGGCGCCTTCCTATCACCTGGCCGCCCGCATCCTGCGCGATCACCCTGTGGAGTTGGTCGCCGTGCCGGCCGATGAACAGGGCCTGCGCGTCGACGCCGTGGCCGAACGCTGTGCGGCGCTGCGCCGGGCGGGCCGGCCGGCGCGCCTGCTGTACACGATCCCGACCTTCAACAACCCCACCGGGCGCAGCCTGAGCGGCGAGCGGCGCCGCGCCCTGACGGCCCTGGCCGCCGAAGCCGGGTTGCTGATCGTCGAAGATGACGTCTATCGCGCGCTGGCCTACGACGAACCGGCGCCGCCGTCGCTGTGGAGCCTGGCGCCGCCCGGCACCGTGGCGCGGCTGGGGTCGTTCTCCAAAACGCTGGCGCCGGGTCTGCGCCTGGGCTGGCTCACGGCCGACGCGGCGCTGGTGGCCCGGCTGGCTGACTCGGGCTTGCGCGACAGCGGCGGCGGCGTCAACCACTTCACGGCCCTGGTGGTGGCGGCGCTGTGCGCGGCCGGAGAGTACGACGCGAACGTGGCCCGGCTGAGGCTGGCCTATCGTGAGCGCCGGGACGCGCTGCTGGCGGCGCTGGCCGAATACCTGCCGGCCGGCACACGCTGGACCCGGCCGGGCGGTGGCTTCTTCGTGTGGGTGACGCTGCCGAAGGGGCGCGATGCTTCGGCGCTGCACGCGGCGGCGGCGGCGGCCGGGGTCGGTTATCTCCCCGGCGCGCGCTTCTTCCTGGAAGCCCCGCAGCCTGAGACGCTGCGGCTGGCTTTCACACTGTTCGATGCCGAACCGCTGGCCGAGGCCGCCCGCCGGCTGGGCCAGGCGCTGACGCCGCGGCCAAGGCCGCGGCCGGTATAATCGGCGCCATGCGATCCACCCTGCTCACCGTCCTGCGTTCCCGCGCCTGGCTGGCCGTCGGCTTAAGCGTGCTCACGGCGCTGGCGCTGCTCATCGTCTTCACGGCCCCCACCGAGCGCACGCTCGGCGCCGCCATCCGCTGGGTGTACGTGCACGTGGCCCTCACTTGGACCGGCATGGCGGCCCTGGCTGTGGCCGGCGGTCTGGGGCTGGTGCTGCTCGTGTCCGGCCGCCTCGGGCTGCGGGATTGGATGACGACGGTGGGCGGGCTGGGTCTGGGCTTCTTCGCGGCCGGGCTGGTGATGAGCGCGTTCGCGGCCGGGGCGACGTGGGGCGGGATGTTCTGGGACGAGCCGCGCACGCGCGCCAACCTGCAGGTGCTGGCCGTCGGCGTGATCGTGGTGGTCGCCGGCCCGTGGCTGGGGCGTCCGCGCTGGCAGGGAGTGTTGTTCCTGGCGCTCTTCGCGTGGATGATCGTGGCGCTGGCGGTGGCGCCGTTGCTGCTGCACCCGCGCAACCCGATCCTATCGTCGCCGTCGTCGGCGTTCCGGACGACTTTCGCCAGCCTCTTCGGCTTAGGCGCGCTGGCCGCCGCCTGGCTCACCGCGCATCTGCGCCTGCGCGCGCCGCAGACCTAAGCGGTCGCGGCCGGCAGCGCCTTCGTCAGCGGCGTGTACTGGCGAAACGGCGCAAACCCGAACTTGCCGTAGAAATCCACCAGGTCGGTCCAATCGATGACGCAGCCGTCGACGCCGCGCGCGGCCAGTTCGCGCAGGCCGGCATCCAGCAGCGCGCCGCCATAGCCGCGGCCGCGCACGGCGCTCCCCACGCCGATCGGCCCCAGTTGGCCCCACGGCTGCGGCAGGCGGTGCATGTACAGGCGCTCGATCGGCCAGGCCGAGTCCTCCAGTGTCAGGTGGCAGAAGCCCTCGATGCGGCCGCCCTCCCACAACCCAACGTAGTCAGACAGGCGCCCGCCCTCGCGCCGGAACTCCCCATACTCGAAGTGCCAACGCTCCGGGAACTCGCGGCGCAGGAACTCATCTAGGGCGTCGGCGTCCGCGGGGCCGAGGGGGCGCGTTTCGATGGGCGGCCAGGTCCGCGGCGCGGCGTAATCGCGCAGGCGGCGGGCCACGTCCCACACCGCGCCCTCGGCTTGATAGCGGCGGCGCGTGAAGAAGTCCGGCCCGCCCAATTCGGTTGGCAGACCCGGCGTGAAGGGGCGCAGGCTGCCGCCCACGCTCAGCTCCCGCGCGCCCTGTCCGGCCAGCCAGCCCTCCGCCCAGTCCACAAGCTGCGTGCCCAGCCCCTGCCGCTGCCGGGCCGGCGTCACCGCCACGGCGTCGATCCAGCCCAGCGGGCGCGGATCGGCGTCGCTGCGTACGGCGCTGGCCAGAACCACGCCGGCCGGCGTGTCGCCCGCGTAGGCGATCTGCCCGGCGCGCGCGATCCCGGCCGTCGGCCGGGTGTTGAATTCGGCCAGGCGCTGGTTGAGGGCCAGGTCTGGTCCGCAGGCCGCGTTCCAAATGGAGACGAGCGCGGCCAGATGCTCGGGGTTCGCGGGGTCGAAGAGTTGCCAGTTCATGGGCGTCTCCTGGTTTGAGAGACCAACGCGCGGGCATCCAGCGCGTTTAGAGAAAGGTCCGTAAGGGCGGCGGCAGATGGCCGACGTCGTTGAACGACAGCAGGCGCAGGCGGCCGTCCCGCTCTACCACGATCTCGGTCAGGCCGGCGTTGTGCGGGTCCAGGTTCACCCAGACCTCGGGCGCCATGTGAAACGCCTGGCACACGCAGAAGCGGATCAGGTTGCCGTGGCAGACCACCACCTCATGGCGTTCCCGGCCGCGCACCGGCCGGAAGAGGCGCTGGAAGACGGCCTCAGCCCGTGCCCGGCCCTGCGCCACCTGGTCCGGCGTGACTGTGCCGTACCAATGCGCGAAGGCCGGCAGGATGTTGGCGGCCGGGATCTCCCACAGCGCGCGCGAGGGCCGGACCGGCACATCCGGCAGCTGCGCCGCGATAAAGCCCGCGGTCTCGGCGGCGCGGCGCAAGGTGCTGAAATGGATCACGTTGACGGGCAGCGTCGCCAGGCGCCGGGCGAGGCGGCGCGCCTGCTGCCGGCCGAGGGCGGTCAGCCCGTTGCCGAGCGGGTGGGGCGCAGCGCCGGGCGTCGCCTGCTGACCGTGGCGGACCAGATAGATGTGCCGCTGGCTCATGCGCCCTCCCGAAGCGTGGGCGCTCCAGCCGCGAAGGCGAGCGTGCCGCGCGTCCACGTGTGCGTCACCTGCAGCGCGTCATCCAGAACGACCAGGTCGGCTTCGCAGCCGGCGGCCAGACGTCCCTTGCGTTCCAGGCCCAGGATTCGCGCCGGCGTTTCCGACGCCATCTGGACGGCCTCGGCCAGCGAACAGCCCGTGAACGTGATCATGTTGCGCACGGCCTGATCCAGCGTCAATAGGCTGCCGGCCAGCGTGCCGTCCGGCAGGCGCGCGGACACGGCGTCGACGATCACGGTCTGGCCGCCCAGTTGAATGCGCCCCGGTAGCGCCCCCATGGCCGAGATCGCGTCGGTGATCAGGGCCAACTGGTCCGGGCCTTTGGCGCGGTAGGCCAGGGTCAGCGCGGCCGGGTGGACGTGCAGGCCGTCGGCGATCAGACCGCACGGGATGGGCGCCTCCAGCAGCGCGCCGGCCAGGCCGGGCTCGCGGTGGAAGAGCGGGCGCATAGCGTTGAAGAGGTGCGTGCCGCAGCCCACGCCGGCCGCGAAAGCGGCCTGGGCCTCGGCGTAGGTTGCGTCCGAGTGGCCGGCGCTGACGACCAGACCGCGCGCACGCAACGCCCGGACTGTCTCCAGCCCGCCCGGCAGTTCCGGGGCCAGCGTCACCAGCCGGACAAGCGGGTGGCTGGCCCACGCGCTGACTTCGGCGCAGTCGATCGGCCGGAGCAAGGCCGGGTTGTGCGCGCCCTTGCGGGCCGGGTTGAAGTACGGGCCTTCCAGGTGGACGCCCAGCACGGCCGCGCTCGCCGCCGTCGGCGCGGCGGCCGCGATCTCGGCCAGGCGCTGCGGGTAACAATCGAAGGGCGACGTGATCAGGGTTGCCAGAAAAGCCGTGGTGCCGGCGGCCGGCAGGCGCTCCGCCACGGCGGCCACGCCGGCGCCGTCGGTCGAGAAGTCCCGGCCGTAGGCGCCGTTCAGCTGCAGGTCGATGAAGCCCGGCACGATCCAGCCGTCGACGCGCACGTCGGCGGCGGGGTCCAGGCCCGGCTCGACGCGCGTGATGATCGCGCCGTCGATCCGGAGGGTGGCCTCGGCGAAACGTCGGCCGGGCAGCAGGGCCCGTCCCGCAAGCGTGAAGGCGGTCACGGCCGGCCAGCCACGATCATCACTTCGATATCGTCGCGGGCCACCGGTCGGCGGCCCCACGCCCCGGCTGTCCCGCCCCACACGCGCTGCCCGCTGAAGCCGGCCGCCCGACACAGACGCGCCAGGTCCTGCGGCAGGTGCGGCTGCTCGCGCACCACCACGCCGGTCACGCGGTCGCCGCGCCGCGCCAACTCCACCGAGTGCCGGCCGACGCCGCAGCCGAGGTCGAGCAGGGCGCTGCCGGCCGGCAGTTGCAGCCGTTCCAGCAGGAAATCTACTGCGGCCAGAGTGTTGCGCGTGAATACGTTCTGGAGATTAACGACGGCGTGATGATCGAAGAAAGCCTGCCACGGATTCATGGGCATCGTCCAATGATCACGTCAACGGCGCCAACTCGGCCGGCAGCGGCTGCGCCGTCAGCCAGGCCCGCACCATGCGGGTAAACAGCTCGGGCGCGTTGAGGTTCCAGTTGTGGTTCTCGGCCAGGCTGCGCCCCACATCCACGATTACCCCGCGCGCCTCCGGCAGCGCCTTCAGCAGATCGCGGGCAGAGGCGTGCATAGGCGCGTACTCCTGGCGGCCCACCACCACCAGCACCGGCAGGCGGGCCCGCTCCAGGCCGGGCGGCTGGCGGAAGGCCATGTTCTCGGCAACTACATGCGCGAACGAGTCGGCGGTCAGGCGCTGGTAGTCCTCCCAAAACTGCGAGAAGTACTGCTCCGGGATTCCGGCCGCGTGGCGCATGTTGAGGCGCGCATACCAGCGGCTGGCCTGGAATGGTGCCACACCCCAGCGGAAGCTGGCGGCCAGCACGTTGGGCCGGTACAGGCCCGCGAACGGCAGTGGCCGGAGCAGGGCGCTGCTGACGATGGCGCGGTTGATTAACTCCGGCGCCTGGCTGAGCACGTTCACGGTCAGTTGCGCGCCCAGGGAGAGGCCTACCACGTGGGCGCGGCCGCCGTGAGCGCGCCGCCGGATCAGGTCGGTAAGGCGGGCGGTGGCGTCGGCCATTGTGAACGGCCCAACTGCCAGGCTGCGCCCCTGTTCCGGGAGGTCCGGGACGAGGCAGTGGTAGTGGGAGGTGAGCGCCTCCACCTGGGGTGCCCAGTTCCAGCCGGCGCCGCCGCCGCCATGGACAAAGAGGATCGTCGGGGCATCAGCAGGTCCAGACTCGGCGAAGTAGAGTTCCATAAGATTGGCCGATGACTATAGCGCGCCGGTCCCGGTTGCGGGGGACAAAGCGCAGACGCTGTCGGGAAATCCCTACCAGAAGCGTCAAAGTTCCCTGACAGACACGGATTTGGCCCTGGCGTATAGTCCTACCAGACTTCAGATGACCTCTGAAGTCGACCCCCAGCAGACGCCGGGTCCCCGCTCCTGGCGTTTGCTTCCCTCAAACTCCCCTGCTGCCGGAACCGCAGGGGAGTTTGCCCTTTAAAGGCCCTCAACTGGCCGTGAACTGTGTGTGCACGGCCAGGCCTTCGGCCTCCAGCACCGGCCCCGTGACCTGCATGGCGCTGTGCAAGCGGGTGAGCACGTCCCGGCACGGCACAGCCCAGTCGCCGCCCACCAGCCGAGCCAGCGCGGTTGCCGAACAGCTGTAGACCACGCGCGCCACGCCAGCCCAATACAGCGCGCCCGTGCACATCACGCACGGTTCAGTGCTGGTGTACAGCGTGCTGCGCGCCAGCACCTCGGCCGGAAAGGCCTGCGCGGCCCGGCTGATCAGGTTGAGTTCCGCATGCCGGGTCACGTCGCGGTCGGTGTTGACGGTGTTGCCGGCGGTCAGGATCACCTGGCCATCGCACACCAGCACGGCCCCGAAGGCATGGTTGCCGCGCCGCGCCGCCTGGACCGCCACTTCCAGCGCCTGCCGCACAAAAGCCTCATCGTCGAGTTCCATGCCGGCGGTTCCTTTCCGGGATTGTCGGCGCCGTTCAGGCGGCCGTGATTTCGACGTAGACGTTCAGGCGTCTTTGCAGGCGCCACAGCCAGCGGCGCAGCCGGGCCGCCCAGCCGTACTTGGCCTGGATCTGGTCGGCCAGGTGCGGCCATTCCGGCTCTGGCAGGAAGCGCGCCACGCCGTCCAGCGTCGGCCCGAGCAGGCCGCCGCGCGCGTCGCTGGGCGCGAACTGGACGCGCGTCGACGCCCGCAAGCGTTCGGCTGGACCGCTGTCGGCGGTGGTCCACAGGTACACGCGGTCGTCCAGCAGCAGGAACCACATGGGCGTGATAATCGGCTGCCGGCCGCGGCGATACGTGGTCAACGCGATGTAGCGATGATCGCGCAGGATGGCGAAAGTGGGCGGCGGGACGGAAGTCATGGGCGGATCAGCGGCTCCTCAAGTAGAGGGCCTCGCGGCCGAACTGCCTACAGAAGCGTTGGGCGACGCAGGCCAATCATAACGCAGACCGCGGGCCAGGGTCAGGGTGTCAGGCCGGCGCGGACGCCGTCGTTACAAACGGACGCCCGTCGGCGCGGCAGATCATCTCGAGCACATCCCGGCCGGAGGCGGCCGCCAGCTGCGCGTTGCCGCCCGGCTCCACCCACTGGCCGATCATGTAGAAGCCGCTCAAGTCGGGCAGGGTCTTGCGCATGCCGGTGCCCATCATCAGCGCCAGCTTGCGCGCGCCCATCGCCCAGCCGTGGATGGCGCCGTGCCAGTTGAGCGTGTAGCGCTCATACGTGATCGGTGTGGCCACGTCGACGGCCTCCACCTGCGCCGCCAAGCCGGGATAGCGCTCGTCCAGCGCGCCGATGACGGCCCGGGCGACCTTGTCTTTCTCGGCTGTGTAGCGGTCCGGGTCCTGGCGCAGCGTCGCCCAGTAGCGGTAATCGGCCTCGCACCAGAGCGACAGGCTGGCTTTGCCGGGGTCGGCCATCGTCGGGTCGAAGCTGTAGTGCTTGACCACGAGCCGCTTAAATGGCCGGTCGCCCAGCCAGATCGGGCGGCGCAGCGGGAAGCTCAGGCTGGGCGGCTCAGCTGAGAAGTCGCGGGCGACGCCCAGCGAGACCTGCACGATCGACTCGGAGGCGGGCAGGCTCTGGTAGTAGCCGCGCACGGTCTCATTCAAGTAGTCGTCAGCGAGCAGTTCAAACAGGGTCGTGCGGCCATCGGCGGCCGAGATGACCACCTCGGCCGGGACGACGCGGCCGTCGTCCAGCTGCAGGCCGGTGGCGCGGCCGGCCTCGGTCAGGATTTTGACGACGCGGGCCGAGTAGTGCACGCGCCCACCCAGCGCCTTGTACCGGCGCGCCAACGCCTCGGCGAAATCCAGCGACCCGCCAATGGGATAGCCGGCCACCCGGCGGGCGAGCTGGGCCACGGTCATGGCCATCATCAGAAACGGAAAGTCGGGCGGCGTGAACTGGAAGAAGCTGGCCAGGCCCTCGCGCAGCAGTGGATCACGGAAGCGCGCGGCGAAATCGCGCAAGGTCACGTCTTTCCATTGCAGGAGCGGCCCGACGAAGGGCAGCATCATCAGCCCGAGCTGCAAGTTCTCCTGCGGATCGTCGGGCGTCAGATCCACGGGCAGGTCAAAGCGGTCGAAGGCGCGCAGCGCCCGCGCCAGCTCGCGGGTTGGCCCGGCGTCATCCGGGGCCAGGGCCAGCATGTGGGCTTCGAGCTGGTCGACGTCGGTGTAGAGGCAGAAGGCGCGGCCGTCGGCGCCCTCGTAGCGCGAGAACTCGTCGTAGTAGTGGATTGGGCGCCCCTCCAGCACGCCCAACTCCTGCCAGAGCAGGTGCGCGTTGAGGCCCGGCGCGGTGCCCACGAGGTAACGCAGGGCGCCGTCGAAGAGGTAGCCGTGCCGTCGCCACGCCGTGCACAGGCCGCCCGGGATCGTGTGCAATTCAAAGATCTCGGAACGGTAGCCGTTCATCTGGGCGTAGCAGCCGGCCGCCAGACCGGCCAGGCCGGCGCCGATGATGGCGATCGATTTGTCGGTCATTGTCGTTCCTTCCGAAATGGTTCCAGCCTACCGCCGCGCGCGGCGAGCGGCATCCGTCCCTGGCGCAATCCGGGCCTGGCCGCCTGACCAGGCCGGCCGTGAGCGGGGCTGACGAAAACGGGAGCCGGGCGCACAGGCTCCGACTCCCGTCTCGGTCGCATCGGTGGAGGCGCCGCCGCGCTACGGCCGGATGAGGCCGGTCAGGTCGCCGCGGAGGGCTGCGATGCTGTCGTAGACGGCCTGCATGACGTACTTGGCGTTGTGGGCGAAGGCGCCGGGGTCCTTCTGGGAGTACTGATAGTTGTAGGCGGCCTTGAGGAGCTCCGGCGACCAGTTGCCGTTGTAGTTGACGTTGGCGCCCTGGTCGTTCTTGTCCGGCTGGCCGTCGGCGTCCTTGTCCAGGAAAAAGTACGGGTAGGCGGCCGGGCTGTAGACGAGGCCGGCGCCGTTGGCCGTGGCCTTGGCCTGGATGGCCGCGTACAGGCGTTCCTGGAAGGTGGCGAATTCGGCGGCGATGCCCTCGGTCACGTCGCCGTCGCCGTCGTAGTCGGTCGCGGAGACGCGGATGTTGGCCAGATCGGCTTCGCTCTGGACGTTCTTGTGGCAGTTCTCGCAGGTGGCGAGCCTGACCTCGAGCTCGTGCGTGGCGTGGCAGTCGACGCACTGGCTCGGGCCGGCCAGGCCGCCATCGCCGTGCGTGAACGGGCCGACGTACTCCTGGCCCGCGTACTGGTAGAGGCCGCCGGCGCTGGAGCCGAAGAGGGTGGCCCCGGCCGCGAAGTAGTGCACGTTGCGGAAACTGATGGCCTTATCGACCGTGTTTTCGTCCTTACCGCTCAACGCGGCGTTGACGGAGGCGCCGGAGTCGCGGCCCTGGTGGCACTCCAGGCACAGGTTGGAGTCGTTGGGCTGGAGCTTGCCGTCGGCGTCGGCGACGCTGAAGGTCACGGTCTTGCCGGACGGGAAGGGCACGCTGGTGACGGCGTAGCGGTCGGGCCAGTTGGCTTCGTCGTGGCAGGTGGAGCAGGCGAAGCCGTTGCTGGGCGGCAGGGCGTTGACGCCGGTGGTGGTGACCTGGCCGCGGGCGTTGAACGTGACCGTGCCGCCGTTGTGCAGGAAGTCTGGCAGACCGGCCGCGGTGTGGCACTTCACGCAGCCGAAGGGCACAGTGCCGGTGTCATCCCAATCACGGAAGGGCAGGCCGTTGCCGGCGAAGTGGCCGGCGTCCTCGCGCGCCAGGGCGCTGACATCACCGCCCAGGTCTTCGATCGAGTCGTACAGCAGCTGGACGATGTACTTGTTGCCGTGGGCGAACGCGCCCGGATCCTTGATGGAGACCTGGTAGTTGTAGGCCGCCTTCAGCAGGCGCGGCGTCCAGGTGGCGTAGCGGTTGTCGATGACGCTTTCGTCATCGTCGGCCGTGCCGTCCGCGTTGGTGTCGATGAAGAAGTACGGATACGCTGCCGCGGAGTAGGCTAGCGGAGCGCCGCCGGTGGCCGCCGCGTAGGTCTGGAGCTGGGCCAGCAGGATTTCCTGGAGGCCCTGGATCTCGAAGAACATGCCTTCTTCCACGTCGCCGTCGCCGTCATAGTCGGCGAAGGAGGCTTCCGGCTCGCGGATGTTCTGCAGGCCGCCTTCTTCTGCGGCGCCCTCATGGCAGGCCGCGCACTCGTCGACCTTGACCTTGAGGCTGTGCGGGTCATGGCAGCCGAGGCAGGTGTCGTAGCCGGCGACGTGGTCGTGCTTGGCGTCGTAGGCCTTGCCGGCGTACTCGTAGCCGCCTTTGACCTGGGTGCCGTACAGCGTCGCGGCGGCCGCAAAGTAGTGCACGTTGATGAAGCCGAGCTCCGGCGCGCTCTTGTCTGGGTCGGCCTGCAGGCCGGTCTGCTCGATAGCCGCGTCCACCTGGACGCGGGAGGCATTGCCCTGATGGCACACCAGGCAGCGCGCGGCATCGTGGCGGACGGTGAGCGCGGCCCCGGATGGGAAAGTGACGCCGGCCAGGCTGCTGGCGGCCGGGTCATGGCAGGCCGCGCAGACGACGCCCTGGGCCTCGGCGGCTGGCACGGCGGCATCGACCTGGCCCGCCGCGGAGCCATCGGCGCCGAGGAAGTCCAGGAAGCCGGCCGCGCTGTGACATCTGGCGCAGGATGCCGGCACCTCGCCTTCGTCGTCCCAGTGGCGGAACGGCTCCTCGGTCACGGCGTTGTGGCCGGACTCTGACCAGAGCGCCTCGTACGGCACGCCGCCGGCGGGCGTGACCTCGACGACGCGGGTGACTTCCACCGGGACTTCGACCGTGACTTCGCGGGTCACCTCGATCGGCGGCAGCTCAGTCGGGGTGGCGCACGCCGCCAGTACCAACGCCCCCGCCGCTGCGGTCAGGCTGAGCAGGACTTTGTGTATCGACATGGGCTTCTCCCAGACAAGCTCCCGTTGGTTTTCGCCAAGCGCTGACGCCGGCGCCCACCAGTACGTGGGACCAAGCCGGAGGTTCAGACCAGATTTGGCGCAGACGGAAGTCTAGGACATTGTAGGGAAGGGGCGCCGCGCCTCCCAGCGCCGTCCATCCTGTTTTGCGGCGTCCTCAGTCACGCCCGGGCGGCGGGGTCTGCCGGAAAAGAAGAGCCGGACACCCCCTGGTGTCCGGCTTCGGCGAACGAGGCTTGCGGCCGTTCGACCGCTCTCAGACCTGGGCGTTGACCTTAGGGCCGGGTGAGGCCGGTGGTGTCGCCGCCGATGGCTTCGATGCTGTCGTAGAGGGCCTGCATGACGTACTTGGCGTTGTGGGCAAAGGCGCCCGGATCCTTGACCGAGTACTGATAGTTGTACGCGGCCTTGAGGAGCTCCGGCGACCAGTTGCCGTTGTAGTTGATGTTGCCGCCGTTCTCGTTCTTGTCCGTCTTGCCGTCCCCGTCCTTATCCAGGAACCAGTAGGGATTGGCATTCGGGTTGTAGACGATGCCGGCGCCATTCGCCACCGCCTTGGCCTGGATGGCCGCGTACAGGCGCTCCTGGAAGAGCGTGAACTCGCCGGCGATGCCCTCGGTCACGTCGCCGTCGCCGTCGTAGTCAACTTCGGAGACGCGGATGTTGGGCAGATCGGCGATGGACTGCACGTTCTTGTGGCAGTTCTCGCAGGTGTCGGTCTTGACCTCGAGTTCGTGGGTGGCATGGCAGTCCACGCACTGGGTCGGGCCGGCCAGGCCGCCATCGCCGTGCGTGAACGGGCCGACGTACTCTTTGCCCTTGTACTGATAGAGGCCGGCGGCGTCGCTGCCGAAGAGGGTGGCCCCGGCGGCGAAGTAGTGGATGTTCTTGAAGCTGATGGCCTTGTCGACCGTAGCCTCGTCCTTGCTGCCCAGGGCGGCGTTGACGCTGCTGGTGGATTCGCGGCCCTGGTGGCACTCCAAGCACAGGTTGGAGTCGTTGGGCTGGAGCTTGCC
>ERZ761602.741-NODE-741-length-66157-cov-16.921077_pt1 | contig 66157 bp, 51 predicted proteins | sample MGYA00512165_ERZ761602 | MGnify/ENA primary metagenome ERZ761602 (study PRJEB28899, sample SAMN02445085) | bioreactor sludge metagenome | biome: EBPR sludge; isolation source: Thorneside wastewater treatment plant | place: Australia: Brisbane, Thorneside...
TCCCGCACCTCCCCCGCCCCCGCCCCCGCCGTCGGCGGCGCCGGCCGCCCCGCGCACGCCGCGAGGCACGCCACCATGGCGCCGGAGACGATCCATCCGCGCACGACCGCATTCTCGCGCCGTCGCGGGCGCATCAGAAGAACAAACAGGCGCCACCGCCCGTCAGAACTGCTTGCGCGAGTCGAGGAGGATCGTCACCGGCCCGTCGTTGACCAGCTCCACCTGCATGTCGGCGCGGAAAACCCCAGTCGCCACGCGGGCCACGCCGGCCGCGCGCACCGCGGCGACCGCGCGCTCGTACAGCGCCTCCGCCGGCCCGGGGTCCATGGCGTCGATGAAGGCCGGGCGGCGGCCCTTGCGCGTGTCGCCGTAGAGCGTGAACTGCGAGACGAGCAAGACGCCGCCGCCGATGTCGAGGACCGAGCGGTTCATCTTGCCCTCGTCGTCGGCGAAGATGCGGAGGTTGACGACCTTGTCGACGACGTACGCGAGGTCGGCGTCGCCGTCGCCCTTGCCCGCGCCCAGCAGCACGCACAGGCCCTGCTCGATCGCGCCGACCACCTGGCCGTCGACCGTGACGTGCGCACGCCGGCAGCGCTGGACGACCGCTCGCATCGGGCGATTGTGCCGGAATCTCACGCGAAAACCAGGCAACCCCCACGCCTTGTCCCGGGTCGAACCGCCGATTACAGTGCGCGCCTCCATGCGTCCGGTCCTCTCCTTCGCCGCCCTGGTCCCCGCCCTGGCCCTCGCGCTCGTCCTCGGCGCCGGCTGCGGCAGCGAGATCGGCGACGCGTGCGTGGGCAACCTCGATTGCGACCCGAGCCGCAGCACCGGCCGCGTGTGCGACCTGGCCTCGACCGGCGGCTACTGCACCGTCATCGGCTGCGATCACGATTCGTGCCCCGACGGCTCCGTGTGCATCCGCTTCTTCGTGGCGTCGTTCGCCAACACGTCCTGCACCTTCGCCACCGAGGATCTCGTCGGCGGCACCAACGACTGCGGCACCGACGAGGTCTGCTCCTTCAAGGGCCAGTGCGTACCGGCGACCTCCGAGGTCCGCTACTGCATGAAGACGTGCGAGTCGCGTGGCGACTGCCGCGACGAGTACGAGTGCCGCAACGAGGAGCTCATGCGCGCGCACGGCGGCGAACCGGTGCCCCCGCCCGGCGAGCGGCTCACCAGCGGCGATCTGCCCGCGTTCTGTGCCGAGGCACCGGCGCAGTAGCCGATCATCCGCGCTACCCTCTGGCGGTGCCGATCGGCGCCTTCCTGCTCCGTCGCCTGGGCCTGGGCCTGGTGTCGATGCTCGGCGTCTCGCTGCTCGTCTTCCTGTTCCTGCACCTCATCCCCGGTGATCCGGTCGATCACCTCGCCGGCGGCGACGCCACGCCCGACCAGCGCGCCAAGGTCGCCGCGTGCATGTCGCTCGACAAGCCGGCGCACGTGCAGTTCGGGCGGTTCCTCGAGGGCGTCGCCGACGGCACGCTCGGGCACCAGTGCCCCGACCCCAAGGGCAAGCCGACGGTGATGGCGCGCATCGCCGAGGTCTATCCCCACACCGTGTACCTCGCCCTGTGCGGTATGGGCGTCGCCCTCGTGATGGCGCTGCCGCTCGGCATCCTCGCCGCGATCCGGCGGGGCACCTGGCTCGACACGCTAGCCTCGGTCACGTCGCTCTCGGGCATCGCCATCCCGATGATGATGATGGGGCCGCTCCTGCTCCTCTGGTTCTTCCTCGATCTGGGCTGGCTGCCGGGGCCGACCGAGCTCGGCCCCCAGGCGATGATCCTGCCGGCGATCGCGGTCGGGACCCACCTCATGGCGATGCTCGCGCGCATGACGCGCAGCTCGATGGTCGAGGTGCTGGGCGAGGACTTCCTGCGCACGGCGCGCGCCAAGGGCCTGCCCGAGACCACCGTGATCGCGAAGCACGCGCTGCGCAACGCGCTCCTGCCCGTCATCACCGTCGCCGGCCTGCAGTTCGGCTCGATGCTCTCCGGCGCGATCATCACCGAGAAGGCGTTCGAGCGCCCCGGCATCGGGCTCCTGCTCCTCGAGTCGATCGCCGAGCGCAACTACCCCGTCGTGCAGGGCTGCGTCCTCGTGATCGCGGCGTCGTACGTCCTCGTCAACATCCTGGTCGACCTGGCCTACGGCCTCGCCGACCCGAGGATCCGGCGGGCATGAGGGGGCGCGCTTGAACGCCAAGCTCTCGCCCGCCGCCTGGGTCGGCGCCTTCATGCTCGGCGTGTTCGTCTTCCTCGGCCTGTTCGGGCCGCTGCTCGCGCCCTACCCGGTCGGCGTCGAGGCCATCGACCAGACGCCGCAGTTCCTGTCGCCGTCGATGGAGCACTGGCTCGGCACCGACGAGAACGGCGTCGACGCGCTGTCGCAGCTCATGCACGGCGCGCGCTCGGCGCTGACGCTGTCGGTCATCGTGGTCCTGAGCTGCGCCTTCATCGGCGTCACGCTCGGCGTCATCGCCGGGTACTTCCGCGGCGTCGTCGACGAGCTCGTCATGCGCGTCGTCGACATCCTCATGGCGTTCCCGGGCATCCTCCTCAACATCGCGATCGTCGCGACCGTCGCGCGCCCCGGCCTCGGCATGGTGATCGCCGCGCTCATCGCCAACGGCTGGGTCGGTTACGCCCGCGTCGCGCGCGGTCAGGTGCTCTCGCTGCGCGAGCGCGACTACGTGCAGGCGGCGCGCGCGATCGGCGCCTCCGACGCGCGCATCATGGCGCGCCACGTCGTCCCCAACCTCCTGGCGCCGATCATGGTGCAGATGACGTTCGGCTTCGGCGGCATCATCCTCATCGAGGCGTCGCTGTCGTTCCTCGGCCTCGGCCCGCAGGTCGACTACACCTGGGGAGCGATGCTCGATCAGGGCCGCCAGCTGATGTTCCAGCCCGGGTACTCGCACTACATCATCGCGCCCGGGCTGGCGATCGCGTGGGTCGTGCTCGCCGCCAACATGCTCGGCGACGGGCTGCGCGATCGCCTCGACCCGCGGCAGCGAGGGCGCGGGTAGTGGCGCTCCGGTTCCGGCTCGGCCCGCGCGCGGCCCTGCCCGAAGGCACGCTGGCCGAGTTCGTCGTCGAGGGCGTGACCTGGCCGGTGCTCGCCGGCGTGATCGACGGCGAGCTCATCGCGACGGCGGGCGTCTGCCCACACGAGGACGTGCGCCTCGCCGGCGGCTACCTCGAGGACGGCTGCCTCACCTGCCCGGGTCACGGCTACGTGTTCGACCTGCGCACCGGCGCGTGCGCGCACGATCCGTCGCTGGTGCTGCGTCGCTACCGCGTCAGCGTGGAAGCGGGCGACGTCTGGGTCGAGCTGATCTGAGAGGTCAGGGCGCGGGCGGCGCCTCGGGCGGCGCCTCGGGCTCCGGCTCGGGGATGTCGCAGACGATCTCGGCCTTGCGCGTGAGCCGCGTGCCGGCCTCGATCGCGACCTGCGGCCGCTCGCCGAAGCACGTCGGGGCGCGGGTCTCGATCGTGAGCGTCATCGCGGGGAGGTCGTCGAGCAGGTACGTGCCGGCCGGCGTGCTCGTCGTGCGCGCCAGCTCGAGGTCGCCGGCGAGCGCGCGGATCGAGGCGCCGGCGACGCTCGCGCCGCGCTGATCGACCACCGTCCCCGACAGGCTGCCCGACGGATCGAGCGTCGCCGAGGCATCGCCCGCGAGGTCGTTGGTCGCGCTCGTGCGCACGAGCGCGGCGCCCCGGCCCGGGGACACCACGAAGACGGCGTAGCTGCCCGAGGGCACGCCGGCGAGCTTCCACGCACCCTCGGTGCCGATGAAGCGGCGCGGCTCGAGCGGGATCGGCGCCGGCACGCGATCGCGGGTGACCGGCTTGCCCGGACCGAAGTCGCCGAGCCACACCGCGCGCACCGAGAGATCGGGCGCGCGGGCGCCGCCGATCGTCGCGGTGCCGACCAGCGTCGCCTGCCCGCCCGGTGACGGCGCGACCGGTTCGTCGGTGCGCGGGACCGTCGAGATGCGCACGGGCACGAGATCCGGCGGCGCCGCTCCCAGCTCCCAGGTGTGCCCGTCGACGAGCGCGGCACCGTCGGCGCCGGCCTCGACGGTCCAGCGTCCGGGCGAGAGGACGAGCTTGCCGAGCCCCGTCGGATCCAGCGTCACCGCCGCGGCCGCGCCGGCGCCGCCCCGCGCGCGCAGCGTGCCGGTCCACGGCAGGCCGCTGGTGGCGTCGGTGGCCGCGAGCGAGAGCCCGGCGCCGGTGAGCGTGGACGGATCGACCACCGGCGGCTGGCTCGCAGCGCCCGCTTCGCCGTCGCCGCCGCGTCCGGCGTCCGCGCCCACGAGCGAGGGCGCCCGCGGCTTCGGGTGCCGCACGCCCATGTAGACGCCGTAGCCGACGAGGCCGAGCGCCGCCGCCAGGGCAAGCCATCGCTTCACGCCGAGGATTATGCGGCGTCGCGGGCGTTCCTGGCCGCCTTCCTGGCCGCCTTCTTGCGGGTCTTCGGGTGGTCGTGCGCGAGCGCGGCGTGGGCGGCGGCCAGCCGCGCGATGGGCACCCGGAAGGGCGAGCAGCTCACGTAGTCGAGGCCCAGGCGGTGGCACAGATCGATGCTGCGCGGCTCGCCGCCGTGCTCGCCGCAGATGCCGACGTCGAGGTCGGGCCGCGTCTTGCGGCCGAGCTCGACGGCGATCTCCATGACCCGGCCGACGCCGCGCTCGTCGAGCGTCGCGAACGGGTTCTCGGCCAGGATGCCCTTCTGCAGGTACTCGGTCAGGAACCCGGTCTCGGCGTCGTCGCGCGAGATGCCGAAGGTGGTCTGGGTCAGGTCGTTGGTGCCGAACGAGAAGAACTGGGCGTACTCGGCGATCTGGTCCGCCGTGATCGCGGCGCGCGGGATCTCGATCATCGTGCCGAAGGCGTAGTCGATCGTCTGCCCGCACGCCTTCATCACCTCGCGGGCCACCGCCTCGAGCATGGTCTGCTCGAGCCGCAGCTCGTTGTTGTGGGCGATGAGCGGGATCATGATCTTCGGGCGCACGGTGATGCCGTCCCGCTGGCAGGCGCACGCCGCCTCGAAGATCGCGCGCACCTGCATCTCGACCAGCTTCGGCATGTGGATGCCGAGGCGGACGCCGCGCAGGCCGAGCATGGGGTTCTCCTCGCGCAAGGCGGCGATCGCCGCGGCCAGCGCGCGCTTCTTCTCCAGCTCGGCGGTCAGCGCGGCGGCGTCGCCGTCGTGGAGCTGGAGCCGCGTCTCGAGCACGGCGATGTCGTGGGCGACCTCGTCGTGCCGGGGCAGGAACTCGTGCAGCGGCGGATCGATGAGCCGGATGGTCACCGGCAGCCCGTCCATGACCCGGAACAGGCCGTCGAAGTCGGAGCGCTGCATGGGCAAGAGCCGGGCGAGCATCTCGTCGCGCTCGGCCTCGCCGGTCGCGAGGATCAGGCGCTGCACCAGCGGCAGGCGCTCGGTCTCGAAGAACATGTGCTCGGTGCGGCACAGGCCGATGCCCTCGGCGCCCATCGCGCGCGCGCGGGCGGCGTCGCGCGGGTAGTCGGCGTTGGCCCACACCCCGAGCCGGCGCAGCTCGTCGGCCCAGCCGAGGAGCTCGATCAGGAACGGATCGTCGAGGCTCGGCTGCACCATCGCGACCTTGCCGAGGAAGACCTCGCCGGTCGTGCCGTCGAGCGAGACCCAGTCGCCCTCGGCCATCGTCGTGGTCGCGGCGCCGGCGCGCCGCACCGTGGCGACCCGCCGCTCGGCGTCGACGTCGAGCGCCAGGATCCCGACCACCGCCGGCTTGCCGAACTGGCGCGCGACGAGCGCGGCGTGGCTCGTGCGTCCGCCGCGGCTGGTGAGGATGCCCTTCGCCGCGAGCATGCCGTGGACGTCGTCGGGCTTGGTCTCGGCGCGGATCATGACGACGTCCTTGCGCTCGCGCGACCACGCCTCGGCGCGATCGGCGTCGAAGGCGAGCACGCCGACCGCGGCGCCGGGCGACACGTTGAGGCCGGTGGCGATCAGGCGACCGTCGGCCCGCGCCGCCTTGATCGCCGCCGGATCGAACTGCGGATGGAGGAAGAAGTCGACGTGCTCGGGCTTGACCCGACCGACGGCCTCCTCGCGCGTGATCCGCCCCTCGCGGGCCAGGTCCACGGCGATGCGCACCGCCGCGCGCGCCGTGCGCTTGGCGTCGCGGGTCTGGAGCATCCAGAGCTGGTCGCGCTCGACGGTGAACTCGACGTCCTGCACCTCGCGGTAATGACGCTCGAGCAGGCGGGCGATGCGCGACAGCTCGGCGAACGCCGCCGGCATGTCGGCCTGGAGCTGCGCGATGGGCTTCACCGCGCGGGTCCCGGCGACGACGTCCTCGCCCTGCGCGTTGAGCAGGTAGTCCCCCTCGAGCACGTTCTCGCCGGTCGACACGTTGCGGGTCGTCGCCACGCCCGTGGCCGAGCCCGCCCCGAGGTTGCCGAAGACCATCGCGACGATGTTGACGGCGGTGCCGAGGTCGTCGGGGATGCCCGCCGCGCGCCGGTAGTCCTGCGCGCGCTTGCCCCGCCACGAGCGGAACACCGCCTCGGTGGCCGCGCGCAGCTGGGCGCGGGGATCGAGCGGGAAGGCGCGGCCGGCCTCGCGCTCGACGATGGCGCGGAAGGTGGCGGTGATCTCGCGCAGGTCGTCGGCCGGCAGGTCCGCGTCGTTGTCGGCGCCCCGCCGCGCGCGCGCCGCGCGCAGCACCGCCTCGAACGGCTCGTCGGCGACGCCCATCACCACCCGGCCGAACATCTGGATGAGGCGCCGGTACGCGTCCCACGCGAAGCGCTCGTCACCGCTCTTCCGCGCCATCGCGGCCGCGGTCTCGTCGTTGAGGCCGATGTTGAGGACGGTGTCCATCATCCCCGGCATCGAGAACCGTGCGCCCGAGCGGCACGACACGAGCAGCGGATCGGACGGGTCGCCAAAACGCTTGTCGGTCGTCTCCTCGAGATCCGCGACCGCGCGATCGACCTGCTCCCACAGCCCGTCCGGCACCTCGCCGGCGGCCAGGTACGCACGACACGCCGCGGTCGTCACCACGAACCCGGGCGGAACGGGCAGCCCGATCCGGGTCATCTCGGCCAGGTTGGCGCCCTTGCCGCCGAGCAGCCCCTTGACGTCGTCCCAGGTCCGACACCGCTTCTCCACCTTCGCGAGCTGGTCGAAGCGGTAGATCCACCGTTCCACCTTCGCCTTCGCCTTCGCCTTCGCCTTCGCCTTCTCCTTCTCCTTCTTCTTCGTCTTCTTCTTCGTCGTCTTGGCCACAGCGCTCGTCCTTGCAAGAAGCAGGTGCCACGCGCGCCCCACGGATCGCGGCCATCGGCGGAAAGCGCTGCGCGCGGGAGCGCAGCGGGCGCAGGATCTGCGCGCGCTGACCGCGAATCGCCAGGCCCCGCGATTGCTAGCGTGCAAGACGTGCTCGAGATCCGCATCCATGGCCGCGGCGGCCAGGGCGTCGTCACCGCCGCCGAGCTGCTCTCGGTCGCCGCGTTTCGCGAGGGACGGTTCGCGCAGGCGTTCCCGAGCTTCGGCTCGGAGCGCATGGGCGCGCCCGTGGTCTCGTTCTGTCGCGTCGACGATCACGCGATCCGCCTGCGCGAGCCGGTGAATCACCCCGACGTCGTGGTGGTGCAGGATCCGACCTTGCTCGGCTCGACCGACGTCTTCGCCGGCGTCGCCGACGACGGCTGGATCCTCGTCAACTCGAGCCGGGACTTCGCCGCGCTCGGGCTGGGCGACTGGGTCAAGCGCTTCCGCCCCGGCCGCGCCCGCTGCTTGCCCGCGACCGAGCTCGCGCGCGAGCACCTCGGCCGCCCGCTGCCGGGACCGGCGCTGCTCGGCGGGCTCGCCGGGCTCACCGGGCTCGTGCGCCTCGAGTCGCTCGCCGCCGCGATCCGCGAGCGCTTCTCCACCGCGGTCGGCGACGGCAACGTCGCCGCCGCCACCGCCGCCTTCCAGCTCGCCCGAACGGAGCCCGCGCCATGCTGAGACAGCTCGAGTGTTCCCGCGCCATCGCCGAGGCGGTCGCCCGCTGCCGCCCGGAGGTCGTGTGCGCGTACCCGATCACGCCGCAGACCCACATCGTCGAGGCGCTGGCGGAGCTGGTCCGCGAGGGCGCGCTCGCGCCGTGCGAGTACATCAACGTCGAGAGCGAGACCTCGGCGCTCTCGGTCGCGCTCGGCGCCTCGGCGGCCGGCGCGCGCGCCTACACCGCGACCGCGAGCCAGGGGCTCCTGCACATGGCCGAGGTCGTCTACAACGTCGCCGGCCTCGGACTCCCGGTGGTGATGACGCTCGGCAACCGCGCGGTCGGCGCGCCGATCAACATCTGGAACGATCACTCGGACGCCATGGCGCTCAAGGACGCGGGCTGGATCCAGCTCTTCGCCCGCGACAGCCAGGAGGCGGTCGACCTCCACGTCCTCGCCTTCCGACTCGCCGAGGAGCTCTCGATCCCGGTCATGGTCTGCGTCGACGGCTTCGTCCTCACCCACTCGGTCGAGCCGCTCGACGTGCCGGCGCAGGCGCTGGTCGATCGCTTCCTGCCGCCGTACCACCCGGTGCAGGTGCTCGACACCGCCGACCCGGTCTCGATCGGCGCCATGGTCGGCACCGATGCGTTCACCGAGGTCCGCTACCTCGCGCATCACAAGCAGCTCCAGGCCCTCGACCGCATCCCGGTGCTCGCCGCGGAGCTGGCCGGGCTGCTCGGCCGCTCGTCGGGCGCGCTGCTCCACCCGTACCGCGCCGAGGACGCCGAGACGCTGGTGGTGGCGATGGGCTCGGTGACCGGGACCATCGAGGTGGCGATCGACGAGCTGCGCGCGGCCGGCGTCGCCGCCGGCGCGGTCGCGCTGTGCGCGTTCCGTCCGTTCCCGCTGGCCGCCCTCGCCGACGCGCTCGGCCGGGCGCAGCGCGTGATCGTCGTCGAGCGCAACCTGGCGCCGGGGCTCGGCGGCGCGCTCGCCTCGAACGTCCGCATGGCGCTGCGCGGCCGTCCCATCCCGGTGCACACGGTGATCGCCGGCCTCGGCGGGCGACCGATCACGCGCGCCGGCCTGCGCCGCGTGGTCGAGACCGCCGCGAAGGACGAGCTCGAGGACCTGCACTTCCTCGATCTCGATGTCGGCGCCGTCGAGCGCGAGCTGGCGCGCTGGGGCGAGCAGCGCCGGTCGGGCCCGAGCGCCGAGAACATCCTGCGCGACGCGTGGAGGACGCGATGAGCGACCAGCGGATCAGGTTCTACCAGACGGGCACGTTCACCGTCGGCAACCGCCTGCTCGACCTCGGCAAGCGCACGGTGCAGTCGTCGACGGAGCGCGCCAACGCCCTCACCTCGGGGCACCGCGCGTGCCAGGGCTGCGGCGAGGCGCTGGGCGCCCGCTACGTCCTCGACGCCGCCATGCGCGCGACCGACCGCGACCTGATCGCGGTCAACGCCACCGGCTGCCTCGAGGTGTTCACCACGCCGTCGCCGGAGACGGCGTGGCAGCTGCCGTGGCTGCACTCGCTGTTCGGCAACGCCGCGGCGGTGGCGACCGGCGTCGCCGCGGCCATGCGCGTGAAGGGCAAGGCCACGCGGGTGATCGCGCAGGGCGGCGACGGCGGCACCACCGACATCGGCTTCGGCTGCCTCTCGGGCATGTTCGAGCGCGACGACGACGTCCTCTACGTCTGCTACGACAACGAGGGCTACATGAACACCGGCGTGCAGCGCTCGAGCGCCACGCCGCCCACCGCGCGCACCGCGACGACGCCGGCGGTCGGAGCGGAGCGCGGCAACCCGTTCGGGACCGGCAAGAGCCTGCCCCTCCTCGCCATGGCGCACCGCCTGCCCTACGTGGCGACCGCGACGGTCGCGGACCTCCACGACCTCGAGGCCAAGGTGACGCGAGCGATGAGCGTGCACGGCGCGCGCTACCTGCACGTGCTGGTGCCGTGCCCGCTCGGCTGGGGCCATCCGACCGACGAAACGATCATGCTGGCGCGCCTGGCCACCGAGTGCGGGCTGTTCCCGGTGTTCGAGGCGGTCGGCGGCGAGCTGGCGGCCTCGACGCCGATCCGGCGGCGCGTACCGGTCGAGGCCTATCTCCGCCGCCAGCGCCGCTTCGCCCACCTCTTCGACGGCGCCGAACCGGACCCGCGGCTCGCGCGCCTGAGCGCGCTGGCCGAGGACAACATCCGCCGCTTCCGCCTCGCCGCCCCGGAGGCGAACCCATGAAGCTGCCCTTCGCGATCACGCTCGATCCCGGCTCGAGCCGCCACAACCACACCGGCTCGTGGCGGACGCAGCGTCCGATCTACGTCGACCGCCTGCCGCCGTGCAACGCCACGTGCCCGGCCGGGGAGAACATCCAGGCCTGGCTCTACCACGCCGAGACCGGCGACTACCGCGCGGCGTGGGAGACGCTGGTCGCCGACAACCCGCTGCCCGCGATCATGGGCCGCGCCTGCTATCACACCTGCGAGAGCGCGTGTAACCGGGCACGGCTCGACGAGGCCGTCGGGATCCACGCGGTCGAGCGCTTCCTCGGCGATCTGGCGATCCGCGAGGGCTGGCCGCTGCCGGCGCCCGCGCCCGCGAGCGGCAAGCGCGTGCTCGTCGTCGGCGCCGGCCCGAGCGGGCTGTCGGCCGCCTACCACCTGGCCCGCCTCGGTCACGAGGTGGTCGTGCGCGACGCGATGCCGCGCGCCGGCGGCATGATGCGCTACGGCATCCCGCGCTACCGGCTGCCGCGCGAGGTCGTCGACGCCGAGATCGCGCGCATCGCGGCGATGGGCGTGCGCTTCGAGCTCGGCGAGCGCGTCGGCGATCTTCCCGGCGCCATGGCCGCCGGCGGGTTCGCCGCGTGCTTCGCGGCGATCGGCGCCCACCTGGCCAAGCGCGTCGACATCCCGGCGCCCGACGCCACCCGCATCCTCGACGCGATCGGCCTGCTCCGCCAGGTCGAGCAGGGCGAGGACGCGCCGCTGCTCGGCCGCCGCGTCGTGGTCTACGGCGGCGGCAACACCGCCCTCGACGTCGCGCGCACCGCCCGCCGCATGGGCGCGGCCGACGCCGTGATCGTCTACCGCCGCACCCAGGCCCAGATGCCGGCGCACGAGGAGGAGCTGCGCGAGGCGCTCGAGGAGGGCGTCGAGATGCGCTGGCTCTCGACGGTCAAGGAGATGGGCGCGGGCGACATCACGATCGAGAAGATGCGGCTCGACGAGGCCGGCAAGCCGGTGCCCACCGGCGAGCACGAGACCATCGCCGGCGACATGCTGGTGCTGGCGCTCGGCCAGGCGGTCGACCTGACGCCCTTGCGCGAGGTCCCGGGCGTGGCCTTCACCCCCGACGGTACGGTGGCGGTCGGCGACGATCTGATGACCGGGCACCCCGGGCTCTTCTGCGGCGGCGACATGGTGCCGGCCGAGCGGACGATCACGGTCGCCGTCGGCCACGGCAAGAAGGCAGCGCGGCACATCGACGCGTGGCTGCGCGGGGCGACGCACCAGCCCACGCCCGAGCCCGCGCCGGCGACGTTCGAGCGCCTCAACCCCTGGTACTACAGCGACGCGGAGCGGGTGGTGCAGCCGCAGCTCGAGCTGGCACGGCGGCAGGGCACGTTCGAGGAGGTCCACGGCGGCCTCGACGAGTCGAACGCGCTCTTCGAGGCGCGCCGCTGCATGTCGTGCGGCAACTGCTTCGAGTGCGACAACTGCTTCGGCGTCTGCCCCGACAACGCGGTGGTGAAGCTGGGCCCGGGCCGGCGCTTCCGCATCGACCTCGACTTCTGCAAGGGCTGCGGCCTGTGCGCGAAGGAGTGCCCCTGCGGCGCGATCGACATGATCGCCGAGGAGATCTGAGCGCCGGCCTCAACCCGCTGGATCGACGTGGTCGGTGCAGCCGGCGAGCGCGCGCTCGAGCTCGCCGCGGAGCTGCTCCATCTGCTCGCGCGCCATGCGCTGGCCGATGTGCGCGGCGATGAACATGCCGGCGAGCGCGAGCGCGACGCCGCCCGCGAGCCACAGCGCCCACGGCTGCTCGCCGCCCGGCACGAGCGCGCCCGAGGCGGCGATGACGAGCGCCACCGCGAGCACGAAGCCGAGCGTGAGGTACCCGAAGGCGAACCCGGTCCACACCGAGGGGTGCGGGCTGAAGCGCGCGTGCACGCGGGTGAGCGCGCCGAGGGGCGCGATGTCGACCGTCAGCCACGGCGACCAGAACCGCTGCTCGGCGGCGGGCGCGGTGACCACGAGGTGGTCGTTGTCGCGCGGGCCCGCCTCCTTGCCGCCACCGGGCACGCGCGATCGGCGGAGCTGCACGTGCCCCGTCCCGAGCCCGGCCACGAGCCGCTCGATCGCCTCGCGGCTCGGACAGGTGAGATCCACCGAGAAGCTGGGCCGCAACGCCAGGGACACGCCGGCAGTGTCGCCCCGCCCCGCGCGATTGTCACGCGTGTCCACCCGCACGTCGGGAAGCGCCGCGGCGAGCTATGCTGCTCCGCGATGTCCGTGTCGCGTGCGCCGTGCATCGTCGCGCTCGCCATCGTGGCGGCGAGCTGCGGCAACGCGCCGCGCGCGCCGGCGGGTGGCGGCGCTCCGGCGACGGGCGGCGGCGGCACGACACCGCGATCGCCGGGGTCGGCGCCCGACCTCGAGCCGCCGGAGGCGCTGGGGGACGACGTCAGGCCGCGCGCGTACCGCCTCACGTTCGTCGCCGACCCCGACGCGCCCACGTACCGCGGCGAGGTGGAGATCGACGTCGAGCTCGTGCGTCCGGCGAGCGTCATCTGGCTCAACGCGGACGAGCCGGTGGTCGTGCGCTCGGCGGCGGTCGCGCAGGGCGGCGGCGGCGCGGTGCTCGCGGCCCGGCGCATCACCGTGCCCGACACGCGCGGCCTCGTCGGGATCGAGCTGCCGCGCGCGCTGCCGGCCGGCGTGGTCACGCTCGCGCTCACGTTCGACGGGCGCTACCGCGACGACGACGCCCTGTTCGTGCAGGAGACGCGCGGCCGTCGCTACCTCTACAGCGACTTCGAGCCGATCGACGCGCGCCGCGCGTTCCCGTGCTTCGACGAGCCGCGGTGGAAGACGCCCTGGACCGTGACGGTGCGCGCCCCCGACGGCGTGCGGGTGTACAGCAACACCGCGCCCGCCTCGCGCACGCGCCAGGGCGACGGCTGGTCGGCGACGCGCTTCGAGACCACCCCGCCCTTGCCGACGTACCTGGTCGCGATCGCCGCCGGTCCGTTCGAGGAGGTCGCGGTCCCGGGGGCGCCCGTGCCGGCGCGCATCCTCGTGCCCGAGGGTCGCGGCGCGGCCGCGGCGACCGCCGCCGAGGTGCTCGGGCCGCTCCTGCGCGCCGCGGTGACGGTGATCGATCGGCCGCTCCCCTTCGCCAAGATCGACGTCGCCGTGGTGCCGGTCTTCGGCGGGGCGATGGAGAACCCGGGGCTCTTCACGATCGCGAGCGACTTCGCGCTCGCGCCGAGCGGTCCCGAGGCGCGGCGCGCGCTCACGCGGATCCTGGCCCACGAGGTCGCGCACCTGTGGTTCGGCGATCAGGTGACCCTGACCGACTGGCGCGAGGTGTGGCTCAACGAGGGCGCCGCGTCGTGGATGGCCGACGAGATCGTCGCGGTCGCGTTCCCGGGGCCGGCGGCCGCGCAGGACGCGTTCGACGACCGGGCCGACGCGATGCTCGAGGAGCTCCTGCCCGGCGCGCACGCGCTCCGGCCCGAGCGCATCACCCACGCGCGCCAGCTCTTCGACACGATCAGCTACAAGAAGGGCGGCGCGGTGTGGCACGCGCTCGAGGCGTGGATGGGCCCCTCGCGCTTCCGCGCCGGGCTGGGCACGTACCTCGACGCGCACGCGTGGGGCTCGGTGACGACGGCCGACCTGACGCGCGCGCTCGCCGCGGCCGCGCCGGAGCTCCCGGTCGCGGGCGTGATCGCCGCGATGGCCGAGCGGACCGGCGTGCCGGTCATCGGCGTCGAGGTGGCGTGCAAGGACGGCCGCGCCGAGGCGCGACTGCGCCACGAGTCGACGCGGCGGCCGACGCCGGTGTGTCTGCGCTGGGCCGCGCCCGGGCGCGACGCGCGACCGGCGCGCGCGTGCGCGGTCGTCGACGGCGCGACCGCGATCGATCTGGGCACGCGTTGCCCGGCATGGCTCCACCCCGGGGCCGCCGCCGACGGGTACTACCACTGGCGCCTGGCGCGGGCGTGGTGGCCGGCGCTCGCGCGCGCGCCGCTGACCACGCCCGAGCTGCGCGACGCGCTCGACGCGCTCGGCGCGTCGCTGGCGAGCGGCACGATCGGCCTCGCCGAGGCGCGGCCGCTGCTCGCCGCGGCGGTGCGCTCGGGCGAGCGCCCGCTCGTGCTCCCGGCGCTCGAGCTCTACCGCCTCGCGCTACGCGTCGCCGGCCCCGACGACGTGCGCGCGCTGACCGGCGACCTGCGGACCGCGACGCGCGACGTGCTGGCCGCGACCGGCTGGAACGCGCGCAAGGACGATCCGCCGGGCCGCGCCGAGGTGCGCGGCGCCGTGCTCCGCGCCGCCGGCGAGCTCGCCGGCGAGCGCCCGGTCGTCCTGTGGGCGCGGCGCCTGGTGCGCGCGTGGCGCGGCGGCGCCATCCTGCCCGACGACGTCGCCGAGGCGGCGCTGGTCGTCGCCGCGACCCACGCCGGCGCGTCCGAGCGGAGGGCCTTCCTCGCCGTCGCGCGCAGGGCCGGTGCCCAGGACGACGACGTCGCGCTCGCGCTCGGTCGCGCGCTCGCCGCGTTGCCGGGCAACGCCGGGCTCGAGGCGCTGCGTCCGCGCGACGACGGCGCCACTCCCCTCGATCGCCGCGCCGAGCTCGGCCTCGTCGCCGAGCTGCTCGCCGATCCGCGGCGCGCCGCCGCGACGATCGACGCGCTGGGCGCGAGCGCCAGCTTCTACCCGCCGGTCCTGCGCACCGGGCCGTGGTGCGCGCCGCCCCGTCCCCGCGTCGGCGAGGACGACGCGACCGGCGGCGTCCGGCCGGCGGCACTGGCCCGCGCCGACGCGCTGGCCGCGGTGCGCGCCGAGCGCTGCCTCGCGCTCACCGCGAGGCTCCGGGATCCACGTCAGCGATAGTCGGGCTCGACGATCTTCACCTGGTCGAGGCCGGCCTCGCTGAAGGCGCGCTCGAGCGTCGGACGATCGGCGATGCACACGATGATCTCGTTCTTGGGCTCCAGCTCCTTCTTGATGAGCATCTTCACCTGGGCCGGCGACACCGCCGCGATCTGCTTGATCAGCTGGTCGTAGTAGTTGGCCTGCAGCCCGAACATCTCGATCGTCCCCAGGCGCCAGACCATCTCGCCCGACACCGTCGACTGGCCGAGCAGGTTCTCGATCAGCGCGCGTCGGGCGCGCACGAAGTCGACGTCGAAGTTGACGCCCTGCCGGAGCGACTCGATGCCGTCGCGCATCGCCTTCAGCGACTCGCCGGCGCGGGGCGCATCGACGGTGCCGCCCATCTGGTACGCCGTCGGGCCTACCCGCGGGCTACGGCCGGCGTAGACGCCGTAGGTCGAGCCGAGCTTGAAGCGGATCTCGCCCATGCGCAGGTTGAGCATCTCGGCGAGGACCTGGCGGGCCGCCTCCTGCCCGTCGATGCCGGCGGGGGCGGGGTACGCCATCGCGACGCGCATCTGGGGCAGCTCGTCGCCGACGACGCCGATGACCTCGGCGGCGGTGCGCGGACGCTGGTCGGGCGGGATGGGCTCGTCGACGCGGCTGCGATCCCAGCTGCCGAACGTCGAGCGGACCAGCTCCTCGACCTTCTCGACCGGACGGTCGAACTTGCCCGCGAGGACGAGCGTCGCGTTGCCGGCGGTGTAGTGCGTGCGCCGGAAGTCCTCGAGCCGGTCGCGACCGATCTGCATGACCGACTCGGGCGTGAGCAGCGCGTTCTTCGTGTAGGGGTGGTCGGCGCCGTAGATCGCCTGCAAGAGCTGACGGCGGAACTCGAAGTCCTGCTGGCGGTCGCGGCGCGCGAAGCTCTCCTTGAAGTTCTTCTGGAAGCCCTCGATCCCGACCTGGCTGTACTCGCCGGCCGCGATGATGCGCTCGAGCGCGGCGACGATCTCGGGCAGGTAGATATCGAGGCCGCCGCTCGAGAAGATCGTGTGGTCGCTGGTCGTGCCGCCGCCGGCGCTGATCCCGGCGCGGAAGAAGCGCTCGGCGTCCATGGGCAGGCGGCGGAACCGCGCCGCGTAGCTGGCGAGCCCGGGGACGCCACCGGAGTGGACGTCGCCGACGTCGAAGATGAGGCTGGCGGAGACCAGCGGGAACGGCGTCTCCAGCGGCAGGAGCACGACCTTCATGCCGTTCGACATCTCGAAGCGACGGACGGCCTCGAACACCTTGAAGTCGGCGGCGACCTTGAGCGGGACCTTGGCCTCGCGCGGATCGACCTCCGGGATCTCCTTCTTGTCGTGGGACTTGGTCTCGAACTTCAGCTTGGTGCGCTTGTCGCCGCGGATGCCGGTCTTGCTCGCCTTGAAGACGATGACCTTGGCCTTGTCCCAGTCGAGGGCCTTCTTGACCTGGCCGGCGGCGTACGAGCCGTCGAAGTCGACGCTCCGCTGCATCTCCTTCAGCAGGTAGACGTCGCTCGAGTCGAAGTCGGTCTCGTTGTCGAACTGGATGAGCTCGCCCATCGTGTTGGTCCGGGACGTGAGCTGCTCGAGGCTCTCGAGGAACGACGCCTTCTGGCGCGCCTTCTCCTCCTCGAGCTGCGCCCAGCTGCCGCCGTCCAGCCCACGGTGCGCCGACTTGGCCGCCTTCTGGACGAAGTCGAGGGCCTCGCCGAGCTTGTCCATGCCCTTCAGCTCGATGGCGAGGCCGAAGACCGGCGCGAGCTGGCCGCCGAGGACGATCGGCTCGACGCTGTACGCGAAGTTGTAGTCATCGGCCTTGATCGCGGTCTCGAACCACGTCGAGCCGATGCCGAAGCGGACCGCGCGCCCCTCGGGCGTGTTGCTCGCCGGCAGCGGCCACGCGACGACCACGACCGGACGCTCGATGTCGAGCTCGTACTCGGCGCGGCCCGCGGTGACCCGGGTCACCGGCGCGACCTCGACGCGGGGCGCACCCTTGAGGGGCTCGAGCGGACCGAACCACTTCTTGATGAGCTTCGCGGTCTCGTTGGGGTCGACGCCGCCGGCGACGATGACCGTCGCGCGATCCGGCGTGTAGTACTTCTGCATGAAGTCGCACGAGTCCTGGAGCGTGATGCTCGACAGGTTGGTGTCGTCACCGCCGATCATGCGCGCGTAGGCGTGGTTCTTGGGATAGACCTCGGCGAGGACGAGATCCCAGATGCGACCGTCGGGCGTGCCGGTGCGCTGACGGATCTCGTTGCGGACGACCTCGCGCTCACGCTGGAACTCGTCCTCGGAGATGGTCTGGCAGCGGAAGAACATCCGCATCGCCTCGATCTTGAGCAGCGCGTCGAGCTGGTCGGCGCGGCTCGCCATCATGTAGTGCGTCGTGTCCCAGTTGGTGTAGGCGTTGAAGAACGTCGTCAGCTGGTTGATCGACTTCATGAGCGGCGCGGTATCCGGACCATCCGGGCGCTGCTGGAACATGAGGTGCTCGACGAGGTGCGCGATGCCGGCCTTGCCCGGCGGATCCTCGCGCGAGCCCACGTCGTAGCGGATGTCGACCTCGACCTGGGTCGTGGTCGCGTCGGGCATGATCACGTAGCGGAGCCCGTTCGGCAGCTTCGACCGCAGCTCGGTGTACGTGAACGACGTGCGCGGCGGCGGCGACGGACACGCCACCAGGAGGGCGATCGCGGCCAACCCCAGGCCGAAGGACAGACGACGGGCAACGCTCATGCGGCGGATCTTCTGCGAACGGGCCCCGAATGCAAGGCCACCGCGCCTGACTCCCCGGCGCCCGGGTGATGCGCCGGCGCATCTGCGCCGGGACACGGCGCGGCCGGTCGATCCGGCGCCCGGATCCGGGAATGGCCCCCGTGTCGGCGGCGGTTCATCCGGGTTCGGCTACTGTCGGTGGGTGCGAGCGATCCAGGTCAAGTGTCCGCAATGCGGCGCGGGACTGAACGTGGATGACGGCGCGTCGTCGGTCATCTGCCAGTACTGCGGGACCTCGTCGCGGGTGCAGGGCCGGAGCCGGATCCTCCAGGTCCCGCGCCCGCTTCCGCCCGAGCAGGGCGCGCCGCGCCCGGTCGCGCGCCAGCGCGTCAACCGCGCCGCGATCTTCCTGCCCATCGCCCTCACGCTGGGCATGACCGCGTTCGGCGCGCTGATGGCGTTTCGCGCCGTCGGCAAGGTCTCGATCCCCGGCATCCCCGCCCTCCCCGGCGCCGCCGCCCGTCCCGACACCTGGAGCGCGAGCCCGCCGATCGTGGTCGACGTCGACGGCGACGGCGTCGACGACCTCGTCGGGCTCACGCGCAACGTCCTCGACGGCGATCGCGCCCAGCTCGCCGCACACTCGGGCAGGGACGGCGCGTTGCTGTGGAAGACCGCCCGGCTCGGCACGTACGCGGACACCACCCAGGCGCTGGTCTTCGCCGCCGGCGGGCTCGTCGTGCTGGCGACAGCCTCGGGTGAGCTCCAGGCGTTCGACGCGACGCGCGGCGCGCCGCGCTGGACGTCGACGCTCGGCGAGCGCGTCCGCCGGGCGTGCAGCGACGGCGAGGCCGGCGCGGTCACCGTCCAGACCGCCGACGAACGGTGGCACCGGATCGCCCTCGCCGACGGCGCCCGCGACGATCGCGTGGCCCCGGACGTGATCGATCGCCGCGCCAGGCGGGCGGCCCTGCAGCCGCCGGCCTGGGTCGCCGCCGAGTTGCCTCCCGGGACGTGCTTGCCGGTGCCGATCAACGAGCGCGAGCACATGCCGGGGCTGGCCACCGCCGACTCGTGGTCCAAGCTGCCCCGGATCGACGGCATGAACCTCGAGCGCGTCGTGCGCCGCGGCACGGGGCCCATCGTCGCCATCGGCGGCAAGCACCCTGGCACGGCGGTGCCGATGCTGGCGGTGCTCGACGGCACCCAGGCCCGCTGGAAGGCCGTCGTCCCCGCCAGCGATCCGCTCGGCGCGCGCGCCGACGACCAGCACGTCACCGTCAGCGAGACCGCCGTGTTCGCCGTGTACGAGAGCAAGGGCGGACCGCGGATCACGGGCTTCGCGCTCGAGGACGGGCGCCGGCTCTGGGACCAGCCGCTCCAGCACGAGCACCACCTGGTGCTGACCGGCGTGATGATGACCGGTGATCGCGTCGTGGTCTCGGCCTGGGGCAACCTGCAGGCGTTCGACGCCGCGACCGGCGCGCCCGCGTTCCTCGTCGGCGCGCTCTGATCTGACCCGTCCGGCCTGAGCGAGCGGAGCGAGTCGAAGGCTCAGCTCACGAGCGTGACCGTGACGCGGCGCCGGTGCGGCGAGGTGCGGTGCTCCCACACGTAGATGCCCTGCCACGTGCCGAGATCGAGGCGCCCGTCGGCGACCGGCACGAGCAGCGCGCTCTGCGTCAGCACGGTGCGGATGTGCGCCGGCATGTCGTCGTCGCCCTCGGCGTCGTGCTCGAACCGCGGATCACCGTCGGGCACGAGGCGCGCGAAGAACGCATCGAGATCGCGGCGCACCGACGGATCGGCGTTCTCGCACAGGATGAGCGACGCGCTCGTGTGATGACAGAACACGTGTGCAAGACCTTGCACACGTCCGGCGCCGTCGAGCGCGGCGGCGACACGAGCGGTGATGTCGTAGGTGCCGCGACCTCGAGTCTCGACGGTGAAGGTGGCGCGATGGGCCATGGGAGCTCCGATGCGAAACCCGTGACTTGTCGGTCACGGCTTGGTATCTGTTGGGCACCAAGTGAAGCGGTATGTCGACGAGCTGACCGACGCCCTGAAGGCGCAGCTCGCGCTCGCGTACCGGGTGAAGGATCTGCTCGGGTTCGGCCTGCGAGGTCGGCTCCGGGAAGGCTACACCGCCAAGGACTTCCGCGCCGACGCGCTGGCCGGGCTGGTGGTCGGCATCGTCGCCTTGCCGCTGTCGATGGCGCTCGCCACGGCGGTCGACGTCCCGCCGCAGCACGGCCTCTACACGGCGATCATCGCCGGCATCATCGTCGCGCTGCTCGGCGGCACGCGCGCGCAGGTCACGGGGCCGACCGCGGCGTTCGTCGTCATCCTCCTGCCGATCGTCCACGCACACGGCCTCGGCGGCCTGCTCGTCGCCGGCTTCATGGCGGGCGTGATCCTCGTGTTCATGGGGCTGGCGCGCTTCGGGCGCTTCATGACGTACATCCCGCACCCGGTGACCACCGGGTTCACGGCGGGCATCGGCCTCGTGATCGCGCTCCTCCAGCTCAAGGACGTGATGGGCGTGACGCCGGCGGGTCGCCCCGAGGGCGTCGTCGAGTACCTCGAGGCGCTGTGGCACGCGCGGCACGCGGTCAACGGCTGGGACGCCGGCATCGCGGCGGTGACGCTCGCGCTCCTCGTGCTCATCCCCAGGGTCGTGAAGCGCGTGCCGGCGCCGCTCCTCGCGCTCGCGGCGGCGGCGGTGATCGCCGCGCTCTGCGATCACCTGGTGACCGACTTCCACGCCGCGACGATCGGCTCGAAGTTCCAGGTCGTCATCGACGGAGAGACCATCCACGGCATCCCACCGCTGCCGCCGATGCCGGTGTGGCCGTGGGAGCTCGGCGGCGCGAACGGCGCGGAGTTCACGCTCACCTGGTCGCTCATCCGCGAGCTGATGCCCGCCGCCTTCGCGATCGCGATGCTGGGCGCGATCGAGTCGCTCATGGCGGCGGTGATCGCCGACGGCATGATGGGGACCAAGCACGATCCCAACAGCGAGCTCATCGCGCTCGGCGTCGCCAACATGGTGGTCCCGTTCTTCGGCGGCATCGCGGCGACCGGCGCGCTGGCGCGCACCGCGACCAACATCCGCGCCGGGGCCCGCTCCCCGATCTCCGTGCTGGTCCACGCCGTCTTCATCCTGGCGTCGACGATCGCGCTCGCGCCGCTGGTCGCGTACCTGCCGATGGCCGCCCTCGCCGCGCTGCTGCTCGTCGTCGCCAGGAACATGAGCGAGGCGCGGCACTTCGTCCGGCTGACCCGGGTCGCGCCGCGCAGCGACGTGATCGTGCTGCTCACCTGCTTCCTCTTGACCGTGCTCTTCGACATGGTCGTCGCCGTCTCGGTCGGCGTCATGCTCGCGGCGCTGCTCTTCATGCGGCGCATGGCGGTGCTGACCCGGGTGACGCTCGACACCACCACCGCCCAGAAGCTCGCCATGCCGCCCGGCGTGCAGCTCTACGAGATCGCCGGGCCGATGTTCTTCGGCGCGGCCAACGTGGCGCTGGCCACCCTCGAGCACATCGGCGACCACACCAAGGTGATCATCCTCGACATGCGCCACGTGCCGGTCGTCGACGCGACCGGCCTGGTCGCGCTCGAGGGCATCCTCGACGGGCTCCGGCGCTCGCACACGAAGACGATCCTGTGCGGGCTCCAGCCGCCCGTCGCCGAGACCTTCGAGCGCGCGGGCATCAAGCGCGTGCCCGGCCACCTCGCGTTCGCGCCCGACGTCGAGACCGCCGTGAGCATGGCGATCGTGCACGACGCGCGCGGCCAGCTGCTGACGCCGCCGGCGGGCACCGCGACCGTCGGCAACACCCACTGACGCCGTCGACCGGACCTACCGGGTCGGCGGCTCGGCTTCCAGGACCGACGCGCCCGCCGTGTCGTGCAGGACGAGCAGCGCGAAGCGCTCGACGTTGTCGAGGTCCGAGGTCGAGAGCGTCGCGTAGTCGACGCGACCGCGCAGGTCGGTGTAGCCGTCCTTGAAGAACTGGACGGCGCCGCCGCGCATGCGGGCGTAGGCCTTCACGTAGGTCGCGGCCAGGGCCTTGCCGGTCGACGCCTGCCGCACCTGGAGCTGGCCGTAGGGCGCCATGACGGCGACCGCCAGGTCGTTGGCGAAGTGGGTGACGGTGGCGCGGAGCGGGCCGCTGACGGCGTCGATGACCAGGTTGGCCCGGGTCATCTCGTCGGGGATGGGCACCACGGTGCGGCCGGCCGCGGCCAGCTCCACGTCGCGCGATGCACCCGGCGCGATGAACGAGAAGCGATCGGTCGCCGCGCTCAGGAAGGGCTGGCGCGAGAACAGGAGCTCGACGTCCATGCGGTAGAAGCGCACCTCGGCGCGCGTGGCGCGCGCGTGGGTCAGGACGACCTCGCCTCGCTCGACGGCGACGGCGAGGCTCGGCTGCGCGGCGGCGAGCCGGTCCATCGTGCGGTCGCGGTGGTCGCGCGCGCCGACCTCGACGGACGCCGCGGAGACGCCCTCGACCTCGTCGAGCATCGCGACCAGCGCCGCGAAGCGGTGACGCCAGCGATCGACCGGATGGCCGGCGTGGGGCGCCGCGTGGGCGCGCGCCGCCGCGAGATCGCCGCGCGCCGCCGCCGCGTAGGCGGCGAGGTAGGCGAGCTGCAGCGCCGCCGCGCCGCCCGGCGCGCCGTCGCCTGCCCGGTCGAGCACGCGCGCGGCGTCGTCGGGCCGGTCCATCGTGAACAGGTAGTGCGCGGCGGCGAGCCAGTCGTCACGCCCCGGCGCGCGCGTCGACGCCACGCGCTCGAGGAACGCGCGCCACTGCGCCGCCAGGCCGTCGTTCAGCACCCGGCGGCGCTCGCCCAGGCGGTGGGCGCGCGCGTTGACCAGCGGCGCGTACTCGAGGTGCTGGTAGAGGCCGCGCGCGATCGGCTCGAGCGGCGCGAGGCCGGCGTCGAGCTCGGGTCCGGCCAGGGCGAGGAAGTCAGGCTGATGGGCGAGCCACTCGGCGACGCGCGCGCGATCACCGTGGACCAGCGCGTACGCCCACAGGGTGCCGTCGTGGACGTGACGCGCGGCGAGGGTCGTGATGATGCGCTCGAACGCGGTTCGCTCCTTCAGGCGCCACGCCACGCGGGTCAGGTCGATGCGGCCGAGGTTCTGCGTGGCGAGGAACGTGACGACCTCGTCGAGGGTCCCGCGCTGCGAGACGTGCGACCACGACGCCGTGTCGACCGTCGTCGGCTCGCGCACGACGGTGAGCTCGCGCGCCGGCGCGGCCGCGACCAGCTCGTCGCCACGCGTGATCTGCGCGCCGTAGTGCGCGAACGCGCCCGGCGCCGGGAAGTAGAACGCGTACTCGATCGACGAGGTCGCGTACGGCGACAGCTCGACCCGGTGGGTGCGGGTCGCGACGCCGCCGGCGACCGGCATCGCGCCGGCCGGGATCTGCAGGAGCACGGCGAGCCGCTGCAGGCGACTGGTCGGGTTCGTCACCACGACCTGGCACTGGTACACGACGGCGACGAGCAGCTCGCCGGTCACGTACTTCTCGCGCTGCTCGGCGCCGTCCCACTCCCAGCGATCGTCGGCGCGGAAGTAGCTCTGCCCGACGAGCACCTGCTCGAGCGGCGGCCCGGCCACGTCGTCGAGCGCCGCCACGGCGGCGAGCGCGTGGGAGCCGGCCGTGACGTCGGCGCCGGCGCCGCGCGCGACGATGGCGTGCTCGCCGGCCGCGAACGGGAGGTCGAGCACGGCGAGCGCGGCCACACACGCGGCGAACCCGGTCGCGATGCCGGCGACGTGCGGCGACAGGAAGGGCCCGTCGCCGTGCGCGGCCAGGTCGCGCCACAGCCTGGCGACCGGCACGTGGTCGGCGTCGGCGTCCTCGACGCGCGTGTGCCACCAGTTGTGCTCCGCCCACTCCTGCGTCTTGTCGGCGCCGCGGTAGAGCGGCGCCGCGGCCTCGCGGGTCGCCAGATCCGCGCGCAGGCGGGTCGCGTCGAAGTCGCCGGTGAGCCCGCGGACGCTCGGTCCGCCGGGGCCCGCCATCGCCGTCGGCATCGCCGCCGGTGGCGGCGGCGCCTGCGGCCTCATCGCGCGCTTCGCCTTCGGCGGCGCGCGGTCGGCGACCTCGCCGTCCTCCTCGAGGGAGAGCTCGTCGGCGGCGAACGCCTTGCTGGCGCCCGCGTAGCGCTCCTCCGGCGCGGCCGCCTCGCTCTCCGCGGCGCCCGCGACGTCGATCGCGTCGCCCGACAGCTTGCCGCCGGCGAGGAACGCGTCGACGAGCCGGTCCTCGCCTTCGGGATCGGGCGGGGTCAGATCGACCGCGTCGGCCAGCGCGCGCGCGATCGCGTCGCGCCGCGCGGGCAAGCGCCGCGCCAGGAGCGCCCGCTCGAGCGCGTTGAGGCGGGCGAAGCGCCAGGACTCGAGGTACGGCGTCAGGTCCTCGTCGAGGAGCCAGTGGTCGACGAACGTCTTGTGCAGCTTGCTCGCGAGGAACGGGCGCAGCGCCTCGTCGAACAGCGGGCGGTCCTTGAAGTAGATGAAGAGCGCGAGCTCGTGGCACGCATGCTTCGAGTAGTGGGTGAGCTTCTCGTCGCGTGACAGCGACGCCCAGCGCGGCAGGAAGCTCCACGCGGCGAGGTCGTCGTCACCCGAGATCGCGCACAGCGCGCGATACAGCTTCTCGACGGTGTCGACCAGCTCGACGCGTGTGGTCGCGCGGTCGGCGACGGCGAGCGACTCGCCCGCCGGCAGGGCGCGCAGCCGGCGGTCCTCGCGGAAGTGGCGATCGCCGGGCAACGCCCGGCCCAGGCGCAGATCGCGCACCGCGAGCGTGCGCGACGGCAGCGGCACCAGGCGGGCCGACGCGCCCGACGGATCGACGCAGACGACCCGCACGAGCGTCGCGCCGCCGAGCGACGCGCGCGGCACGCGCACGCGGCCCGATGCGTCGGGCCGCAGGTTGGCGAGCACGACCGGCGCCTCGGCGAGGAAGTCGTACGAGGCGTACGACGCGTCCATGCGGCCTCCCCCCTCCTCGCGCTGGTACCCGGCGCCGGCGGCCGGCGCGGCCATCGGCGCGCTCCGCGGTGGCGACCCCTTCCACGCGCCACCCGCGGCGGCGGTCTGGACCTCCGTCGACGTCGTGCGCAGCGCCCACGGATTGAGCAGCACGCTCGGCCGGTCGAGCAGGAGCCCGGCGCGCCGGAGTGCGTGCTGGCGATCGAGCACGTAGCGATACTCGTCGCCGATGTCGCGCCCGGACACGTAATGGCTCTCGGCGGCCGGCTGACGCCGCAGCTGGGGCGCGCGCACCGTCGTCGATAGCTCGCCCGACCACGCCGGCGCCGACCACAGCGGGGTCGCGACGACGTGGACGCGCGTGTTCGGCGTGGCGCCGAGGACGTGGACGTCGAGCGACTCGGGGCCGGCGACGACCGCGCCGAGCACGGTCGCCGGCGCGCGCAGCTCGACGAGCGCTGCGGGGAGCGTCGCCCAGCTCCCCGCGAGCGGGGCGCCGGCCGGCACCACGGTCACCCGCACCGCCGGCTGGCCGCGCACGGCGATCACGTGCTCGCCGGCGGGCAACCCGGTGACGCGCAGGACGCCGGCGTCGAGGCGCGCGCGCGCGCCGTGGTCGATCGCGGGCGCCTCGCCGCGCAGCTCGACGATCGTCCAGTCGGGGGAGGAACCGCCGCGATCGTCGACGGCCACCGGCACGAGCACGTCGTCGCCTTCACGCGCGGTCATCAGGGGCTCGGGCGGCGGCGCCGGCGGCGTCGGCGCGAAGTCGAGCGCGAGCCCGGTCGTCGTCGTGGCGTGGATGCCGGTGACACCCGGCAGTCGCTCGAGCGCGATGCGCCCTCGCTCGTCGGTGGCGAGGGTGACCTCCCAGAGGAACGTCACGGCGCGCAGCCGCAGCTTCAGCGACACCGCGCGGCCGGCGCGGGGCTCGCCGGACTTGCCGAGCAAGCGCAGCGAGAAGCCGTCGGCGTCGCGCTCCAGATAGAGGGACTCGGTCGCGGTCTCCGCGTGCATCGCCCCGATCTCGATCGACGCCTCGGCGACGAGGTCGACCGTCCGCTGTTCGGACACGACGCGGGTGCGGCCGCCGACCGTGATCGTCAGCGAGGCGGCGTTCTCGGGGACGGCGATCGGGAGCTCGACCTCGGCCCCATCCGCGAGCACCAGCGGCTGGCGCCGCGTCGCCGGCACGCCCGCGCGGTCGGCCGCGGTGATCTCGGCGTACGGCTCCTCGAGGAGCGCGAGCGTCGCGGGGACGCCGGCGACGGTCAACGTCACGCGCACCAGCGCGGTCGCGTCGCGGCCGGGCAGGACCGCCTGGCGGTCGAGCAGGATCGCGGCGTCGAGGGCGTAGCGCTCCGCGGGGAGCTGCACCGACGACACGACCGCCAGGTCCCCGTCGACGAGGAGGATCGGGGTCTGGCCGCCGCGGGTCGAGAACGGCAACGTCACGTCGCCGTCCTCGCGCGCCTGGTACGCGCGGCCGCCCATCCACACGCTCGCGCCGGGGCACGGACGCCCCGCGTCGTCGAGCACCGTGAGCGCGAGCCCGGCGGCGCTCGGCCGCGTCGTGTAGCGGAGGTCGCCCTTGCGCACGAGGGCGCGGCTCGCCTTGCCGCCCGCGATCAGCTCGACCACGTAGGTGCCCGGCCGCGCGCACGCGTCGAGCTCGAGCCGGGTGCGCACGCGCTGGAGCGGCGGCGCGGTCCACGTCCGCAGCTCCTCCCAGCCCGCGGCGAGGCCGTCGAGGTCGAGCGTGGTGTCGACGTCGGCGCCGCGCGCGTGGAAGTGCGCGGCGACGTCGATGCGAAACACCTTCAGGCGCAGCGTGCCGGCGTGCTTGATGTCGACCTCGAGCGCGACCCGCGTGTCGCGTCCGAAACGCCGGGGGTTGGTCGGCGCGAAGTCGAGCTCGACCCGGTCGCGCAGCGCCGTGACCGCGGCGGCGCCGAGCACGGACGTCCAGCGATCGACGTCGGCGTCGCCGGCGAGGAGCCGGGTCTCGGCGAGCAGCCGCTGGAGCCAGAGCGCCTCGACGTGCTCGCCGAACCCGGCGGCGTCCTCGGTGCGCAAGAAGTGGGCGAGGTACGTGCGCACGAGCGCCTCGTCTCCGGCCACGGGCGCGAGGCCGGTGACGCGCGAGAAGTCGTGATCGAGCGCGGCGACGGTGCCCTGCTCGAGCTTCTCGAGCCAGGCGCCGCGCACGTAGGTCCCGCGCCGCGGCAACGCGAGGTACGCGAGCAGCCGGCCGCGATCGAACACGCCGGCGCGCAGGTCACACGCGAGGCGGTGATAGCGCACGTGCGCCTTGAGCGAGTTGAACGACGGTGGCAGGGAGGCCACCGCGGTCCACAGCTCGTCGAGGTACGCGATGCGCGCGGCCAGATCGAGCTCCCAGTCGACGTGCGGCGGCGGGCGGAGCCGCGTCACCAGGGCCTCGACCCAGGCCTGCTGCTGGCGGAGGGCCGGCCGCGCCCGCGCGAGCTCCTCCAGCTCGGCGCGCGTGAGACGATGATGGATCGCGAGCGAGCCGAAGCCCTTCGAGCTCTTCTCGCCGAGGTCGGCGGCCACGAGCGCGACGAGGCCGGGGAGGCCGGTGCGGTCGAGGCGCTCGAGCAGGAGCCGTCGCTGGTGCGCGTCGAGCGTCCGGCCGACGAGACGGACCAGCCCCGCCGGCGTGACCTCGTCGAGGCCGCGGCCGCGCGAGAGCGCGAGCTCGAGCAGCTTGTCCTCGTCGAGGCGCGCGTCGGCGAAGCGCGACGGATGGCGGGCCGCGGCGGCCTCGATCTCGGGCTCGTGGTGGAGCACCGCGCCGGCCTCGTCGCGCAGGCGGTCCGCGACCTCGGCGAGCGCGACGCCGGCGCGCAGGAGCAGCTGTCGCCGATCCAGGCGCGCGCGGAGCGCGGAGTCGCCGTGGCGCGAGCGCCAGCGCGCGAGGAGCGCGTCGACCTCGGCGAGCGCGCCGCGGTGCTGCAGGTGCACGGCGCGCCAGTAGTCGTGTTCCTCGGTGCCGGCGACCAGACCGGCGAGCGCGGACGAGCGATCGTCGCCGAGCGCCAGCCCCTCGAGCTGCTCGATATCCATGGAGGCCGAGCGTAATCCAAGCCATCTCGCCGGGTTGCGGGAGTGGCGCGTCCTTCGACTCGCGCTGGTCGCCCAGGACGTCGCCGCGGTAGTAACGTGCGCGAGATGCCGTCTCCCGCCCGCGTGGCCTTCGTCACGGCCGTCGCCGTCGCCCTCGTCGGCGCCCCGGTGGCCGAGGCCGGCGCCCGGAAGAAGAAGACGAAGAAGCGGGGCAAGCAGGCCAAGGTCACGCAGCCGCGATCGAAGCGGACCAACATGCCGACCGGCTGGACGTGGCCACCGTCGAAGGCGATGGTGGAGGCGGGCAAGGTCTGCACCGACGAGCTCGACACGCTCGGCATCGCGTGGAAGCCGGCGGCGAAGGCGCGCAAGGTCGCGACGCCGATCACGCTGCCGGACATGGAGCTCGGCGGCGTGAAGCTCGTGTCGGTGTACCGGCGCGGGCCGCACGTCATGGACTGCGCGCTCGCGCTCGGGCTCGCCCGTCATCTGCCGGCGCTGCACGCGGTCGGCGTCCGCGAGCTGCACTTCTCGCGCATCCACGAGTACTCGAAGGTGCGGGTCAACGGGAAGCAGCTGCGGTCCCTCTCGCGCCACGCGCTGGGGCTGGCGATCGACGTCCGTAGCTTCGTCGACGACGACGGCCGCAAGGCGCTGGTCCTCGACGACTACCCGCTCGGCGACGCGCTCCTGCTCGACGCCGAGCAGGCGCTCGGCGACTCGGGCGGCTTCCGCACGATCCTGACGCCGCGCAACGATCCGCAGAGCCACGACGATCACTTCCACCTCGAGGTGCGCGTCGACTACACCGCCCCGCCGGCGACGCCTCGGAAGCCGGCGACGTGAGGGCACGAACAGCGCTCGTGCTGGCGATCGCGGCCGCCGGGTGCGCGGGCGACGACGGCGCGGGTGACGACGGCGGCGGCGACGCGATCGACGCGACGTCGCTCGACGGCGACGGCGGCGGCGGCACGTGCCTGGCGCCCGTCGCCGAACCGGCTTGGCTGGCGTCGTATCTCGCGGGCCACGTGCAGCAACTCGCGGCCGCGCCGCGCGCGACGGTCGCCCAGCGCAACGCGGCGCGCGGCTACCTCACGGGCCAGCTCACGGCGCTCGGCCTCACGCCGATGACGCTCGCGTACGAGTCCGGCGCCAACGTGGCCGCCGAGCTCCCCGCGACGGTGACCACCGACGCCTGGATCGTCTTCGGCGCGCACTTCGACTCGGTGAGCGACAGCCCGGGCGCCAACGACAACGCGACCGGCGTGGCGGTCGTGCTGGCGACGGCGCGCGCGCTGGCCGGCGTCTCGTGCCGCGACACCAACGTCGCGTTCGTCTTCTTCGATCAGGAGGAGGTCGGGCTCATCGGCTCGGGTGTCTACGCGGCGGCGGCCCGCGCAGCGGGCACCAACATCATCGCCGCCCACACCATCGATCAGGCCGGGTGGGACATGGACGACGATCTCCGCTTCGAGATCGAGCAGCCCACCCCGGCGCTCTTCGCCCAGTACCAGGCCGCGGCCGCCGCCGTCGGCGCCCAGGTCGTGCAGACCACGATCAACTCCACCGACCACGAGTCGTTCCGCGCGCAGGGCTTCGCGGCCGCGGGCCTCACCGAGGAGTACGTCTCGGGCGACACCACGCCCCACTACCACCAGCCGGGAGACACGGTCGCCACCGTCGACGCCGCGTACCACCGCGTCGCCGCGCGGCTCATGATCTACCTGCTCGCCCGCGAGCTCGGTGCGCCCTGATCAGATCTTCTTGTCGACGAAGTGCGCCACCATGTAGGCGTGCGCGGCCTCGATCTGCTCCTTCGTCAGCTCGGCGTCGTTGTCGGTGATCATGCGGCGGATGAGCTCCGAGGACTCCTCGGCGGTCATCGGCGGCGCCGCGTCCACGTCGGCGAGCTCGTGGCACTGCGAGCAGACATCCTCGTAGGTCATCCGGGCCTGCGCGAGATCGACCACCGGCGCGGGCGGAGCCATGGGCATGCCCACGGCCGACGCGGCGGTCGGCAGCGCGGCCGTCTGCATGGCCTCGGCGCGCGCGAGCTCCTCCTCGCGGCGCTGGCGACGCGACTTCTGCAGGTCGGGCGTGATCGCGACGAGGTACGCCGTCACGCGGAGCATCTCCTGGTCGGAGAGCGGCGTGAACAAGGTCGGCTTGTCGCCCATGCGCTCGACGACGCCGTACCAGCCGGCCGGCGTGCGCGGCTGGTCGAGGATCGTCTTCAGGTCGTGGCACACGATGCACTTCTTCGTCAGCACGCTTCGCCCCGCGCGCAGGCTCGACGCCGTGGACAGCTCGTCGAGGTTGGCCTCGGCCGGGAGTCCTGCCGACGGCAGGAGGCGCGCGACGCGCTCCTGGCTCGCCTGCGAGAACGCGCTGCCGCCCGGCGCGTTCGCCGCGAGCGCTTCCTCGTGTAGCGCATACGGCAACGAGAGCCCGAGCAAGACGACCGTGCCCAGCATGATCGCCGTGCCGAGGTACGGCATCCACTCCTCGAAGTGGCGGAAGCACCGCATGATCGAGATCTTCACGAGCAGGAGGAACCCGATCGTGAAGCCGACGACCATGTGCACGACCGTGCGCGCCGGGAACTCGACCTGGTACTGCCACAGGCGCGGCACCATCTCGACCATCAGGAGCACGTAGACGAGCGCGAACAGGTACCCGAGCACGCGGTGCAGGTACATCGCCCACCGCGGCGCGGCGCTGGTGCGCGTCGCCTTGTCGAAGGGGTACCCCCACAGGTGGTACATGAGGAACATCGCCCCGAACCCCAGGACGACGAACGCGACCCCGAGCGTGCTCGTGCTGAACATGGCGCCGGTCCTACGCCGGCGCCGGCCGCCGGTTACGGCACCACGATCCCGTCGCGCGCGAGGTCGGCGGCCGTCGCCTCCGACGCCACCGTGCCGGCGGGATGCTCGTACCAGCCCGGATCACCGTCCCCTTCGAGACGTTCGCGCACCTTCAGGATCGTGAACATGCCGCCCATGTCGATCGGCCCGAACGGGCCCGGCGAGGCGAGCATCGAGATGCTGTTGCGCGGCAGCGGCATCTTCATCGACGCCATGGCGCCCATGCCGTCGTGCCCCATCGTCATGTAGCCGGGCGCCAGGCGGCCGATCGACGCGTCGACGCCGCGCACGTCGGCGCCGATGAGGTTGGGCACGTCGTGGCCCATCTGGTTCATGACGTGGTGGGTCATGTGGCAGTGCATCGGCCAGTCGCCGAGCGCGTCGGCGACGAACTCGACGACGCGGACCGAGCCGACCGGCACCAGCACCGTGGTCTCCGGCCAGCGCGCCGACGGCGGCACCGGTCCGCCGTCGGTCTCGACCACCTGGAACGCGTAGCCGTGCAGGTGGATCGGGTGGTGATCCATCGGCCCGAGGTTGCCGATGCGGATGCGCACGAGGTCGCCACGCTCGGCGACGAGCGGCGCCGTCGCCGGGTAGCCCTTGCCGTTGAACGCGAGCTGGTTGAAGTCGTTCATCGCGAGCGGATCGGGGCGGCGCGCGCCCGGCTCGATCTTCCACTCGTGGAGCATGAGCGCGTAGTCGCGCACGCGGCGCCCCGTCGGCGCGCGTCGCGGATGGACGACGATCATGCCGACCATGCCCAGCGCGATCTGCGTCATCTCGTCGAAGTGCGGGTGGTACATGAACGTGCCCGCGCGATCGAACGTGAAGTCGTAGCGGTAGGTCGCGCCCGGCGGGATCGCCTTCTGCGTGAGCCCCGCGACGCCGTCCATGCCCGCGGGCAGGAAGATGCCGTGCCAGTGCACGGTCGTCGCCTCGGGCAAGCGGTTGGTCACGTAGAAGCGGACCTTGTCGCCCTGCACCGCCTCGATGACCGGCCCGGGCGTGCCGCCGTTGTAACCCCAGGTCTCGATCGTGAGGCCGGGCGCGATCTCGTGGGTGATGGGCTCGGCGACGAGGTGGAACACCTTCACGCCGCCGACGACGCGATACGGCAGCGTGTGGCCGTTGGGGACGACGACCGGCGTGTAGCGCCCGTCGGCGGGGCGCCCGCGCGAGGGCGTCGCCGGCGGCGCGACGGCGCCGGGCTGGGCGAGCGCGTTGCTCGCGGTGAGGGCGGCGGCGCCGCCGGCGATGGTGGACAGGAGCTCGCGACGGTTCATCAGTGGGCTCCGGATGCAGGAGTGGATGCCGGCGCCGGGGCCGACGAGGGCGTGTGGCCGGACGCGACGGCGGCGCCGTCGCGCAGCGCCTCGGCCGCGATCATCGACGACACGAAGCGGCGGCGCGCCGCCAGGAGGGCGAGCTCCGTGCGGGTGAGCTCGCGCCGCGCGGCGAGGAGCTCGAGCGGCGACGCGTTCATCGCGTTGTACTGGAGGACGGTCTCCTCGAGGACGCGCCGGCGCAGCGGCAGGAGCACGTCGCGCACGTGGCGCGCCTCGTCGTACGACGCCAGCGCGCGCATGCGGACCGCGCGGGCGCGCGCCCGCACCTCGGCGGCGACGGCGAACGTCCGCGCCGCGACCTCGTCTCCGGCCGCGCGGGCGGAACGTGCGCGCGCCCGGTCGCCCGAGACCAGCGGGAGGCCGACGCGCACGGTCGGCCCCGGGAACCAGCCACCGTCGTGATACTCGGCCGCGACGCCGGCGCCGAGCTCCGGGAGCCACGCCTTGACCCCGGCCTCGCGCGCGCGGTTCGCGGCGGCGAGGGCGTCGGCGCGCAGCGCCGCGAGCTCGAGCGAGGTCGCGACGGCCGTGCTCTCGAGATCGTCGAGCATCGGGGGCTCGACCGGCAGCTCGGCGACGCCCTCCCCCGCCGTCCACGAGGTGGACGCGCCGGTCAGCCCGAGCACGGCGTCGAGCTCGGCGCGCGCTGCCTCGACGTCGGCCTCGGCGCGGGCGACGTCGAGCCGCGCCTCCTCGCGCATCGCCTGCTCGCGCGCGAGCGCGAGATCCGTCGTGCCGCCGGCGGCGTGGATCCGCTCGACGAGGTCGGCCGCCGCCGCGGCCGCGTCGAAGCCGTCGCGCGCCGCCGCGACCGCATCGCGCGCGGCCGCGACCGCGACGTAGGCCTCCTCCGCCGCCGCGACCAGCGCCACGAGGTCGGCGGCGGCGCGCGCCTGCGCGGCCGCGAGCTGAGCTTGACCCGCGCGCCGGCGCGGTGCCGCGAGCACGAGATCGAGCACGTCGTGGGTCAGCTCCACCTCGCCGGCGACCAGGCTCCCGCCATCGCCCAGGTGCAGCGTGCCATGGAGCTCGGTCATGCCGAGCGAGCGCATCGCCGCCGCGTCACCGGCGGCGACGCCGAGCCGCGCCAGCGCCGCCTGCGCGCGTGGGCTGGCGAGCGCGAGCTGACGGACCGACGCGCGCGTGAGCGGCGCCGCCAGCGCCTTCCGCGTCGCCTCGTCATCGCGCGCTGGCTCCGCGCCGAGGCGCGTACGCAAGGTCGCCCGCACCGGCGCTTCCACCTCCCGCACCGACGGCACGCACGCCGCGAGGACGAGCGCCGGCGCGAGCGCGAGGAGCCACGCGCGATCAGTGATGGTCATGGTCGTGCTCCGTGCCCGCGGGCGGCGCCGGTGGCGGAGGCGCGTCCGGTGCGGGCGCCGCCGCCGGGCGCGCCGCGCGCAGGATCGCGGGTGGACCGGCGAGACGCCCGGCGGGCGCCGCGGGATCCGCGGGATGGTCGGCGGTCAGCGACGGCGCGCGGGCCGCGCACGCGCCCAGCAGCACGAGCGAGAGAGCCGCGAGCTTCACGTCACGACCCCGACGGCATCGCGCAGTGCCCCATCGCCAGGTGCTCCGCGTGCGCGCGCAGCTCGTCGCGCATGGCCCCGATCTGATCGGGGAACGCGGTCAGCTCGAGGCGCGCGCCGCCCTCGACGTCGACCGCCGCGGCGCGGCTGTGGACGCCGATCGACATCGGACCGCCACCGCCGCCGCCGTGCCCCGCGTGCGCGTCGCCGCCGCCGCCGCCGTGCCCCGCGTGCCCGCCGTGGTGATCGTGATGATCGTGGCCGCCGCCGCTCGGCGCCTCGTGCCCGGTCGGCAGCGGGCCCATGGCCTCGTGGTGCGCGTTGTGAGCCTCGGCCCAGGCGCGCACGCGGGCGCGCAGCGCGTCGACGTCGCCGGTGGTCGCGAAGACGAGCGCGCCTCCGACGGGGATGTCCTCGACCGTGACCGACGTGCCGGCGATGGTCATCGGGCAGGGATCGTCGGCGGAGGCCGTCGGCCCGGCGGGTGTGGTCGTCACCTTCGAGGACGACGAGGAGCCGCCGCAGGCGGCGAGCGAGAGCGCGAAGAGCGCCGAGACGAGGAGCGAGGAACGCATGACGTGGACTCCGGGCGGGAGCGACCGTGGGGGCCGCAGGGCACGTGTGTACCGTGAGAGCCAGGGGGCGCGCACGTCGCGTGCACGCCGGTCGGCTCACAATCGACCGGATCAGCGACGGCGCTCGACCGTGTGCAGGAGCGCCGCCGCGAGCGCGACCGCCTCGTCGCGCGTGCCGACGAGCCGCAGCGCGCCCGGAAGCACGATCGCGAGGTGGTCGCCGTGATCCTCGACCACGATCTCCGTGCCGCCGAACACGCGCGGCAACATCACGACCGAGACTTCCTCGTCGAGGTCGACCGCCGAGCGCTTGAGACGCTGCGCCGACGGCGACGTGCCGTTCGCCAGCGCGGTCGGTCCGGCCGGCGAGGTGTGGCGCCGCGCGCGCGCGCGGCGCTCACCGGACGCCTCGACCCCATCCCGGGTCGGTGTACGCCGGCGCTGCACGATGCGATAGCGCGTATCGTCGTCGCCCACTCCCCGAGATCGTACGGCAAGTTGTCGGGGCCGGCCATCCCCCGCCGGGGGTGACGGTGCTCACGCGTGCGCCACGCGAACCATGGTGATGTAGCATCGCACCATGTGGGTACGCGGCCTCGCCCTCTTCTGCCTCGCGGTCTCGGCCTGCAGCGACGACGGCGGGACGCCCATCGACGCCGCGACGGGCGGCGACGCCCCGCTGGTCAACGGCTGCCCGGTGCTGGCGGCGCCCCAGGCGAACCCGGGCGATCCGATCGATGGTGACACCTTCGCCAGCTTTGCCGCTCCGCTCTTCCAGAGCTTCTGCACGCGCTGTCACTCGACCACGCTCTCCGGCGCCGCGCGCAACGGCGCGCCGACCGGCCTCGACTGGGACAGCGAGGCGTCGGTGCGCGCGCACCTGCCCGAGATCCGCAACGCGATCGGCGTCCTCAACTTCATGCCACCGAGCGACCCGCGCCCCTCGTGCGCCGAGCGCCAGCGCCTCGTCCGCTGGATCGACGCCGACGCGCCCTGACCCCGCGCCGGTCAGCGCGTGACGACGTTCGCGTTGCCGTGCTGATCGATGACCCCGCTCACCGCGGCGCCGTCGATCACGACGTTGGCGTTGCCGTGCGCGTCGATCGCCGTGGGGCCCGACACGCTGCCGCCCGTGATGACGATGTTGGCGTTGCCGTGCGCGTCGATCGCGACCCGGCTGCCGCGGATCTCGCAGTTGGTGAGGGTGACGTTGCAGTTGCCGTGCGCGTCGATCGCGACCTCGCCCTCGATCACGCAGTCGGTCATCGCGACGATGTCGCTGCCGTGACATTCGATGGGTTCCTCGCGGACGCCGCCGGCGGGAGGCGGCGGGGGCTCCTCGGGTGCGCCCTCGCGTTCGGCGAAGCCGCTCGGCCCGGGCGGCGGCGAGGAGGTGGTGGCGACGCAGGCGGCCAGGACGGCGACGGCGCTGACGGTGAAGGCGGCGGCTCGCTTCATGCGGCCGACTATCGACCCGCCCGCGCCCGCGCGCCACTCTTCTCACGACGATCGACGCGCGGGATCCGCCTCGCGATCGTGGTGAGGAGCCACCACGTCTTCGCCATCGCCGGCGCGAGCGCCGGCTTGCCCGTCGTGAGCAGCGCCGCCGCGAGGTCGCGGTCGGGGTCGGCCCACACGAAGACGTTGGTGAAGCCGAGGTGCCCGAACGCGTGCGGCGTGTCGAGGCCGTACGGGCTCGCCACCCTCGCGCCGAGCATGACGCCCATGCCGTAGCGGATCGGCGCGCCGATCGTCAGGTCGAGCTCGAGGTAGCTCTGCTCGGCGACCGCGCGCGCGATCGTGCGCGGGTCGAAGATGCGCACGCCGTCGAGCGTGCCGCCGTCGAGCAGCATCTGCATGAAGCGCGCGGCCTCGGCGGCGGTCGTGCAGATGTTGCCGGCGGGGACCACGGCCTCGAGGAACCGCGGATCGTTCGACATGCGCACGGCGTCGGCGAAGCTGACCGACAGCGCGCGCTTGATGAAGGTCGCGAGCGGCGGCACGACGGGCGGTCCGGTGAACGCGTTGACGGCGACGTCCTTGAGGCGCGACGCCGGCACGCCATAGTCGAACGATGCGAGCCCGAGCGGCCGCCGCACCTCGTCGAACAGCACCTGGCGGAGGGGCTTGCCGGTGACGCGCTCGATCACGGCGCCGAGGAGGAAGCCGCCGGTGAGCGCGTGGTACCCGAGCTTGCGTCCGGGCCGCCACGACGGGGCCTGCTCGCACAGGAGGGAGAGGATCTGCTCGGGGTGCGCGAGCAAGTTGGGATCCGCGAGCTCGGGCGGGATCCGCGGCACCCCCGCGCGGTGGGTGAGCACGTGTCGCAGCGTGATGTGCCGCTTGCCCTTGCGCGCGAAGTCCGGCAGGTACGTCGCCACCGGATCGTCGAGGTGCACGAGGTGCCGCTCCTCGAGCAGGTGGACGAGCATCGCCGTCACCATCTTCGACGCCGAGAACATGCAGTAGAGGCTGTCGTGGCGCGCCGGGCGCTTGAACGCGTCGCGCGCGTCGTGCGGCGCGTTGCCCGCTGCGTGGCCGATCGCACGATCGAGGATGGTCACGTTGCCCCGCCGCAGGCACAGCGCGAGCGCGGGGTAGAGGCCGGTCGCGTAGGCGCCGATCGCCGCGTTCCAGATGGCGTCGACGGCGTCGCGCTCGACGCCGCCCTCGGCAGGGTCCGCCTCGGGGCCGTGGGACGTCACCTCGGCGGCGGGAAACGGTCGCACCAGGGTCTCGAGACCCCGACGCACGAACGACGGCATGAGGCGATCGTACTACGATCGCGATCGCTATGCGCCGCGCGCGCGCCGGCCCGCGGCGGTGGCGAGGAACCCGAGCGCGACGACGGTTCCGATGACGAAGCAGCTCGCCCACAGGGCGGCGGCGCCCACGTGATCGAGGACGGCGCCGCCGGCCAGCGGGCCGACCATCGACGCCAGGCCCCAGGCCATGCCGAGCGTGCCCTGGTAGCGGCCACGGGCGTCGACGCTGGCCATGCTGGTGACGACCGTCGCGTTGAGCGGCGCGGCGATGATCTCGCCGATCGTCCACACCGCGATCGCCGCGACGTGGATCGCGATCCACGACGACGGGCCGTGCAGCGCGATGCCGCCGCCGATGAGGAACGCTGACAGCGCGAGTAGCCGCGAGCGATCGTGCGTCGCGCCCCAGAGCGTGAGCCGCGGCTGCAGGAGCACGATGAGCACGCCGTTGACGGCGAGGAGCCCGCCGTACGCGGACTGATCGTAGCCCTGGCTGGCCAGGTGTCCCGACAGCGGCACCGCGCTCTGGTAGATGAGGAACGACGCGCCGAACGAGAGCAGCCAGAACATCATGAACGTGCGATCGCGCAGCACGTCCACGAGCCTCGTCCGTGCCGCGCCGGCCTCGCCGCGGGCCGCCGCCGGTGGCCGGGTCTCGCGCACGCGCGCGCCGATCAGTGCGGCGAAACCGATCATCGTCGCCGCGTCGGCGACGAAGAGCGCGGTGTACGACCACTTCGACAGGAGCCCGCCCATCACGGCCGCGAACGCGAACGACAGGTTGATGACCCAGTAGAGGTAGCCGAACGCGCGCAGGCGATCCTGGGGCGGGACCACGTCGCCCACGTACGCCATCACCGCCGGGCGGTAGAGCTCGCCGACGAAACCGAGGGCGAACGTGTTCACCGCGATCGCGACGACGTCGCGCTGGAACCCGAGCGTCGCCATCAACACGCCGCCCCCCACCATCGAGGTCAGCATCGTCGCCCGCCGGCCGAGCCGATCGGCCATCACGCCGCCGACGAGCGCGGCGATCACGCTGCCCGCGCCGAACAGCGACACGACGACGCCGGCGGTCGCGATCGACAGGTGGCGCTCGCCGGTGAGGTAGAAGGTGAGGAGCGGACCGACAAAGCCGCCGCTCCGGTTCACCAGCGTCCCCAGCCAGACGATCCAGTACGCCTCGGGGAGGCTACGGCGAATGTCGGCGATCTTGCCCAAGGACGAGCCGATCGTAGCTCAGCCCGTGCCCGTGCCCGTGCTCACCCCGTACCCGTGCCCGTGCTCACCCCGTGCCCGTGCCCGTGCCCGTGCCCGTGCCCGATCGCCGTCTCCCTGAGCTACGCTTCTCCCGGGATGCGCGGCTCCTGGCAGCTGTACGGGCTCGTCGCGCTCGTCATCGCCGCCGGGGTGGTGGCGGTGCTCGCGCCGCCGATCGCACGCGACGCGAGCTTCCACGCCTACGCCGACCAGCGCACGTGGCTCGGCATCCCCAACGCCGGCGACGTGCTGTCGAACGTGCCGTTCGTCATCGTCGGTGTCGTCGGCCTGCTCGGGCTCGGCGGCCTCGCGGGCATCGCCCACCGGCGCCACTCGCCGCTGACCGTCGCGCTCTTCGTCTCGCTCGTCGGCGTCGGGCTCGGATCGGGCGCGTATCACGCGGCTCCCGGCGACGCATCGCTCGCGCTCGACTGGGCGCCGATCGTGCTCACGCTCGGGTTCCTCGCGGCGATCGTGATCGAAGATCGCATCGACGCCAGGGCGGGAGCGATCGCAGCGATCGCCTTTCCCGTGATCGCGATCGTCGCCGTCGCCGTCTGGTACGTCGGTGGCGGCACGGGCACGGGCACGGGCACGGGCACGGGCACGGGCGGCGCGCCGGGCGCGCCGGGGGACATGCGCTTCTACGTCATCACCCAGGCCGCGCTCGTCGCCGTCATCGCCCTCACCGCCCTCGCGCCACCGGCGCCCGACGCGCCCGCGGCGCTCGATCGCCGCTGGATCCTCGCCGGCGTCGCCGGTTTCCTCGCCGCCCGCGGTGTGGCCGCCGCCGACGCCGCGCTCCTCGACGAGATCGGGCTGAGCGGCCACAGCGCCAAGCACCTGCTCCTCGGACTTGCTGCCGCGTGTCTGATACCTTCGCTCCATGTCCAAAGGGGAGAAGGCGCGCGATCAAGCGCGCGCCGCACTGGAGAAGCTCGGCGGCGATCGGTCGAAGCTCTGGATCGTGTTCGGCACGATCGCGCTCGTCCTGATCGGCTTCCGTTCGTGCGTCAACGTCGAGCCCGGACACATCGCCGTCCGCGTCAACAACGTCACCGGTAAGGTCGAGACCATCACGCAGCCGGGGCTGATCATGCGGCTGCCCTTCGGCATCCACAGCGTCCACCTCGTCGACGCCAGCCCGCAGACCTTCCACATGCGCGGCAACCAGTCGAAGAACCAGCTCGAGGTCAGCGAGCTTACCGTGCGCGCCAGCGACGGCTCGAACTTCGTCTTCCACGACACGACCATCCTCTTCCGGGTCATCCCCGGCGCCGGCGAGCGCGTCATCTACGACGCCGGCACCGACCACGCCTACCGCATGTGGATGTCGCCCTACGCCCGTTCGATCCTCCGCGACGAGTTCGGCCGCGAGTCGACGATCAGCGTCTCCAACCCGACGACGTTCGGGCAGGCGACCGAGCGCGCCCGCAAGCGCATCAACGACCTCCTGGTCAAGCACGGCATCGAGGTGACCAGCATCGTCACGCCGCGGCCGCGGTTCTCCGAGGAGTACGAGGACCTGATCGAGGCCCGCAACCAGACCGACAACGAGCTCTCGGTCATCGGGTCGAACCTCGCGCGCGCGGCGACCGATCGCACGCGCCGCCTCGCCGAGGTCGACCGCGACCAGAACAAGATCATGCAGGAGAAGCGCGCCGCGCTCGAGACCGCGCTGGCCACCTCCGTGGCGACCCAGACCCAGACCCGGCGCGAGGTCGACACCTACAAGATCGAGAAGGTCGCCTCCGGGCAGGCGGCGCTGTCGGCGGCGCGCCAGACCTCGATCGAGCTCAAGGGTCAGCTCGACGCCCAGTACAGCGGACGCAAGGCCCAGATCGACGCCTTCCGCGTGCAGCCCGTCGAGCGCGTGATGGAGCGCCTCGGTCAGCGCCTCGAGGGTGTCACGATCGAGATCCAGCCCTGGGCCAACGACAGCGTGCCCTCACGGCTCCAGGTCGAGCAGGTGGGAGGTGCGCGATGAAGACCCTGGTGAACGTCGCGCGCGTCGTCGTGATCGGCACCGTCGTGCTCCTGATCGTGCCGTGGATCTTCTTCACCCGCGTCGATCCCGGCCTGGTCGGCGTACGCCGCAGCGCCGCCGCCGGCGTCGTCCCCGAGGATCTCGGTCCCGGCTGGCGCCTGCGGGTCCCCGCCTATCACAAGATCATCTACCTGCCGTCGACCTACTTCTTCCTCGACTACACCAGCGACGACAAGGGCCCGCAGGAGGCGCTCGAGATCCGCACCAAGGACAACAACACGGTCACGATCGACGTCAGCGTGCCGGTGCGGATCAAGCCCGGCCACGCCCACAAGCTGGTCGCCACCGGAAACCACATCAAGGACGGCGGCCGCTACCGCTACCAGCGCCTCGCCGAGCAGACCGCGGTGAGCGTCCTGCGCGAGGAGCTCGCCAACCTCGACTCCGATGGCTTCTACTCGACCGAGCGTCGCCTCGCGATCTCCGAGAAGTCGCTCGAGCTGCTCAACAAGCACCTCGGCGAGCTGCACCTCGAGGCGCAGGCGGTGCTCATCCGCGCCGTGCGCTTCCGCCCCGAGTACGAGCGCCAGCTCGGCCAGATCCAGCTCAACGAGCAGAACAAGCTCCTCGACCACGCGCGCGAGCGCGTCGCCGCCGAGCAGCAGAAGTTCGACAACTACAGCCAGGGCACCGCGGCGCTCGCCGCCGCGCGCGAGCAGGACTGGATCAAGCGTCAGGCCGAGCTCGAGCGCGCCTACCAGGTGGGCGTGCTCGACGTCACCGACCCGACGCCCGGCGCCGCGCGCGCCAAGCTCGTCACGCTCACCGCGGAGCAGATCACCGGGCTGCGCACGCAGGCGGCGGGCCTGTTCGGCCTCGACGATCCGGCGTCGGTGAGCGACGCGTACCTCATCGGCATCAAGAACATCCAGGCCGAGACGCTCGAGTACAAGAACCGCGTGAACGCCGAGGCCGACGCCGTCGCCGGCCGCCTCGAGGCCGAGGGCACCGCGATGGTCGCCCGGGTCCAGGGCGAGTACGAGGCCAAGCTGAACGCGCTCCTCAACTCGCCGGGCGGGCGCGCCTACGTCGCGTGGCAGGCCGCCGACAACGTGACCTTCGCCAAGAAGCTCACGTTCCACTCCCAGGACGGCATCCCGTCGGTGCTACGCCTGCGCCGCTTCGCCGAGCAGTTCATGGGCGCGCAGTAGCCGGCGCTCAGGCCCGAACCAGCTCAATGATGGTGGTGCGCGGGGTGGTTCTCGCGGTCGCCGCCGCCGATCCACTCCATGAAGCCCGCGGTCGCGATGCGCGCGAAGGCGAGCGCGCCGAGCAGGCACGCGGCGACGATCCCGACGGCCTCGGGCACGGGCGAGAGGCCGTCGAGATCACCGGCGTCGATGCGCCACGCCGCGACGTAGGCCGCGGCGACGAGGCCGAGCAGCGTCCACGGGCCGGCGACGACGGCGAGGAGGGTGCCGGGCGAGCGACGCGGAGGCGGCGCGAGGATCACCGCGAGCGCGCCGCCGACGACGAGCACCGGCGCGAGCGCGATGACGACGTCGGCCGCGCCGTGGCGCACGGCCTCGGCGAACGCGCCGTGGGCCTCGGCATGCGACAGGAACGGCAGGGCCGCCCCCGCGACGGCGCCGAGCGCCTCGAGCGGCCGCGCCCGCAGCGGGACGTCTCGATCGTCGGCGTCGTGGAGCAGCACGTGGAAGAGGAGGCCGCTGACGGCAGCGTTCAGCCACGGCCCGGCGTCGGAGATGAACGAGGCGTCGGCGCGCGTGAGCACGATCCCGAGCACCGTCGCGGCGAGCAGACCGGCCGTGCGCACGAGCGCGGCGCGCGGGCCACCGAGCTCGGCGAACGCCAGCGCGATCACCGCGACGACCGGCACCGTGTGCGCGCCGACACCGACGAGGAAGTCCCAGTGCACGTCGCCGCCGCCGCCGGTGACGACGCCGAGCGCCAGCCCGTCGGCGACCTGGTGCACGAGCACGCCGGCGTACGACAGCTCCGCGGCCAGCCGCCGGTGCTCGCCGGCCCGCTGCCGCGCGACGCGTGCGATGAACGGGGGCGCGACGAAGCCGAGCACGAAGGGCACGAGCACCCAGCCGCCGGCGCCGTCGATCGCCTCGGGCAGGATGTGGATCGCGATCGCGGCCGCGACCGCGACGACCGCGAACGCGCGCACGGGCGCCAGCACCCACAGCCGCGCGTGCGCCGCGATGGCGGCGACGAGCCCGGCGAGCGCCGAGACCGCGGCGGTGAGCAGCGCGAGGCCCATGAGGGTCGCGGAAGCTACCAGGGATTCGCGGGCATGTCGTGCCCGTGCCCGTGCCCGTGCCCGATCAGGCGGCGCCGGCCGATTGCACCAGCACGAGCGTGTCGAGCTCGGCGACGCCGGCGTCGGCGAGGCACTCCTCGGCGAGGAAGCGGTTGCCCTCGACGTGCCAGACGCGGCAGCGGCCGGCGCGGCCCTGGCGCTCCGCGGCGAGCAGCTCGGGGCTGGTCAGGATCCACAGCGGGAGCTGCGGATCGATGAAGCACGGCTCGCGCGGTTCCGGGCGGGGCGCGGACGCGCCGACGATCTCGACGTAGAGCAGCATGGTCCTCGAGACGGAGGACTGCACGGCGCACGCCAGGTCACAGGCGCGCGAGATCCGCGGCGGCGCGGAACTTTGGTTGACGGACGGCAGTCCGCAGTGGGGCACGCCGTGAGCGGTCAACTGACCGCAGAAGCTACGGCGCTGTCCGCCGTACGCCTACAGGGCGTGGGCGAGACGCCACGCCGCGGCCATACTCGAGGGGTGGCCCGCTTCGCCGACCGGCTCCCGTCGAACGTCCCCGGCGACCTGTACGTCGACCGGTCGTGCATCGACTGCGATCTGTGCCGGCAGCTCGCGCCCGCGACGTTCGCGCGTGACGATCGCGCCGGCCAGTCGTACGTGCACGCCCAGCCCGCGGATGACGGCGCGCGCCACCGCGCGCTGATGGCACTCGTCACCTGCCCGACGGCGTCGATCGGGATGACCCGCAAGCTCGACACCCGCGCCGCGTCGCGCGCGTTCCCGGCGGAGGTGCCCGGCGTCCCCGACGTGCGCTTCTGCGGCTTCGCGTCGGCGGACTCGTACGGCGCGTCGAGCTGGCTGATCCTGCGCCCGCGCGGCAACGTCCTCGTCGACTCGCCGCGCCACTCGACCGCGCTCGCCGATCGCCTCGCCGCGCTCGGCGGTGTGCGCTGGATGTTCCTCACGCACCGCGACGACGTCGCCGACCACGCCGCCTGGCACGACCGCTTCGGCTGCGAACGCGTGCTGCACCGCGACGACCTCTCCGCCGGCACGCGCGACGTGGAGCGCGTCCTCGACGGCGCCGAACCGACGCCGCTCGACGACGATCTGCTCGCCATCCCGGTGCCGGGGCACACGCGCGGCTCGAGCGCGCTCCTGTACCGCGACGCGGTGCTCTTCAGCGGTGACCACGTCTGGGCCGACGACGACGAGCGCGGCCTCGAGGCCGGGCGCGACGTGTGCTGGTACTCGTGGCCCGAGCAGCGCCGCTCGGTCGCGCGCCTCGCCGAGCACGCCTTCGCTCACGTCCTGCCGGGTCACGGCCGGCCGTTCCACGCGGCCTCGCCCGCCGCGATGCGCGACGCCGTGCTCGCGCTCGCCCGCGCGATGTCGTGACGACCGGACCGACGCGCGCGCTACGGCACGACGCGCACGCAGCTCTCGAACCAGCGCACGCCGCCGCGCTCGTCGCGCTGGATCACCCACAGCGGCACGTCGGTCGGCCCGTCGAGATCCTCGGCGACCGGCGACTCCCACTCGGTGTCGAGCGGCGGGTCGTTGCCGGCGCCGTCGCGCTGCCCGCCGGTCGAGCCGCGTGTCCAGTCGCCGCCGCCGGCGAGCCACTGGTAGCTCAGGTTCTCCGTGAACATGCGCGAGCCGCCCTCGAAGGTCGGCACCAGGTACTCCTCGCGCACGCCGTCCGGCTCGATCGGCATCAGGTGGATCGTCTCGCGCGGCGCGAGCACGATCGGGTCCGCCTGATCGATGCAGCGGCCGAGCGGCAGCGGCGCGGGCGTCGTGCCCTCGCCGCGATCGACGTCGAGCTGCGTGAGCGTCGGGTTGGTGTTGGCGACCCGCTCCGCGGGGAACTGCGGCGAGTAGCGCACGGCCTTCGAGCCGTAGATCGCCTGTGCCTCGCCAGCCCCCGCCGGCACCACGCGCACCATGACGCTCAGGTCGACGCCGCCGAACCCCGACAGGCTGTCGTTCTCGATCGCGTCGCGCAGGATCGGGATGATCGCGAGGCCGCCGGGCACCGTCGCGCACGCCACCTGCGGCGTCGCGGCGAGCTCCGGATCCTGGATCACCCCGCCACCGAGATCGATCGTCGGGTGCGCGTCCGGGTCGCAACGCCGGCCGCCGACGGGGCGGCACACGCTCATCGACCACGCCAGCGCGCGGGTCGCCCCGGGGTCGGCGACGGTGGCGCACACCTCCACGGGCCCGAACTCGGTGGAGAGCGGATCCTCGGGATCGACGGGCACGACCTGCTCGGGCGGCTCGGCCGCGATCCCGATGAAGCGCAGATCGATCACGATCGACGGGTTCTCGAAGCTGCCGCACGCCGCGAGCGCGAGCAGGCCCGCGAGTCGAAGGGGCGACCTCACCACTGCCCCCGGATGCCGATGGTCGGCAGGAACGGGATGCCCGTCACCGCCGCCGATTCGCGATAGCGGTAATCCCATTCGATCGCCTCCACGTTGCCGACGTTGAAGAGGTTCTGCACGTCGAGGTACAGGCCCATGCTCCACAGCTCGAACAGCCACGTCTTCTCGATGCGGACGTCGACCTGGTGGAAGAGCTCGCGGCGGATCGTGCGGAACCCGCCGCTGACCGGGCGATAGCCGCCGCTGTCACCGTCGTAGGTCGCGCCGACGTACGGCGTGTCCGGCCGCCCCGACGACAGGCGCAGGCGGCCGCCGAGCTCCCAGCCGCCGCCCGGCTTCCAGCTGATGACCGCGTTCAGGTTGTGCGGCTGATCGAACGCGGTCGGCGTCGGACGCGACGTGTCGCGCGCCCGGCGCCAGCTCTTGCCGAACGTGTAGGCGAGCCAGCCGTAGAGCGACTCGCTGATCTCGCGCCGCACCAGCGCCTCGAAGCCCCACGTGTGACCGCTGCCGGTGTTGACGAACTGCTCCGGATCCGCGGTCACGCCTTCGAGCTCGGCCGCGCCGGAGAACACGACCAGATCCTGGCGATCGATGAAGTACACCTCGCCGTCGACGTACCAGAGCCTGGTCGGCCGCACCTCGGCGCCGGCGCCGACGTGGATGCCGCGCTCGCTCCGCACCGCCGGGTTGCCGAAGCGCGCGTCGACGGCCTCGGGCTGCGGCGGCTGGTGGAACAACCCGACGTAGCCCTTGGTCACGACCGTCGGCGTCGTCTGGTGGCGCGCCGTGAGCCGCCCGTCGACGTCGATCCACGCCTGGCCGCTGATCGCGTGCGCGTCGAGCCGCGCCCCGGGCAGGAGCCGCAGCCGGGACGTGACGTCCCAGGCCACGTCGGCGTGGAGGCCGAACGAGAGCTGCTCGACCTGGCGCACCAGCCGCGTCGGATCGATGTCGATGTCGTCGCCGTTCTCGATGTTGGAGTCGTCCGGGACGAGCGCGTCGTACCGGGTGACCCGCGACTGGAGGTCCATGCCGGCGTCGAGCAGGAGCTTCTTCGACAGCGAGCCCTTCACCCGCATGCGGTACGAGATCGTGTCCTGGATGATCGCGGCCTGGGTGAACGCGCTCATCGCGTCGGCCTGCCCGGCGGCGAACGAGAGCGAGTCGCGCCCCCACGCCGGCGACAGCGTCAGCTTGAAGTCACCGGCGAGCGGTCGCTCGTAGCGGCCGATGAGGCGGAAGAACTTCACCGCCGTGTTGAGATCGAGCGACTCCTCCTCGTCCTCGTCGGTCTGGAGCACGTCGAGCTCGTCGCTCGAGCGGATCGCGAACACGCCGAGCTTGCCCCGCTCCTTCAGGTCCCAGTCGAAGCGCAGGGTCGCGTCCCAGTAGACCGGGACCACGATGCGCGTCGACCCCGGCGACGGCTCGGGCAGGACGTACGGCAGGAGGGCGTCGACGTACGAACGGCGACCGGCGAAGCCGAACGAGCGGTTCTTGCCCAGCGGCGCGCGCACGTAGCCGCCGGCGTCGAGCAGGTCGACGTCGGCCGAGCCGTGGATGCCGTCGCTCTTCGTCGCCCGGGTGTCGACCGACACCACGCCGCCGTGCGAGCGGCCGAACCGCGCCGGGTATCCGCTCGGGTAGAGATCGATGCTGTCGAGGAACTCGGCGTTCAGGATCGACGGGCCGCCGAGGAAGTGGAAGAGCTGCGGCACGCGGTGGCCGTCGATGTAGATCGCCGAGTCGTCGGGGTTCGAGCCGCGGATGACCAGGAAGCCGAGCCCGAACGGCGTGCGCGCGAGCCCGGGCAGGGTCTGGATCACGCGCAGCGGATCGCCGAACGTGCCGGGCACCGACGTGAGCTGCTGGCGCTGCAGCGTGCGCCGGGTGACCTCGAGCACCTCGCGCTCGCCCTCGACGACGGTCTCGTAGCGGCTGCCGCCGCGCGGGCGCATCCACAGCCGCACCTCGATCGCCTCGCGCTTGCCGAGGTTGACCGCGCGCTCGAGGCGGTCGAACTTGTCGGCGATCGCGAGGATGGTGTACGGCCCCTCGGGCACGCCGTGGAACCAGAAGCGGCCCTGCTCGTCGGTGACGGCGTCGAGGCCGAGCTCGGCGACCGAGACGATCACGCCCGGCAGCTTCGAGCGGGTGCCGCGCTCGACGACCTCGCCCTCGATGCTGACCGGCTTGCGCATGTCGCCGCCGTGGCTCGGCGGGCCGACCGCCGCCGGGTCGAGCACGGCGCCACCATCGCCACCGGCACCACCGCCGTCGGGATCGGGCGGCGGCACCTCCGGCTCCTCCACCTGCTCGATCACGAAGTGGATCGTGGTCTCGACGGTGATCGCCGCCGGCTTGCCGTCGATCTCCGCCGGCTCGAACACGTACTGCATCGCGGCCGCGACGGCGGCCTCGTCGAAGCCGTCGCCCTGCGGCGTCACCACGTCGACCTGCGTGACCACGCCGTCGGCGTCGATCGCGATGCGCACCGGCACCTGCGCTTGCTTGCCGGCGGCGAGCGCCGCCGGCGGATACGTCGGCGCGACCGCCTGGAGCAAGACCGGCGCCCGGGTGAGCACGCCCGTCGGCGCGGGCGTCGGCGGCGGCTCGTCGCGGCGCGCCTCCTGCGCCGCGACCTCGCCGGCGATCCCCACCAACCCCACCCAGACGACGAGCAGCGCCGCGAGGGCGGCGTTGACGGGGCGTGGCATCGCTCACCAGCGTAGTCGGGCGGACGACGATGACAAGCCGCCGGCGCCGCCTCGTGTGCGATACTTCGCCCCGGTGCGCCTGCTCCTCCTCGCCGTGCTCGGCTGCGCGACCGCATGCTCGGCGCCCGCCGGCGGCGATCGCACGGACGCCCCCGCCGGCGACGGCGGCGGCGGCGATCCCGACGCCGGCGTCGACGCGCCGGTCGCCGCGTTCGCCGTCCAGTACGCCGACCCCGATCACGGCCCGTTCCGCGGCGGCACCGAGCTCACGATCCGCGGCAACGGCTTCCGCGACGACGACGAGGTCTGGATCGGAGGCCGCCGCGCCACCGACGTCGACCGGATCGACTCCCGCCGCCTCACCGCGACCACGCCACCCGGCGATCCGGGCCCGGCGACGATCGAGGTGCGGCGCGCCGGCGGCGGGGAGGCCGCGATGCGCGAGGGCGCCTTCACGTTCGACGCCATCGCCGTCGATCCGCCGACCGGATCGGTCGCCGGCGGCACGTTCGTCACGATCACCGGCTACGGCACCGCGTTCGACGCCGGCACCGTCGTGCGCTTCGACGGCCTGCCGCTCTCCGGCGTCACCGTCGAGAACGGCCAGCGCCTCACCGGCTACACGCCGCCCGGCATCGCCGGCGACGCCGACATCGACGTCCTCTCGGCCGCCGGCGCCGTCCACGTCGATCGCGGCTACGCGTACATCACGACCGGCGACACCTTCGCCGGCGGCTTCTCGGGCGGCCCCATCGCGGGCGCGCTGAACGTCGTGGTCGTGAACGCGTGGACCAAGGACGGCATCCCGGGCGCGTTCGTCGCGATCGGCGACCCGCGCACGACGCCGTACCGCGGCACCACCAACGCGCTCGGCGAGATCACGTTCTCGGGCCCCGATCTCGTCGGCCCGGTGGTCGTCACCGCGTGGGCGGAGGATCACGAGGTCGGCACCTTCCACTGCGTCGACTCCGAGAACCTCACGATCTGGCTGCGCTCGCCGCTGCCACCGCCCGACGGCGGCCCGCCGCCCATCGGCACCAACGGCGCGCGCATCCGCGGCAGCGTCATGTTCGGCGAGGCGACGGGGCTGGGCTCGCCCTACTGGCACCTCGTGCCCGAGCCGCGCACGCCGACCGAGCGCAAGCGCGTCTACGTCACGACCGCCGCCGGCAGCGTCAACGGTCAACCCATGCCGCCGCTCGCGCCGATCGACTACACGGGGCCCGACCGCCTGGCGTGGACGTACGAGGTCTCGGCCCGGCCCGGCGCGCTCGCGGTCGTCGCCATCGCCGGGCTCTACGATCCGGCGCGCGATCCCGACGGCTCCGGCAACCTCGGCTTCGAGCCGTTCGCCATGGGCGTCGCCCGCGGCGTGCTCGTCGGCCCCGGCGAGGACAAGCAGGGCGTCGACCTCGTCATCAACGTGCCGCTCGACGCCGCGATGCGCGTCCAGCTCGATCGCCCGCCGCCGCTCGCCACCCCCGGCTTCTGGGGTCCGACGCAGTACCGCATCCGCGGCGGCGTCGACCTGGGCGGCGAGGGGGTCGCGCACTTCGGCAAGCACGGGCTCCAGCCGGTGGTCGTGCCGCCGACCAACGAGTGGGTCTATCCCGGCGAGTACCGCTTCGAGGCCGACGACACCGCGATCACGCTCACCGATCTGCCGGCGCTCGCGCGTTCGATCGGCGACGGGTCCTACGCCATGTACGTCGGCGCGTACTCGACGAACGGCGGCTCGCCCTACTCGGTGCGCATCGTGCGCGGCCTCCAGGACGCCAGCGCCCCCATCACCGTCGGTGACTTCATCGGTGTGCCGCGCCCGGTCGACCCGCCGGCCTCGGGCACGGCCAGCGGCCGCCGCGTCGAGTTCGCCCCCGAGGGCAACACCACCGGCGTGCCCACGTTCCACCTCCACATGATGTCCGACGCGAACGGCGTGCCGGTATGGCGTGGGGTCACGTGCGGCTCGGTGTACGCGATCGAGCTGCCCGACCTGTCGAGCATCGGCGTCGCCTGGCCGCCGACAGACACCCAGCTCTCGTGGACGCTGTGGTCGATCGCCGGCCCGTCCGACTACCGCCACTTCACGTATCGCTGGTTCGGCCAGTCGTACTGGCGCTCCTTCGCGTCGGGCAGCTACGGCGCGCAGTTTCCGCAGCTGCTCGAGCAACCATGAGGACCGTCCTTCGACTCGCCCTCGCTCGCGCGAGGGCTTCGCTCGGGATGAACGGGGCCGTCGTCCTCACCGTCGCGCTCGTGGCGTGCTCCAAGGGGGACGAGCCGCGCATCTGCGCCGGCGGCGACTCGCGCTGCGAGAGCAACCGCTACGAGGTGTGCAGCGACGACGGCGAGCGCTGGCAGGTCCGCAACGACTGCGCCGCCGCCGGCGATCTGTGCGTCGCCGGCATGGGCTGCGTCGACTGCTTCCCCGACACCCGCGCGTGTGTCGATCAGGACATCGTGCGCTGCCGGCCCGACGGCTCGGGCGTCGACGTCATCGCGTCGTGCGACGGCACCGCGCAGGAGCTGTGCAGCGGCGGCGAGTGTGTCGACGCGTGCCAGCTCGCGGCGCTGTCGCGCGACTACGAGGGCTGCGACTACTGGGCCGTCGATCTCGACAACGCCGTCGTCGCCAACCAGGGCGCCGCCGCGGCCCAGCAGTTCTCGGTCGTGGTCTCGAACGCGAGCCTCCTCGACGCCGACGTCCACGTCGAGATCTGGTGCACCGCCGAGGACGCGGCCAACCCGTCGACCCCGTGCACGCCCGGCGAGCCGTACGTCGTCGAGGGCCCGATCCGGCTAGGCCCGGGCGATCTGCGCATCCTCGATCTCGACGCGCGCGAGGTCGACGGCTCGAGCGCCCCGCAGCTCAACGACGGCCCGGGCACGTTCAAGTCGCGCCGCGCCTACCACGTCGTGTCCAACGCGCCGCTCGTCGCGTACCAGTTCAACCCGCTCGAGAACGTGGGCGTGTTCTCCAACGACGCGTCGTTGCTCCTGCCGTCCGAGGCGCTGTCGGGCACGTACCTGGTGTCGTCGTGGCCCCAGACCATCGCGCGCACGGAGTCGTCCGAGACCAACATGGGCATCCACCTGCGCGCGTTCCTCACGATCGTCGGCGTCGAGGACGGGACCACGGTGAACGTGCGGCTCTCCGCGCGCATCCTCGGTGGCGGCGGCATCGGCCCGGCCAACGCCGGCGACGCGATCAGCTTCACCCTCGATCGCTTCGACGTCGTGAACCTCGAGACCGACGACTTCAACGCCGACTTCACGGGCACCACCGTGTTCGCCGAGGGCGGCAAGCGGGTCGCGGTCTTCACCGGCAGCGAGGCCTCCGACGCGCCGCGCTTCGACACGCTCGCCACGCGCCAGTGCTGCGCCGACCACCTCGAGGAGCAGATCTTCCCCGAGGACTCGTTCGGCACCAGGTTCGTCGCGGTGAAGACGCCCTTGCGCTCGCGGCTCGTCGACGACGCGGGCTGGAACGTCGCGGTCGTACCCGACGAGCCCGAGTACTGGCGCATCATCGCGTCGCGCGACGGCACGACGGTGACGACCGACCTGCCGCAGCCCAACGACCGCTTCGTCCTCGGCCGCGGCGCCTCGGTGATCATCGAGAGCGAGCGCGACTTCCTGCTCGAGGCGACGGCGCCCATCGCCTTCACCCAGATCCCCGCGAGCCAGCAGGCGACCGGCATCCCGTCGACGCTCCCCGACGGCAACCGCCCGCCCGGCGGCGACCCCTCGCTCATCTGGGTGCCGCCGGTCGAGCAGTGGCGCAACCGCTACCTGTTCCTCGTGCCCAACAAGTACGCGTTCGACTTCCTGCTCATCGCGGTTCCCGCGAGCGCACGCCTCACCTACGACACCCTGCCGATCGACGACGTGCTCACGTGCGAGCGCGAGCCGATCGGCTTCCAGGTGCCGCCCCAGGGCGGCGACCCGGTCGAGTACGTCGCCGTTCGCTGCCAGCTCTCGTTCCCGGTGCCGGGTGGCGCCGGCGCCCAGGACGACGGTGTGCACTTGCTCACGAGCACGGGCGGCGAGCCGTTCGGGCTCGTCGTGTGGGGCTGGGACAGCTTCGTCTCGTACGGCTATCCCGGCGGCTCGAACGTCGATCGAATCAACCTGAACTGAGCATCGGCCCGGTGGTATAGCGGCGCCCTATGGGGTTCTGCTTTGCCCACGCGACCGTCGAGGCCACCGGCACCTGCGACGACTGCAAGAAACCGATCTGCACCAGGTGCACGAAGGGCACGCTCGACGGCTTCATGTGCCCGCCGTGCGCGCAGAAGCGGTACGGCCGGCAGAAGCTGATGGTGTGGGTCAAGATCGGCGCGGTGACGGCGCTGATCGTCGGGCTCGGCGTCTTCGGTCTCATGGTCGTCGGCAAGGGTAGCCAGCGGAGCAGCAAGGCCGTCGACGCCGGCGGCGAGAAGGATCCGTACATCCAGACCCTGCGCGAGACCCGCGACCTCGCGCCGTGCGACAAGGAGGCGGTGCGCAAGCTGGTGCTCGAGCTCATGGAGCTCAAGCGCTACGGCGACGCCGTCGACGACGCCACCGCGTACTTCGCGAAGTGCGAGGACTTCCCGCGGCTGCGCTCGAACGTCATCTACGCGCTCCACCAGCTCGGCCGCTACGCCGAGGCGATCAAGCACGAGACCGCGCTCATCGAGCGGGACCCGTTCGACAGCGACTACTGGTGGTGGCGCGCCGAGGACCTCGCCCGCGGCAACGAGCACGCCAAGGCGCTCGCCGACTACCGCCAGTCGATCGCCAACGCGGACGGCGCCGGCGGCTCGCGCTTCGCGATCGCGCGCATCCTCGACACCGCGGGGCCGGCGGGGCAGCCATGCGAGGCGGTCGCCGCGGTGGACTACTTCGGCGGCTTCCACGGCGGGAGCCCCTCGCGCGACCTGATCGAGCGGACGCGTGGCCTCGATCAGACGTCGTCGTGCGGGCGGACCAGGGGCCAGGGCAAGCAGGCGTTACCGCCGCCGGCGGAGGACGTGGACATGGACGTGACCGTCAACGGCGTCGAGGGCACGTTCCTCATCGAGACCCGCTGCGGCACGACGGTCGTGACCACCGCGTTCGCGCAGCTCGCGGGCATCACGCCGCGCCAGGGCCCGCCGATCGAGAGCATCGCCGTCGGCGCGATCCGCAAGGGCGCGCCCGCGACGGCGACGCTGGTCCTCGGGGGCGCGACCGCGCCCGAGACCGAGCTGGTCATCGCCGACGGCCTGCCGCCGGGCGTCGACGGCGTGATCGGGCTCTCGGCGCTGTGGAAGTTCAACCCCGTCATCGACGAGGACACCGGCGTCATGACGCTCGACGGGCCGGCCCTCCCGGCCCAGTAGGATCAGCTCGTCGCGGAGCGGCGCAGGTGGTCGACGAGGTTCGCGAACAGGCCGCGGACCGCGTTCTCGAGCGCTTCCTTGCGCAGCTGCGGCAGGTAGCGCGCATCGAACTTGGCCTTGGGCACCTGCACCTTCGCGCCGCCGGAGAGGAACGAGAGCATCTTGCCGCGGTCGTCGGAGATCGCGAGCCGCAGCTGGGCCTCGACCTCGATGTAGCCGCCCGACTGGCGGGTCTCGAGCGAGACGCAGCTGACGTCGACGTTGCGCAGCCCCAGGCCGTACTTGCGCGCGTCGGCGGCGGCGCTGGTCAGCGTGCCGTCACCGGCGACCGAGCTCGTCATCGTCGTGCGCAGCACGTCGGCGTGCGCCGCGCGCGCCTTCTTGTCGTGCGCGCCGGGCGAGTCGTCCCGCGCGGACTTCACGACCATGTAGATCTCGGGGCGCGGCGCGACCGCGCGCGGCTTGTTGCCGAAGCCCGCGGTCTTCGCCGCCGGTGACGCCGCCGGCTCGATGCCGTTGGCCACGCACACCGCGGCGACCGCCTCGGTCGCGCGCTTGCGGACGAGCGCGTCGGCGTCGCTCGCCGCGGCGTTGCGCAACGCCGGCAGCGCCGCGCGATGACCGAGCTTGCCCAGCCCGGCGGCGGCGATGCCGCGCACGGTGGCGCTCTTGTCGGAGAGCGCCGCGACCAGCGGACGCAGCGTCGACTTGCTGCCGAGCCGCGCGAGCGCGGTGACCGCGGCGATCCGCTCGCGCTCGGAGTGGCGCTCGTCCATCGTCGCCGTGAGCTCGGCGATGCGCGCCTCCTCGTTGGCGCGCGCCGGCGCCGCGCTCACGATCACCATCAACGCCCCGAGCAGCGCTGCGCACGCGTACCGTCGATATTGCGCGCGCAGCATGTGGCTTCGATTACGCCTTCCGCAGATCGACGAGTCAAATTGTTTCGGCACTGACCTTTGCTGACTCCGATGCGACGAGCGCACATGCTCCAGTCAGCGAGTGGTGGTGTAACGTCATGGGCGTGATCGTATTCAGCGCGTCGAGGGTGAATGGTGGGATGCGCGCGCACATCACGGAAGCGAGGGATCTGGAGCGATGAGCACCGTGGTAACGCCTGCGTTGCGATGGGGAACGATCGGCGGAGCTGTGGCGATCTGCCTCGGTCTCGCCTCCGTCGCCATGTGCGGTGACGTGGCGCTCCCGGACAAGCCGCCCCCTCCGACGATGAGCGGGAGTGTCCAGGACGTCATGAAGAGCTCGTCGGCGACGCAGGCGAGCTGGCGGGCGGGCCTCGAGCGAGACGCGGCGATCGCCGGCCTCCCTGCGCCGGGGAACGACGCGATGGCGAAGAAGTTCCTCTACCGCGTGGACGAGCAGCCGCGCGTCATCGCCCCGGGCGAGGGCTCGGCCGAGGTCGCCGGGCTCCGCCTCACGGCGTCGACCGAGCGCGAGGAAGGTCGCAATCGCCAGGCGATGCTCCTGACGATCGAGAACCTCACCGACAGCGACCTCGCGTATCACGTCGTCAGCACGCCCCGCCCCGGCGGCGCCGCGTGCAACGACCGCCTCCTGCTCGCGCACAACGCCATCGTCGTGCCCCGCGGCGGCAAGGTCACTCGCAGCGAGTGTGTGTTCCGCGCGGGCATGTCGCTGTCGATCTCGCGCGTCGAGACCATCGCGCTCCCGCCGCTGTCGAGCATCTACGTCTCGCGCGTGCCGCCCGCGGCGGTCGGCGCCGACGCCCGGCTCTCGCGTGGTCACCGGCCATCACTCCCGGCCGGGATGTCGGTTTGCACCACCGTCGCCTCCCAGACCGTCCGGAGGGACATCGAGAACGGGGAAACGACATGGAGGGATCTCGTCGACTTCTATGCCCGACACTCGTGCGAGAGCTACCAGTTCCCCGAAGGATATCGGGCCTTTGAGAGGGATGGGGCGCAGGCTCTTCCGGCGGGCTCCTGAGCGGCGGACAAATCTCTTATTGCGTTTCGCGACGTTAGACTTGCGCTCGCGAACGGGTCTCGGATAGCCTCAGACCAGGATTACGCGGAGTTACGGCCGCCGTGACCAAGTCCGAGCTCATCGAGAAGATTTCCGAAAGTCTGAAGCTCCCTGCCGGCAAGGCAGAGGCAATCGTCAACTGCGTCTTCGACTCGATGGTCAAGGCGCTGGAGCGCGGCGAAGGCATCGAGATCCGCGGGTTTGGCAGCTTCACCGTGCGCGAGTACAAGGCGTACGAGGGTCGCAACCCGCGCACCGGTGAGACGGTCCACGTCGCCCCCAAGCGCTTGCCGTTCTTCAAGGTCGGCAAGGACTTGCGCGAGCGTGTGAACGCCGGCACCGGACAGCCGCTCCCCGTCGACGACAGCCCGGATCACGACGACGACCTCGCGAGCGATCCCGAGCTCGACGACGACGACGACGACTAGATCCTCTCGAGCTCGGGCGCGCGCCGGACAGTGCCCGCATCGCCGTCGACCTCGAGCCATTCACCGTCGATGACGGTATCGGCGAAGCCGGCGCAGCCGACGACGCACGGAACGCCCAGCTCGCGCGCCATCGCCGGGCCGTGATCGAGCAACGAGCCATGCTCACACACGATCGCGGCGACACCCTCGAGCATCAGCGCCATCGCGGGCGTGACCGCCGGCGTGACGACCACCGCACCGCGCGGTAGCCGCGCCGTCGCGCCGAGCGCCTCGAGCCGCGCGGCCGGGCCGGCGGCGCGGCCGCCGAGGCCGTCGCCGCGCCATGTCGAAGGATGCATCCCGCCCTTCGACTCGGGGCTTTGCCCCTCGCTCAGGGCGAACGGATCGCCGACCACGAGCGGCATGTCCCAGCCCGCGGACCTCGCCGCCGCGGCGCGCGCCGCTGACGCTCGCGCTGCCATGGCGGCCGTCCAGCCGCCGCGCGCGCCCTCGGCGGGGGCGCTCCGCAGCTCGTCGAAGGGGAGCCAGAACACGTCCTCCGGAGGGAGGCCGAGCCGCGCCGCCGTGGCGAGGAGCGCGCGCCGGACCGTCGCCTGTGCGTGCGCGAAGAGCGCGTCGTCGCGCTCGGCGGCGTCGGCCGCGGCGCGCGCGCGCGCGGCCTCGTCGGCCAGCTCGCGCGGCGCGTCGGGCTCCGGCGGCGGCGCGGGGCGCGCGCGCGCCCGCGCGATCGCGTCGTCGAGCAGCGCGGGCGTCTCGGCGAACGTCGGCGACGCGACGTCCCACGCCGGCGCGAAGTGACCCGCGCGCGCGTGGAGCGTCGCGTGATCGATCTCGCCGCGCGCCGCCGCCGCGACCATCGACACGAGCGACGACGGTCGGCGCGGCGCGAGCTCCGCCGCACGCGCGACGGCCTCGCGTCGCGTGGCCCCAGCGGCGACCAGCCGGTCGACGAGCACGGCGCGCGCGGCGGCGATCGCGGGCGCGAGCCGGACGATCGCGGCGTAGGCGGTGAGGTAGCCGACGAGCGCACGATCGAGCTCGTCGGTGACGGCGAGCGCCTCGTCGACGGCGGCCGCGGCGGCGGCGACCCGCGCGTCGAGCTCGTCGGCGGTGCGCGGAGCGGGCGCGGAGGCCACCTCGCCCGCGTCGTCGCGGGGCGCGTCGTAGAGGAAGCCGGCGACGACGGCGAGGTGGAACGGTGCGACGCCCGCGCGCTCGACCAGGTTGCAGAGCTCGGTCTGCGCCGTCGAGAGGGGCGCAGGGTTGTGGGTCACGTCGCGCCGCCACCGCCGCCCCGACGCGCGCAGGGGGGCGAGCACGATCGACGGCGGCGCGGCGCGGCGTGGTCGCGGCGCCGGGTGCACGAGCGGGCGCGCCTGCACCACGAACCACGCGCCACCCTCCTCGCGCACGAGCTCGACGTCGGCGCCGCGCGGCGCGGCGATGGCGCGCTCGGCCGCGAGCGCGAGCGTGACCTCCGGCCGCGGATCGTCGCGGCGCGTGATGGAGCGTGTCGCGTGCCCGAGCCACACCTCGTCGGCCTCGGCGCGCCCCGGCGGTCGTGTGTAGACGGTCAGGCGCTCGCCCGTGATCGCGCGCTGGACGACGACGCCGGGCGCCGGCACGTCGTCCACGCCGTCGCGCCGCGCGTACGCCGCCACCATCGGCGTCAGGCTCGCGACCCACACCGCGCGGATCGCGGTCCACACGTCGTCGGGCGCGACCGCATCGATCGAGCGCCCGACCCCCGGCGCCGCCCGGGTGACGCCGTCCTCGATCGCCATGGACGACCGCACGATCAGGGATCCACCGAGCACGGCGAGCGCGCGTGACCGCGCGACGACGTCGGCCTCGAGCGCCGGCGGGATCGGGTGCGACTCGGCCGCATGCGCCCACGCCGCCAGGCGCTCGCCGAGCGCGTCGAGCCCCGCGCCGGTGGCCCTGGCCCCGGTGACGACGCGAAACGCGGCGCTCGTGAGCGCGAAGCCCGGCGGCACCGGGAGGCCCGCCGCCCACAGCCGCGCGAGCCCGGCGGCCTTGCCGCCGGCGTCGGCGGACGCGTGCGCGAGGTCGACGACGAGCGGCCCGGTCACGGATCGCAGTGTACGCTCTGGACGTGCTCCGCTGCAGGTCGCTCGTCCTCGCCGCGCCGGTCGTCGTGATCACCGCAGCGATCGTGGCCGCGACCGCGGCGGCGGACACGAGCAAGCTCGCGCGCGAGGGTCTCGTCCTCGAGAAGCGCGCCCCCCTGCGCGGCAAGAACAAGCTCTGCTGCGGCTATCCGCTGGTCGCCGATCTCGAGTGGGCGCTGCGCTTCTACTGGCTCGCGCGCGAGGAGGACTTCGACGAGCCCGACGAGCTCGACGGCGCCGACCCCGACGAGCTCGACATCTACACGCGCAGCGGCCTCTACGTCGGCAGCTTCTCGCGCGAGTTCATCTGGCACCTGCGCATGGAGGGCTCGGGCCTGCTCCTCGACGGCCGCGTCCTCAACTACTCGGGCTCGTGCAAGTACGGCACGGGGACGTGCTTCGAGCAGGTGGACGTGACGACGCATCCGTACGGCCGCGGCGCCCACCGGCGATCGCTCGTGCCGTTCAAGTCGGTCGCCGTCGATCCTCGGCTCGTGCCGATCGGCGAGCCGCTCTACATCCCCGAGTTCGACGGCATGATGCTGCCCGACGGCTCGATCCACGACGGCTGCGTCCGCGGCGACGATACCGGCGGGGGCATCAAGCTGCGCAAGATGGACTTCTACGTCGTCACCTACCAGAACTTCCGCTTCCTCCTCCAGGAGCTCTGGGGCGTCAACTGGGTGACGCCCCACATCCAGGCTCCGCGGTGCGAGTACCTGAGAGATGGCGTGCTTCCACTCCGCTGACCGGCTCGTCCGGAAGCCCGAGGACCTCCCGATCAGACCGATCCCGTACGGTCGGGCCCACTGATGGCCAAAGCGGGGGTGTTCTGCATGGAGACCGGCGACTGGTGGGGTCGCCTGCGCGACCACAACTCGGTCGAGCCATGCCTGGAGCTCCTGTCGCAGCCCGGGCTCCTGCCGATCCCCGCCGTCTACCGCACGGTGATGACGCACACCGAGTTCGCGAAGTACCTCGCGGAGTGGGTGCGCCCCAAGAACGCGCAGCTCAACGTCCTCTACCTCGCCTTCCACGGGCAGACCAACGGCCTCGACTTCGGCTGGACGTCGCGGCGCACCCCCGATGTCTCCCTCGGCGAGCTGGGCGAGATGCTCGCGCGCAAGTGCGAGGGACGTGTCATCCACCTCGGGACGTGCCTCGGCCTCAAGGATCCGGTCGAGGTCTCGCGCTTCGTGAAGACGACGCGTTGCCTGGCGTTCTCTGGCTACGCGCGCACCGTGGGATGGATGAAGTCGGCAGTGCTCGACATGCTGTACCTGCATGCGCTCGCCAACCACGGCGTCACGCGCCGCGGCCTCGGCGAGACGCGCAAGGAGCTGGAGAAGGACATGGGCGGACTGGTGAAGAACTACGGGTTCCAGATCCACGTCAGCCACTCGCGCTGAGTCACCCTCTCATCCCGCCCGTGCCCGTGCCCGTGCCCGTGCCCGTGCCCGTGCCCGTGCCCGATCTGCTACGTTGCGCGCGATGCTCAACCGTTGGCTCGTCGCTGGCGCGGCTCCCGCGATCGAGGCGGCGCTCGCGTCGATCGCTCCCGCACGCACGGGGGTGATCACGGTCATCGGCGACGCGCGCCTCGCGCGCGCCCTCGCCGCTCGCGGCCGCGCGGTCACGCTCACGCAGGTCGACGCGAAGGAAACCAGGAAGCTCCCGAGCAGCGTGACCGTCGTCGACACCCTCCCCGAGCGCGGCGCCGGCGCGGTCATCGGCTGTGGCGCCGGTGAACGCGACGACTGGGAGCAGGTGCTCGACGCCTGGTCGCGCGCGGTGGAGGACGGTGGGGGGCTCGTGCTGGTCGATCGTGCGCCGGCGATCGAGCTCTCGCGGCGCGCGCTGTGCGCGGGGCTCTCCGCGCTCGAGCAGCGCGTCGCGGGTCGCTGGATCGTGACCAGCGGCCTGGTCAGCGACCTCTGACCGGATCGGGCACGGGCACGGGCACGGGCACGGGATCAACTACGCCTACTGCGGCTGCTGTGGTGCCGGCGCGCGGAGGTGCCAGACGAGCCCGGCGTAGACGAACGGGCCGCTGACCCGCTCGGTGTTCGCGTCCAGCACCGACGCGACACCGGCCTCGACGTGGACGTCCCACGCCGTGCGCCCGCTGCCCAGGTCGGCGATCAGCACGCCACCGACGCCGCGCGCGTTGCTGTTGCTGGTGATGAGCGACGCGCCCGCCCCCCACGTACGGCCGCACGCGCCCGGTCAGGACGTAGAGGCGCGCGCCGAGCGCGTAGCCGACGCCACCGCCGCCGAACGCGACCCCGGTGTAGAGGTCCCCCCGCCGCCCGGCCGAGCGCCAGCCGAACGTGAAGTCGAAGGTGACCGGCGTGCCCTCGACGAGCGCGCTGCCCGTGCCGCCGCCGAGGATCACGCCGACGTTCCTGGCCGGCGTCGTCGGCTCGATGTAGCCGAGCGGCCGCACCATGCCGGCCGAGATCTGCGCGGTGCCATCCGGCGGCACGTCGACGACGCGCTCCACGGTCGTGAACCCGGGCTTCTCGACGACGACGGTGTGGCGACCGGGCGCGACCACGCCGGTGAACGGCGTGACGCCGACCTGGTTGCCGTCGAGCCTCACGACCGCGCCGGCCTCGTTGGAGGTGACGACGAGCGTGCCGTTGCCGCCGACCGCGAGCGTGATCACCACCGGCTCGGCGTACTCGACCGTCACCCGCCGCTGGGTCATCGTCCCGCCGTGCTCGGCGACGATGTGGTGCTCGCCGCCGGGGAGCTTGAGCTCGATCGGCGCGCGCCCCTTGCGCTCTCCGTCGACGATGATCACGGCGCCCGCGGGCGCGCTCTCGATCGTCACCGGCGACGGCTTCTTGCGCAGCCCGTCGATCGTGCGCTCGACCTTCGCCCGGTCCGGCGCGTCCGGCGCGTCCTTCAGGTAGCGCCCGTAGTACGTCGCGGCCTGGCGCAGCTCGCTCATGCGCTCGTAGACCGTGGCGACGTTGAACAGGACGTCGGGGTGCGGCGCGAGCTCGTACGCGTTCAGGTACTCGTCGACGGCGGTGCGCCAGTCCTGCCGCTCCTCGGCCTGGACCGCGCGCGCGAACGCCGCCTTGGCCTTCGCGCGGTTGTCCGGCTGCGCATAGGCGACCGAGGCCAGCATCAGCAGCGCGACGATCGGAACGAGGAGACGCATCAGGCCCGGGCTGCGATTGTATCAGTCGTACGGGTTCTTCTTCTTGCCCGAGCCCGGCCCCGGATCGCGATCACGCGGTGGATCGTCGTCGTACGGGTTGCGCGGGCCGCTCGTCCCGCCACCGCCGCCCGGCGGCTTCACGCTACCGCTGCCGCTGCCGCTGCCGCTGCCGTTGCCGCCACCACCGCCGTCGGGCGGCTTCACGGTCGCGCTGCCGCCGCCACCACCGCCACCGCCCCGGCCCGGCCGCACGCCGCCGCCCGAGCTCTTCACCGCGGGCGCCGGCGCCGCCGCCAGCACCGCCGACACCGTCTCGTCGCGACCGCCGCGCACCGACTTCTTCATCACCAGGTCGACGTGCCCGTCCTTGCTGATCCGGATCTCGTGGATGCCGGCGGCGACCTCGGCGACGACCACCGGCGTCTTCCCGCGCTCGACGCCGTCGACGAAGACGGTCGCGCCCGCCGGCTGCGACACGATCTCGAGGCTGCCGGTGTCACCGACGGCGCCCGACGCCTCGTGCACCCCGGGCTCCGGCTCCGCCTCCGCGGCCGACGCCGACGCCGACGCCGACGCCGAGCCGTTCCCCTCGACGCCCGCCGCATTCGCGGCCGGCGAAACCGGCTTCGCCGCGCCTCCGCCGCCGAGCCCGATGACGAGGATCACCGCGGCGACGAGCACCGCCAGCCCGGCGATCGCGATCGGCCACCGCGACCGCACCTGCACCGGCACCTCCGGCGGCGGCGGCGAGATGCCCGGCGTCGAGTAGTGCCCGGGCACCGCGCGATGGAGCGCCATCGGCGACTCGGCGGACGTCCGGCTCGCGCCGAGATCGGTGCTCGAGCCGAGCGTGTCGAGCTGATCGGAGAAGCCGGGCACCAGCGCCTCCGCCGACGGGAAGGCCGCCGCCATCTCGGCCGCGCTCTGGAAGCGGCGCGACGGATCCTTCTCGAGCGCGTGATGGACGGCGCCGATCAACCGCCGCGGAAGATCCGGCCGCTCGGCGCCCAGGGGCGGCGGCGGCAGGTTGAGGTGCTGCGTGACCAGCGCGATGTAGCTCGGCGCCTGGAAGGGCGGATGCCCGGCCAGCATCTCGTAGAGCATCACGCCGACCGCGTACAGGTCGACGCGCGCGTCGACCTCGCCGAGCGCCATCGCCTGCTCGGGCGCCATGTAGACCGGCGTGCCGATCACCGCGCCGGTCGCGGTCAACCGCACCTTGCTCTCCGTCGACATCAGGAACTTCGAGATGCCGAAGTCCATGATCTTCACGAAGTCGACCCGGTCTCCCTTGGTCACCAGGAAGACGTTCTCGGGCTTCATGTCGCGGTGGACGATGCCCTTGGCGTGCGCCGCGCCCAGGCCGCGCAGCACCTGGCGCACGATGTCGACCGCCCGCGCGCCCGGCATCGGCCCGCTGGCCGCGAGCGCGTCGGCCAGGCTCGCGCCCTCGAGCAGCTCCATGACGATGTAGCTGCGGCCGTCGTCGTGCGTGCCCGCGTCGGTCACCTCGACGATGTGCTCGTCGCCGATGGCGCTCGCCGTCCTGGCCTCGCGCTGGAAGCGCGCGACCACCTCCGGGTCATCGGTGTACTTGTCGAGCAGGAGCTTCACCGCGACGCGCTTGCCGAGGCCGGTGTGATCCGCCTCGTACACCACGCCCATCCCGCCCTTGCCGATGCGCCGCAAGAGCACGTACCTCCCACCGACCATCTGGCCGATGAGCGGGTCAGTGACTGTGTCGGGGCGCACGCTGGCCATGATCCTAGCTCGGGACCCGCCCCTATGACGGGTTCGTTGCGCTGGTGTTCAACGCACAGCCCCGTTACTCGATCCGACCCGTGCCCGTGCCCGTGCCCGTGCCCGTTCCGGCCATCCCCGACTACGCCGGCGGCGCGCCGGCGCCGCCCAGATCGATCTTGTCCTCCGCGCCATCGGTCGGCTTCTCCGCGTGCCGGTAGATGAGGGGCATCTGCGAGCCCTTCCGGCCCAGCGAGTGCTCGCCGCGGTCGCGCGGGTTGACGCCCTCGGGGACCTCCCAGGGAATCTCCGGGTTCGGGAAGTCGCGGGCGACCTCGTACATGAAGCGGGCCCACAGCGGCACCACCGTCATGTACGCGGCGTCCTGCTTGCCGAGCTCGCGGACGCGATCGTCGTCGCCGTGCCAGACCGCGGTGATGTGCCGCGACGTGTAGCCGACGAACGACGTGTCCATCGTCGCGCTCGACGTCCCGGTCTTGCCCGCGGCGTGGATCCCGGTCGCGCGCACGGTCTTGGTGAAGCCGAAGGTCACCATCTGCGCCAGGAGCTTGCTGGTCAGGTACGCCGTGCGCGCGGGGATCGCCTGCTTCGGCTGGATCCCGCCGACCGCCGCGAGCCGGTCGAGACGGTCGCCGGGCGGAAGCGCCGGGTCGTACGGCACCGTGCGGTCCTCCAGCACGTTGCCGTCGCGGTCGAGCACGCGGCGGATGTACGCCCAGTCGACCCAGCGGCCGTTGCGCGCGAAGATCGCGAACGCGCGCGCGAGCTCGTCCAGGTACGTGCACGAGGCGCCGAGCGCGAGCGCCTTGTCGGCGTGGATCGGCGACGTGAAGCCGAGCCGGCGCGCCCAGGCCTCGACCTGCTTGGCGCCGACCTCGCTGAAGATCCCGACCGACGGGATGTTCTTCGAGAAGACGAGCGCGTACTCGAGCGTGACGTCGCTGTCGACGGTGCCGCCCAGGTTGGTCGGCGTCCACACCTGCCCGGTGACCTCGTCGACGATCTCGACGGGCTTGTCGTAGAACATCGAGTCGAAGCCGAAGCCCATGTCGATCGCCGCCGAGTAGTAGATCGGCTTGTACGTGGAGCCCGGCTGCCGGCACGACTGATAGGGGTTGTGCTTGGGCCCCGTCGACCGATCGCCGTGCGCGCGGTTGAGCGCGCTGCGCGAGAAGTCATGACCTCCGGCCATCGCGAGCACGTAGCCGGTGCGGTGATCGGCGGAGAAGATCGCGCCCTGCGGGTGCGGCACCTGGTCGAGCTTGACCACGTCCGGATGCTTCTCGTCCCACTCGCGCATGTCCTGCGAGACCTGCCACGCCGGGTTCACCTTGTCGGGCAGGTGGAACTCGCGGAAGCGACCGCGCGTCCGGAGCTCGCGCTTCACCCACACGACGTCGCCGCGGCGCAGCGCCTTCGACGCGCACGTGATCTCGTTGTCGTTGTGGGCGTCGGTCGCGCTCCACGGCGCCGCCCAGCTCATGTTGCGCAGCGGCAGCTCGAGCCGGCGATCACCGAGGACGAGCTCGGCCTTGTCGCAGCCGACCTTGTCGACGATCGCCAGGTACCTGCGCTCGGGCGCGAGCGGCCCGTCGCCGTAGAGCTGCTTCTGGCGGGCGACGAGCGTGTCGCGCGCGGCGCCGTCGACCGACCACTCGGGTCCACGCCAGCCCTGGCGCTTGTCCTGCCGGCGCGTGCCGTAGTCGACGTTGCCGTACGCGGCCGCGTCGAACACCGGCTCGACGGCCACCTCGACGCGCAGGCCGCCGGTCTCGAGCGCCTCCTCGCCGTAGGTCAGCTCGACGTGCCGGCGCGCGTACTCCGCGAAGTACGGCATGCGATCGGGGAAGACGTCCTTGTAGACACGCAGCGCGAGCGGCTCGGCCTTGGCCGCGTCGGCCTCGGCCTCCGACAGCTTGCCCCACCGCACCATCTGGTCGAGGACGACGTTGCGTCGCTCGAGCGCACGCGTCGGGTTGGAGATCGGCGAGAACGCGCTCGGCGCCTTGGGCAGGCCGGCGAGGAGCGCCATCTCGGCCAGCGTCAGCTCCGAGAGGTCCTTCTGGAAGTAGCGGTGCGCGGCGGCGGCGACGCCGTACGCGCCGGCGCCGAGGTAGATGTGGTTCAGGTACAGCGAGAGGATCGCCTTCTTGGAGTAGAGCGCCTCGAGGCGACGCGCCATGATCGCCTCGCGCGCCTTGCGGGCGAGCGACTTGTCGCTGCCCAGGAACTGCTTGGCGACCTGCTGGGTGATCGTGCTGCCGCCCTGGGCGAAGTCGCCGGCGGTGAAGTTGCGCCACGCGGCGCGCACGATGCCCTTGAAGTAGATGCCGCCGTGCTCGAAGAACTGGTGATCCTCGACGGCGACCACGGCGTCGACGAGCGCGGGCGGGAAGGACTCGTAGGGGACGACCTCGCGCCACTCCTTGGCGAACTCGCCGAGCACCGTGCCGTCGGCGGCGTAGATCCGGGTGACGCCGGGCGTGATGCGGGAGTACGCGCGCAGATCGGGCGGCGGCGGGGTCGTGGTCGTGAAGTAGCGGTAGACGAGGAGCACGGCCAGCCCGGCGCTGACGACCGCGACGATCGCCGCGAAGCCGTAGAGCTTCCCCAGCCAGTAGGCGACGCCGCCATCGGCCCGGTTCGCGACCGAGACCCGGGGGCGGGGATCGGTGGTGCGCCAGCGCGCGACCGCGGCTCTGAGCTTCTTGAACATCCGCCGGAGCGCTCCTGAGGCGGGGAATCTACCCACCACGCAGAGCGCTCGGCAAGCCTCTCCTATTCCGCCGACGTTCGGCTACGATCACGCGGCCTTGAAGCGACCCCTCGCGCTCGTTGCCGTGGCCGCGGCGGGAGTGGTCGGCTACGTGCTCCTGCGCTCTCCGCAGGGCTCGCAGCCGGCCGCGCCGACGCCGGGGCCGGCGGCACCGGACGCCGCCGGCGCCGAGCCGCGCGAGGCGGTGACGCCCGACGCCGTCCTGCCCATCCGCCGCACGCTCCCGGGCGACGGCGGCGTGGAGATCGCCCACGAGACGAGCGAGCCGACCCGGCCGCCGAGCCTCGCCTTCGAGCGCGAGCTGCGCGACACGGGCTGGGCGAACGAGCAGGAGAAGGAGCTGACGCTCCGGCTCCGCGGCGTCGTCGACCGGCTCGCGGCGCGCGACACGCCGATCGACATCGACGCGATCGAGTGCCGTCACTCGCAGTGCAAGGTCGTCGTCCACGCGCGCGACGCCGCGGCGCTCGGCCAGTTCTACGCGGCGCTCGAGACCAGCGAAGGCCTCTACGGCTGGGCGGACAACCTCCTGCTCGCGCCGGTCGAGACCGCGCCCGACGGCTCGGTCACGACGCACGTCGTCGCGCTGTTCGAACGCGACTGATGGAACGGAAACGGAGACGGAGACGGAGACGGAGACGGGAACCCGCTCATCCTGAGCGAGCGCGAGCGCCCGCGAGCGCGAGTCGAAGGACGGGACGAGGCTCACGAAGCGCCCGAACACGCGGCAACCGCGGCCCCGGGGACGGCCAGCGCGGGGCCGGATCGCTTCCGCGCGCGCATGGAACGCGCCCGTCGCGCCAGCGA
>ERZ761602.742-NODE-742-length-65956-cov-54.535257_pt1 | contig 65956 bp, 47 predicted proteins | sample MGYA00512165_ERZ761602 | MGnify/ENA primary metagenome ERZ761602 (study PRJEB28899, sample SAMN02445085) | bioreactor sludge metagenome | biome: EBPR sludge; isolation source: Thorneside wastewater treatment plant | place: Australia: Brisbane, Thorneside...
GTTGAACCTAGACCTGATGGATATGGTGGTGCCTGACGAGGTGGCGGCGTGGCTGATCAACGAAAGATCTACATAACCCCTTTCGGACGCAAAGGCCGCAACACTATCTCTGAAATGAGATAGTTATCATGTGTCTGCAAAAGGTGCAAGATCGTCTGCGCGATTTCGTTAGGGTGCATTTTATGATTAGAACCGGAAGGGAAGCCTGTGTTGTTAAAAAACGCTGTTTCAATAGAGCCCGGATAGACGCACGTCACCTTTATTCCATCGTTTCTTAATTCTAACATAAGTGACTCCGAAAAGCCACGAAGACCAAATTTTGTGGCATTATAGATCCCGATTTTTGGGTTTCCGACAAGCCCTGCAACCGATGCGATATTGATAATGTGTCCGCCAAATCCACTCTTTGCATTCTGACGTTTCATGCGGGGAACTACTGCTTTGGTACATAAAAACACGCCTTTAAGATTGGTATCTACTTGCACCTCCCAATCTTCCTCGGCCATCTGCTCTATTGCCCCGAACTTTCCCAAACCTGCATTATTGATCAAAACATCTATTTGGCCTCCAGATTGAGCAAAAACCTGCTCCATGGCTCTATTAACCGAGTCCGACGAGCGAACATCACACACAATTGGGCGAAACGATTCACCTATTTTTTCTTTAATACTCGTCAGATCTTCTGCACTCCGTCCGAGTCCAAAAACAATTGCCCCAGCCTCAGCCAGTACACCAGAGATGGACGCCCCAAGACCACGGCTTGCGCCTGTTACGATGGCATAGCGATTTTGTATATTCATATCAGATCAATTTGTCTTGGTTGTTAGAAGGTTTTTTGGTCTTAATTTTACGTTTTTTTCAGTAAGCATGTCTTACCCCTATAGCATCGGATGATTTATCAGAGAACCCATTATACGTTGTTTTGCGAAACTGTGACGGATTCTTTTGCATCCTCGTTTCCCACTCCTTCTCTTCTGTATCTTTGGGAATGATGGCCTAAGCCTTTATTACTATAGGGTGGTTCCGAAAGGAATCAGTAATTTACTAATTTAGACTATTTTTCTACAACATGAAAATCGAAATCAACCGTCTTGACGATGCGTTTTTGCTTCAGTCTGTAAACGAAGCCGGCAAGACCATCTTGACCGACGCAAACCCCGAAATTGGTGGTGGTGATCAGGCCTTTCGTCCGATGCAACTTTTATTGGCCGCCGCTGGTTCTTGTAGCGTCATAGACATTATCCTCATCCTAAAAAAACAGCGCCAACGTTTGGACGACATCAAAGTGACCATAGAGGGGCACCGCGAGCCACTGGGGGAGGCCAATATCTTTCGAAAAATCCACTTACACTACCGTTTTTGGGGGGCTGTGGATGCGCTGAAAGCTGAAAAAGCCATTCAACTTTCTATGGAAAAATATTGCTCCGTTGTCAAAACATTAGAATCAACAGCCCATATCACAACGTCTTTCGATATTATACCTACTTAGAACAATGCCTCATTTCGAAACCAAAGCGATTCGTACACAAGCAAATCGCAGCCAACACCGTGAACACAGTGTCCCCATCTTTGCAACCAGCAGTTTCCTTTTTGATGACGCAGAAATGGCACGTGCTTTATTTGCTGAAGAAGTGGAAGGCAACATTTATTCGCGGTATTCCAACCCAAACACCAATGAATTCATCGAAAAAATGTGTCTTCTTGAAGGCACAGAAGCGGGCATAGCCACTGCATCCGGAATGGCAGCCATGTTTATGAGTATGGCCACTTTCTTGGGTTCTGGAGATCATATTGTAGCATCGCGCTCCTTATTTGGATCCACCTATCAGCTATTAACAAAACTTTTCCCACGCTGGGGCATCACGCATACATTCGTCGATATCACGGCTCCACCAGTCGCTTGGGACGCCGCAATACGGCCTGAGACCAAAATGATTTTCGTGGAGACGCCTTCAAATCCGGGTTTAGACCTGCTGGATTTGGCATTCTTAGGGAATCTGGCACACAGTAAAGGGATTATTCTAAATGTAGATAATTGTTTTGCAACACCCTATGTTCAAAACCCCGCCGAATATGGGGCACACTTGGTTACGCACTCCGCCACTAAATTAATTGACGGGCAAGGGCGTGTACTTGGTGGTTGTATTCTTGGCAAAAAAGAACTGATTCAAGAGATCCTGTTTTTATCTCGGCACACAGGCCCGGCCATGTCTCCCTTTCATGGTTGGATTTTATCCAAAAGTTTAGAAACGTTAGCTATTCGGGTGGAACGACACAGCGAGAATGCACGCCAATTGGCCCATTGGTTAGAACAGCAAGATGGGATTCAAAAAGTTAAGTACCCATTTTTGGCATCACACCCACAATATGAACTTGCAAAAAAACAAATGCGATCGGGTGGAGCGATGCTCACGTTAGCGTTAGAAGGAGGTCTTGATCAGGCACAGAAGTTCATGGATGCACTAAGCATGATTTCATTATCCTCCAATCTGGGGGATACCCGCACCATTGCAACCCACCCAATGACCACAACCCATTCCAAACTTTCAGAAGGAGAGCGGCTTGCGGTTGGAATTTCTCCGGGCCTTATTCGAATTTCTGTGGGCTTAGAGCATGTCGAAGACATTCAGGCAGACCTGGCACAGGCACTTAAATTATCCCTTGCTACATAATTGTTTACCACTTTCTGAAGACACACAACCAGACATCTTCCGGGTGAAGGGCTTTTTCCTTAAATAGAACGCCCTTCACCCGGAAGGTCTTATCTCAAAAATTTTTCTTCTATGGCGTTCAAACCAACCAAAATGGTTTCACGCTGCGGCTTTTCGATGGCTTCAACCGCTTCTCTTAAAAAGCCTAGTTCCGTACGCAAGTCTTTTTTATCTTCCTCAGCAATACGATATTCAGATAAATTGCTAATCATCTGCGTTATGGTGCTTTCAATCTTACTCATCATATCATTCACATAAACACCTCGAGGATACCGCTCCAGATAGCGGCCCTCTCTCATGTTTAAGCGCCCTAAATTACATGTCAAATACCCTTCACACTCGCCCGCTAATTCGGTGATAGCAGCCTCATATGCAATCCGTTCGGCAAAAGGTATATCCCTATATCGCGTTTCCAAATCCCACAGGAGATCAAACCTTAGATAGTAGGCTTGTGTTGGTTCACTGAATACAAGCAATTTTTCGTTTGCTGCAAGCCAAGCTTTATACGGTTGTTTATCACGCGCCTCCATTGGAATGAGTCGAAGAATACGTTTGACCACGACAAGATGCGCCAATTCTAACTCCGCCTTGACATCTATATTTTGTGTTTCCTTGGCTGCTACCGCCAGAAAGTCAAAAAATGCCACTTCCTCGGCGTAGGCTTTTGCACCACTACGCATACGAGGCCGCATAATTTCCGTGATCACCATTTCGCGGTTTTCTTCGCCGTAGGTACGAACATTTCCCCCAAAAATCCATCCGGTTTTATTATTATCATATGGCACTTGGTACCAATAGTCTTCTATGTTTCCCACCTTTTTCTTTTGTTCGGATTGGGACTTTGCCTCTATAAACTGCCCAAACGACAACCGAGCAAGTTGGGCACTGGTAGGATCGGGTGAAAAATGCACCTTAGCACCCATATAGATCACGATCAATTTTGTTTTCGTGGAAACCGTTTTGAGGGCTGGCTTAGGCTTTGTGGACTGGTTAATAGGCTTTGTGGTCGTTGTAGGAGGTTTTTTGGGGGTCGTAGTCGGCTTTGAAACTTGGCTTCCAGTTCTGTTTCCGTTTGTTGTAGAAGGAGTTGTTTTGGGTTTAGGCTGTTGTGCCCAACCACCTGAGGGGGCCAGAGCTACAAGTAATAGTAAGAGAAAGTGCTTCATGGTGGTAGAGGTTAAGTATGGAGGAAAAACAAAGAAAGATAAACCCCATCAACCAACAGAAGCATGATCTCCTACATTTATGGGCGTTGCAAAACCTTTCACAAAGGCATGTTGCCCCACAAACGAGTCTTTAATCATAGCTCCTTCGATGGTTGCATTGGAAAAAACGATTGAATCTCGAACAATAGAATCTGTAATGGTTGCGCCAGCCTCAATAGAAGCAAAAGGCCCAATAACCGAATTCCGGATGAGTGCCCCCGGCCCGATGTACACAGGCTCAATAATGACCGTATTGGTCAAGTTACCCCGAAAAGCAGACCTTTCTTTTTGCATCACAATTTTGGTTGTGTCCAACAACGCCGGAAGCGTTCCGCAGTCGAGCCAGTCTGTTACGGTTGCAGTATCTAAAGTGGCCCCATTTTGCAACATCCGGTCAAAGGCATCCGGGAGTTCATACTCTCCACGCAAACTGAGTGCCTTTTCGTCCATCATATCCTGAATCACTTGTTTCAACCTGGCACCATCTTTAATATAGTAGATACCAATGAGGGCTTCACGCGAAATTAGTTCGGTTGGTTTTTCCACAAATCCAACGGCTCGTCCCTGTTTATCCCGTACCACAACCCCATAGGCACGCGGGTCTTCCACCAATTTGACCCATGCCACCACGTCCGAATCCAACTTAAAATCGGGTTCCATATAAAACAACGTATCCGCAAAGATCGAAAACACCTCGCCCTCCAGATATTCTTTTGCACAATACAATGCATGGGCCGTTCCCATTGCCTTATCCTGAACCGCAAAACTGGCTTTGATACCCAAACGACGGCAAATAAGCCGGAGTTGGTCCCGCACCTCAGTGGGAAAATCGCCCAGAATAAAAACCGCTTCCTGCACTTGGTTCGGCAAAAGTTCTGTGAACGTAGTTACAATTCGCTCTACCATCGAAGAACCCAAAACGGGTAATAAAGGCTTGGGCGTTACATGGGTATGTGGTCTTAGGCGGGTTCCACGACCAGCCATTGGAATAATGAGTCTCATATGACAGTAAAAATAATAGATTGGCCAAAAACAAATCATCAGAATCTAAGATGATACAGCCTTAAATTGGAAACACAAAATGGAAACTTGGATAAAACTCTCTTCAGCCAAAGATTTTTACAGGCCTTGTTTTACAGTAAACCAAACCTATTGGGCACTGAGTTTTGCCGAAACCGTATGACCAGACGGACACACTGTATGATCTACTAGACAAGTAACAAAATAACATTTCGCCTTCATCAACCTTGCAAGATATAATATAACCTTCATTTACAAATACATAGATCAAGACAGGCAGTTTAAATAAGGTCATCCGCGAAGAACAATTTAATTTGGCACGAGTTTGTATATCAAGAATACAAAACGACCACACAACCCTTATTTTCTATTCATCTTTGAAAACATTAAACAGGAGGATAAAAAAATGAAGAACCTCAAAAACATGCTTACTGCTTTGGTAATTGCCACAATGGCCCTCACCAGCATGGTGGGCTGTAATGCCAGCAAAACAGCAAAAGGAGCTGGAATCGGTGCAGCAGCCGGTGCAGCAATTGGCGGGCTATTGGGCAACCGCTCTGGCGAAACCGGAAAAGGTGCAGCAATTGGTGGCGCAATTGGTGCGGCAGTGGGTGCCATCATCGGTGACCAAATGGACCGTCAGGCGGCAGAACTGAAACAACAACTGCCAGACGCCGAAGTGGTTCGGGATGGTGAAGGGATTAAAGTTGTCTTTAACTCGGCTATTTTGTTCGGTTTCGATTCCGACAAACTACAGGCCAATGCCCAGCCGGATCTGAAAGACCTTGCCAATTCTATGAAGACCTATCAAGGAACGGCACTCGAAATCATCGGCCATACCGATAGTGTCGGTTCTGATTCCTATAATCAAAAACTCTCTGAACGCCGAGCCAATAGCGTTGCAAGTTTCTTGAAGGCACAAGGGGTTGAAAATACGCGCCTTATGACAAAAGGACTCGGCGAAACGCAACCAGTGGCAGACAATGCTTCTGAGGCTGGACGCCAACAGAACCGCCGCGTAGAGATTAAAATCAACATTACAGAGGAATACCGTCGTCAGTTGGAGCAGCAACAAGCCCAGTCCGGATCGAACGGATAATCTGTTGAACTTGTATTCCACAAAAAAGCCGCTTCGTAAACTACGGAACGGCTTTTTTTGTTGTATCCCGTGGGCCTTCCTCATGTTCAGGCCCAGCTATGACAGACCGTTTTTATTTCTTTGTTGTTGCCAAAATTTGTTGCAGGTCTGCATCAGAGACGGTCAGAATACCGCTCGGCACGATGCGCTTCGTCATAACGACCCAGTTTGGCTCTTTGCTGAAAACATTTTTGAATATCGGCAAAGCCTGTTCCAATCGTCCTGCATTGGCCAATGAAACCGCCGTCCAGAATTTCATTTCTACATTTTCAGGAAACGCCTGCATGGCAGCACCATATTCTCTCAGTGCGCCTTCCACATCTCCGTGCTCCACCGCGAGGTCGCCGTTGTTCATCCGTTCATACGCCCGAAAAACCGTTAAAAGTCTGCGCATTTCCGAAATGGCTTGTGGATGATCCTCCACCCGAAGATCCACTGTTTTATCTTTCCAAGCCTCGCCTGTAGCCTTTTGCCGAACGACCAATATAGCAGCCGATTGCTGGCCACGTGCATCACCTCCCACTTGTTGTGCGGCTTCCAGTGCCACCATCATCCGTTCGGCAAGCGGTTTACCTGAACTCGACTCAAAAGCGCGTGCCATGGCACTCGGCACTTGATTGGTCAGCATCATATTGGCCTGCACCGAGTAGCCTTTTCCTTTAAGGTGCCCGGCCTCGGCCACACATTTTGCACCCGTATATACCGCCACATTCCCCTTTACGTCTACTATTGCCAATTGACGAAAGTCCCGTCCGGCATCTTCTCGGATTAATTTCTCTGCCGCTTCAGTTGCTGTTAGTCCCGCCTTCAATAACGCAAGCCCCCTAGGCCCGAAACTTGGATTCACAAACGATTGGGTGGCGATTGCCCCCACACCTAGCTCTGCCCAACTTACAATACTGCCCACAGAAAACCAGTGCGATTGTACGGCAACGCCTAATTCACCAGTAGTACTATCATGAGCAACAATCGAAAATGTATGCGCAAATGGATCGGAAACGGGGGGAACCAACACGCTCGGCACTTGTGCAAAAGTGTTTAACGGAAACAGTAAACATAGAAGAATCAAGCGTTTCATTGTGTTCTATTTTTATTGTAGATTACGGCTAATACAATGTACATGCACACCTTCAGTTATACAAAATTTACGACACTTCATCCACCGAAAATCTGCCCAACATGAAAAACATATTTTGCCTGATGGCCTTGTTTTGTTCTTCGAGTCTATTTGCACAAGACTTACATGAAATCACCGATCACCTTCTTTCCCTTTCTGCCCCTCTTCAAAAAACCGAGGCAGCGGGTTCAGTCGTTTCCCGACACAGCAATCAGGTTAAACAGCCTTTTGATGTTGTGATGGTACAAGGATTGCTTTCTGATGCCCGAACGCAAGGCGAGGCTCGGTTTTTTGATGGCATTTCTTGGAGCAAACCTACACCACTACGGTTATTTATGACAGATGATAGGGGAAGATTTATAGCCACCTACCAAAATCCGGTTCCGTTGCGTGACGTTCAGATTGAGGTCAGCTTCAAGGCTCCTGAAAATCGGCCAGTCTTTATTGAGGCAGCAGGGGTTCAATGGACAGCCCAGATGGAAGAGCGCACGTTGCGGTTTACAGAAACCGAAGCAGCGACCGTAGCAGCTTCGGGGCGCCTAAAAGCCCCAACGGTTATCCGGAGAACCGAGTGGAACGCAAGACCTTTTGGCGTGACGGATCCGGCTGGGTGCCCTGCACCTTCCCCACAACCATACTACACCTACCTCACGTTTCATCATACCGCTGGCCCCAAGGCAACCACACTTGCTGAAGGAAAGGCACGTGTTAAGAGTATTCAGGATTTCCATTTGGACGGCAATAAGTGGTGCGACATTGGCTACCAATTTTTGATGGATGTATCTGGGCGTGTTTATCAGGGACGTCCATGGGTGAACGAAAGCAAAAAAATGAGTGATGGCCCACAATTGGTGATTGGAGCACATGTATCGGGTGGCAATACCGGCAATATTGGTATTTCCTTGATGGGTTGTTTTCATCCTGCAGAGGCCAATTGCTCGGACATTATCCCAGCGGTAGCTTTAGATTCTTTGGTACATTATTTTAGCTTTATGGCCGAAACGTACAAAATTAATCCAGATAACATCCGAGGCCACCGCGACTTTAACTCGACCTCTTGTCCTGGCGACAACAACTATAAGTTATTATCTGAGATTCGCACACGGGTTAAAAATGTGCTCCTTACACCAAATGATCGGGAGAAACCCCTCCCCGAAACCTCTATCTTAGAAGCGATATACCCAAATCCGGCCACAATTCGTACCAATATCCGGTTTTATGTGCAAGAAACTGGCCTGACAGACCTAACCTTGTATGATGCGCAAGGGCGTCGTGTGGCATGGATTGCCAATGACATCCGCTTCGGAAGGACTTGGTATGAAGAACCGGTGCTCCTCTCTGGGCTGCCAAATGGCACCTACTTTTTAGTCCTCACGACGCACTCGGGCAAAAACGAACCTACACACAAAACCCAGCCTCTGATCGTGGCCCGTTAAGGTCGAAGGAGTTTTTGATAGGCTTGTTGTAGGATTTTGGAAGCTGATTCCCAGTTGTATTCCTCGAATACCGCCGAGCTGTGTTCGCGCCACTGCTTTCTTGATGCCACATCATTCACCATTCGTTGAAGCGTTGCCACCAATGCTGGGTGGTCTTCTGGATCAACAGTAAGCCCTACCTGATATCCTTCAACCACTTTTTCGATTTCAGGCAGTTTGCTGGCCATCACGGGCAACCCCACCATAAGGTATTCAAAAAGTTTATTCGGTAATGCAAAGCGGTGGTTCAGGCAGGTATCTTCCAACAATGTCACACCGAAGTCTGCTCCAGCCGTCATTTCTAACAATTGATCTGGTGGAACAGGAGACAGAAACCGCACCTTATCATCCAGTCCAAGCCCAATGACTAAATTTTGGAGGCTGTATCTGAGCGGGCCATTACCCAAAAAAACCAATACGGCATTTTCCACTTCCTGCATGGCCTGAATCAGTAAGCCACATCCGCGACTTTTCTGCATATTGCCTTGATGCAAAATCACCACTTTATCTGTTGACACATTTGCGATACGCCGTAGTGCATCATTAGCAACTACATCAGGCCTAAATATGGGCACATTATATAAAACCGCCGGCTCCGGAATATCATAGAACATAGTCAAACGTTCTGCAATACTCTTGCTTACAGTAAAAACTACATCCGCTTGTGGTATATACCGCCAAGACAGCATATGCCAGAACAAAGTAATCCACGGACGTTTGCTGGTTGCAGCAACATATGGATACAGTTCGCGGGAATCAAAAACGAGTTTGGCTTTGTTATTTTGGGCTGCTTTTGCCATTGCAGGAAGTACATATAAATCACTCGCGTGATAAATATCTGCTTTTACATGTACCACCTCCTTGCTAAACAGTTGATGCACCTGTCTAAAGAAGTGCATACCACTGCCCTTTGGCGTTGGCAAAACATGTAACTTAAAATTTTCGCCAAAAGGATGTCCGGAATCAGGAGGGCCTAATGTAAAAGCCTTTATCCTATAACCCATTTCTAAAATGGATCTAAACTGTTTAACGGCGCGGGAATTCATCCTTACGTCTCCGGTGAGGGCAAACACCACGGTTGGCGTATCGGACATAAGCACTGGATTGTATATACAGGCAATAAACAAGACAGAATATACAAGAAACAACCCCAATTGGAAAATCAGAAATACGTCCAATGGTTTTTTCACTACATTCATTGTAAATTACCTCCGAAGTTCAACCCCAACCCTTATGTCTAAATTGGCTTTATACGCCGGCAGTTTTGATCCTTTTACTTTTGGACACTTAGACGTTTTAGAACAAGCCTTACAGGTTTTTGAGCGGGTTTGTGTGACGGTAGCCGTCAATTCTGGAAAAACTTTTGTTTTTACACCACAAGAACGTTGTGCCCTTATTCGAGAAGCCACTGCCCATCTAAAGGGTGTAGAGGTAAGTTTCTTCGAAGGCTTATTGGTCAATCATGCTGCCCAGATTGGCGCTAATGCCCTGATTCGTGGTATTCGGCAAATGAGCGATTTTGACTACGAATTCCGTATGGCCATTGCCAACCGCAGGCTGTCTCCGCAAATTGCGACCGTTGTATTTATTCCGAATCCTATACACCTCGTGACCTCATCTTCTTTGGTTCGAGAAATCTGGCACTGGGGAGGCGATATTTCGATGTATGTACCGCAAGTCGTTTTGGAGGCGCTACAAAAGAAGTCCAAATAGACCACTGCCATTCATGCACGAAATTTGCAGTTTATTACCCCTGTATTACCCTATTATCCGTCCGGAGTGTTGTATTTTCTTGACTTCCACCATTTATTAATGTCTCATTGAAAGCCCCTTTACGCTTATTATGTCCGATTCTTCCCACGCCCAGACGCAGCCCCTCTTTGATCCTACAGCCAAAGTGGAAAAAGAGCGGTATTTCTTTCATTTTTTTTGGTTTATCCTCACCTTCATTTCAGTGACCTGGGCAGGCGCCGAGCAAGCTACCGGGCAATACCCCCTTTTTACTGGCGTCCGTGACTGGACGCATTGGATCGCTTCTGGACTTTTATACGCCATCCCTTTCCTCGGCTTTCTCACAACCCACGAGTTTGGTCATTACTTTGCAGCCCGTTACCACAAAATCAAGACCTCGCTGCCTTTTTTTATTCCGGCACCACTTATGTTATTGGGGCTTCCTTTCAGCATTGGTACCTTTGGTGCAGTCATTCGCATTAAGCAAGTGATTCCACGAACCCGTCAACTTTTTGATGTGGGGATCGCCGGACCGATTGCAGGTTTTGTGGTCGCTTTTGGTGTTCTGATCTTCGCGCTATTTACCCTACCACCTCCCACCTACATCATGCAATTACCCGGCCACGAAGAAGTCCAAACCTTTATCCGACAATTTGGGCGGTTCCCCACAGGTTCCGAAATTGACCTAAGCGGCGCCCCCATGATGGGTCAAACGCTTCTTTACTGGTTCTTGACGCTTTTTTTTGAACATGTGCCACCGATGTACGAAATGTACCATTATCCCATTTTGTTGGCCGGATGGCTGGGTTTGTTTTTCACAGCACTCAATATGATGCCCGTAGGCCAATTGGACGGTGGACATGTATGGTATGCTCTTTTTGGCCCAACCGTTCATCGTATCGTGGCCAGAATTTTCACCACCTTGCTTATCTTATCCGGATCTATCGGTTTTGCATTAGAAGTCATTCCGGCAATTGGGGATGGTTTGCTCTCGCTACATGCCGGGTTTCGGGATTTTCCGGCTGCCATTGTACTTATCGGCTGGATGGTGGTTTTAGGAATCCAATACTTGCTTATTCATAAGACTTACAACAAAGAAATGCGTTGGGTAGGACCCGTTTTTTTACTGACGGCAACACTCACTTCTTTACCCGTTGCCTTGACCTCTGCCGACCTACCAGCTTTTCGGGAAATTGGTGTTGCAATCACCGAATGGGGCTATACTTCTTGGCTTTTATGGTCTTTTCTTATTGTACGCTTCATCGGCGTGGATCACCCACCGGTACAATATCCAGAACCCCTTACGCCCAAAAGAAAAGTCTTGGCATGGCTAAGCATTATGCTTTTTTTCCTCTGCTTTAGTCCCACACCAATCTATATAGCCCCTTAAGGTAGTCTTAGGCCATACAATCACACCCTTTTCACCTGCCCTCGTGTATATCTTGATTAATCCGTATGGGCACTTTTTGTATTTTGTACTTTTATTCTCAACCGCAGTTGAAAATAGCAGGAGTTGTGTATGTCGCTTGTAGCCATTGTTGGCCGTCCGAATGTGGGCAAATCCACCCTTTTTAATCGTCTAATTGAAGCACGTGAGGCCATCGTTCACAACGAACCAGGTGTTACCAGAGATCGGCACTATGGAAGTGTGCTGTGGAATGGCGTGACCTTTAATGTCGTGGACACGGGCGGGCTTGTTCCGGGTGGAACCGAAGTTTTTGAGGCCGCCATTCGTGAACAAGTAGAAATTGCCCTCGAACAAACAGATGTTATCCTGTTTATGGTAGATGCTTCTACGGGTATTACCGATATAGACCAAGAAATTGCAGCGAGACTCCGTCGTTCCGAAAAGCCAGTTTTAGTAGTTGCAAACAAATCTGACAATGAAAAAAGGCGCTGGGATACACCTATTTTTTACGAATTTGGATTAGGAGAAGTTTATCCCATTTCTTCATTATCCGGAACCGGAACGGGCGAACTGTTGGATGCCCTTACGGCATCCCTCCCTATGGAAATAAGCAATGAAGAAGATACCCGCACACGTGTCTCCTTGATAGGAAAACCCAATGTCGGGAAATCCTCCATTACCAATGCCTTATTAGGCGAAAACCGGTCTATTGTCACCGAAATTGCAGGAACCACCCGCGACTCCGTTCATGCAACCTATAAGTTCTATGGAGAAGAATTAGTCCTTGTGGATACAGCAGGCCTAAGGAAACGTGCCAAAGTCAAAGAAAACGTAGAGTTTTATTCCCTTCTTCGTACCGAACGCGCCATTCAAGAGGCTGATGTTGCTGTCTTAATCATAGACGCCACTCAAGGACTGGAGGCACAGGATATTCGTGTTCTGAAGCAAGCTGAAGACATGAATAAGGGGTTATTGATTGCCGTAAACAAGTGGGACCTGGTACAAAAAGAAACCAATACTGCCCGTGACTATGCTGCTAAAATATATGAACGCCTGCAAACCTTAGACTATGTTCCTATTATTTTTATATCCGCAATTACCAAACAGCGTCTGCATAACATGATGGAGAAAGTGGTGGCCATTGCCGCAGAACGTAAGCGAAGAATCCCTACTTCGGCATTAAATGATTATATGCAAGAGGCGATTCGGGCGGTTCATCCACCTGCCTATCGTGGAAATTTTGTTAAAATTAAATACGTAACCCAAGTTCGGGAAAACCCACCTGTGTTTGCCTTTTTCGTGAATCATCCAGATGGGGTTGCCGAAAATTATCGTCGTTACCTCGAAGGCAAACTCCGCGAAAAGTTTGGCTTTGCGGGTGTTCCCATTACGCTCGCTTTTAAACAAAAATGAGGTTTTATCCCCTTCCAAAGCAGTTTGGAATGAGATTTGACAGGAAATAAAAAATAATGGGCTATTTGGCTTACTGAACGGTTCCATACGTCCGAAGTACAGCGCCCGTCAGGGCTTTGCTTTCAGGACGGCAAAGGTGGATACACAGATCGGCAATATCTCCAGCCCAAACCCCATGTTTGCCCTCCGTCTCGGTTAACACAATAGAGGGCGCAATGGCAAAAACGGAGATATCCAATTTTGCGTATTCGGCGGCTGTTGCTTCAACCAAGCGGATAATACCTGCTTGGGCAGCCGCAAGCGCCCCCATTTGGGCACGTGCTTTGTCTGCACCCTGCTGACCTGTAAGAGCAATCAAACGTCCAGGCCCTGTTTTCATCATACGTAAAGACTCCCGAAAACTCAGGAATGCGGCATAAAGATTTTTCCGAAGTATGCGGTCCCAATCTTCATAAGACATTTGATCTATCGGTCGTCGTTCCCATTCATGGGCAGCGTGGATGAAAATATCTAAATGTTCGAATTTTTCTGCGATTTTCCCGAAACAGGATTGAGCGGCCACTTCATCCGAAAGGTCAGCAGCCAAGACCCAGCCTTCAATTTGTTGTGGGAAGCGTTCATAGGCCTCGTCTATGGTATCAAAGACTGCAACCAAGGTGGCCCCCGTTTGGGCAAATCGTTCAACGATTACCCGACCCAAAGGCGTTCCAGCCCCCGTAATGACGACGGTTTTGTTTCTTAAATCCAGATCAGACATGTTTTTAGCCCTATTTTGGGGTAAGCCTGAGGAGACGTTGAAGAAGGTAGCGATGCGGAAAAAAAATATTAGCAGAACAAAAATGTCCTATAACCGTTTACTGTTTTCGATTATGCTCAAAATAACAAATTTATATCGGTTTTACCACTAACTTTCGGCCAACACATATTTTAGATCGGAGACCCGCCTATCGTTCTTCCCGTTACCGTTATAATGTCAGCGTCCACCTTCAGCAAATTAACTGTTAACAAAGGTGTCAGCATACGGCAATGATGTGTTGTGAATCTGAACCGAAAACCTTAGTGTACATGCCAACTCCCATCCGGTTTTTCAATTATTTATTATCTACCCTCGGAACTGGTAGTTTTCTATTTTTGTGTGTAGCCGCCAGCATGGTTTCACCTCCGTCTCAAGACCGTAAGATGGTTCCTGAAAACGGTTGGTTTGTCATTCATAGACCAGATGGAAGCGCCCTTTTGGTGAAAGCCGCTCCCCATCTGCCTTCGGAAACCAAAAGACAGACCAATGTACACAACCGCCTTAGGAATGTGGCACAGCCAGTTCTGTTTAAACCCCGACATATCTCACGGTCAGACTCCGACACAGTGAAGGTAAAATTGCCGAAGGACATCCCAACCCGTAAACAGACGACTACCCCTCCCGACACCATCCGTCAAGTTATAAAACCAGACAGTACCGAGCGGGTATTGCCGGATTCCATGCGCACGGCCTCCGACACGTTGCGCTTGGTTCCTCGCTACTTAGAGGCATCTAAGCCGCGCCTCGGCCTGATGGCTCATCCTAATTTTCGTAGAAACCGGCCCTTTTCTGCCCCTCTTCCTTCTAATTGGAAGCATGACATTCAATTAGATTCCCTTTCCAATAGCTATCTCATCCGAGATCTTGTGGGAAATCAGGAAGTACGTTATACCACCCGTGCAGTGTTAGGAACTTTTCTTACGAGCAAACGCCAAGAACTGATTGAGCAAAACTTCCGGACACTTTCTGCTCAACGAACGGAACAGCGCCAATCTCGGCGGAGTGGAGGGTTTTCTTTAAATTACCAGATTCCGGGCGGGCAGAATACGGCATTCACAACCATTTTCGGAAAGCCTGAGGTGGATTTGCGGGTCACGGGACACGCAGACATAGATGCAGGATTTGAACGCCAGACCACCGATGATCCGAGCCGCCTTACACCTACACGTACCGACCCCCTGTTTAAACAAAATCTACGGCTTGGCGTGCGTGGTACGGTGGGAGACAAATTGAGTATAGACGTAAACTGGGACACTCAGCGACAGTTTGAGTACGAAAACCAATTGCGGCTGGTGTACACAGGCTATGAAGATGAAATTATCAAGCGTATCGAAGCCGGGAATGTGACCTTAGACAGCCGGTCTTCGCTCATCAATGGTGGACGGAGCCTTTTTGGAATTCGGACAGACCTCAAGTTAGGTGGCATAGACCTGACAGTGGTTGCGAGTCAACAAAAGGGAAATGGCAGTACGTTAGAGTTAGAAGGCGGCGCCGAGTCCGAACAAATTAAAATACGGGCATTCGATTATGAGGACAATACCCACTATTTTATGGGGTATTATTTCCGGAGCCAGTTCGAATCCACCTTTTCCTCCCCGCCAACAGCGGTAACAACGATCCGCGAAATTAACCGGATTGAAGTCTGGAAACAAAACATTCAGCTCAACAATCCGAATCAGTCTAATTTGCGGCAAGTAGTCGCATTTGCAGACCTCGGCGAACCCCGCACCGTTGTCACAAATCCGGAGGGGAACCACAACCAATTCCCAGATGGCGAACCGAATGACCCCGATTATTTTTATACAAGGGCCAATCTCAACCGTTTACGCGATGGTCAAACAGCAGTAAAGGACGTAGTAACCAATAGCAATATATACCAAGAAGGGCCTTTTCAGTTACTTCGGCAAAATGTAGATTATTCCATTGACCAATATCGGGGCTTCATCACCCTGACTTCTCGGCTCTCGCCCGATGAAGCACTGGCTGTGGCATATGAATATACCGATATCAACGGCAACATCCATACTGTTGGAGATCTTACCGGGAGCAGCAGCAGTTCATCAGGTGGCGGCCTAACAGATACCCGATTGGTGCTCAAACTGCTCCGGCGACAAAAACCCCAACCTACCGACGTTACGTGGCCACTGACCTTGCGCAACATTTACCGTTTACCAGCTTCCAATTTGATGGAAGAAAACTTTAAGCTTCGTATCCAATATGATAAAGCAGGACAACGAGCAGATGAAAAAATTCCTGGACTTAGTATTCCAAATGAGCCTCAGTTATTGGAAATGTTGGGTTTAGACCGTATCTCCCGTAGCAATTATAACAAAAGTGATACCGAGGTAGATTTTGACACAGGTACTTTAGATGCCCGAAATGGCCGCATTATTTTCCCTTATTTAGAGCCATTTGGACGTCGCATCCGAGACATTATCGAAGGTAGGGCCTACAAAAACACCCAAGCAGGCAGTGTGCAGGTAAAGGACTTTGCATTTGATACCCTATATACTGCTCAACCTTCTGTTGCACGTACCCTAAGCCAGTACGATATATATAACATTACAGGCTCAGCCAGTGGTGGCGTACAATCTTCCTATAATCTGGGGTTTGCTTTGGTAGAAGGCTCTGTTCGGGTGTTTGCCAACAACAACGAACTCAGTCCGGCAGACTTTACGGTCAACTACGAATTTGGCAATATCGAAATTTTAAATCCAGCCTACCTCACACCAGGCAATAAAATCCGGATCACCTATGAGCGCCAGCAGTTTACCGCTTTACAACAAAAAAACCTGTTTGGCGTCCGGGCATCCTACAATTATCAGGATCGGTTATTGTTTGGTGCAACCGCGATGCGCCTTAAAGAAAAACCTAATACCGACAAATATAGAATTGGGCAAGAACCAATCGCAAACCGTATTTGGGGGTTTGATGGCAGCTATAACGCCAAACCGCGTTGGTTAACAAGAGCCATAGACGCTCTGCCGCTCATTCAAACCCGTGCAGAAAGTTCCTTTGACTTCAAGGCCGAGTTTGCACACTTTTCGCCTGAGAATGCCGCTACATTGGCCTTTGAACGCACCCAACGAGAACTCAAGAAGCTGGGACGCGACTTTGCCGAAGACGAACGAAGTGGCGAGATATCGTATATAGATGACTTTGAAGGGATTCGAAACCCCATTTCATTGGCCAATGCCGGAAACTGGACCCTATCTAGCGCACCAGACTCTTTAGACAACTTCCGCATTGGACGCTCTACCACCAATGACTCGCTTCTTACCACCTGGCGGGCACGTATGGGCTGGGCCAATATCGGCTACGAGCTATATTCTAGTTCTAATACAGGTATCCCTACTTCATATGCTGAATTACCCCAATTGTATCCGGTACTTATCAAGGACATCTTACCGAATTACGATGTAACAGGACTTCAGAAACGTGACCAGTATGTCACGACCCTCAACTTGTTTTTTGACCCGACGGATAGGGGGCCGTTTAATTACGCAACGGACTTTGATCGGTTTATCAACCGATCGGAACGGAAAAAACTTTGGGGCGGGATGATCCGACGGTTACCAGAAGCACAAACCGATTTCACAACCCAGAATATTGAATTTATTGAATTTATATTCTCTCCCTACACCAATAAAGCAGGGCCTGATGCCAAAATGGTGATCAACCTCGGTTCGATCTCGGAAGATGTCTTACCCAATGCCCGACTCAATACCGAGGACGGCCTTTCCACAAAAGAAGTAAAATCTGGTAATGAAATAACGGATAATTGGGGCCGGATTTCCGGTGGAACGCTGAATAACATTCTCGGTATAGAAGAAACCTCAGACCGCCGCACGGAAGACTTGGGGCTGGATGGCCTTTCCTCGTATGATGATGCCACCTACGGTCCGTTAAAAGACAAGTTCAATAACCTATACAAAGACAGTCAAAGCCGGGTTTATACCGAACAAACCTTTTTTAAAAAATTTCTTGATGCCATTAACCCTGCCAACAGCACGTCCAGTAACCGCAATACAGAGCAGTATCAACAGTTATGGCAAGCAGCTCTGGCAGATCCATCGGGCGATGATTTTCGGGACTTTAGGGATGAAACCTGGTGGAAAGACCGTGATACCGATAAACTGGGCCGTTTCAACTTCCACTTTCCCGGTTCTGAATTAAATTCTCCACAAGGCCAACGAGACATCTGGTCTAAATCTCTCGGTTCAAGTAAGATCCCTGATTCGGAAGACCTGAACCAGAACAACAACCTGAATTTAGATAACAACTATTATCAGTACGAAATCCCGTTAGACATAACGGTATTAGAAAAACTGGCCAAGCCCGAAGAAACCAACGACTACATTATTACCAAAACGGCAGAAGCCAAAGAAGGCGGTTCTGCTTGGTATAAAGTGAGCATCCCCATCCGCGATTTCACCACAAAAGTAGGGAATATTAGTGGCTTTAACCTGATTCAGGCCATCCGGATCTGGCTCACTGGCTTTGAAGACAAAGGGCAGATTCGGTTTTCCACGTTCGAGTTGGTGGGGTCTCAGTGGAGAGAGTCTAAACTCGTGGGGAATGAGTCCGTTCGCAAAGAAACCCCTCTTGTGATCTCCAGCCTGAGCAGTGAAGAAGATGCAGCCCGTTATGCAACACCTACTACCGCCATTGTTCAGGAAATACGCAACTTCTCAAGCGGCTCAGCATCCGTCAGACAGGGCAATGAACGTGCTATGGCCCTTAGTGTTACCAACTTACAGGCAGGAGACCAGCGTGCTGTTTATAAGACCTTTACCGAAGGGTTAGACCTATTGAAATACCGCAATATCCGGATGTTTACCCATATTGAAGGGCGGGATGAAACAGGGCGACCCTTGCGGAAAGAAGACCAAAATTTTGATGGCCTCCGGATGTTTATCCGACTGGGATCCGACGAGAATAAGAACTATTACGAATATGAACTACCCGTAACCCCTTATGAATTGGCTCCGGGTGAAAGCCCTGATCCGGATAAACTTTGGCAAATGTTCCAAAAAGTGGGAGACAAAACCATTGACCTGAACTCCATGCACGTCAAAATTCCGGACTTGATCTCTCTAAAATCATTCCGTGATCAATTATTGGCCGAAGCCCGGATTAAAGAAGGGCAAACCGTTTGGAGCGACACTACCTATACCGAACTTATAGACAACCAAGAAAAACAAACGGGCTGGTCCGGCGCAACCCAAACCTATCTGACAGACGTGAAAGCCCGCCTCGCAATCAAAGGCAATCCTACACTTTCTCGCCTTACCTCCATTGTGATTGGTATTCGGAATAACCGCTCTCCCATAAACGAAACAGGATCTCTACCGAATGGTAAATCTAAACAATTCCAAGGCATTACCCTTTGGGCAAATGAACTGAGGGTAACCGAATACGACGCCTTGAGTGGGAACGCAGGACTCGCTACCGCCAACATCCGTCTCGCGGATTTTGCTACTGTAAGCGCAAACGCAAACTATCGTGATGAAGGTTTTGGGGCTTTAGACAGCCAACTTGGCAGTAGATCCGGCCAAGCACAACGAGACTGGGGCATTACAACCAATGTTAATTTACATAAATTATTGCCGGAACGGTTTGGGTGGAACATTCCCTTCAATTACTCCATAAAGTCGAATGTTGCAACTCCTCGCTTCCTTCCCGACCAAGGGGACTTGCCACTTAAGGAAAAATTGGCAGCTATAGAAGAAAACACAACCTTAGACGCCCGCGAAAAACAAGATCAAAAAGCGGCGTTGCTAAGCCAGGCAGAGACGGTTAGTTTTAGTCAGTCGCTTTCGGTGCCGATTACAAAGTCGAACTCACAATCTCCTATGGTACGGTACTTACTAGACCCGCTTTCGGTCTCGTACCGCTGGTCCGAAGGCAATAGTCGAAACCCTCAGACACGTGCAGACGAGAACTGGCAATGGGGTGCTTCCGCCTCGTACAGCCTAAACCTACAGCGCCTCAAAACCATACGGCCTTTCCGGTTTATCCCAAAAGATTTGCCCGTTTTAGGCGGTTTAAACACCCTCAGACTGGCCTACTTGCCACAAAACATTAAGGCAGCCGCGTCCACCGACCGTAGCTTCCGTAGTAGTCAACAGCGTCCAAGAACCGACCAACAATCCACCAAGCCGGATGAATTGGCGTATCCTTTCCGCGAAACCCATGACTTTGGCATCCGCAGAACGTTCGACATTACTTACAATCCGCTAAGTTTCCTGTCGCTTTCCTACCGAAACGAGACCAGTCAGACTTTCTTGAGTGGACTCGACTCGCTGTTCTATGTTAAACACAAGACCACGCGTAACGAACAGTTGTTTATTAACAACCGCCAAAATGCCGAATTGGCCGTAAAGAATGACCCAGACAACCTATACCTTTACGAACGAATTGACCCACGTTCTACGCAAGACGTGATACGTCAATTGTTTACGAGTCAGGCAGACATTCGCGCAGATCGTCATGGGCAGGACTTTAGTGCTTCGTTCGATCCTAAATTAGACCGGGTTAAGTGGTTAGACTGGGTTAATATCCAACCCATCACATACAATGCACGGTTCGACTGGGACAACGGAAATAAATCGGCCAGTGATATTGTAGGAGCCGGAGTCAGTAATACCGTCAGTTGGAAAGGTGGCACCAGTTTCCGGTTAAAAAGCCTGTACGATAAAGTCCCACTCTATAAAAAAGCCAAGCAGGCGGACCAACAAGATCGTACACGCAGGCAACAACAAGCACGGGAACGACGTGAAGCCAACGAGATTGAGGCCAGAAAAGAACGCGCACGCCGTGAAGCCGCCGTAAGACAACGTGCGGCAGAGAAACAGGCAGCCAAAGAGGCCACAAACAAGCCTGCCGTTACTGGCAATACGGAGAATCCAGCCGAAGGACTGACAAAACCAGAAGATGCGCTTGCAAAACCATCCTCAGAAACCAAGCCTACCGAAACAACAGCCAAACCAATTGTTGAAAAAGCAAAACGAGACACCACCAAAACGAAGAAAAATTTCAATCTGCCGCTACCAGATCCCAAGCGCATCGCCCGCTACATGTTCTTGAAAGCATTCTCGATCTCGGATTTGTCTTTCAACTATTCTCGTAATACAGGCGCACAAAGCGGAAATCTAAAAAGTGGATATTATCTTTTTGGGGAAAATATAACTCCGTGGAATTATCGGTTTGGCTTGACATCGTACCTCCCCGCCGATACCCTAACCCGCGTAAACAACACACGACTCCAGATTAGCGACCAAATTCGTGCCAGTACCCAATATGGCCTCCGTGGCTCGCTGGAACTATCCCAAGACTTGCGTGTGGACCTCACGAGCGATGTCAGCTTCGAAGATGCCAATCGGATTTCTTACAAGATAGAAGATGATTCGCCTACTTTACTCCGCGACACCAACCTCAGTGGTAAAGCACGGGCCTCTGCATGGGCCATCGGTGCGAACTACAATGCGATGGTGCAAGACCAGTTTAATAAACTCCGGACACTTCAAAAAAACGACCCTGGTGCAACTAATTTTCTTGTTGAAGACGGCGAACAAGGAGTCTTGACCAACCAGTCGGTGGGCGCGAGTTTCCGAAAAGGATTTATTACCGCCATTGGTAGCCGGACTTTTGACAAAAAAGGCTATCTGCCCATTCCATTGCCCAACTGGAACATTAGTTATAATGGTTTACAACGTCTGCCTTTCCTGTCAAAATTAGTCCAAAGTGCTACGCTGAGGCATGGGTATTCTACGAGCTACGATATGGATTACCGCAACAACCCACGCGAAGGCAAAGAAGAAGAGATCACCTTTAATGGTGTTAATGCCAATGGTCAAGACGTGACTTACGTGATCAACTACGCACTTCCGGGTGAAGAAGTGAGTGGCGTCCGAATCAATGAACGGTTCAGCCCATTAATCGAGATGGACCTGCGGTTCAAAAATGGTATTCAGGCAACAACCAAATGGGCTAAATCCAATGCCTATACTTTTGGAACCACCAACTACGACCTCTCGAAAATAGAGACGAATGAATTTGAATTCCGTACCAGTTATTCAAAAACCGGAATGACCCTTCCGTTCAAACTTCCGTTTATGAAAACCAACCGCCTGAACAATACCATCCGGTTCAGTTTTTCGATTGGATTACGGGAAAACAAGGAAAGTACTTTCCCCCTCAAGAAGAGTCTGGAGCAAGCCCTTCGGGCAGATTATGAGGCAACTTCCCGTGGAGGTTCTCTCAATTGGCAAGGCTTCCAGTTCGAACCCACTTTATCGCGCTCGCAACGTACTTTAGATGCCGAACCCCGCTTATCGTATCAGTTTTCAGCACGGGTAACGGCAGATGCTTTCCTTACATACTCTAACCGTACAGGTAAAGACAGAACAGAACCAAACTTAAGTACTTTAAAAGGAGGGTTTAATTTCCGAGTAAGTATTTCAAACTAATATGGATAATATATTTATCAAAAGTATATTAATATGGGTATCAAAAAACCTTTTCCCAATGGAGACCTCATGAGACATGTGTTCTTTCTCCTTATCGTCTGCACACCTTCTGGGCTTAGTGCCCAGCAATCGGTGGTTCATAAAGGTAGATGGGAGGTAGGTGGCCAAATTCGTTATGGACGAAGTACTTTTTCTCCTACCACTAACCCGATACAAAGTACTTCAGGATCCGATGTCCGGGTTTTTAACTTATATCCAGATATCCAGTATTTTGTGAAGGAGGGCCTCGGTATTGGACTTTCGATGGCCTATGGCCGTGTAAAACAACTCAAAACACCGATCGAAGGCGTAAGTCAATCTTATGCCATTGGACCCAAGGTGGCCTATTATCATAAAGTAACACCCGCTTTGTATCCATTTGTGGCTGCCCGGTATAAAATCGAACGCAGCAAATCTGAAACCTATAAGCAAGAAGGATATGGATACGGAGGCTCTGTGGGTATTTTGTGGATGGCGAATGAGCATGTGGGATTGGTATTAGACGCCTTCTCCGACCGAGCCTTTTCCCCACTTTCTCACGATCCGGATTATCACTCCTCGTACAAAGAGCAAGGGCTGCGTTTCGGTTTTGCTATTTTTTTGCGTTAAAACCATATCCAAATGATGCCCCCCCTCCTATTGGAACCCGCTTCAAAAAGGCAAGTGATCGTGTGCCACCTCGGACGAATTCCCTATGCAGATGCGTGGACGCTTCAGCAGAACTTGCAAAACAAACTAATCTGGGCGAAAAAACATGCACCACCAATACAACTCCCTCATATCCTCTTGTTGGTGGAACACCCACATGTCTATACGTTAGGCAAAAGTGGACACGCAGGTAACCTCTTGTTATCAGAAGAACGCCTTGCTGAGGTAGAAGCAACCTTTTTCAGGATTGACCGAGGGGGAGATATTACGTATCATGGGCCAGGACAATTAGTGGGCTATCCTATTTTGGATTTAGACCGGTTTTTCACTGATCTCGGCAAATACCTCCGCCTATTGGAAGAGGCTATTATTCAAACATGTGCCGATCACAACCTTCTTGGTGGACGGGTGAGCGGACGGACCGGCGTTTGGGTGGGGCCAGATGAACATGGGCCTGAACGAAAAATCTGTGCTATGGGCATTCGATGTAGTCGTTGGGTCTCCATGCACGGTTTTGCTTTTAATCTCAATACGAACCTCGATTATTTTTCGTACATTGTCCCCTGTGGCATCCGTGATCGCGGTGTAACTTCGGTTGCGTCAGAAACAGGCACGATAGCACCCGAAGAATTGATCCGCACTCAATTTGTGACACACTTTTCTTCCCTCTTCGAGGCCGAAACAATAATGCTCAAATACAACGAGGCTCAATCCTTTCTGAGTTCGTTCTTGGCATATGAGCCAACAAACTTGAATCAACTTGAAACCTTCATTTAAAAATAACAACTATCATGGCATTTGATCTTAAAGCCTTCACCCTGGAATTGATTGCCGAATCCGTTTTTTATGATGACGAATACGGCTTGTTTTCCAACGTCATATTAATTGACAAAGCAAACAACAGAGAAGCCTATTACGCCTATTATGATCCCGAAAAGGATGATTTTGTCATCGAGGTGGCAAATGCATGGGAAGAATTGGCCGAGGAAGAGTATCAGATTGCTAGCGCTGGCGAAGAACACAGCCGCTATGAATCGGTAGAAGAGCTTTCGGCCAAACTACTTGATATGGCCGAGGCTGGTGAACTGGAACCCAAAGTCATGATTATTTTCGAGGATGACGAAGAAGGCTAATCTGAAAAAAGCATTGCCGTTTTACAGAGGTCTTCGGACCTCTTTTTTTATCTATCAACGCTTTAAGAATACAACAACTTACTCTCTTCCTGCAGCACGCCAAATGGCTTTTCGGAGCGCCATAGATTTATTAACAGTTTCCTCAAACTCGGTTTGGGGGGTAGAATCTGCCACCAGTCCTGCACCAGCCTGTATATAGATCCGATTTCCTTTTACCACCATCGTCCTAAGGGCAATACAGGAATCCATGTTATTCGAGAAATCTAAATACCCGATTGCGCCCGAATACACCCCACGTTTGGTTGGTTCAAACTCATCTATGATTTGCATAGCACGTACTTTAGGCGCTCCCGACACCGTCCCTGCGGGAAAACAGGCTGCCAATACATCCAATGCTCCTTTTCCGGGTTTTAACTTACCAGTTACCAACGAAACAAGGTGCATGACATGTGAATACCGTGCAACATAAGCGTATTCTTCTACCTGTACCGTGCCATACTCACAGACGCGGCTCAAATCATTTCGCCCCAGATCTACCAGCATCAGGTGCTCGGCCCGTTCTTTTGGATCTGCAAGCAACTCGGTTTCTAAGTTCCGATCTTCTGTAGCGGTTGCCCCTCTGGGCCGTGTTCCGGCAATAGGCAAAACCTTCGCTTGACCATCTTCAATAGACACAACATCCTCTGGAGAAGAACCAATCAGCATAAAGTCTATAAAATCCAAAAAAAACAAATAAGGAGAAGGGTTTACCTGACGAAGTGCACGGTATAAATTAAACGCATCTCCCTCAAACTGCGTCTCAAACCGTTGCGAAACCACCACTTGGAAAATATCGCCTTCATAAATGTATTGCTTGCTCTTCTCGACAGCCTCTTTGTAGGCATCGGGGGTTTGGTTGGAAGTAAACTCCTCCTTCATCAACCGGATGGGTGGCGGTGCAGCAAACCGAACGTGTGAAAGATCTTCTTCCAGTTGTTCTAATTTTTCGTAAGCAGTGTAATAAGCCGCTTCATACGACGAATCTGCATGAATAAAGGCATTGGAAATTAACACCATTTCGTGACGCACATGATCGAACGCCACCAAGCTATCATAAAAACACCAGACCGCATCCGGAAGACCAAGATCGTCTGGCGGTGTATCCGGCAAGTTTTCAAGCAAACGCACCGTATCATAGCCCATAAACCCTACGGCCCCCGCCGTAAGCCGTGGCAACTCCGGAGCCTTAATTTCCACATATCGGTCTAACATTTCCTGCAAAACCGAATATATATTGGCCTGATGAAAGACCCTGTCTTCGTTGTCGCGGGTTGAAGTTCGGTGAACCTCCCGACCATGAGCCGTTACAGTACAGTATGGGTTTTTACCGATAAAGGAATAGCGTGCAAGGTGCTCCCCTCCTTCCACACTTTCCAGCAAAAATGTGGCTTTACCCGTTTCGCGCAAGGCCAGAAAAGCCGAAACGGGTGTAACCAAGTCTGCATTTAATCGCTTAAATATCGGGATTACCAACTCCTGCCCTACGGGCAAAGGGTGTTGAAGAATGAGTTCTTTAAAGGCTGTAAAGGTCATAAATACATTTTATTATCTGATGAAGTCGGCTTCTATACACCAGCAATCAAAAAAAGTCTCTTGCCCGATCACAAAAAAAGCCTACCGCATACTTTACGCAGAAGGCTTTTACATCAATAAATCGCAATTAAACGTCTATACCGCCTCGCCTGCCGCATACTTTTATGTAGTGGGGAGTCTTTGCCAATTGACAACAGGCGATATGTAGTGCTTAACCATAAGAAACAAAATAATCTTATAATGCGTGATAAAGCAAGTCATTTTTACATTAATTCCCTACTTCGATCACGGCATGAACCACCTGTGCATCGGCATCATAGTGTAGCGTAAAGCCCACTTTTTCACAAACCCGTTGCATCCCCCGATTTTCTGGAAGGATTTCCGCAATTACCCGCTGCATCCCTTCGGCACGTGCAATCGCCACCAATTCCGAAAGCAACTTGGTTCCAATGCCCGATCGCTGAAAATCATCGCGGATCAGCATCGAGAATTCTGCATCACCCGTATCTCCGACAACTGAAAGCCGGCCAATGGCCAGAACCTGTGGTGTACCGTCTGCTTGCTCGTGTTCCATGACGAGGGCCATCTCGCGCCCATAATCTACATGAGCCACCCGGATCAGACGATCGTGATGCGTCCGTTGCGAAAGGTTCAACGACTGGAAATACCGCATATAGACACTTCGCTCGGAGAGGTGTTCATGGAATACCGCAATCAGGGGTTCATCTTCGGCCATAATCGGACGAACAATCACCGCTTGACCGGTCTTAAGGGTTTGGGCAGAAACATATTGCGTCGGATAGGGGCGTATGGCAGGCTGTGGTAAGGCCGTATCCGGAAGAGATGCTGGGTGCAAAACCACCCGTGCATCCAGTGCCACAAATCCATCGGCGGTAGCAAGCAAAGGATTGATGTCTATTTCCTTGATACGCCGTTGTTCTGTTACCAATTGACTAAACCGTACCATCAGCTCTTGAAGCTCTTCTATGTTTACGGGTGGTTTCCCTCGGATGCCTTTAAGCGCCAAACTGATCTTGGTTTGTTCAATCATTTGTTTTGCCTGTACCGTATTTAATGGCGGTAAACCAAGGGCACGGTCTTTAAAAACCTCGACCATCGTACCACCAGCACCAAACAACAGTACTGGACCAAACTGACTGTCCTCACTGGCTCCCAAAATCAGCTCATAACCATCCAAGCGCACCATGGGTTGTACAGCAACCCCATTAAAAGCGTCGGGGGGGACCGCAGATTGAATGTTTTGGAAAGACCGACGCACAGAATTGGCATCTCGGAGGTTAAGTTTAACCCCTCCCACATCCGTTTTATGTGTAATGGTATGGGAATGTATTTTCACGACTACAGGATATCCTAAGCGGTTTGCATGCGAGACAGCCTCCTCCTCCGTTGTGGCCACATAGGTTGGAACTGTTGGGATGCCATAAGCAGCCAATATTTGTTTGGCTTCAGACTCGGTAAGTATTTCGCGGTTTTCAGCACGAGCCTTGCTTATCATTTCACGTACAACTGCCTTTTCTTGCAACATTTCTTCGCTGTCAATGGCGAATCGGGGTGTTTGGTAAAGCGACTCCAACCGCCGGAAATAGCGGTACATCATGACGAAATGTTGAGCCGCAGTATCTGGATACTCAAAAACAGGAATGCCAGCACTGTTCAAAATTTCGTGGCCTTCGGCTACTTTTTCCCCACCCATCCAAGCAGCCAATACTGGCTTTTGGGGCAATTTTGCATATTGTACCAATACTTTTGCTGATTCTGTTGGGTCTGTCATCGCTTGTGGCGTTAGTACAACCAGCAATCCATCTGTATTGGGGTCTTTAGATACTACATCCAATGTTTTTGCAAAAATTTCGGGCGTAGCATCACCTAAAACATCTATGGGGTTGGCATGAGACCAATATGAGGGCAAGAACGTATTTAATGCCTCTATTGTCTCCGGCGCCAATTTTGAAAGCGTACCTCCATTATTGATGAGGGCGTCTGTTGCCAAGACGCCTGGCCCACCCGCATTCGTAATAATCGCCAAGCGGTTTCCTTTAGGTCGTGGCTGCTTACTCAGTATATCGGCCATGTTAAACAACTCAGAAATCCGTTCTACGCGCATCACCCCTACCCGACGAAAGGCCGTTCGCAGTACATCGAAACTTCCGGCCATAGAACCAGTGTGAGACGCCGCAGCCTTCGCAGCTTCCTCGGTGCTTCCTGCTTTGATCACAATAATAGGCTTGGATCGGGATACCTCTCTCGCTGCCGACATGAAACTACGAGCATCTCCTATGGACTCCATATACAGTACAATACTCTTCGTTTGTGGATCATTTCCGAGTTGATGTAAGAGATCTCCCCAAGAGACATCAAGCATCGAACCAATAGAAACAAATGCGGAAAATCCCACATTTTCGCGGCGGCTCCAGTCTAAAATGGCTGTACACATCGCTCCCGACTGAGAAATAAGTGCTACTGAACCAGCTTTGGCCATTCCGTCTGCAAACGTAGCATTAAGGCCCGTCTTAGGACGCATAACACCCAGGCAATTGGGGCCAATAATCCGAATTTTGTATTTCTTTGCAATGTCTAAAACTTCTTTCTCCAGTGCAATGCCTGCCTCGCCAATTTCCTTAAAACCTGCGGATATGATGATAATACTCCTACATCCTTTCTCGGCACATTCCTGAACAAGGGCAGGAACCGTGGTGGCGGGCGTCACGATAACCGTTAGTTCAGGCGTTTGGGGCAATGCCGCCAAAGAAGGATGACATGGAAGCCCCATTAATGTTGTACGACTGGGATTTACAGGGAAAACCTTTCCTTTAAATACCTCATTTTGCAAATTTTCCATGATAATCCGCCCCACACTTCCCTCTCGGTCGGTAGCGCCAACAACAGCGACGGATTTAGGATTAAAAAAGGCGTTCAGGTTGCGGCGGTTTTCCCGCAAAATATCATGGCTGGGGTATAGTTTCATAACAGATAGGCGGTTTTCGTTTCCGAATTATGTGTTTCGGTTACGACACCTCATCGGGGCTGTTCCCCCCATCACCGAGTTTTAACCCAAAACCTATACACCCTTAACAAGAAGCGTTTTCAGCCAAATCCGATTCCCAGAAACCGTGAGTCACTTATGGGCAATAATCCGAGACTGCTTTTCACCCGCTGGAACAGGGACGGAAAGCTTGTTTTCTGCGGGTGGGAGGGTACAGATGTAATCCGGATTATAATCACAATATGGATTGTAGGCTTCATTAAAATCTACCACTAAAGAATTGCCGGAAATTTTCCGGGCACTCAAATACCGACCGCCGCCATAGGTTTCCTTTCCATTCGTGGCATCCCGAAAGGGGATCCAATACATATCCGGCGGCTCCTCCTCTAATTTAAACACCAACAAGCGTTCTTCCGCTTCCGGAAATTTTAGGGTCACACTACCAGCACATATGTATTCTTTTTCCTCCTCTGTAATACGCTCTTTCATGCGTACAACACGATTATTTTCCGTTGGCAGCATTGGAACCACAAAACGATAGGCCGAATTTACATCGAAGTATTTAAGCCCTTTAAAATTATTCACGTCCTGAGGACGAAGCACACTGGTTTGGGGGTTTCGGAGAGCAGCATCCTTTTCAAAACGATTTTGCAAAATAGCCTGCTCATAAACACTGAGTTGTTTTTCGCAACCAACTACTGATAACGACAAGGCGACCAAACACAGCAAACGTATTTTTTTTTCGATACAAAATAACATGAGGGCACTCCGGAACATTTTGAATGTATATGAACACCAGAAAATAAAAAGCCTGCCCAGAGTTATCCAAGCAGGCCATTGAAAATCCAGAAAGGACACTGCCTCAACGAATAATCACCAATTTCTCTACGCTAGATTCGCTATTCACCGCCTGTAGCCCTTCCTTGGTACGCAAAATCACTTTGTAGAGATATGTTCCCGTAGCTAGGGCATCACCGTCGGCGTCAGTACCATCCCATTTTACCATGTTCCAATTCGTTCGCAAAACACCCGCCTGTAGTTCAGTAGGGTTTTTTACCAAATCAAATTCACGGACTAACCGTCCGCCCACTGTAAAGACCCGAATCCTCAAATCTTCCACCAATGTAGTTGCCGCACCACGAAGCCGGAAAGCAAATGTGGTTTGGTTAATCATTGGATTGGGATAAGGGTATAAGCTCTCAATTTCTGCCGCGTTTTGTACACGAAAATGCACCTGATAAGGCTCCGCCTGATTGCCAGAAACATCACGAACAGCCAAGGAGAGGGTATAGGTTCCATCCTTTCCAGTCAGGTCTGGTTTATAGATAATGCGCGCACGGTTATCGGCAGAGGTCCCTTTAATAAAAGTAACATTTGGGCCTGCCAGATCCACATTGACGTTGTTCAACTTTAATGTAAACAGTTTTACATCATCCAATAAACGATTTTGGTCATTGTCTGATAACATCACTTCGATGACGGGTGTTGCCGTGACGAAGGGGTACAGATGGCTTTCCGGATTAACAATGGGCTTGGGGTCATTCAACAACTCCACGCCATCTACCGTTACCCGGTAGGATGGCGCTTGCTTATCTGAAACCACTGTAAAGTTTTTGAGTAGCGTATTGTTAAAAACAATGACTTCGGGCACATCCACCTGTTCGATAAATACTTGAATTTGGTTTTTTCCCGCAAGTCCGACTGTAGCAATTGATTTACTAAAAGAAGCAATTGCATTGGGCACAAGGGTTGCGACCGAGTCCCGGCCGATGATACTTGTCTGATTTTGTGCATTTGTGAGGACAAACAAGGCCCTGATTTTCCCAGCAGTTGTTTGACTCAGATTTTGCAATTTAACCTGTACCGTTTGCATAGCACCTTCTGCAAGCGTTTCGTTACCCAATGTAAATTCAGCGGGTATCAATGCGATATCCGGTACAGGATCGAAGGCCACATGCGCATAATGTAATTGGGGTGTAGTTTTATGAGAACCGTCTCTAAAGGTAGCCCTCAGACGGATAAACGGATGGGTTTTCGCATTGATTCCCGCCAGCCCAATGGCTGGAAGCGGTTCCTTCAATCCAGAAAGCAGAGGTGTATCTCCATTAGCAGGCAAAATATCAAAGGTAATACTTCGGTCGGCATCCCCAATCGGAAAGTTTTGTCCCCAAGTAACTGTTTTCCAAGACAACGCCGGACCAATAGGGGGGGAAGTGGTTTGGGCTTCTGATACCAAAAAGGATAAGGTGACCGGAAGATCAAGTTCTGTGATGTTGGAGGAACTTTGTGTCAGCTCAGTCGTGGCTTCTGGCATTCCTTTTCGGGTGATCATCGCCCAAAGGTTTTGGTTTTTTCCATCTATTCCCGGTTTTAGCAGACGATCTATTGCCGTGCTACCAAGCCCCCTGAAAAAAGTTTTGAGCGAATCCGCAACAGGTGTCGAGCCAATATAGCAGGTACGAACCATCACATAATCACCTTTTCCCGCATTGTTATAAATCGTTCGGAATTGTTGCCAGTCAGAGAGACTGGAATTAATAGCACCACTGAAGTACTCTTTTACCTTACCGCTATATCCGTCCAAAGTGAGAATTCCATAACCCACTTTCAGGCGCAAGAACGGTTCTCCGTTGACCAAATACTGGCATTTATTGTTCTGGTTTGTACCACCGGAAGTGGCATCAATATTAATTTCAGTCCTTGTTGTAGCAAAAGTCCACTTAGGATCGCTATAAGAAAGTTGGGGTGAATGTACATTGCCTTCAAACAAAACTCTTTGCTGGAGCCAACCCGCCGCGAGATCAGTCCGAACAGTAAAAGCGGCATTGGTCCAGTTTTCGGATTGACTGGGGTTGTCTAACCGTGCCCGCCAATAATAGGTTCTTCCGGAAACCAAGGGTGTACTTTGTTTCCACTCTGCTGTCAAAGCGTTGGTCGTAGTCTGAAAACTGCGCTTAAACGGTGACGTAAAGGTGCGGGTGGAGTCCATCTCAAAAATGAAGGCATGGTCATTCTGGCTTAAGGCCAAGGTACTCACCCGGAGGGTAGGTGTCAGTGTCGGTTCTACCCCAAAGTTTATGGGCGAAACTACTGAAACCCCATTCGAAAAAATAGTAATACTCTTTTCGACAAAATTATCGGTCTCGTCAGATTCTGCAATCTCGTTTTGGGCATCTGTTGTAATCCGGATTTTGTTTTGTCCCACCGATTGATCATTTATTTTCACCTTAAACGTATAAGATTCTGTTATGGCAACCGGTGCTATCCGTTGCTCATAGACGGTAACCCCTCCACCAGGGCGTTCATGTTCTAATTTTAATAAGGAAGGGTATTCAGGAATATTCCCCAAATTATGTAGATTCACACGGACTGATAAGGCAGAATCTGCCGGAACCGGAGAGGCCGGCAAAACGACAATGTCACTGGCCAGTAAACGATAATTGGATTGAGAAGGCAAACGCGTTTGGGTGGCCGGGTCTCCGATCAGGTTGTATTGCAGGACATGCATTAATTCATACGGACGTTCTGTGGCAAGAATTTTCCCCGGAACCCGAACCCCATTTACAACTGTTGACATCCTACTGGCGAGAGAATCCAAATATGCCTGTTTGCCCAACCGGAAAATATCCCCCAACCGTCGGGCACCATCCCTATTAATTCTTGGTATTACATGATTAACCATATCGGCCGTAAATGAGATATAGCTCGATCCGGAACCACCCCAGTGTGCAATTCCTCCATTGGGGGAAAACAATAACGATTCCGCAAAAACAGGATTATTGGGATCGGCAAAACGATCTCCAGCAAACGCACCTGTGGTACAACCCAATGAAAACACGATCGGTAAACGGCTGGCATTGTTCCATTCTGTTACTGGGCGGGTAACAATTTCCCAACTAAAAGCAGATGAATGTCCGAAATACAGCATCATCCCCGCACCTTTTCTAATCCGTGTTTGAAGTGAGTCCAATAAAGAGGTGTCCAAAACATCAGTCAGAATACCTTTTGATATAAAGGTCGTATCCGCCCCAAAAGGTTTTCCCGCCATTTCCTTCATCCAGCGCACCACATTTCGCTTTAATTCCACTTGTTCATAAACATTTAACCCGCCTGCAAGCCCAATGAGTTTTTTATTCCATACATCCACCGGCACTTGTTCATATTGTTTAATTTTGTTGATGACCGTTGTACCATAGACCTCGTTATCACGTACATTCAGCCGCCCAACCGAAACCACCTCACGCCAATCAGTATCTCCACCAAGACCCAATGCAAACCAGCCGTCGGAAGAGGGTCGGCCAAAAGAAGGGACTTCCCAAGGTTGGTGCGGAGATTTGCGGTCGGGATAAAGTGCATCTCCCCAGAACAACAAGAATTTGGGTTTGATTTGCCATTTTTGTGACTGATGAACAAAACGACGAATGGCGATTGGGGTAGGGCGCCCAAAATCAAACTCATTGTATAATTCCCGCACATCTACTACAACTGTTTTAAATCCATCCTTTTGCTGCCGATATGCCGCCATCTGATTGGCAGAACTCAACAGTGTTTTGGTGGTGATAATCACATAATCTGCCGCATTGGTAGTATCACGCCAATGGCTGGACTGTACCTGACTGAGCAATACGGGTTTCTTGATGGCCACTTGCTGAATCGCATACAAGGGCAAATCACCTGTATTCTGTTTTTCGTAAAAAGCCCCCCCTCCTCCACTTCCCGTAGTAAACTCGAATCTTCTCTTTGTATTTGGGTTGTAAACCACAACATTTCCATTACTCCATCCATTTGTTGTAAATCCCACTGCTCCTCGGTTGGGATGGTTTAGGCGTAACACCCCCGTAGTAGCAGTAAGTTTGCGCTGGTAATGCACTGCGATGTAGTCTAAATAAACTTGAGGCCGGGTTTCATTCAGTGGATTGTATGACACGATCCGAACCTGTAACTGGTTTAAATTCGCAAGGTCGCTGAGTGGGATTTTAGCCCTTAAGTCCCTAAAAAACCAGCCACTCCATTCCTGCACCACCAATTCTTTGTATCCTGTGCTCCCACCTTGTTTTAGGTTTAAACTAAGGCCTATCCGGTGCGAAGTAGCGTTAAGGGTACTAATTCGCACATTTATTTCGAGAGAATCTCCGACAGATGCCTCAGCATTACTCAAAGGAATGGTATAATCAGCATTGACAGGACTTGAAGAGGTATTAACGATGCTGCTCCAATACATCCCTTCTCCACGAGTAAATAAGGGGTTTGAGACTTGTGCATCACCATCGCCATAATGATAGACCGCTTCCTGTTCTTGCCAAATCATGGCCACATACTTCTGCGTCATGGTTGCACCTTCGGCAAACTGAGTCGGCGTTGTTTGAACATACCGAAGTCCCGTTTCACTACCAGTCCATGACAACCAATAAAAGGTGGTATCTGAATACAAACTGAAACGTGTGCTACCTTGAGACTCCGGCGCATCATAGGCCCACGTTTCGTCCTCTCCACGGTTTTGCTTGCCGATAAATTCGATATAGTCGGCATCTCCCATGGTACTCCCTCCTTGATACCAAATGGGAATCTCTTTACCATGCTCAAACAACTGTAGGAAAGAGGGGTCTATGCCCGATAAATTCAGCCCCTTGGCCCGCAATTCTTGGCCTGTTACACGATACACACCGTCTTCTACAACGGCAATTTTAAGATAAGGCTGGCTGGGCTTTTGCCAGTCCCAGTAAACGGATTGACCCTTTATAGGGTTTGCCAGCAAAAAAAGAACCGTTATAGAAAGAGAAAAAAAATGATGTCCCATATGTTTTTGCCTACATGGAAAATGACAGAAACAGCAATAATATGCAAATGGGTATCTAAAAAACGATAAGTACGGGTTTTAAATAAGAAACTAAAAACTTATTAAGGAAACGCTTTTTCAAGTGCCGATTCCAGAATATGTTTCATATCCACTCCTAACTTCTGACGATCATAATATTTCCGTGCCAAATATGCACCTTTCTCACCAGCCCTCGCAACAACTTGAGGATCTGTCGACAGCATTTTGATCTTCTGAGCCAGAAGATCGGGGCGTTCAGCCGGAACGTACCACCCACATCCTTCCCGTTCCACCACCTCTTTCGTCCATCCAGGATTGGTTACAATAACGGGAACCCCAGCGGCCAAACTGTCAAAAAATTTAGCGGGTGAATTGGCACCAAGCACTGGCAGGTCTAAAAAGGTAACCAACGACAAATCTACAATTTTGTTCAATACCAGCATTTCATGGTGTGCCAACTCTGGAATATACGTCATATTGAAAGATAACGCAGCAGCTTTCTTAACTTCCGGCTCATAGAACCCAAACCCACACAGGATAAAATGGACATTCGCATCTTTTTGCATCGAACGAATGGCCTTTAAAATCGTAGGAGTATCGTTTGCACGTCCAAATTTTCCACCATACAATACCAGAAACTTAGCAGGGATTTGGTGGTGTGCCCGGAAGGCATGTACTTGTTCCGCCGATATAGCATCGCTCATCTGTGGGTTTGTACCATGTATTACGGTTTGTACCTTTTTACGTTCTTCCTGCTTCAGCAAACTCGCCACATGGTGCTCCATGTCAGGAGACGAAGTGATAACCGTTGTCGCCGAATGGTACAGCCACCTTTCCATCCATTTGAAAAACGCGATTACAGACCTACTTCGGAACCCTTTCATCTGAATCGGAAAATCTGGCCACAAATCCCTCACTTCCAAAACCCAAGGGACTCTATAAAAACGGGCCAATATAAAAGAAATCAATCCAACAGTCAAAGGTGTCGAAATACCCCAAATTACGTCTGGTCTTTTACTTGTTTTCAAACCTGCAAAGAGGGCTTTCCATGCAAATCCACTATATGAACGTATCCTTTGCCATTTACCCATCGCGTTGTCGAAGGATACAGGCAACAAGATGAGGTCCACACCTTCCGGAGCCAAGGGGAATAAATTTGTCTTTTTTTTATGTAAGAAGTATGGTGTGGTAATCACCTGAACAGAATGCTCTTTCCCGATCGCTTCCAATAGCGAAAAAAGCCTTATATTTCCTGGCGTATCCGGAGTATTGTAATATTGATAAAAACACAATACGTGCATATAATGAGTCAACTATAAAGATATTTTTCAGCTTATCCATCCATAGCTTGACCGATTTGGTGAAGCCTATGGGGTGTTTGTACATTGCACTAACTTCATCAAAATAGTTTCCCAATGGGTTTTCTCGAAATCCTTCAAAGAATGTTTGTGAAAAAAAACCTTCCCCATTGCAACCATTGACCATAGTTCGCTATCATTAGGTCTGTAAATATCTTTATATTCATTCTTTACCCCAGTTGTAAAGGCATTCTATTGTACACAACAACATCTTTGAGGCAGATCTTGCATAATGCCTCTTTGCGCTCTTCAAAGATTGTGAACCCAAACACACCCTGCCTGTATTTTTGCTACAAACATAAACAATCAGACAAAATCAATCTTTTACTTGTAAGCCCAAAATGAAGCAAGGTGTTGTTTTGCTATAATTATTACTTGAATCATCATCTTCAGAACCAGAAATAAATCATGTCCAGCTTCTCTCGCGCCAATGAAACCGGCCTTAACAATGGTCGTGCCAATGAATACCAACCTCCTGTTATAGGTGCTCTTACAGACAATGCGCCGCCGGAGCAAGAAATCTCATTACGCGAAATCATTGAGATTTTAATGAAGGGCCGTTGGGTTATCTTGATTACATTCTTAGCGGTTTTGGGTGTAGTGGCAGCCTATACCTTCATGCTCAAACCTGAATATGAAGCGGTGACGATGCTTAAAATTGACACCGAAAAGTCAGGCGGAGGCTCCGCCGACATGGCACAGTTGATGGGATTTACCTCGGCAAACCGGAACATCAACAACGAAATCGAGATGCTGAAGTCTCGAAGCCTTTCGAGGCGCGTAGCCAGTAATATTTTGGAGAATCGCTCTGGGAAAGGGACTCAAAGCCCGTTACTGGAGCCAGATGAAAATGGAAGAATCACGGAACGTGCGGTCGCAGCAAGAATCAAGAAAGGCATTGATGTAAAACAGGTTACCCCAGATGTTGACCTTATTGAAATCAAGTTTACGAGCAATTCCCCACAAGAAGCACAGTTCGTAGCAGATACATTTGTCCGAACTTTTCAAGATTGGCGTTTGGAATCCACCCGAGAGAGTGTCTCGATGGCGCGGCAGTTTCTTGAAAAACAATATGAGCAACTTAATGAAACCTTGAAAGGAAGTGAGCAAGAACTAGAGACGTTTCTGGAAAACAAAAATGTTGTTCAGTTAGATGAAGAAGCCCGCCAATTGGTACAACAAGCCAATGAGATCAAATTGGAGTCCGACAAAGCAAGTGTAGATTTTGAAGTGGCCCGCGCACAACTGAATGGATTGCAGCGTCAGTTAGAGCCTAATAAAGCAGGCTTGCGTAACCGCGTATCCTCTACCGCAGATCAGGAAATTGCCTTACTTAAAACCCGAATTGCAGAGTTACAAACCCGACGTGAAGAGCGTTTGGCCGAATTGTACCGCGATCCGGAGTGGCGGACGAAGGCTAACCAAGATATCAAAGTTCAAGAAATGAATGCACAACTGAATCAACTCATTCGTCGTTTAGACAATGTCTCGGATCAGTTCATGCAAGAGAGTGCCGCTACCGTAATTGGTCCTGGCTCTTCCCAAGACCCAACGGGTATCAAAGAAGCTCTGGGTTATGAAAACCAACTCCGTCGGCAAATTATTGAAAAAGAGATCGAAGTAAGTGGACTTGCCGCCCGCAAAAACGTTTTGGGTAGCCGTCTTGGAGAGTATCAATCCCGCCTCAGTACCATGCCAGGAACCTCTATCCAATTGGCACAACTACAACGCGACCGCGAGGGAAAAACCAAGTTGTATGAATATGTTACCAATAAGTTACAGGAAGCTCGTGCAGCGGAAACGGCAACGGTAGGCGGAATCCAAATTGTTGACACCGCCGAGGTGCCTGCCATGCCTGTACGTCCAAACCGGCTACTGAATCTTTTGATTGGCGCTATTCTTGGATTGGCACTGGGCATAGGTATTGTTTTTGTCCGTAATGCGCTGGATGACATCATCTATAAACCCGAAGATCTACGTAAACGAGGACACAGTGTTCTGGGCATTATCCCCTCGATGGAACGCATTATTCGTACTGACTTTGCCGGAAAAGATAAAATTGTTTTTGACAACAAAAACATCAGTACCTCGTTGCTGACCTTGTTAAACCCACTTTCTCCAATTGCAGAATCGTATCGGCGATTCCGGACAAACGTAGAGTACAGTAAATTGGATACTCCCATCCAAACCCTGATGGTGACGAGTCCAGCCCCTGGAGATGGAAAAACGGTAACGGCCCTAAACCTTGCTATTGCTTTGGCACAATCCGGACGTCGCACAATTTATATTGACGCAGATTTGCGACGCCCTACTGGACACAAAATGATCGAAGTGTCTAAAGATCCGGGCCTCGTTGAGGTACTGTTTGAAGTTCACCCATTCCGGCCAGAGGATTTTTATACAGGTATTGAGGACCTATATCTATTGCCTGCTGGCAGCATGGTACCCAACCCTGCCGAGCTTCTTGCGTCCAAAAAAATGCGGGATTTCGTTTTACAGCTCCGAAACGAATTCGATGTTATCATTTTCGATACTCCACCCGTTTTGGCCGTATCAGACGCAGGACTCCTCATCAGCCAGGCAGACGCCGCCATATTGGTTCTCTCGGCTGGCGAGACCACTTGGCAAGGATTGGAACGGAGTATGGAAAGTATGACATCGAATACAGGTGCCCGGCTTACAGGCGTGGTGCTCAACCGTTTTGATCCCAAAACGGCCTATGGCTACTATTCGTATTACAACAGCTACGACAGCTATTATAGCAATTATTATGGATATGGTGGATATGGAGAAGCCAAAACTAATCCAGAAAATACTTCCGCAAAAAAACTTTAATTCAATATGCTCATGACTTATAAGTTTTCTCTCTTAATCTTGGTTTGTATATTGGGCACTTCAGGTTTTGCTCATGCACAACCTCGAATCTCATCCCCTACAAATCAGAACCAAAGTTCTGCATATATCTATTTAGCAACCCCTAATTCGATAACTATTCGTTCTAGCATTACGGGCGAAGTACGTTATCCAGGCCTTTACGAAATCGAAAAAGGATGGCGTTTGAACGAATTATTGGCCGCAGCAGGTGGTCCTGTATTGAATCAACGAAGACTGCAAGATACCCGAACCACAAGAATTCGGATCTCTCGGGAAACCGAAAATGGCCGTATTGTTATCTATGACGAATTATATGACAATATGCTACTTTCCCCTGAGGACTACCCTGTCATTCAACAAGGCGACTGGGTGAGTGTGGAGAGTGTGGTCAATGAAGGATTTAGCAAACGAGATCTCTTAAGTGTTGTTGGATTGGGTATATCTGCAGTGAACTTGATTGTAACACTGCTCAAGTAGTGCATGAATTGTCCGCTTTCTTCTTTTGAGTTTCAAAACTATTCATGATGATATTTGATAAATTAAATGTCTTGAACAAAATTTAAAGTGCAAAGCAATGAAAGACAAGATTCATCCCAAATACGAAATCATCACAGTTCATCTAGCCGACGGAACAGAGTTCCAGACGCGCTCTACGATGAAAGGTCCGGTTTATCGTTCGGATGTGGACGCAACCAATCACCCATTTTTTACCGGTAAACAAATGTTTGTAGATACAGCAGGCCGGGTTGAAAAATTCATGCGTCGTTACGGAAAAAAATAAAGCTCCGTATATACGATTTATAGACGGTCTGCCTTTATATTAGGGTAGGCCGTTTTTTAATTTTAATTTTTCCCATCATGCAAGATGCCATTCAATATATTCGTACCCGTGTAAATCGCGTCCCAAAACTTGCCCTGATTTTGGGATCGGGTTTGGGTTCGTTGGCAGAAAGTGCCCTCAACGCCATCGTATTACCAACCGCAGATATACCCGACTACCCACGCTCTACGGTTGAAGGTCATTCTGGCAAACTTATTTTTGGCGAATTGGAAGGATCGGACGTTGTCTTTTTACAAGGACGCGTTCATTTTTATGAAGGCCACAATATCCGTAATGTTACCTTTCCGATTCGTTTATTACATGCATTAGGCATTACACACTTGGTAGTGACGAATGCAGCAGGTGGTATCAACGATACATTCAGGCCGGGCACCATCATGTTTATTCACGACCACATCAATATGACGGGACAGAACCCATTGATTGGCCCAAACGGGGATGGTGGGCCTCGCTTTCCGGATATGTCGAATCCGTATGATTCAGACTGGCTAAGGAAGGCTGAACACGCGGCATTAAAACGCGGCATTGCTACTCGAAAAGGAGTTTATATAGGTGTACTTGGTCCAAGTTATGAAACAAAAGCAGAAATCAAATTTTTTCGAACCATAGGCGCAGATGCCGTTGGCATGAGTACCGTCCCCGAAGTGATTCAAGCGGCCTATTTTGGCATGAAGGTTCTAGGGATTTCCACTATCACCAATATGGCAAGCGGGATGCAAGGGCCTTTAAATCATCAGGAAGTGATGGACATGGGGATTGCCATGCGTTCAGATTTGGAAACACTGGTCAAAGGTATCGTTCAAGAAACCCTCTAATAAATTTCTATGGCATTTGAGCACGAGCGCGACATCGCGGTAGAGGCTGCAATTCAGGCCGGAAACCTGATACGTATGCACGCGGGCAGGCTTTCAAACGAGCAGATCCGAGAAAAAAGTCTCCATAATTTACTTACAGTAGTGGACGATGAGGCCCAACGTCTCATTATGAGCCTCCTCATGGACGCCTTCCCTGCTTATGGTTTTTTGGCAGAGGAACAAACCGAGCATCACAATAAACCTGGTAATGCCCGTTGGATCATTGATCCTATAGACGGTACCACCAATTTCGCTCATGGGGTCCCCCCATATGCTGTAAGCATTGCACTACAAGTAGAAAGAGAAGTGGTTGTGGGGGTTATTTTAGATGTTTCCCGGGACGAACTGTTCACAGCCATCCGTGGAGACGGCTTCTATGTAAATGGTGTACGGAAAGAAGTAAGTTCTTATTCAACCCTTCAGCAATCTCTTCTAACCACTGGGTTTCCCTTTCGCGAATGGGCACATATAGATGCTTATCTAGAAGTGCTTCGACATTTTATGGGTACAGCACAAGCCGTCCGACGTACTGGTGCCTCGGTGATAGATTTGGCGTATTTAGCCGCTGGACGATTTGATGGCGTGTTCAAAATGGGATACGAAATCTGGGACGTAGCCGCAGGAGGTCTAATGATTGAGGAAGCAGGCGGGACGGTTACGGATTTTCTCGGCGGGGATACGTGGCTTACGGGAGGTCGTTTGGTTGCCTCCAATGGCTTGATTCATCAACAACTCTTAGACGGTGTAGTTGCATTGCAAGAAATTTAGGCAACAAATTCTTGATGCCCTTTCATAACCGAATACGTCCTTCGAGCGCCCGACTTAGGGTAGATTCGTCTGCGTATTCCAGAGCACTTCCCGTTGGCAAGCCACGTGCGATTTGCGTGACCCGAATACCAAAAGGCTGGAGCAATTGTGCAATATAAAAGGCTGTAGTATCGCCCTCTACGGTTGGATTCATGGCCAAGATTACTTCCTCAACCACCGCCGGTACCTTGTTTCCATAACCTACTTGTGTTTCCATTACCTGTGCTGACAAGGACTTACCCATTGCAATGCGTGCAACCAGTTCTCGAATTTTGAGATCGTTCGGGCCTACCCCGTCTAATGGTGAAATCACTCCACCCAAGACATGATACACCCCTTTATACTCATGAGTACGCTCTAAAGCCAGCACATCATTGGGTTCTTCTACCACACAAATGGTCGAGTGGTCACGTTTAGACGATGTACAAACAGGGCAAGGGTCAATATCCGCGATATTACAACAAATCGAGCATGTAACCACATGATCTTTCACCGCAACCAGGGCTTCCGCCAGGGCATAGACTTCTTCTTTTGGCATTTTCAAGATGTATGATGCCAACCGATGGGCTGTTTTTCGTCCGATAGTGGGTAGTTTTGTAAAATGCTCTACCAATCTTTCAACATTTTGGGAGGTCAGATGCATAATAATAGGGATTCATTTCTTATGCAAACTACGATGCCAGCCTGACAACTGTTTGTCATATGACGTGAAAAATAGTATAGATCCCAGAACCCTAAATAAAGCCCTTGAGAATCTTATCCATGCCGGAACCATGTCGAAGAAGGGGGCGTATTTTAAAAACACCATCACAAACCGAGTTGTTTGTGAGAAACAAGCCATGTTTACTTATACTAATGCCAAAGGAACATTCCGACATGACGCAAAAGCCAGACATTTTGATTATCGGAGCAGGGCTTTCCGGCCTTATTTGTGCCAAAACTCTTCAGGAAAAGGGGCTTCCTTATCTATTGGTTGAAAAATCCGATGGCATCGGTGGGCGAATCCGAACCGACGAAGTGGATGGATTTCGGTTGGATCGTGGATTCCAAGTCCTCTTAACCGCATATCCTCAGGTTAAAAAGCATCTAAACCTAAATGACTTAGACCTACGCCTGTTCTATAGTGGCGCTTGGGTACATGCAGGGCGTGCTTTTCAGAAAGTAGGAGATCCAAAGCGTCATCGTGAAGACCTTTTACCTACAATAATGGCTTCTGTTGGTAGGTTTTCGGATAAGTTGCGAGTTTTAAAGATGCGCAAGTCTCTTCTTTCAGAAAAGCCAGAACAGATTTTTGAAAAGCCGAACATGCCCACAATCGAAGCCTTGCGTCAACGTTGGCGCTTTTCGGAGAGCATGATCGAGATGTTTTTTCGCCCTTTTTTAGGTGGCATTTTATTAGACCACAGCCTCCGAAGTTCGGCAAGAATGGCCGAGTTTGTTCTTCGGATGTTTGCAGAAGGCTCGGCAGCCGTACCCGCAAAAGGGATGCAGGCCATTCCGGAACAACTCGCCTCTGCCCTTCCAGCCGATAAACTGCGGCTCAGCACGGCAGTAACTTCCATTTCCGGAAAAACGGTTACCTTAGACACTGGCGAAATCCTTCATCCCAAATGGGTCGTCGTGGCAACAGATGGGGCAGATGCGGGCCAGTTATTAAAAATTCCAAAGTCTGCTAAGTATAGAGGTGTAACGACCTTGTATTTTGCCGCCGACCGAGACCCTATAGGGGCCCCTGTTTTGATTTTGGAAGGAGAACCCAAAGGGCCTGTCAACCACTTGGTATCTATGAGTGCGGTCTCTAAAGACTATGCACCTGAAGGAAAAGCTCTTCTTTCCGTCACCGTATTAGATCATCAAAACGAAAAGCCGGAACACTTGGAAGGAGCAGTTTTAAAGCAGTTGCGTCTTTGGTTTAAACAAGAGTTATCCGACTGGACCTTATTAAGAACCTACCACATTCCGGCTGCGTTACCGGATCAACGAGCCGAATTACCTTTCTCAAAAACAGGATTTAAAGAAATTTCGCCCAATGTATTTATGTGCGGCGATCATCAGGAAACAGGTTCTATAGAAGGAGCCCTCATTTCGGGAGTACGCACCGCAGAAACCTTGATTGAACGATGGGAACAAAGTACCATACAACGCCCTGCACCTTAAAGCCCAGACGATTTTGGATCTTTTACGCAGCCTGATTGCACGGCAACCCCGATGTTTTTTGCAACCACGTTCTTTTTTTGTAGCGTGGTGTGGCGTTCCTATGCTTACATACCAAGGGTTTCCCAATCCAATCCTCACATTAAAAGCTGAGCTTGAACAACAAATTCCTCATTTACTCCCCGAAAATCCTGGCAGCAAGTGGCCAGGAACGACACTCGGCGCCCTGCACCCCGGATATCAACTCAGCTTAGAACAGCTAAAAACCCTACGAAAGATTTGCACTAAGTTTGAAGCACTTATTGAGCGGGAAAAAGTCTTATTCGCCCTTACCGAATTACAATATGTGCTGTTTAAATGTCGGAGCCTTGAAGAACGTATTCTGACAGCCCCATTGCCACTCCGTAAAGGAAAGTTTGATACATCACCTTTTACCCACAAACACCTAAACTGGATTAACCACATCCACAGCCAATTCGACGAGGCGCGGCTGGAAGACTATTTACCCGCCGTCCGGCAATGGGGTCATCGGGCAGACCATTACCGCAATACGTTTGTGGAAGCCACTCTTATCTGGGATTTACCAGAGGAGCAACCAGGTTTTATTAAAGCATTTATACACGAGGTGGAAGACGCATTACCGGGTTATTATGTCTGGTTTTCGCCAAATGGCCTTCACGTCACCATCCGCGCGTTGGGGGTTCGCAGCACCTGAGGCAGCCCACACGGAATACCTAATGCAACCACAAACCTCGGAGCCGGATTGGTACTTGCCTTTGACTTCGTATCCCCCTTATCTTCTTTGACTACTTCGGTTCCATAAATCAACATTAAAACATGTTTGGGCACGATATATCGGAGCGCATCTCATGATCCATTCCAAACACTGGACGGTTTCCGCTGTTCACCCACAGGCGGTTCCCTTTGCTAAAACCCTCTCCCTACCCCCATTGGTCGGGCATCTTCTATTGCATCGCGGCTTTGATTCGGTTCCAGAGGTACAAACTTTTCTCCACCCGAAGATGTCGGACCTTCACGATCCAGCTCAAATGCACGATATGACACGTGCGGCCAATCGTATTGTCCATGCCCTACAAAACCACGAGCGCATCGCTATCTATGGAGACTATGACGTGGATGGGGTGACGGCCTCGGCGATTCTGTGGCACATGTTTCGTACCCTTCAACCAACATTAAAAGTCATTCGCTATATTCCACACCGTTTGGAAGAAGGTTATGGATTGAACAAAGAAGCCCTTCAGAAATTAGTAAACCGCGAGGTCAGGCTTATTATTACGGTGGATTGTGGAATTACGGCGGTTGACGAAGTGGCCTCGGTGGTAGATGCTAACTGCGACCTCATCATAACCGATCATCACGAACGGGCGCCCACCCTCCCCCAAGCCTATGCGCTGGTTCACCCAAGATTAACCGAAAGTGGAAAAAAAACCTATCCTTTTGGAGAGCTATGCGGTGCAGGCGTGGCGTGGAAATTGGCATGGGAGGTGGCCAGACAATGGTGCAAGTCAGATAAATTACCCACCGAAATTCGGGAAATGCTCCTTAACCTACTGCCATTGGCCGCAATGGGTACAGTAGCAGATATTGTGCCCCTCCTTGGTGAAAACCGAACTATTGTTCGTTATGGCTTAGCACACATCAACAAGACCCCTTTCGAAGGTCTCAATGCCTTAATCGAGGCTTCTGGTTTATTAAAGAGGGCCATCGAAGCAACCCAAATCGGATTTGTGCTAGGGCCACGCCTCAATGCCTGTGGGCGGTTGGGTCATGCAAAAGAAGCATTAGAACTACTGACAACGGCCACCGGAGAACGAGCCTTCGCTTTGAGCCAACACCTGAACGAAGTCAATCAATCCCGTCAAATCAGACAGGGAGAAATGACACAACAGGCGGAAGACCAGATTTTGCAAGCGGGCTATCAGAACCCTGATACCCGCATTATTATACTGCAAAGCAGGGAATGGCACGCGGGCATTTTGGGAATCGCAGCCAGTAGGATTGTCGAGCGATTCCATAAGCCTACCATTTTGTTACAGCAACGAGAAGACGGATTTTCTACTGGCTCTGCACGCTCTATCGAAAATTTTGACCTTCATGGCGCGCTTGCACAACATGCCCATTTCTTCGAACGCTTTGGGGGGCATGCAATGGCAGCCGGTCTCACCTTGCATTCTGCACGCTTCGAATCTTTTAGAGAAACAATGATGGCGTTTGCCACCGAACACTTGGCCGAAGAAGACTTGGTTCCGAGATTGCATTTGGATGCAGAGGTCCAATTGACTACAATGAACTTAGCTACTCGTGCCGCATTACAGGCTATGGCTCCTTTTGGCCGAATGAATGAAGAACCACGCTTCCTGCTGCGCAAGGTCATCCTGAAAGGTTCTCCCCGTGTTATAAAGGAACGCCACCTTTCGTTTGTGGTACGGCAAAATGGCACCGAGGCCCGCTGCGTGGCATGGAACAAAGCGGATGCATGGGCACACCTGCCCGATGGTACGGTGCTCGATCTGGCATGTACCTTAGATGAGAGTCATTTTCAAGGCCAAAAGTCTACACAACTCACGGTTTTGGATCTACGGCTCTCTATTCCATGAGGTAAAAAAGCCTCTTACCCAAGAATAAACAGGGCATTTTTCCTGATATATGAATTTACGGCCTTTTCATCTTGACAAAGTATGATACAGATCACTATTTTAGTAACACTGTTACAATAATAATATCCCAACATTTTAATTTCCAGATGACGATAACGCGGGCAGAACGTATTCGGGAAGCAAGCCGCCAACGCCGCCAGCAACGCCGTGAGAACATGCAAAACATGATCCATGAGGAAGCTACGCGCCAGCTTTCGGAACGGGGGTACGAAGGATTTTCCTTAAGGGAAGTGGCGGAAGGCATTGGATATGCCCCAACCACCATCTATCGGTATTTTAGAGACAAGGACGATCTCATTTTTTCGTTGTTCGAGACCGCATTTCAATCCTTTAGCGCCGCTTTAGACTCGGCGCGACAAAAGCACACACATCCCACAGAACAACTGGAAGCCATCGGACGGGCCTATGTTCAATTTGCACTGGACCATCCTGTACAGTATCGTTTGCTATTCATGGAACGCGGCGACCTTCTTTCGCGCCTATATGAGCGCTTAAAACTTGCTGGGAATGCCTACGTTGGGCCAATGATTGTAGAAGAAGTCGTTATTTCCGGCCAAAACCAAGGCCTTTTCCCACCTGAAGTCAATCCACAGTATGTTGCTTCATTTTTATGGGCACAAGTTCATGGTATTGCCTCTCTTGGGATTTCTTGCCCAGACATGTTCCCGACGACCGTCATAGAGGCATCTTTGTGTTCGCTTCCAAAAACTTTTTAGGCTATACTTGTTTTTTTGCTAAATACCAAACAGTGTTACTTTAATTATATCCATTCTTATAAATAACGCAAATGATTAAAAATTGGATTTCAAAAAACAGCATCATCAGCCCAATCCTGACCTATTACAGCGTGGCGATGATCCTCTTAATCCCCGTTCTGGCTTTCGCTTGGGCAACAGATGACCGCTTGGTGATGGGCATAAACGCATGGATTAAGCCCCTTAAGTTCACCCTTTCCGGCCTATTGTATGCCTTAACCCTCTTGGCTTTACCGCGATATTTAAGCCCGACACCGCGTCGGACGAAGTTGGTTTTGGATATTTCGGGGATGATGCTCGCGATAGAAATGGTGCTCATATACGTTCAAGCATTTCGGGCACGGCCTTCTCATTTTAACGCAGAGACCTTGGAAGATTTACTGATTTTCAATGCCATGGCAATTGGAATTTCAGTCTTCTGGGCGATGAATCTTGTGCTAATGATTTGGTTTATGCGCCAAAAAACAGGAGATGATCTCCTTAAACGGGGAGTCATATGGGGGTTTATCAGTGCATTGTCGGGCATGTTGGTAGGCTTTTTAATGTCCATCCCAAGCGAAATGCAGTTGGCTGCTTTGCAATCCGGTCAACAAATAGCCTTGATGGGATCCCATACCGTAGGGGCACCCGATGGCGGCACGGGGCTTCCATTCTTGAACTGGAGCATCACATTTGGAGACTTAAGAGTAGCACACTTCATTGGCATTCACGCCATCCAAATCTTACCCCTTTTTGCCATTTGGATGTCTGAACGAGAGCTTATGGCCCGTATAGAGGCGATGCGTAAAATAAATCTGGCGGGTATTGGGTACCTTGCGCTGTTTTCCCTCTCCGTTTGGCAGGCCCTGAAACAAGAATCCATCACGCAACCCTCCACCGAAACGTTGTGGATACTCGGATTGTGGCTCGTCGGTATCATGTTTACCTGGTGGTTCATCGGACAAAAAACGCCTCGCCTCCAAGTTCAAAACAACAAAAACCATACACACACCTTCATCCAATAGCCCTAATACCATGAAAAACATACTAATCATCCAAGGAAATCCAAAGAAATCCAGTTTTTCTGACGCAATCGCGGCCGCTTATCGCAAAGGAGCCGAAAAAAGCGGCGCGACAGTACAACAAATCACTTTGCACAGCCTCCACTTCGACTTAGATCTTGAAGTGGGATATTCCAGCCATAAAGATTTGGAGGCGGATCTTGTCGCTGCCCAAGCCACAATCCAATGGGCAGAACATGTAGTTTGGATCTATCCCATCTGGTGGGGTTTTATGCCTGCCCTGCTGAAGGGATTCATAGACAGAGTGATGTTGCCAGGCTTTGCATTTAATTACCGAAAAGACAACCCAATGTGGGACAGACATCTTAAAGGAAAAACCGCCCGAATCATTACGACAATGGATACCCCTGGTTGGTATGACTGGCTCATGTACCGAAGCGCTGGGCAAACCATCATGAAACGTGCTATTTTGGGTTTTTGCGGCTTTGGGCCGATCTATACCACTTCGATTTCCTCCATGCGCCATTTATCGGTCGCCTCCAAAGAAAAGTGGTTGAGGAAAATTGAAGATACAGGGGCTTTAATTCGGTAATCGTATCGCAGGTGGGAGGTAACCACAAAGATTGCTTCCCACTTATACACACATATTTATTTAGTTCAGGTTTGGATTACGGCTACGCTCCACAGCACTTACGGGGAGATACTGCCACTGGCCAGACGAGGGTGGCCACAGGTTATTGCGGCGCTGATCCAACAACCGCAGACCTGTTCCAAACAACGTGCGCTCCCGTTCGTCGAGCACACCTTGTGCAGAAAGTTGGGTAAGCGGCGATAAATCGTAAATAGACCGAACACTATTAACCCGCGCCCGCGCACTTTGTACATTTTGTGGTAACTCCAATTCTGCAAGTATCAGTTCATTTTCTTGCCAAGATGCAAAAACCATGGGCGTGGTCCGATTGCTATATTTGGATACCCTGAACACCGTTTTGCCAAGAGTCCGAACTTCCTCTACGGGAATTCGGGCCGCTTCTTCGGGTATTAATTTGACAATCCCTGCTAAACGCATCGGTAACATAACAATGGTTCGGTTAGTGAACCAAGGATTGGGAGCACTTTCCGAAAAAAGCACCCGAAACGGTACATCACCTGGTTTTAGCCCATTTTGGGCAGCCATGAGTGCCTTTAAAGGTTCATCGGTGAGGAGATACACTCGAGCACGCAACGTTTGCAACAACCGGCCATCAGTGGCAGAAAGCGCAAAAGGTTGCGCAGCCTCGAAAGACGCTAAGGCTTCCGAGAAAAGTATATTTGACGCAACCAATTTACCAGACTCGATGGGAACGCCCGCTCCGCCTTCATTCATACCGAAATATGCCGCTAAGAAATAACGACTTATTCCCTTGTACAAATATGCATAATACATCGCCCTATTCCGAAGTGCCAGATCCTTGAATGGGCCAATTTTTTCTATCCTCGCTCGCAGGGCATCCGATAAATAACGAAGTTGATACACCAAGTGGAAGGCTTCGCTGGAATACATGTTGGCGGGTGAAATGTTACGTTGTTCCAATTCCATCACGTCCCGAAGCGAAGCGGCTGCTCCCTCGCCTGGTTCTACGGCGTCTGAAACCATATCGGACCATAAAGAAAGAGCGCCAAAAGATTCAGCAAAGGTGTTGTGTAACGCCGCTACCTGAGCCGGAATATGGATTTCGGTGGACAGGGCCTCCTCCGACAAAACACCGGCAGGGTCTGGTACATCTTGTACCCAAGAATCGCAAGCAGCAAAAAAAACCAACAGGCTGGAAACAAAAAAACGTCTCATAGGAATGGGATTTACCTATAAGACGTTGGGCACAAATCGTGCCAAAATTCAAGAAAACACCCAAAGAAACAAAAAGAGGCTTTTTCGGTGGGTGAAGAAACGTTTAAGCTGCAAAAAACACCTTACGCGCCACACACGTTTCCTTTATGCCTCAATCTCAAAAATGGGGGCTTCGTTCCCATTTTCCGCATTTAGCACAGCGATTACCCGCGCCGTCTCTTCTGCGGCATACCGAAATGCAGCGGCAGACAGACTGCCCGGATGACTCATGACCACAGGAGCCCCATCATCACCCGATTCACGCACAATCTGTTCAATGGGAATTTCTCCAAGAAGGGGTACTTGCATTTTTGCCGCGAGGCGTTTTGCTCCTCCTTCTCCAAATAAGTAATATTTCCGGTCAGGGAGGTCAGGCGGCGTAAAGTACGCCATATTCTCCACAAATCCCAAAACAGGTACATTCACTTTTTGAAACATCGCCACGCCGCGCCGGGCATCGGCCAGTGCCACTTCTTGTGGCGTAGAGACAATCACCGCGCCCGTAATCGGAACCGTTTGCACGAGCGTCAACTGGATATCTCCGGTTCCGGGCGGTAAATCCAACAACAAATAATCCAACGCCCCCCATTCTGCATCTCGGATAAATTGCTGAACTGCCGACGTCACCATCGGACCACGCCAAATTGCCGCCTGATCCGGATCCACCAAAAAGCCCATTGAAAGCAACTTAACACCGTACTGTTCGATTGGAATGATTTTTCGATCGGCATTTACACGAGGCCGCACCTCTGTTGCACCAAACATCGTAGGGACAGAGGGTCCGTAAATATCCGTATCTACCAAGCCCACCCGTGCACCTGTCTGAGCCAAAGCAACGGCCAAATTAGCTGCTACCGTACTCTTCCCGACGCCACCTTTCCCCGACGCCACGGCCACAATATTGCGCACTTCGGGGAGGACATTGGTCTCCATCAAACGATTCCCCCGCGATACATCTGCTGTCATGGTGATTTCCACCACCACTTCGTCCCCAAAATGACGATAAAGCGCCTGTCGACAATCCCGTTCAATCAACTCTTTAAGTGGACAAGCGGGGGTGGTCAATTCCACCGAAAACGAAATGTGATGACCAGAGACCTGAACATTTTTAATCATGTTTAGGCTAACCAGATCACGGTGAAGGTCGGGTTCAATGACCGTAGAGAGGGCTTTTAAAACGGATTCGGTTGTGATGACAGGCATGAACGGTTAAACGTTTATTTAATAGCGGTATAAATGGTAGCAATTCCAAAAGTTTGTGGTTCGGCAGTAACGGTACGGTATCCGGCTTTGGTCAACTCTGCCAGAAAATCCTTACCATCCGGAAAAGCCATTGCAGACTCGTTGAGGTATTGGTAAGGCCCAGAGACACCCGAAACCGTACTCCCCACCCGTGGTAGCACCTGCCTAAAGTAGAACGAATACAGTTGCTTAACCGGAAAGTGGCTTGGTTTGCTAAATTCCAAAACCACCAACTTCCCACCGGGCCGTAAAACACGTCGCATTTCGGAGAGACCCGCATACAAGTTCTCGAAATTACGCACACCAAAGGCAACCGTGACCGCATCAAACCGATTGTCTTCAAACGGCAGGTTTTCCGAATCGCCCCGTTGCAATGTAATTTTGTCGGACAAATCCAGTGCGGCAATTTTTTTTCGTCCCATTTCCAACATGCCCTCCGCAATATCCACACCAGTAATGTGTTCGGGCTGTAGCCGCATGGAGGCAAGAGCTAGATCGGCGGTTCCAGTTGCTACATCCAAGATTTTGCGAGGTTTATCTTCACTGAGCAAAGCAACCACACGCCTTCTCCATCCTTGGTCTATCCCCATACTCAGCACACGGTTCAGGAGATCGTATCGTGGCGCAATGGTATCAAACATCTGTTCAACAGCCTGTTTTTTACCTTCAACTTGTCCTATGGGAGGGCGCATATGGTTTTATTTCGGTTTTAGTCTTTTTCAAAAGAAATCAGAACGGCATTTTTCCCAACAGCATCCCCAGGCTTCACCTGAACAGCTTTGATGCGTGCATCTGCCGGCGCTTTAATTTCGTTTTCCATCTTCATCGCTTCTAGTACCAACAAGCGATCTCCTGCTTTCACCGTTTGCCCGGCCTCCACATACACCCGCAATACCAAACCGGGCATGGGTGCTTTCAGATTTGCCGCAACGGCGTCTTTTCCATGTTTAACACCAAATTTTTCCAACAACAGGTCTTTCTCGTCTTTCACCTGTACAACACTTGAGCGTCCTTGAATGGTAATTTTCATTTGCCCGCCATCCATTGGTTGCACAAACACGGGCAAACTTTGGTTACGGATCAACAGGCTGTACAATCCATTTCCGATTGGTTCTAAAGAACACTTGACGGGTTCTCCATTGACGGATAAAAGTCCTTCGTCGCTCACAATTTCGAAAGAGCGGTTGTTGATAACGGCCTGATACTTTGGCATGATCGTCCTGTTTTGGTCATAATGAGATTTTGGGGCAGGGATTTTAAATTTACAATGTCGGTCATGTGGATTGTGTGGATTTACAAGCAAGCATTTATGGAGGCTCCACCGCCTATCGGTTCAGTTGAACAAGGGTATATTCAGCAGTGTTGCAAAACTGATCGAAATCCAATAAGGCAAAAGAAGACCACCCGCCCAAGGATCAACACACCAGAACATCCAGATATTAACCCCTATCAACACCCATAGTGCAAGGATTATCGTATAAAGCCCACTGCATTTCGTGTAAACCAAAAAAACAACCAGTTCCAATTCGTATTGAGCAGCCACTGAAATACGCACATCGTGATGCGCCTCAACAACAAACAGCGCAGTTATGCTCTATGAGAAAATCGTAGTGGTTATTTTACTAACATCACTTTTTGTGTGGTAGTAAAGTTTTGTACGATGAAGCGTACAAGATAAGTGCCACTTGGCAATGCTTCACCGCTGATGGTAACCGTGAGTAATGAAGTGTACGCATGTTTGGATAGCAAATGTTTTTGAAAATCGTTCAATGAGGTTGTAAACTTTAAGCCACTTACTTCAAATGGAACATTAAGTTACCAAAAAGAGTACATGTTATCGCAAAATTAAATGTTCTCTGGACATGATTTTGGTCGTTTTCCAAAGCAAACCTATCCTTCCTAAATCGAGTGTAACCCCAAACGAATCATCTTTTTTCAGCGTTTCCCATGCCTTGTACATACCTTCACTCCACCGAATATCGTCTAAAATGATAACGGCATGTTCAGATAAATACGGTTTGATGTATTGCGTATTGGTTATAGTGGCGTGATACGAATGATCGCCATCCACAAAGCAAATATCAATGGGAGCGCTGTTTGCTAAAATCGAGGGCAATGCGTTTTCAAAAGTATCGGCATAGAAGCTAACTTTTTTTAACAAATCGTGTTGCCGGAATTTCGCTGTTGCAACCTCGATGGCGTTAGGATTGGCATCAATGCTCACGCCTTGCATGGAAGGATGTGCCAACGCCAAATACGCACTACTTACGCCCAACGACGTTCCCAATTCGAGAAAAGTTTTCGCGCCCAAATACTGTGCGGTGTGATACAACACCTTACCATACGCCAGATCCACCGAAGTAAGCGTGTATCGTTTGGAAACTGTTGTTGTCTGCTGATCTTGATGGAAGGCCCGGTGATCTCTGTGCAATGCTTTGCGGTATTCATTGATGACATGAGCCGCTTCTTGCGGAAGATCGCGTTTTACTAAGTTGTACCAATCCTGAATCCATTCAACTTCGGATGTGGGATTCTTTTTAGCGTGCCAATAGTAGGAAAAATAAGATTGAAGGCGGAACAATGCAGTTTAAATAATGAAAATGAACGATGACTAATGGTCTAGATGAGGTACGACACACGACCAAGAATGGCGTTAAGCCTTTCGTGATCGTCGCCAAGTAGCCGGCTGAGGATGCGTCCCTGCTTGAATAAGCACATTTCGGGCATCATTTGGTAAGTCAAAAGCTTTTTTTGCGTTTTCGAGAACGGCAACCAAGAGTTCATCTATGGGAACATCGGCGTCTTTGCTATTCAAAATGGTGCGTAAATAGCCGAAACTGCCTGCTAACTGCTGAATGGTTGCGCGGTTACAAGGGGCAGTAAAATTATGTAATTTTGAAAATATTTGGCATATATTTACACTGTATTCGTGGTATGTCAACACAATCGCAGAAATATACGTGCGGATCAACTCAAATACTTGCGGCATTTCGCGCTGTAACGTTTCGCGGCTCATGTTGTATGCCTCGACCTGACGATTGGGTTCTATGCTCTCAGCTTCGACCTGATACACCAGTGCCAAAATCGCAGTGCCATCCGAATGTTGAACCTGAACCCGCAACCCAAATTCGGGTGCTTGATGCGTTCCCAAGATTTGCGCCTTGATATACTTGATATTGGAAGCAACAACTTCGGCAATCTGCATGATACTTTGAATTCGTGATGTTAAGGTAAACGTAATGGATTAAAAATCGAGCGCAAGTCTTCTTTTCGATGGATTTTGTGTTATCTTGAAAGTACTCCAATCCACTCCAAAATCATGCGGAACGATAAGTTATTTCACCGTTTTTTTAGTTAGTGCCACAAGCGATCTTTAAACTCATTGGAGAATCGCCCTCACAAGTCGAGCAGTATGAGCCATATCGTTCGGAGGACGTGAAAGAAAAAGCCTATCGTTGAGATGGCATTCTTCTGCCGAAACATACCCATTTACCGATTACATTTGTAGAAATTCAAGTGGCAAGAGATGTATTTTTATATCGCCGCTGATTCTCAGAAGTATTTTTGTACTTACATCACTGATGTGACGCCGCCGTAGGGCAATAGGGTTACAAGATTGTATCTTCCGCTATGAAAGAAATCAACACCTCTTAGCCTCTTATGAACAACTAACCAAGATCAGGGAGCAAATAGCCTCTGCGTAACATCAATACATTATACACTTCATACAAGTTACCATGTTTCTTTACGACACATTTTTCGAATACACCCGTCTAATGTAAGTAGAGCATCTAATTAACCCGACGTTAAAACGTGGGAGGACAACCATGCGTAACAACCTCACCTTTTTTATTTTGGGCGGATATGGCGGAGCGGGTTTTCCGATAGCTCGGCTATTGCTACAAGAAACTCCGCACGATGTTGTCATCGCCGGACGAAGCCAAGCGCGTGCCCAAGAAGCCGCAAACCAATTGAACAAGACTTTTATCGGAGAACGTGCCTCGGCCACGAGGGCGGATGCCGCAGACGAAGCCAGCCTTCGGGAGGCCGTAAAAACAGCAAATGTTATGGTTTCTTGTACCTCGGCCACCGAACAGGCGCTTACCGTTGCCCGTGTTGCCTTAGAGAATGGCATGGATTATTTGGATGTGCATTACCCCAATTCGGTTTGGAAGGATTTACAAACGTTGGATCTAAAGATTTTAGAGAAAAAACGCATTTTCATTACACAGGCTGGTTTTCATCCAGGATTACCTGCGGCTTTCATTCGTGCCTTAGCACCAGACTTCGACGTGTGCGACCGTGCAACGGTGGGGATGCTCATGAAAATCCGTAATGTGGGTACCGTGTCCTCGGCGGGGGAATTGGTGGATGGCATCGGCGATTATGCGGCTTGGGTGTACCGGAATGGGGGCTGGAAAAAGGCGACTTGGCAAGACCGCGTGAACATAGACTTTGGGCCAGAATATGGGGTACAAACCTGTATGCCGCTTTGGTTCGAGGAGATGCGCAGCCTTCCCGAAGCCTTTGGACTTAAAGAAGCCGGAACCTATGTGGCTGGTTTAAATGCATTTGTGGATAACTTGCTCTCTCCGCTCATCATGGGACTGTACAAAATCCGCAAGGGTCTGGGACGGCAATTCCTGAGCAAACTACTGATCTGGGGAAGCAACACCTTTACCCGTCCACCCTGTGGGGTTTGGTTTTTTGCCGAAATCACGGGGTATTTTAGGGGGAAACCCCGTACACGCCATATTTTGGCCTATCATCCTGATGCCTACGAGATGACTGCCATACCTGCCGTTGCGTGTTTATTGCAATATAGTTCGGAAAATCTGCACCACACCGGTTTGCACCTAATGGGACAAGTGGTAGATCCCCAAGTCTTGTTGCAGGACATGATCCGCATGGGGGTTCGGGTAGAAGAAGAGGGATAGCGGGAAATGGTTCATCAAATCCACAACGAAAACGGTGGAGCGCCTCTATAAGTCATCAATCCTTGTATATCGTATCCGGTCTTTTTACAAACCGTAACGGAAAATCCATCCCCTTCTTTCATTGGTTAGGAACAAAGCCGCAGCGATTATTTCCCCAAACCACTGTTTTATTGGGGGTCAGGTAACAAAACAACCTAATGCTCACCTTTTGGCGGATGGCCGTCCCCAATAAAAGCGCCAAAAGCGGGGCTAAAAGCACATGCAAGCCCGACCAGACTACACCCCAAGCCCCAATAGGCACGTAAAACTTTTCCTGAAATGGCAAAATGAACTTGGCGCTATGATTCAGGGCATGGCCATAGGCATTCCAGTAGCCGAGGCTGCCAATATCGCCTAACGTGCTATTGATCTGGTGTATTCCTGCGTAATAGGATGCCAAACCAAGACTTCTTTACAATTTTCCTTTTTGCAATGGGGATCGGGTGTATATTCTTGTCAGCCGTCCCAATCTAAGGTGACATGGTGCATAACAGGGATAAAATCCTTGTCCTTCACCTGCAAGCCTGTGCGTAGATAAACAAAAGCCATCAAAAATATGAGCAACACCAGCATCAAAAAAATACGTGGTCAGCGCTCACAGTAGCTCGAAAAAAAACGATAGGCATACAAAACGCCCAAGTCCCATTTCAACTGAGAATCGCCCTTAACTGACCCAGTTTTTTGCTCCACTTGTAACCGCCTTAGGTACTGAAACCACAGTTCTTTTTCGGAAAAAACGTGGCACCATCAAAGATGAGCTTGGCCTCTGAGAATGGACGTTCCTGTGGCAAGGTCATGAGGGTTTTAAGGCCGCTAAGAGACGTACATAGCCTTGTAAAAACGCAAGCCTCTTTTTTATGGAAGAAGGTGGATCATCCTTTTTAAACGCTTGAACGTCCTTTGCAAAACGTTCAACGTCTGGGCTTGTTTTGCCTTTTATTGTCTCGAAATGTTGCCAAAGGGCTTGTATAGTCTTTTTAAATTTCCGCTGGGGCTTTTACATCGTCATTTACGTTAAAGTCTGGTACAGTGATTTCTTCAAGGCGCTGAAGGCTTTGTTGGAGGTGTTAAATATGAATCCCCAAGGCCTTTTGATAGGGTGCCTACCCAAAGGTTTTCACCTGTCCTGATAAAACCTCTTCTGGCCTAGTATCCAACTGCAAGACGTTGGGATTTTGCGTGAATTACAACCTATAAGCAGAAATGGACGATTTTGATAATACCCTAAAAAGCCTTTTTGCTATATTTGGCAACCCCAAGCATTGCTTAAAACCCCACACAAGATCATACTAATATTATACACTTGTCGCCTTACAATCTCATCACAACCATATTCATATTATCTAATTCTAATCAAATTATCAATATAACCCCTATTCATTAACACATCAATCAACATGAAAAGCACGCTTACAATATTCATCTTTCTCCTTGCTTGGTACATGGGTTTTGTACAAGCACAAACCTTACAAGTATGCCCAGTAGCCGGAAGTTACCTCAAAGACGGTTTTGTTGATGGTACAAGGACTGCCGCACGATTTACTGCCCCGCACGGCATAGCGGTAGATGCAGCGGGCAATATCTATGTATCAGAGGAAATGAACCATAGTATTCGCAAGATCACACCTGAAGGCGTGGTCACAACCCTCGCAGGCAATGGTAAGGCAGGTTTTGCAGATGGCATTGGTGCAGTCGCTCAGTTTAATGCACCGGGGGACATTGAAGTGGACGATGCTTCGGGTAGCCTCTATGTATCCGATTACAACAACCATCGCATTCGCAAAGTTGTACTTGCCACAGGCGAGGTAAGCACCCTTGCCGGAAGTACCCAAGGCTTTGCGGATGGGATTGGTTCCGCCGCAAAATTCAACCTCATAGGCGGTCTCGCCTTAGATGGCGCAGGGAATTTATATGTATCCGATTATGTTAATAACCGCATCCGAAAAATCGTCCTTGCCACAGGTGCCGTTAGCACCTTCGCAGGAAGTGGTGCCTTCGCAACCTTGGATGGGGTTGGCACCGCTGCAAACATTAAAAGACCTTGGGGACTTGCAACGGATGGCGCAGGAAATCTTTATGTAGGAGAACTTTCAGGGCATACCATCCGCAAGATCGTCATTGCTACCGCAACGGTTACTACCTTGGCAGGGAGTGGCATAGCAGGTTTTGCAAATGGCACAGGCACCGCAGCACAATTTAATGAACCACGGGGCATTACGGTAGATGGCGCAGGGAATGTATATCTCACCGAATTTTTGAGTCATCACATTCGCAAGATTACGCCCGCAGGGGTGGTCACAACCTTTGCAGGAACCAATACATCAGGTTCTGCAGATGGTACACCCGAAACAGCACGATTTAATTTACCCAGTGGGATCTTTGTCAATCCCGCAGGCAATTTGTTTTATGTAGCAGATGTGAGAAACTACAGCATCCGTAAAATCGCGTTGGGTGCTTCTACTTCCGAAACAATGGCGTGGACAGGCTGGGTGAATACAACTTGGAACAATGCCTGTAATTGGTCGCCTTATGGCATTCCAACCGCCACAAACCCCGTTACCATCTCGAATGAAACAAATAAACCGCTCATCAACGATGCTGTACCCAAAACAGCCAAGCAAATCACACTGAATGCAGGTAGTTCATTAAGCTTAAATGTCAATACCATGCTAAATCTTTCAGCAGCAGGTGTTTGGGGAATTGATCTAAAAAGTGGGGCGAGCCTTACCAATGATGGCACGATTAACATAACCGATGGCTTGGGCATTTCCGTAGGTGGTGGTACGCTCAACAATCGGACGTGTGCGAAGCTTATCATGACCGCAGGGGATTACGACAATAGTGTTGCAGGTAGCATGACCACCAATACAGGGCTTATTCAGATCGCGAATAATTTAAATACAAGTGGGCAAGCCTTTACAAATAATGGTGTTTTAGTGTATGGCGCTGTAAATGGGACAATTACCAACAACCAAGCAGGCTCGCTGATTGTCAATAACAAGACGCTTCCCATTTTCACCTATGGCGGCACTTACAACGGCACCATCAATGGCATTTATAAAGATGCAGCGGCTACGCTTGCAGCGGGTACTTTTACCGCCCCCAACACGTTCAAATCACCAGGCTTGCCACTTGGTTTGCAAACGCTCTATACCAAAATCACACCAAGCGGTGGTGTTTGCTCCTACACAGTGCCGTTTACCTTCGACAAAGTGCCTTCGATAGCAAATGAAGCGGATGCTCCCGAAATCATAGGCGCATTTGTCCTCACAGAAGTTTATCCCAACCCGTTTAATCCAACGGCGACTTTCACGCTTGCGGTTGCCCAAACCCAAAACGTGCAAATCCGCATGTTTGACCTGTTAGGGCGCGAAGTAAAACTGCTCCATAATGGTCATTTAGATGGGCAGACCACCCATACGTTTTCCTTCAATGCACAAGGGTTAGTTTCCGGCAAATACCTGCTGCGGGTTCAAGGCGAAAACTTCGCGGCAACCAAAACCCTGACCTTAGTGAAATAGAAGGCAACAGCATAATACGTCAGAGACAAGGCATTCTTCACCATCATCAAAACAACATGAACAAAATCTTTACAACCCTCCTTTTGTTGCTGGCCAATGTAAACACCTATGCCCAGCTTGCCAAATTCACAGACTTTCCAACCTTGGACTTGCTCCAAAACGCTGATGCAGCGCTGCGCGGGAAAGTGCTTTCCGCCCATTCTGAATGGGAAGCAGACCGAAATATCTACACGACTTTTCAAATTGAAGTGGACGAATGGTATAAAGGAGCATTGCGCCCACAAGTTTATACCTTCAAACAACGCGGTGGTGTTGTCGGCGATCAAGCCCAGATTGGCTCGCACCTCGCCGATTTTCAGCCCAAAGAAGAAGTGGTCATTTTTCTCAAAAATGGCGGCGTTTGGGCAGGTGCAGCAGGAAAATATGCCATCCAAGAAAACTATGTGATGGAGGAGAAGCTCGCAGTACACGATTTTGATAAGATGGTAAACCAGATGGTAAATGCACCGAAGGCCCGTTGGCATAGTATTTACAAACAATTTGAAATAAAGCGTGTTGATTTGGAAGCACGTTTAAACAAGTCATTAGCCGTTGCCATTACCAGCTTTACACCAACCACTTCGACAGGTGGAACAGGCTCGATGGTTACGATTAATGGATCGGGATTTGGTGCAACAAAAGGCACAGGCAAAGTAGAATTCACCAAACAAGCTACTAGCGGAGGGGCTACTTTTGCTTGGCAACTTGCGGAGATCGTTTCATGGAGCGATACCGTAATCCGTGCCTTAGTGCCAGCAGGTGCAAGTAGTGGAAAAATTCGGGTTACCGATAATGCCGCATCGTCTGCCACCTCGGCAACTAACTTAACGCTTACCTATGGGCTAGATAGCCGAAAGTGGCCAGGAACACCTGCTTCGGTAACCTATATGATCAATGGAAGCAGTATTTCAGGTACAGATAATGCCGATGTAAGCAATGCAAGAACAGCAGTTGAAAACGCGATTGATACTTGGAACAACATGCTGACAACGAATAATATTCCATTTTCGTTTGTAAAAGGCGGCACAACTACAGCAACAGCGATTGGTAATAATGACACCAATGAAATCGTGTTTAATGGCGCAAGTTTTACCAGCGGAGCAGGGGGCACACTTGCCGTAAATTGGAATTGGTTTAGTACAACCACAGGTATTATTAGTGAATCAGATATTGATTTCGATAATGCAGATAACTGGGATGACTCAGGTTCACCCAGTAGCGGAGAACAAGATATTGAAACGGTCGCCCTACATGAACTTGGACATACAACCCATATCTATGACTACTATAATCAACAGTTGGATAATACAAAAGTCATGTATGGCTTCTCGGCTTCTGGCACCACCAAACGCACCTTACATAGCTCCGAAGCCGAAGCCCTAAAAGGGTTATACGGTTTTACTGGGCAAACGACCTCCTTAGCAGGCGGCGATGACTTAGATTTAGCTTCAGGCGACAATAACTATTATGCTGTTGGAGGAATTACAGAAGATGCAACCACCTTTGATCTTGGGTTAAGCAATGCCAATTTTACTATAGAAGCATGGATTCGTCCAACCGCATATCCTTCGTCTGGAAATGTGGGCATTATTGCAGCAAAATCGAAACTAACTTCAGATCGGAGCTATGAGTTTGTGTTAAATAGCGCAGGGAAATTAGAGTTCCGATTAAGTGCTGACGGTACCTCCGTTACCACAATCACCTCTACGGCAACGATTGCCCTTAATACATGGACACATGTAATGGCTGTTTTTGATAATGCGTCGAATAATGCCATGCTCATTGCCATTAACGGCGCAATGGATACCAACACGTTTTTTGCTTTTACCACAAATGTTTATAATTCAAGTGGGAATTTTGTAGTAGGCGGCACCCATAATGGGACCAGTGTCGTAGGAGAGTTTGCTGGCGCGATTGATGAGTTGCGTGTTTTAAATAGCAGAAGAGTTACTCTGACATCGAGTTCACCGCTTACCTTTTCGACCTATGCCTTGCCCAATTCGCGGCATACGGATTCAGTTACCTTAGGCTTCTGGAAGTTTGGGGATTCAAGTGGGGCAGCAACGCATCTGAGCAAAACAAGTGGGGCAGAAGCCACCTATTATGATCGTTCGGGGAATGAAGGACATTTACAGCTAGTAAGCTCACCTTTGGCAGTAGGACTCACCTCATTTGTGGCTGCGGTCCAAAAAAATGAAGAGGTCTTGCTGGAATGGGAAACCGCCAGTGAAACGAACAATGCAGGTTTTGAAGTGGAGCATCGCACCCGCGAAAACGAAGCCTTTAAAAAAATAGGATTTGTACAGGGTAACGGCACGACAGTCCAGCAAAGCCATTACACATTCCAAATCCCCAAGCTCCAATATGGCAAGCACACCTTCCGCTTGGTACAAGTAGATCATGACGGGACACGCACCTACTCGCCCACCGTCGAGGCATCCATAGAGCTACAAGACCGCTTTTTTTTGTCGGAAGCCTATCCCAATCCTTTTAATCCCAGTACAACCTTCGCCTTAGCAGTCGGGCAAACCCAAAACGTGCAGGTCCGCATGTTTGACCTATTAGGGCGCGAAGTAAAACTGCTCCATAATGGTCATTTAGATGGGCAGACCACACATACGTTTTCCTTCAATGCGCAAGGATTGGCTTCCGGCAAATACCTGCTGCGGGTTCAAGGCGAAAACTTTGTGGCAAGTAAGATGATTACGTTAGTGAAGTAGCGAAATAAGGCAACCTTTTGTAAAGTATGGGCAACTTCTTTTGAAAGATTGCCCATACTTTTTAAGAACGACTTACCCTACTTCATAAATAAGGATTCACTTCATTAAAATGATATATTGATACCCCATAACTCACAACTCATAAAGCCAAAATGAAAAAAACAGTTACAATCCTCGTCCTTCTCCTTGCTCTTGTGGCAAGCCCCAGCGCGATGGCGCAGTTCCAATTCCATAACCCCACACCTACAAGCGAAGCATTAACCAGCATTACTTGTCTTAGCAGTACAAAGTGTTTTGCCGTTGGGTTTAACAGTATCATCTTAGAATATGATGGCACAACTTGGACGTTCGCAACCGTTCCTGGCACCGCAACAATGCTTGGCATTTCTTGTGTGAGTAGTAGTCTATGCTTTGCCGTTGGGGCTTCTGGCACGATTTGGAAGTACAATGGCACCGAGTGGTCAAATGTAACACCTACTTTAAGTACGACTACGCTGAATAGCATTAGTTGTGTAAGTAGTGGATCTATCTGCTTTGCCGTTGGGAATAGCGGCAAAATTTGGAAGTACGATGGTACGGATTGGTCAAATGTAACACCTACTTTAAGTACGACTACGCTGAAAGGTGTTAGTTGTGAGAGTAGTGGATCCCTCTGCCTTGCTGTTGGGAATAGTGGCAAAATTTGGAAGTACGATGGTACGGATTGGTCAAGTATAACCACTTTTACTACGCTTACGATGAATGGTGTTAGCTGTGCGAATACTAACCTCTGCCTTGTGGTGGGACCAATAGGCTTAATTTGGCGGTATAATGGTACATCTTGGGCGGTGCTCATTACACCTGATGACACGACTGCGCTGAATGGTGTTAGTTGTGTAAGTAGCGGCTCTCTCTGTTTTGCCATTGGGGGTTTTGGCACGATTTGGAAGTACAATGACACCGCTTGGACAGCCGAAACCACGCCTTCTGCTTCGCCTGCAATATATGGCATTACTTGCGTGAACAATAGTCTATGCTTTGCCGTTGGGCTGAGTGGTACGATTTGGAAGTACGATGGCAGCTCTTGGACAGCTGTTTCTCAAACTATAAACTCTGCAACCCTTCGCAGTATTTCTTGCCCAAGTGCTACGCTTTGCTTTGCCGTTGGGGAGAGTGGCACGATTCTGAAGTACAATGGCACATCTTGGTCAGTCGAAACCACGCCTTCTATGACTACGATGAATGGCATTTCTTGCGTGAACAGTACGTTTTGCTTTGCCGTTGGAAGTTCTGGCACGATTTGGAAGTACAATGGCACCGCTTGGGCAGACGAAACCAGCAAGCCTATTACTACGCCTACGATGAATGGCATTTCTTGCGTGAACAGTACGTTTTGCTTTGCCGTTGGAAGTTCTGGCACGATTTGGAAGTATAATGGCACCGCTTGGACAGCCGAAACCACACCCACTACAACAACAATACGAGGTATTTCTTGCGTGAATGATACGCTTTGTTTTGCTGTTGGAAGTTCTGGCACGATTTGGAAGTACAATGGCACCGCTTGGACAGCCGAAACCAACAAGCCTGCTGGTACGCCTACGATGTATGGCATTTCTTGCGTGAACAGTACGTTTTGCTTTGCCGTTGGAAGTTCTGGCACGATTTGGAAGTACAATGGCACCGCTTGGACAGCCGAAACCAACAAGCCTACTGCTACACCTGCAATCACTAACATTAGTTGTATAAGTAGTAGCTATTCTTGTGTTGCCGTTGGAGATTCTGGCACGATTTGGAGGTACAATGGCACTGCTTGGGTGGCAGTTAATTCTCCTACAACAAATATTTTATATGGGGTAGACTTACAGGGTTCGCTGAATAGTAAAACCTTGTCTAAAACCGCCGTCTCCGCAGAAGCGATTATTGTGGGCACAAGTGGCGTTATCTTGGGTAGCGACTTAGTCGCACTTCCGATCTCGCTTGTCTCGGCAAATGCCATCGTGCGCGAACAAACCGCTACCCTCACTTGGGCAACGGCAAGCGAAACCAACAACGACCGTTTTATCATCGAACAACAAACCGCGCAAGGTTGGAAAAATGTCGGCGAAGTGCGCGGAGCAGGGACAACCGCACAAGCGCAAAGCTATACCTTCCCAATTCCAAACCTAACGTATGGAAACCATATCTTCCGTATTGCCCAAATTAACTTTGATGGCACAAAAACCTATGGTGCAAATATCTCGGTTTGGGTAGAACTGGTAGAAGCCTTTGCCCTCTCCGAAGCCTATCCCAATCCCTTCAACCCCAGTACCAACTTCACGCTTGCCGTTGGACAAACCCAAAACGTGCAAATCCGCGTGTTTGATCTATTGGGGCGCGAAGTCGCGATGCTGCATAACGGTAGCTTGGAGGGGCAAGCGACGCATACATTTTCCTTTAATGCGCAAGGACTGTCTTCCGGCAAATACCTGCTGCGGGTTCAAGGCGAAAACTTCGCGGCAAGCAAGCAAGTGGTCTTGGTGAAGTAGCGGCACGAAGTGCCAAACGCGATGCTTTTTAATCTTTGTCTCATGGTGTAAAAGTGTCAGGTTTTTAAAATCTGGCACTTTTTGCTTATCGTGTCTTTCGTGTTTTATTTTTTACGCGATTTCTTCCCACACTAATCTCTCCACTTTCTTGGTCTGTTTCGAGAAGTTAATCCCAATGCCGATACACGCTTTTTCTTGGTGCAAATACGGCTGTAAGTAGCCCTTGTCCTTAATTTGTTGCAAAGCCTTGTCTGCATCGCCATCTAACTTGAACTCTAAAGCATAAACATACTTTTCCAAAATGACAATGGCATCGGCTCTACCGTCTGCGGTTTGCACTTGGCTTTGTACATAAATATCCAACAGCCGGAACGTGAGGTGTATCAAAGCATGATAGTAGTGTTCGTTTTCTTTCTGCCAAACCTCATACGGAATACTTTTGAAAATAGTATTGAAGATGCTTTGTACTTTGTTGAAGTCTTGCACCCGCAAAGCACGTTGCATTTGAGTAGCTAAAACCAATACCGATTCACTTTTGGCTTCGGCATAAGCATTACCCAAAAACTCTAAGTACGATTTACGCACTTCCTCATTAGGGTAGCTCATTTCATAGATTCCAAACTCTTCATCAACTGATTTAATGGTCAGATAACCTGTTTGAAACATTAAGGGAGCTAACTGTAAATTTTCTAAATTGTACGCATCCAATTGAGCAGCCGACATTTCAATTTGCTCAAAATCATACAGTTGTTCTCGTTTTGCCAAGTTCATCAAAAAGGTAGGCGTACCCGACACAAACCAATAATTCTGAAAATCGCCAGCACTCCTAAAGAAATTGACCAACGAAAAAGGATTATAAACGCGCTCTGCACCTTTCCAAGAATAGCCGTTGTACCAATGTTTGATTTTTTCGACATCATATACCTGTAATTCTTCGTCGAAGTATGCCTCCAATTCATTTTGCGTAATGCCACAAATGCCTGAGTATTGAGCATTGAGCGTAATGTCGTACAGATTATTTAAATCCGAGAAGATGCTTACTTTCGAGAACTTCGATACGCCTGTAATG
>ERZ761602.743-NODE-743-length-65910-cov-6.113431_pt1 | contig 65910 bp, 60 predicted proteins | sample MGYA00512165_ERZ761602 | MGnify/ENA primary metagenome ERZ761602 (study PRJEB28899, sample SAMN02445085) | bioreactor sludge metagenome | biome: EBPR sludge; isolation source: Thorneside wastewater treatment plant | place: Australia: Brisbane, Thorneside Wastewater...
GAAACAGAGAGCTCCCGGCCTCCTCAACCGGTTCGGGCAAAGCCCTCACCGACTTCTCCTCCAGGGGAGGAGAAGTATTCGATCTTGACCCACTGCCACCTCTCCGCCAGAGGGGGAGAGGTCGGTGAGCGAAGCGAACCGGGTGAGGTGGTCTCTTCCCGAAACAGAGAGCTCCCGGCCTCCTCAACCGGTTCGGGCAAAGCCCTCACCGACTTTTCCTCCAGGGGGAGCAGAAGTATTCGATCTTGACTGCTTACCGAACGACTTCGAAAACCGCCGCATCGGGGTCCGACGGGGATCGGAAGACCCTCCGTAGATAAGGGGGCGGCGACTCAAGCCAAACCTCGAAAGGCACAAGATCGCGGTAGGCATCGACCCCGACGGCTGGACGATTCACGACGAGATAGTCGATCTTCGCGTCCCGGAGCCACGCCTCTCGACGCACATCGGACGTCTCCCGCTTGGCAAACTCGTACAGTTCTTTCAGCCGCTTCGGAAACGTGGGCGTTTCTCCCCAGTGGGCGGCGTACACCGCCCGTCCGGTCAGGCCCGGAATCAGCAGTGGCAACGTGATGTCGAGCGGATCGCCGTCGGTGAGGCGGCGCTCTTCGTTCCCCGCGATCGGAAACTCCGGCATGGCCTGAATCCGGCTCGTCGGGGCGGTGTTCGCTTGAAGCCACGCGATCACGTCCACCTCTCCGGGCGTGAGATAGGGGCGCACCGCCGCCCGCGAGGGTTCATCGAGGACGAAACGAACCTTCTCGCGGAGCACCACCAGGTTCGTCAGCGAAAGCAGCAACACGGAGGTGCCCCACGCGAATGCTCGTGTCATTCCTTGCATCGCCGACGTCAGGGCGGCCAGGCCGACGCCCGCCAGGATCGCGATCGGAATGTGGCTCCCTAAGAGCAGTTTGCGCTGGAAGTTCACCGGCGCGTAGCCAAGCAGCAGGTTCACCCCGAACCACACGAGCAGAAACACGGACCCCGCGACGAACACCTCGGGGTGTGCGAATCGATCTTTCGCCTTCCACGCGGCGTACAGCCCAAGCGGCACCATCAGCCCGAACGCAAGGAGGACCGTGAGCGGCGGTGCCGTCAACGTCGGCACCGTATCCCGGTGCTCCAGCACGCCCGCCGCGCGGAGCGAGTACCACTGGTAGAAGAGCGCGATCGCGACGAAGCCAGCCACGATCCCGACGCGACCCAGCGTCCCCCAAGTCAGTTTCTTCGCGAAGCCGGCCGCGGCAAGCACGCCGAGCCAGATCGCCACCACCGTCAAGATGTCGTAGCTGTGGATGTTCCCGAGGAGCATCGCGCAGACGCCGCTCGCGACTGCGTACCGGGCCTTTCGTTCCACCTCCGACCGCCACGCCCAACCGAGAACGCCGACCATCAACAGCAGCGACACCGTGAACAGCGAACTGAAGAGCACACTGTAGAACGTGTTCACAACCGGCGAAATGAAGTCCGGCGGCCCGGATCCGGCGCGGCTCGAGAACAGCCACGTCCAGCCCAAACCGGAGAAGAAACAGACTGCGACCAGGGCCGTCCGTCGCGCCCGCGTCTCCTCGACCACGAGCGTGACCAGCCACCAGACGGCGCGAATCAGGAGGAGCCCGACGGCCAGGCGCGACAGCTCCATGATCACCGGCACCGAAAGCCCGGTTACGCGAGCCGTCCAACCGAGCACGTTGAAGAAGAGGTTGACGATCAAGCTCCCCTGATCCTCGATCCCGAACAGATTGCGCTGGAAGAAGCGGCCGTCGGCGACGTTGCGGACATAAGCGAAGTAGACCGCCGTGTCCGCGCCGTTGTGCATGTACCAAAGGTTGGCGCGGCCGCGCTGGGTCGCCAGCACGACCAGATTCGGGAAGCTGGATAGCAGGACGGTCAGCGCGCCCAGAAGCCAGGCGAACCTGGCGTCTCTCCCCGGTGCGGTCGGGCTCGTGTCAGGCAGAGGCCGCTTGCTCCGGGTTCATGCGCAGCGACAGCCGACGACGAGCCTCCGCGATCCGCATTCGGCGTTGAACGTTGAGCACGGCCCCCACGCATCCCAACGGAATCAGGAGGTAGGCAAAGGTGTTCAGCTTCGCATGGCGCACGGCCGTCGGTGACACGATGATGAACAGCACCACCGTCATCATCGCGATGTACTTCAGTCGGGCAAGGAAGGGCTTATCGTCGACCTTCATGCGCAAAACCATATACAAAGCGATCAGGTGGAGGAGAATGAAGTGCACGAGTCCCGGCACCCCCAGCGTGAAGAACGCGAAGACCGGAGCCGTGTCGCCCGACGTGTTGCCGCTCGACCAGTAGTCGTAGCCTCGGAAACCGGAGCCGGAAAACCGGTCGTATCCGGCACCGAGGAGCCCGATCTCGGGAGCCAGGCGTCCGACCGCCGCCGCGCCGTCGGCGCGAATCTGGTACGAGATGTCGCCTTCGACGCCGGTCGTGAAGATGCTGGTCAGATACTCGTAGTTTCCCGAACGTGCCGCCCCGACGAGGAAGATCCCCATCAGGACCATCGCCATCGCGGAGAACACCATCACGCGGATCTTCCGGGTCATGACGATCATCACGAAGACCGCGATTCCGAGAAGCGCGATGAGGACGACCGACGACCGAGTCTGACTGTTGATGTTCGCGTAAGCGAAGATTCCGACCGCCGCGAGTGCAAAAATGGCGTAGGATTCTTTGACTTTTCGTCCCATCGCGAGCACCGAACCCGCGCAGACGATCGCCCCGACGAGGTTGGAGAACCCGAACAGAACCGGTCCACCGAAGACCGACGTGGGGCGGTCGGTGAGAAAGACGCCTTCGAGGATTTTCTCTTCGCCCTGGCCCCAGTTGTACGCGAACTCGATGAACGTCTGGGTGAACGGCCCCTGGTTCTGCAGGAGTCCGATGACGGCCGTCGTCAGGAGCCCAAGCATGAGCGTCACGAGCAGCGCATTGATCGCAAACCGCGGCTCGACGATGGTCAGCGCGTAGCAGGCGCGATAGTACAGCCACGCCGAGAACAGAAACACGCAAAACGTGACGAAGTCACCCTCGTTGATGAGTCGGTTGAGGCCCAAGCCGGCGTTGACAAAGCTGACCATGACGATCAGCAGCCAAGCGAGGAAGAGCCAGTCCATCGCCGTACGCCCGAGCACCGCGACGCCCCGAATCATCAAGCATCCGACAATCACGGCGATGCTGACGAACAGCATCGGAGGTGGCTCGAACGGGAGGTTCTTAAACAGCTTCCCAGGAAAGAGCATGAGCACGACGAGCAGGAAGGCGGAGCCGACGATGAACAGCCGCACAAACTGGGCCCGGGTGGGCAGTTCTAGCCCGAGCACGCGCCCAGGCTGCTTCATCGTCGGTGCCGCGCTCATGAAGCGTTCGTCGGCTCGTCCGGCTTATCGCCGTTCCCGCTTTCGCCCCCCGGCGCGTCACCGCCCGGCTTGGCGGGGAGGTTTGCGCGACCTTGGACGGGTCGTCGCGAGCCCTTCGGAAGCGTTCCCTGCTTCGGACGGATCTCGCCGTAGGCGTCGAAGTCTCCCTTCGGCATCAGGATGAAGGCCGAGATGACCACCCCGATGCCGAGGCCGAACAGGATGAAAAGTCGGGTGTTCGGGAAGGACGGAGACTGGGGCGGGAAGGCCGGCGAGACGATATTCGCGATCGACTGGCGCCCCTTACCAGTCGATGTCAGAAGCATGAGTCGCTGGTCGAGCTCCTGGTAGTTCTGGAGCAGAACCGTCCGCTCGCGAACGAGAATCCCGATCTTCTTGTCCAGGTCGGGATACTTTTTCGTTCTCTCGATCCAGTCCGCTTTGGTTTGCTCGGCGACTTCCCAAGTGGCCTTGGTCTGCTCCATCCGAGCCTTCGCTTGGGAGAGCTGACTTTCGACCGTCGATCGCACGGGATTCGGCGCGGTCGTCGTCCCGGAGTTGATCGTCGCAATCTCTTTCTTGCGCAGATCTTCGAGGCCGGAAATCTCGGCGTCCGACTCCTTGATGGCAGGCGCGTCCGGCAGGTAGCGTGCGAGCAGTTGTTCGCGTCGGCTTCGCGCGACTGTGAGTTGCCGGTCGATGTCCTGGAGAATCGGATTGACTTCGCGCTGATCCGCCGCGACAACGGTCTTCGCTAGGGTATCGAGCGTCGACTTGACCGCCTCATACTCGGCGCGCGCCCCTTCGTAGTCGCCCTTGGCCGCAGCCGCTCGCGACTCCACCGAAGCTCGGGTGCCGGTTTCGGCCTGAGCGGATGAGATTTGGTCGGCGACGTTCAAGTCGGTCTTCGCCTTCGCGATTTCGCCCTCGATCTCATCGAGCCGCTTCTTGGCGGCCTCGACTTGCCCGGTGAGCATCGTCGTCGCCTGCTCGCCGGCTTCCGCGGCGAGCTTGCGGGCATAGTCGATGTAGGCGAGACCGATATTGTTGACCGTGTCCGCAGCGATTACCGGGTCTGCCATCGTGACGCGGATCGTCAAAACGTCCGACATCGAGGAACGATCGAACGACATGCGGGTCACGAGGTCCTGGAACTGCTCGCCGAGGCCCGCCCCGGCGAAGGCGTTGGGGTGCTTCTCCGCGGTCTTGACGATCGCATCCTGGAGTACGTTGGAGCCGCTCAGGATGTCCAACTGCGTGTCCACCGAGCGAGCTCGGCTCGACGTGATGACGTCGTCGATGTTCGCGTAAGGGTTCGGGAGTTCGGCCCCGCGCACGGTCTGATCGATCAGCAGCTTCATCTGCGCCGTGTAGCGCTTTTCCATCGTCTGCGAAACGATCCACATTGCCACCGGGCACAGGATCATCACGAGCCCAACCTTCCAGAGCTTGCCCCACATGCTTACACTTTACCTTGGCTAGAATTCCGCCCCAGCTTAGGCCGGGCACGTACAATGGACGAAACGTCGGCCACCGATGGTGCGTTCCCAGTGAGAAACGACCCCCGTCAATGAACCGGCATCGATTTGGCTCCGGGAACCGTCCGGACCCCAAAGCCTGTTGAACGCAGTCGGATCGGCAAAATTCCCTCCGGAGGCCTCGGGATCGAGTTGTGTCGGCCGGCTCGGCAGGTACCCTAGGACATCAAGCGGATGGCGAACTCTCACCCACGACCCCTTTGGGTACGGATACTGCGCGGGACGCTCTGGACCGCGCTGTGCACCCTCGCAATCGGTGCCGGCACGATCCTTGGCTGGACCGGCCGCTCCGAGGTTCTCCAGCAGATCACGCTCCAGACCCTCAAACGAACGCCTCCGTCGGAGATTTTCCACGACGATTCAGTCACCCTCCTCCTCCTCGGCTGCGACGAAGACCGTGCTTACGGAGGCAAGACGATCCTGAAGGAGAACGCCCGCTCCGACATGATGCTCGTGGCCAAGGTCGATTTCAGGGCCAACCGCATCTCCGGCGTCTCGATCCCGCGAGACACGTTGTGGCAGGTTCCGGGCTATCGCGAGCAGAAGATCAACGCCTACCACGCGATCGGGGGGAAGGACCTCGCCAAGCGCGCGGTCGAGGGCCTCATCGGGGTGCCGATCGACCGAGTCGTCGTCCTGAACTACAAGGCTTTCCAGGAAGTGGTGAACATCGTCGGCGGCGTCGACGTGTTCATCGACAAGAAGCTCAAGTACACCGACCGACGCGGCGGCCTCTTCATCGACCTCAAGCCCGGCCGCCAGAAGCTCGACGGCTACGACGCGATGTGCTTCGTTCGGTATCGCCACGGCGACAGCGACTTCATGCGTCAGAAGCGCCAAAAGGACTTCTTGCTCGCCTTCCGTGAGTCCCTGATGAAGAACAAGGGCACGCTCCCCGAGGTCGCGGACAAAGCCGTCGAGATGATGGGCAACGAGTTCAGCGCGATGGAAGTGGCGAGTCTCGCCCTCTTTGCTCAGAAGGTCGGCGGCGACAACATCCGCATGGGCCAGATCCCCGTCTTCGATGCCCCGAACTACAATCTGAAGGTCGATCGACGCAACCTCGATGAGACTCTGCGAGAATTCCACCTCCTCGAACGTCGCGTCAGCCGGCTGAACGAAAACTGATGGCCGACATGTACGCGGCCGACGAACCGGAAGGCTCCGGCAAAAGCGCCTACATGTCTCGGGGCGAGTTTGGCAGGGTCTTTCTCGTCCTCGTGATCCTGATCGCGATCTTGCTCCCGGTTTATCGGCATTACCGGGACGAAGGCGAACGCTCACTCTGCAAGCGCAACTTCCAAGATGTGTTCAAAGCCTCGACGCTCTACTTAGCCGAGTGGAACGACCGCTACCCGCCCCTTTACGTGGTCGCCGAAGGCGAAAACGAGGCCCCGTATCTCGACGCCAAGAACCGGCCCTACACCTGGGGCTCCCTTCTCGCAAACTACGTGCGCACGCCTGCAAAGGACAGCCCCGACCGTCCGGGAATGATCCATGCGTTCCAGTGCCCCGCCGCCCACTCCGACGAGATCGTCTGGGCGCAAGACCCACGCACCGGCAAGATCGGTCTTCCGATGACGACCGGCATGTCCGCTTCCCTCGCGACTCAGGCGAACTCGAGGGTGAAAAACCCGAACTCGGCCGTGCTGTTCTCGGAAACTTCGAACTTCGGCGCGCAGGACACCTACAACCCGCGTCCGCTGAAGCGCAATGACGGCAGCCCTGTGCCGTTCGATGGCTTCCTCATCGGTTTCGATACCAGCAACGTCGAGGCGCTGCCCGGCACCAAGTGGGCGACCCGACTCGCGTTCTACGGCAGCGGCAAGGGCTACTTCGGGCCGAACGCGACTGCCCGCCATCCCGACGGCAACCACTTCCTTTTCGCGAGCGGCCAGCTCGGCCGGATGCCGGCGGGGGCGGCCAAGGTCGAAATGCTCGGCGACCAATCGACCGGCCTGTGGGAGCGGCCATGATCGCCATCGCCCTCAGCTCGTTGCTGTACCTGCAGGAGCACAAGCAGCCTCAGGGACCTCCGGAAGAAAAGACGCCGGCCGTCGATCGTTCCGGCGAGCCTGCCCTCAAGGCTCTGCTCGCCGTGTACGGCACGAAGCGAGACTTCTCGGTCCTCCTTATCCGAGGGACTCGCGACTCGGGGATCGCGGCCTACGCGATGGAAAGCACGATCGAGCTCCGGTACTTCCAGCCGGGGACATTTCGAGTCGAAGCGAACACGATCTGGAGCGACGGACGCGTCTTCGTCGCCGACGGCGCCTCGCTCCTGCTCGATCCGCTCTACGCGGACGCGCCCCTCGAGTTGCGCGATCTCAAGCCTGGCGTAGTGCCGAACGACCGTTCGCTCGGCCCCGGCGGCGACGCCTTTTCGCCGTTCTACTGGTTGCTGGATGGCGAGGCCGGCATCGAACGGTGGGCCGAACCCGGTGCCTTCATCCGGATCGGACGGCTCGGCGCGTTCCGCCATGTGATTCAATCCTCGTCGCGCAGCCTCGGCACGATCTGGATCACGGTCCGCGATCTTGAGTCCGGACCGGAGGTGACTTCCATCGCCTGGGACGGTACGATGCGACCGACGACGCCCTTCACCCTCACCCCCACGGGCGCCGCCACCGTCGACTATGTCGCCCCGCTCGGCGACTCGGGCAAGAGATTCTCGACGGCACCCGAGCCGGGCATCGCGGTCAACGATCGACGCGCGCCCAAGAAGCCCGCGACAGTGCCGAAGCCCCCTCGCAATCCGGGGCCTTAGCCGCTCGATCCCTCCAACCGATAGTCGGCCACTTCCCCCGCCTCCAGCCGCCCGACGAAGCCGGCGTCGTCGTTCGCGATCGCTCCGATCTCCGAGTAGGCGCGGACCGCGAAGTCGTAGCTCACGTTCTCGGCTGGGTCGAAGCCATCGGGCCGAGAGCATGCCGTCCGGATCCCGTCGAGCGGGTCGCCACTGACGATGGGGCGATCCGAGCTGAAGCTGAGGGGTATGCCGGCGCGTCTCATGGACTCGGCCCGCTTGAGCCGCGCCGTGCGTTCCTGGCCCAACTGACGCCGGTAGGCGTGTCCAAATTTCATCAAGAACTCGGGCTGCATCGTACAGTGGCACCCGATCGCGGCCATCCGTTCGATCTGAGCGTCGCTCAGCAACATCGCGTGCTCGATGCGGTGGCGGCGGGGATCGGCCGTCGTCGCGAACGAATCGAGCACGAGGTCGGTCGAGCGGTCGCCGATCGAATGGACGGCCAAACGCCACCCGGCTTCATCGGCGGCACGGACCATCGCGTGAAAGCGGTCGGGGCTGTAGATCAGCTGGCCAGACTCAGCGCGGCCGTCATCCGGGTCGTTTAGAAAGCGGCCGTAGATCGCGGCCGTAGCCGACCCGATCGCCCCGTCGGCGAAGATCTTGAGGCCGACAACCTTGCACCGCTCGGCGTCCATAGCCCCCATGTGCCCGGCGAGTTCCGAAGGTTCGATCCCGCGCGGGCCGAGCACCGTGCCCCATTGGAGAAACAGCCGCAACCGGATCGGGCACCCTTGCTCCGACGCCAGCCGATACGCCTCGAGTTCGCGGGCGAGATTCCAACGACCGGTCATCATGTCGGTCGCAGTCCCGATGCCGACCGCCGCCATCTCCCTTCCGGCGGCGAGGATCGCCTCGACCATCTCGTCGAGTGTCGGCTCCGGCGCGGCTGCAGTCACGAACTCGTGGGCCCGTTCGAGCAGGACTCCGGTCAGCCGACCGCTTTCGTCGCGCACGAAAGTCCCGCCGGGCGGGTCTTCCACCGTCTCGTCGATGCGAGCCGCCGCCAGGGCCGCGCTGTTCGCGACGCTGGCGTGACCGTTGACGTGCCGAAGCAGGATCGGGCGTTCGGCGGAGATCGCATCGAGTGCATCTCGATGGAGGTGAGCCCCGTCGGGAAACTTGGTCTGGTCGTAGTGGACGGCGTGGAGCCACGCTCCCGGCTCGAGTGCCTCGTGCCGCGCCCGAACCGCGTCGAGGACGTCGCCCGGGGTCGAGCACGGTCCCAGGTGGAGCTTCTGAAGGTCGAGGCCAGTCGGCAAGATGTGGCAGTGGGCGTCGATGAACGCCGGATACAGGGTGCCGCCTTCGAGGTCGATCCGCCGACCGACCTCCAAGGGGGCGTCGGTCGCCGGTCCTCGCCAAACAACCCGCCCTTGGTCGACGGTCATCGCCTGGGGCGAGCCGTCGACCCACCAGAGGAAGTTCTCGTAGAGGGTCACTGACCGAGAATCTCCCAGACCACGCGTTCCGCCGACTCAAGCGCGCCTTCGAGAAATCCGTTCCACTTTGCCGTGTGTTCTCCTGCGAAATGGATTCGGTACTGGGCCCGCGAGAGCCAGGCCTTGCCCCCGAGGACGTAGCCGGGAGGCGCGTATGCGAAGCCGCCTCCGGCATAGGGGTCGCGGACCCAATCGTGAATCCAGCCCCGCTCGTACTCTGCCTCGACCGCCGGAAATTGAGCGGCGAGCAGTTTCAAGGCCGACTCCGGGGTGCCTTTTCGGAGCGCATCGGCATCGTCGCCGTTGACGTACGCGACCAGCGAAGGGGCGTCACCGACATGCGCCGGCCAAACCTGTTGGAACGGGGCGTCGGACATCAGGAAGCCGGTCATCCCCTCATCGACCCACCACGCCCGCTTGAACTGCCAGACGATCTTCACCGTTCGCGTCATCCCGCACTGCCGGAACGCTCGATAAGCCCCGACTTCGAGCGCGGGATCGAAGTCGACCTTCGCCAGACAGGGGGGAGGTAGCGTCAGCAGGACCTTGTCGGCTTTGGCCGTCGCGCCGGAGAACTGGAGTTCGACCCCATCGTTGAGGGTCCGGATACCCTGGAGAAGACGGTCGAACTGGGGCTGAGCCTTGGTGGCGCGGGAGAGCGCCTGGATGAGCAACCGCAATCCGCCATCCACACGGAAGGCGCTCGCTTCGCCGTCGGTTCGGTTGAGGTAGTTACGGTATCCGCCGAGCCAGCCCAGGAGCCCGATCCGTTCGGGGTCTTCGCCCTCGTCCGACCGGAGATTGGCTCGGAGCCACCATCGACTGTGGTCGGAGGTCGCGATCGAGCCCATGAATTCGGCGAGGTTACGCTCATCGAGGTCGGTCCGGTCGCGATTCGACCAAACCGGATCCTTGAGGCCCTCGGCGAGCCGCCGCGCCTCGGCATCGAGGCGATCCATGTCGGCTTTCGCCTCCGGCCAGAGCTGGGTTTCGGCGATCCGGCTTCCGGCCACGCTGAGGGTGTAGGGCTTGTTCGGGGTGGCGACGACCGGGATCCCAAAGCGCTTCAGGATTCCGAGGACGCGCGAGTGGTCGGCATCGATCCACTCGCCGCCGGCTTCGTAGCCCAATCCATGCGCATCGCGGACGGTGTGGACCCGTCCTCCGACTCGTTGCCTCGCCTCGTACAGATCGACGTTGGCTCCCTGCTCTTCCAGCAGCATCGTGGCCCTCAATCCAGCAAGACCCGCTCCTACGACTGCAATTCTCATCCTCTGCCCGACTCCTTTCGTGCTTGTCTCCCGATCTTGATGATGACGTCAGCGACCAATAAGATGCCGAGAAGACCCCCGAGTCCGTAGATCAGCGCCGGGCTTTGCTCCGAGCGGAACGCGAGAGCCAGAAATCCCAGCACTGCGAACGCGGACGCCATCACATAGGCGCGTGCCCCCTGGGTTTTCAGGCGAAGGAGCCAAACGAGCACCATCAGAGCCGACAGGAAGACCGCCCCGATCAAGACCGCGTCAAGGTACTCACGCATGCTCGAGCACCTCGGCTCGCACCTCGGTGACGCTTCGGACCGGCGTCAGGACGGCATCCCCAGGCCCAGCACCGAGCGAAACGACGCCGACGCGGCGCTCCCTCGCCATCGGCGCGAGCGTGTCGTGTCCTTCGCCCGGATGCACCAGAAGCGCGTCGAAGGCATCGTGGAATTGCCAGATGCCGAGTACGGCCAACGGCGCGGCATCGGCGAAGAGCCCGAGGTGGCCGACATGCCCGTCTTGTCGAGCCGACTCAAGGCACTCGAGTGCACCGGCAATCTGAAACTCTTCGAGCGGACCCCGGATTCGTATAAAGTAGAAGTCGACGCGTTCCCGGCCGAGGCAACTCAGCGTCTGGAGCAGGTGGGCTTGGACGAAGTCGGCGGCTTGGGTCGCATCGCGAGCGCGGCCGATGTCGTCCCCTCCGACGGTCAGCAGCGGGGATTCGAATGGGTGATTCCGAAGCGCAGCGCCCCAAACCGCCGGCAACACCGAGAGATCCAAGGGGACCCCGGTGTCTAAGGCTGCAACCAGCAAATCTTCGGCGGTGTCCCCGGTGGGATCCGGAACCAGCAGGCGCAACCACCGGGAAGGGAGTGCGCGATGGGTTCGTCCGAACAACGCTGCGGGCACGTTCCGAGGGTACCCGCTTCAGGTTCCAGGCTCGAAAACCTGAAGAAAAATGCGAGCCTTGCCCTAAGGGACGTCTGGGAACGATCCGAGAACCACGGTGTGGGCATCGACTCGCGGAGGGACTTTCGTCAGTGCCGACCATCATAGGTGGCTTGATGGCGCTGGTCGCACTGGCGGCGAGCATCCTTAGCGGAGTCGATCCCGTCTCTTGCTTGATGCGCGGATTCATCGCGTATCTGGTGGGGGCGTTGGCGACCCATGTATGGTATGTATTCTTTGCGGTGCGCGTCGTCGAGGAATCGGAGTCGACTCCCGATGCCGAACCCGCAACCGGCACATAGGGGATAACTTGAGGATCGAGGGAACGACATGCCTTTATCGCCCGACCAATTGAAGCGAGCGTGGATCGACTACAAGGTCTATAAGGACCCGAACGCCCGAGTGGACTTGATCAACCACTACAGCTACTTGGTCAAGATCACGTCGGGTCGGTTGGTGACCAGCATTCCGGGCGGCCTGGATCGCGAGGATCTGATCGGTGCGGGGGTGATCGGTCTGATCAAGAGCGTCGACCAGTTCGACCCGACCCGGGACGTGAAGTTCGAGACGTACGCGATCGCCCTCATCCGTGGCGCGATCCTCGAGATGCTCCGCGACGAGGATTGGGTGCCCCGCTCGATCCGAGAGAAACTCCGAGCACTCGACCGCGCGATCATGGCCCTCGAAACGAAGTCCGGACGCCCGCCGACGGTGCGCGAGCTCGCTGAGCACATGAAGATCGCGGACAGCGAAGTCGATGAGCTCATGGTCCGAATGGGTCGCACCAATGTATATAGTCTGGACGATATCTTGAATACAAGCGACTCCGACGACCATATTCACTTTGTGGAGATGATCGTCGACGACACGGTGAACACCTCCGGTGAGGTGGAGGGCCGCGAGATTCGACGCATTCTTTCGGCCGGCGTGGACAAGCTCCCCGAGCGCGAACGCCTCGTCGTCGCTTTGTACTACTTTGAGGGCTTGACCTTCAAAGAAATCGGAAAAGTACTCGGCGTGAGCGAGTCCCGGGTCTATCAACTTCACACCCAGGCGATGGGACGTCTGCGCACGTTCATGCGCGATCAAGGGGCCGCCCAGGTGGCGTGAAGCCGCGATGGGAGACATCGACCGCATCGCACCGCCGCCACCGGCGATCCGGATCGCCGATCATCCCCATGGGCTGTTCGTCCAGCACGCGGGCCGCGAGGGTCGCCCACCCAAGCAACACCCGGAAGCGCCGACCGACGTCATCGAACTCCACGACGAGCCCTCCGAGGAGATCGTGACGGAGTCTCTGAATCCCTCGGCCGACGACGTGCCCCACCTCGACATCTCCGCCTGAGGCACGCTCGGATCGAAGCGCTCCGCACCCGTTTCCAGGTACAATTCGTCTACTCTTCGGGCCTGTTCCAGGGCCGACTTCCGAGCTTATGGCGAATCACGACGATCCGATCCTGCCCCCCGACGACCCCGCCGATATGGCGTCTTCCGCCGATGCGAAGTCGATCGCGAGCAAGTCCAAGGCGAGTACACCGAGGACAGCATCCAGGTGCTTGAAGGCCTGGAGGCGGTGCGCAAACGCCCGGGCATGTATGTGGGCGACAACGGCCGCAAGGGTCTGCATCAGATGTTTCGGGAGGTCCTCGACAATGCGATCGACGAGGTGCTCGCCGGCCACTGCGACACGATCCATGTGATCCTCCACCGTGACAATTCGGTCACGATCGAGGACAACGGACGCGGCATTCCGGTCGGCACCCATGCGAAGATGGGGGTCAGCACGCTCCAGGTCGTCATGACCGTCCTCCACGCCGGCGGCAAGTTCGGCGAAGGAGGCGGCTACAAAGTTTCCGGCGGTCTCCACGGAGTCGGGGTTTCCTGTACCAACGCGCTCTCGGCGTGGATGGAGTCGACCGTCAAGCGCGACGGAAAGGTTTACAAGCAACGCTATGAGCGCGGCATTCCGGTGACCGAAGTCGAGGTGATCGGGAAGGCGAAGGCGGATGAAACCGGCACGATCCAGCGCTGGCTCGCCGACTCCGAAGTCCTCACGGACACGACCTACGACGTGCACGTCCTGACAACTCGGCTGCGCGAGCTGGCCTATCTGAACCCGACCGTCACGATCCACTTCAAGGACGAGAACGACGCCGATCACGACGAGACGTTCCACTTCAACCGGGGCATCCAGCAGCTCGTCGAGGACCTCAACGAAGGAAAGGACGCGATGCACAAAGTCGTGTACTTCCGACGGGTCAAGGAGAGCTACGAACTCGAGGTCGCTCTTCAGTATCACGACGGCTATTCGGAGACCGTGCTCGCGTTCTCGAACAACATCCATCAACCGGATGGCGGCACCCACGTCTCGGGCTTCAGCGCGGCTCTCACCCGAGTGATCAACGCCTACGCCCGGAAGCAGAACTTCCTCAAAGAGAAGGACAAGAACTTCACCAGTGACGACGTGGCGGACGGACTTACCGCCGTCATCGCGCTCAAGCTCGAAAACCCAAGCTACAACTCGCAGGACAAGGTCAAGCTCGTCACCCCCGAAGTCCAAGGCATCGCGAACTCCCTCGTCGGTGACGGCCTCTCGACGTACTTCGACGAGAACCCCGCCGTGGCGCGCCGCATCATCGACAAGTCGCTCGTCGCCCAGCGTGCCCGCGAAGCGGCGCGCAAGGCCGCGGAGGCGGTCAAGCGGAGCTCAGCGATGGACTCATTCGGTTTGCCGGGCAAACTCGCCGACTGTATGAGCAAGGAGCCCGAGAAGTGCGAACTGTTCCTCGTCGAGGGCGAGTCGGCGGGCGGATCGGCCAAAGGCGCTCGCGATCGGCAAACCCAGGCGATCATGGGGCTCAAGGGCAAGATCCTCAACGTCGAGCGGGCACGGATCGACAAGGCGCTCGACAACGAAGAGATCAAGTCACTGATCGCCGCGCTCGGAACCGGTATCGACGTCAATCTCGGTCGTCGCCAAAGCGAGGAATCAGAGGGCGACGGCGAAGGGGGCTACGCCAACGGCAACGGGAAGAAAGATCGGGAGACCGGCTTTGATCTCGGAAAGCTCCGGTATCACAAGATCATCATCATGACCGACGCGGACGTCGACGGCGAGCACATCCGAACCCTCCTCCTGACGTTCTTCTACCGCTACATGCGGCCCCTGATCGAGAACGGGCACGTCTATCTCGCACAACCTCCGCTCTTCGTCATCAAGGTCGGGAGCAACGAGCGCCACTACGCGATGACCGCCGATGAGCGTGACCAAATCATCCGTGAGCTCAAACGAAAGAAGCACCAGGTCACGCGATTCAAGGGCCTGGGCGAAATGAACGCCGAGGAGCTCGAGGAGACGACCATGAACCCCGACGGCCGGCGACTGTTGCAGATCAAGCTCGATCCCGAGTTTGAAATGGAGGTCGAGATGATGTTCAGCCGGCTCATGGGCGAAAAGGTCGAACCGCGCCGTGAATTCATCGAGCGTCACGCCAAGGAAGCGCTCAACGTCGACTGGCACTATTGACAGCGAACTTTTCCGCTCGGCCCGGTCATCCTGTCGATAGGGGATGGCTGGTGGTGGTGTCGTCATGCGAAAGTTCTGTTGGATGCTTATCCTGGGGGTCTTCACACTCCCTTCCTTCGGCCAGGTGGTCGACGGATTCACCCTCGAAAGACCGGGAGACCCGTACAAGAAGCCGGAGGGCGGCTTCGGGATCAGCGGGTACGTCCAGCGGGGCCGTTTCCGGAGTATTCAGGTCAATACCACGGCCAACGGGCTGAACATCGTCGGCGACGCCGCGAACGAGCCGTCGATCTGCGTCGATCCGAATCGACCCGCCGTGATGGCGATCGGCTGGCGTCAGTTCGACAACATCGCCTCGAACTTCCGACAGGCTGGGTATGCCTACTCGAACACCTACGGATTCAAATGGACTTTTCCGGGCGTGTTCACGCCGGGTGTCTTCCGCAGCGATCCGGTCCTCGAGTCCGATACGTTCGGCAACTTCTACTACAACAGCCTCCAGCAGTCGTTCATCTGCGACATCTTCAAGTCCACCGACGGAGGCGTGAACTGGACGGGCCCGACGTCCGCCTTCGGCGGCGACAAAGCCTGGATGACGATCGACCGGACCAACTCCACCGGCAGCAATTTCATCTACTGCTCGTGGAGCACGGCGACAGGAAATCAGATCTTCACGCGCTCGACGAACGGGGGCACGTCGTGGCTGACGCCGATCCCGATCCCGAACAATCCCGTGTTCGGCACCCTCGACGTCGGCCCGAACGGAGAAGTCTACGTCGTCGGGATCAACAGCCCCAGCTTCAGCAACGGCACGTTCGTCTTCTCGCGCAGCTCGAATGCGAAGAACTCCGCTCTCACGCCGACCTTCGATCTGACCCGGATCATCAACATGGGCGGGAACATGACCGGAGGCATCAGCCCGAATCCGGTCGGGCTCCTCGGTCAGTGCTGGGTGGCCGTCGATCGTTCGGGCGGACCGCGCAACGGCTGGATCTACATGCTTTGCTCGGTCGATCCGCCAGGGGCCGACCCGATGGACGTCCACATGATTCGCTCGACCGACGGCGGCAACACGTGGAGCAGCCCGATTCGGGTGAACGACGTCCAAGCCGGGTTTCAATGGTTCGGGACGATGTCGGTTGCGCCCAACGGCCGGATCGATGTGGTGTGGCTCGACACCCGAACCAACCCGCTCGGGAACTTCAGTGAGCTGTACACAACCTATTCGGTCGACGGCGGCAACACCTGGCGGACGTCGGTGCCGGCAGGACCGCTGTTCAACCATACCCTTGGCTATCCGAACCAGAACAAGATGGGGGACTACTTCGATATGGTGTCCGACAACGAGGGAGCGGACTTGGCTTACGCGGCGACCTACAACGGCGAGCAGGACGTCTACTATCTGCGTCTCGGGCTGCGACTTCGTTAGGTTCGAGCCAAAAAGAGATACACTGGAAGGATGCTGAAGCTCGTTTTCGCGCTCGCGTGCGCGTTCATGGTCGTGTCCGGGGCGCTCGCCCAGAAGAAGGGTGAAGAGGTGGCGATCCTTGAAACCAATCTCGGGAAGATCGTGATCAAGTTCTTTCCCGACAAGGCCCCCAACCACGTGAAGAACTTCAAGAACCTGGCCAAGAGCGGGTTCTACAACGGCACGAAGTTCCATCGCGTGCTTCCCGGTTTCATGATCCAGGGCGGCGACCCCCTGAGCAAGGACAGCGACCGATCGAACGACGGTACCGGAGGCAATGGCAAGCCGCTGAAGCTCGAGCCGAGCGACATCAAGCACAAGCGCGGGATCCTGAGCATGGCTCGAACGTCCGACCCGAACTCGGCGACCTGCCAGTTCTTCATCATGGTCGGCGACGCGCCGCACCTCGACGGCCAGTACAGTGCCTTTGGCCAAGTGGTCTCGGGCATGGACGTCGTCGACAAGATCGTCAAGCTGCCCCGTGATCCCCGCGACAACCCCGAAGCCGGCAATCCCGCGATCGTCAAGAAAGTCACGATCGCAAAGTGGCCGGTGAAGTAGCCCTTGGGGGATATGTCCGACCTCAATCCTCGCCAGGGCACGATTCTCCGCGCGGTCATCGTCGAGTATGTCCGCGCGGTCGAGCCCGTCGGCAGTGAGTTGATCGCGAGCAAGTACAGCCTCGGGGTCCGCTCGGCGACCATCCGCCATGAGCTCGCGGAAATGGCCGATCGCGGATTCCTCGCCCAGCCCCACACGAGCGCGGGCCGCATCCCTAGCGACAAGGGCTATCGCTACTACGTCGACCATCTCGTCGTGCTGAACGAGCCCGACGTCCCAATCCAGCAACGGGTCAAGGCGGTCGCCGACCAAGGCGAGACGCTCAAGGAACTGCTTCGTGAGACCGCGAAGACGATGAGCCGAGCCACCCACATGCTGAGCGCGGCCACAACGGTCCGCGATGCCACCGTGCTGGTGCGCAACGCGGTCATCAGCGCGGTCGGACCGGAACGAGCGCTCCTGGTCCTCGTCCTCGCCAATGGCCATGTCGAGAACCGGATGATCGAGGTCCCCGTCGGCGCTACCCTGGAAGACATCGGGCGGGCCAACGAAGCCCTCGCGACAAGCGTCGAGGGAGTTCCGCTGCGCTCGGTCACGAAGCTGAAGACACCGCCGCCGACGGGCAACGCTTCGTTCGATAAGCTGCTCGCGATCGCCACCGGCCTGCTCCGAAACCTCGCGAAGGACCTGGTGCGAGGGCACCTGATCACCGAAGGCGAGGAGTACATCTTCGCCGAGCCCGAGTTCCATCGTGACAGCCAAGCGCTCCAGGATTTGCTGACCTCGATCGAAGACGAAGACGCGTTGTACGGCGCTCTCGCCGCACCGAGCGAACAGCCCCAGTCCGTGATCATCGGGCGCGAGAACCCGCTCGCGCCGATGCAGTCGCTCGCCGTGGTCCGGCAGTTCTTCTATGTCGGCGGCCAGGAAGCGGGCACCGTGGCGCTGATCGGCCCGACCCGGATGAACTACGACGCCGCCATCCCGTTCGTACAGTTCACGGCGAACGCCCTCAGTGAAACCCTGACCAAGCTGCTGAAGTGAGCGGTCGCGCACTTTGCGCGAAACCGTTGGATAATGGAAGCATGGTCGTCGACGAAGCGTGTCGGGAAGCGGTCGCAGGCAGCTACCTTGCCCGCGGACTTGAACCCGCCGCCATCGATCGTGTCGCCGAGTTGGGCGCACGGCGTGCCTTCGTGCCCGGCGAGCCGCTCTTGCGGCGCAACGCGCCTGACGACGATCTGCACATCCTCCTTGCGGGCCGCGCCCGCGTGATGGGACGAACCGGGGAGACGCTCCACGAAATCGCGGCGGGGAGCGTCGTCGGCGAGATCGCATTGCTCGACCGTCGCCCGCGATCGGCGTCCGTGGAGGCCATCACCGCGTGTGATGTGCTCGCGATCCCGGCGTCCCAACTTCTGGAGCTCATCGAGTCCGACACCGCGATCGGAGTCGTGATCCTGAAAAACCTTGCCGGATTGCTTTGCGAGCGGCTCCGCTCGACCAGCGCGCAGCTTGACACGGTGTTGGTTCTCCAGGCGCACTGCTGAGTGCGGTACCTTCCCTGCGGCATGCCCTCGGTCACGCGTCCTGACGGATTTTCGATCGGCCCGATTCGGATCGATCCGCCGTTGCTGCTCGCCCCGATGGAGGACGTTTCAAGCCTGCCCTTCCGGTTGCTCGCGAAGCGGATCGCCCGTCCCGGGCTCATGTTCACCGAGTTCGTGAGCGCGATGGCGATCCACTACGGCGCCCAGAAGACGTTCAAGAAGATGCGAATTCACCCGGATGAGCGTCCGCTCGGCATCCAGATCTTCGGCGGCGACCCCGAGATCATGGCCCAGACCGCCCGCATCGCCGAAGAGATGGGAGCCGACCTCGTCGACATCAACATGGGGTGCTGGGTTCCGAAGGTCTGCAAGACCGGTAGCGGTGCCGCCCTTCTGAAAGATCCCGACACCGCCGCTCGGATCGTGGATGCGGTCGTCCGGTCCGTGAAGGTCCCGGTCACGGTCAAGGTCCGTGCAGGCTGGGACTGGAGCCTCTTTGCCGCCCCTGACCTGGCCCGGAGATTTCAGGACGCGGGCGCGCAGATGATCACTCTCCACGCTCGGTTCGCCAAGCAAGGGTTCGAAGGCGAGGCGAATTGGGACCTGATTCGCGCGATGCGGGACGCGGTTCGGGTGCCGCTCGTCGGTAACGGGGACGTCAAGACCGCCGCCGACGCTCGACGGATGCTCGACGAGACGGGCTGCGACGGCGTGATGGTCGGACGCGCCGCGATCTCGAATCCTTGGCAGCTCGCCCAAATCCGCGCGGGCGTGACCGGCGAGCCGGCCCCGGCGCTCCCGACGATCGAGGAGCGGGTCGCGGTCTCGATCGAGCACGCCGAGCTCCAGGTCGCCTATGAGGCCGGAGTCGAGACGTTCGGCGAAGCTCGCGATCGCTCCGACTTCGCCGACGCCGAAGTCCGAGCGATCCGCTCATTGCGCGGCCAACTGCCCCTCTACATCAAAGGTGAGGTGGGAGCGGCTCAGCTGCGGGCCCGGTTGACGAACGCCAACACCGTCGACGAAGTCCGGGAGATTCTCGACGGGTTTCTGGATTCGCTCCGCGCGCCCGTGGGGTGACCTGCATTCCTGTAAGATAGATGCATGCGCATCCTGGTTTGGCCGCTCGTCGTCAGCCTCGTGACGACGAGCTCGGCACAGCACCTTTGGTACAACGACCCCGGCATCGCGGGCGACCTTCTCGCCGGCTCGGTCAAGGTCGATGTGACGGCACCCTACACGTACTATGAAGTGCTCGGTTGGAACCAGGGCGGGCTGGGCGGCGGATACACGGGCATTCAGGACAACGGCGGGGGGCGTCGCTCCTTCATCTTCTCGCTTTGGGACCCGAGCACGACCCACCCGATGAACCGGGCGGAGTACGTTCCGCCTGGCGGTTCGTTCGCCCAGCGGTTCGGTGGCGAGGGAACCGGCTTCCAGCTCTTGAACCCAGCGAAGACCGGCCCCATTTGGAATCTCGGACAGTGGATCGACATCGTCGTGCGCGCCTTCGACGTCGGGAACCGAACCCATGTCGCCGCCTGGACCTACGACCCGGCGAGTTCGTCGTGGACACTCCAGGGCATCCACGACTATCCCGTGCCGATGCGATTCCAGTACGGCGCGATGGCGTTCCTGGAGAACTATGGCGGCCAGTTCCTCGCGTCCCACCGGAGGATGTGGACTCGAAACGGATTCAAGCGATACGGAGCAGGCCTTTGGCGCGCCTTCAACACCGGAAGCTACTCCGGACCGGCCACCCAGGCCAATGCGGGGACCCAGGAAACGGCCTACTTCATGGAGACGGGGCCGGTCGCGAACACCGTCGGGACGTCGGCACAGCTCTCGGTGCCCCCATTCGGGTCATCGTTGACAGCGCCGATCGGCGCGGTCCTTTCGTCGCACGCCTTCTATGACCCGCGCACGAACGAGGTCGTGGTGAATTGGACGCCCCACGCAGGCTTCGCGCCGCAGTTCGGCTATGAGGTTCAGGTTTCGAGTTCATCGTCGTTCCCCGCCACGAACACCGTCATCCGAATCGGCGTACATCCCGCGACGCGTTCGTTGCGGATCCCGGCGCAGACGCTTGCCGAGGGGTCTTTCGCGACCCGAGTGCGGATCGTCGACCTGCTGGATCGCACGTCCGGCTGGCTTACGAGCACCGGCCGCATCACGAGGAAGGGGTCGGGAATCGTATTCGTCTCCGACCTGGCGTGGACGAGTGCCACGAACGGCTGGGGACCACCCGAACGCGACCGGTCGAACGGCGAGACGGGAGGCAACGACGGTCGGCCGATCGCTTTGAACGGTGTGACCTATGGGAAGGGAATCGGTTGCCACGCAAACTCGGAAATCCGCATTCCTCTGAACCGGCAGTACTCGTGGTTCCTTGCCAAGGTCGGCATCGACGACGAGATCGGGGGAATCGCCGGCTCGGCGATCTTCCGCGTCTACGTCGACGACCGCCTCGTCTACGATTCGTCGATCATGAACGCGTCCACCACAACCCAGCAAGTGTTTGCCCCAGTCGCCGGCGGAACCGAAATGCGCCTCGTGACCAACGACGCCGGCGATGGCAATGGGCAAGATCACACGAGTTGGGGAGATGCCTATCTGATCCGGACGACACCGTTAGTATCACCTCGACCCTAGGTCACGGATCAGTCATCGACCTCGCTCAGTCCCTGGCTCCAGAGGAGCTTGTCCGAGAGCTTCTCGAGGAAGTCCTGCGGCGCGAGCGAAATCAGACGAGTGATGCGAGGGGAGCGCGTCACCCGGACTTCGTCGCCGCTGAGGACGTGGAGCCGGGTCTGACCGTCGCAAGACAGCACCGCGTCGCCACGCGTCTCCAGGCCAAGACGGATTTCGGAATCCGGACGCAGGATCAAGGACCGTGCGCTGAGCGTATGAGGGGTGATCGCGGTGAGGATCAGCGCGGAGAGCGTCGGATCGATCACCGGCCCGCCTGCCGAGAGATTGTATGCGGTCGAGCCGGTCGGGGTTGCGACCATCACGCCGTCCGCAGGATACTTGGTGAGTCGACGCCCATCGACCGACACCTCGAACGTCAACATCCGGGTGGTGGCCGCGCGCAAGAGTGCGGCTTCGTTGAGGGCGTGGATCGTGCCGACCGATTGGCCTGACCGGAAAAGCTCGGTCTGAACCATCATGCGTTCCTCGATCCGGGCCTGGCCGTCGAAGAACTGGCTCAGCGCCGCTCCGATCTCATTCGGGCGGCACTGGGTGACGAAGCCGAATCGACCGTAGTAGACCCCGAGGATCGGCGTTCCGCGCTCGGAACACAGATCGGCCGTCCGGATCAACGTTCCGTCCCCGCCGAACGAGATCGCGAGGTCGGCCTCGCCGAATCGGTCGTCCGCGACCGCACCCACCCCAACGAGCTCCGCACCCTCGCGGTCGCATCCGACTTCGACCCGATGCTCGCGCAAGTGGGTCGCCGTCTTCCGGGCCGCTTCCGTCGCGTCCGGTCGGTGGGTGTTGACGACGAGGTTAATCCGCACCGGACTTCGAAGCCTTCATGCGCTGCAGGTTCCGCTGAACCTCTTCATTCTTGGGGTCGATCTTCAGCGCGTACTCCAAGACCTTGATCGCCTCGTCGACTCGATTCTGGCGCTCAAGGGTCACGGCGAGGTTGTTATGAGCGGGGACATAGTCCTTCTTGAGGGCGATCGCGGCGCGGAAGAGCCGCTCAGCCTCCTTCAGGTCGGAAGCGTCGAGACTGAACAGCCCCAGTCCGTTCAATGCGCGGAAGCTGTTCTTGTCCTGCTCAAGCGCTGCGGCAAACTGGGCTTTCGCACCCTCCTTGTCGTTGAGTTTCCAGAGCGCGTTCGCGAGGTCGAGGCGTAGGTTCAGGTTCTTCGGATCGAGGGCGAGGATCGCCTTCCAGATGTCAGCGGCACGAGTCAGTTGGCCCGCCATGGCGAGCGACGCCGCGAGATTGATCTTCGCGCCGGTATTCGCCGGGGCCAGGGTGGCGAGCTTGTCGAACACCTCGGCGGCCTTGGCGTAGGCCCGCTTCTTGAACAAGACGAGGCCCAGGTTGTGGAGTGTGTCGACGTCGTCCGCGTTGATCTGGAGCGCGTTTCGGTAGGCCGTCTCCGCCCCATCGAACTGTCCGGCTTGGGCTCGAACGACCCCCAGATTGAACCAAAAGACTGCGTTCGCGGCGAGATCGGTCTGAGCATCCTCGAGCACGCGAAGGGCGGCCTCGCGCCGGCCGACCGTGGTGTAGGCGGCGGCTAGGGCCAAAACGAGTTGGGAGTCCTTGTTCGAGGTCAGGGCTCGCTCCAGATAGGGGATCGCCTTCTCCTCCTGCTTTTGCCTCACCAAAGCAAAACCGGCGTTGCGCTGAAAGGTCCGATTGTCAGGTCGAAGCTGAGCGGCTTTCGCGTAGCTCGCCGCAGCCAGATCCGTCTGTTTGTTCGCTTCGTAGGCCGCGCCGAGGTTGTTGTGCGAAAACGCGTCATCCGGCTTCGCCTCGATCGCCTTCTTGAAGGCGTCGACCGCTTTGGCCGCCTCGGCCTTTTTGAGAAGGATGTTGCCGATGTTGTACCAAGCCTCGAATGCCTTCGGGTTCAGTGCCGTGACCTTGGCGTAGGTTTCGAGCGCCTGGTCGGGCTTGTCGGCGCCCAGGTACGCATTGCCGAGGTTATTGAGGATCTCGATATCTTTCGGGCGGAGTCCCGCGGCTTTCTCCAAAACCGGCACCGCCTTCGTCGGCTGCTCCTTCCGCAGATAGAGAAATCCCAGCCACGAAAGGACGTCGGGGTTCTCCGGCGCCCTGGCTTGCATCGCCTCGAACGCAGTGACCGCGTCGTCGACCTTCCCCGCGCGATACTGGGCGACCGCCGCCTGAATCTGGGTGCGAATCTCCTTTTCGGCGGGGTCGGTTTGGGCCCATCCCGCGGTCAGCAACAGGAGGCCGAGGGTGAGCGACGCACAGAGAGTCCGTAGGATCTTCATGGTCGAAACGTGCACGACGCCAAGCGCGGCAACATTCATACCATACCGTGCCGGCCCAGGTTCCACGGAGCCGGTTTTTCCCCAAAAATGTGGAAAACCCTACTCTCGGTTCAGGTGGGCTCGCACGATCTCCGCGACCCCGGGATGGACGAAGCCGCTGAAGTCGCCGCCGAGCTGGGCGACCTCGCGCACGACGCTGCTGGTGAGGAAGCTGTGCTCCCACTTCGTCATCAGGAAGACGCTTTCGATCGAGTCGTTCAGGCGTCGATTCGCCATCGCGATTTGGAACTCGAAGTCAAAGTCGGAGGTAGCCCGGAGCCCGCGAACAAGGGCCTTCGCCCCCTTTGCTTCCGCATAGTGAACGAGAAGCCCCTCGAAGTGATCGATCGTGACATTGGGAACACCCTCCGTCGCGACCGCCAGCGCCCGCATGCGTTCCTCGAGGGAGAGAAACGGCGTCTTAGCCTGGTTGACCCCCACCGCGACGATGATCTCATCAAAGAGGCGTGCCGCTCTCTCGATGACGTCGAGATGGCCAAGCGTGGGCGGGTCGAACGAGCCCGGATAGATCGCGAGACGGCGCATGACCGATGGTAGCCGTTCGGGTTGGTCCTCTGCGCCGACTTTGAACGTCGGCATGACGTTCGATCGCCAACCCCGTTCGCATCCGTTTGGCAGAGCGGAAGTGCTAGCACGGCTGGAGAGCCATGGCATGAACGAAGAGGACTCGCCGGAGCGGGAGTCCTCTTCGCTTGGCTGCGCTGTTGCGACGCTACCGACGGCGTCGCCGTGAGGCAAGTGCGACGAGCCCGGCACCGACCGCAAGAAGTGATGCCGGTTCGGGGACAGGGTTGGTTTGACCCTCGAGACCGTCAACCCACAACTCGCCATCGAATGCGGCCGATTGTGTCCCGTAGATCTGTCCTACCACACCGAAGGCGGTGGGAGCGTTATTGAAGTTTGGATTCGAGGACATGTCGAGGTGATTTGGATTGTAGTAATCCCACTCGCCGAACGAAGAAGCCGTCAATCCCGTAAACGAGAGCTGATGCCAGTTACCGTCTTGGACGAGACTGCTTCGGTGGAGGTACCAAGTGCTACCCTGCAACACGGCTAGCCCCGTGTAGAACGTGTGCGCACTCGAGGTCTTATACCACAACGAGTAGTCGATGTTTGCAAAGGGTGACGTGTCGGTGTCGAAGCGCGTGCCAACGCACGTGCCGGTCCGGGCACCTCCGCCCCACGCCGACTCCGAGAGCCAGAACCGGAGCGAGTTCGGGCCTGTTTGAAAAGTGCTGTAGTCAACCGAGACGGAGCCCCCGCCCCCAAGACCGTAGAACGCAAAGTTTCCGCTCCAAGAACCTGACCAGTTGTTGTCAGAAAAGGAGAATGCCTGGGCACCCGCACAGAGACATGCGGCAAGAGTGAACGACGCGAATCTGACTTGAGTCATTGTGTTTCCATCCTCTTCCGAATTCCGGAATACTCGGATCTTAGAGGAGTGAGTGTGAACATTCTGTGACGTGCGCAGGCGCTTGATGGAGGAGCCAGTCACACATCCTTCACGCAAAGACGGCCGAGAGCGTCTCGGCTCGACGTTCGACGACTCTCCCGGATCCAAGGCGGGATTCGTGACGCCGAGCGAATCACGAGCACCATCGGCGAGGGGAACCGGAGCGGCCCGAGCAAATTGGAGCACTCGCAAAAGGGTCGAGTCCGGAGCCCCTTCTCCTTCCCGGATGGTTTGTGCCGGGAGGGAGAAGGGGAAGGGGATGAGGGTTCCGATAGCCTTTTGGGTCAGCGATTCTGTGGCCATGCCGGCACCCCCTGATTTGCTTGTCGACCAGGAATCCTGTCGGATACGCCCGGCGAGGGGCCTGCTTCGTGGTATCTTGCAGCATCCTCCGCCGATAGGTGTCAAGGCGCGTTGTGAGCATTCTCCACAATCTCAAGCTATGGCTTTCGCCCCCTCGAATCGCCGACCCAGATTTCGGCAACTTGCGCTTCATGTTCATCGCAAAAGCGCCGGAGCGCTCCTACTGGGAGTGCGAGTGGACGTTTTCCAAGACCGAGACGAAGATTTCCATCGATTTACCCGGTGACGAGAATGGTCCTTTCCCAGAGTCACGCCAGTTCTATCTGGGGTTGCCTGGACGCTTTGAGCAGATTCTCGCGACAGCGCGTCCGCAGTTGCAGGAGGTATTCGTCCGCTGGTTTGAGCAGGAGTTGCCGGAGGACATCTTCACCGTCGTCAAGCTCGCAGGCTTTGGCCTCGAGGACGCGAGGCGGCAGCCGGTTCATTGGGACGTTTCTTTCGAGACGACCGGTGACCTGTGGCTCAGCATCACCATTCCGTTCATCGGCGACACACCGCAGCAGGCGACGGTGGACACATGACATCGAACCGTGCTCTGCCGCGAGCCCTCCGGGGTCTTTCGAGACAGGTACGCTATCTCCTGGGAGACACGATGCTCAGGTGATTTCACACGGGAGCCTACGATGAGCGAGTCGGGAAGGAGGTCCACCGAAGTGGACGCGTACATCGCGTCGCAACCTCCGGAGACGCGGCGTGCGCTTGAAGAGCTGCGCTCCTGCATCTGGGAGGCTGCACCCGAAGCGGCGGAGCTCATGAACTACAACATCCCCGCGTTTGCCTTGGTGGACGGCGGCAAGCGCGACCAGCAAATCATGATCGCCGGGTATGCCCAGCATGTCGGCCTGTACCCAAACCCGGACGTCATCGACGCATTCCGGGATCGGCTCGAGGACTACAAGTTCGCCAAGGGCTCGATCCAGTTTCCGCTGAGCAAGCCGATCCCCAAGGCGTTGGTCGTCGAAATGGTGAAGCTCAGGCTTTCCCAGTTGAAGAAGTGAGCGATCCCATAACAACCGGCTGAACCGACGGCCCAGGCCGTCCAGCACGGGACCTCCGGGGCGGACGGGCATCCGTCGCTCTGGAACGCCCCTTTTCAAAGCAGGACCGCGACCCACGAAGCTCTGTGGCTTGAGGCTCGAAGGAGATGGATCGGGCCGAGTCCCACGGCTCAAAACGAAAACGAGGCCGTCGAAAACGGCCCCGCAAACGTGAAGTCGAGTGTTTTGGTGGAGGTAAGGGGATTCGAACCCCTGGCCTCCTCAATGCCATTGAGGCGCTCTCCCAGCTGAGCTATACCCCCACCGGATTCGGCACCAGGATACCCGAAGCCTGGCAGGCTGTCAACGGGACCCAGGATCAGAACGGCCCGATCGCGGTCGTCGTGATCCGGTCCTCGGCGAGGATCCGCAAGGCCATTTCCTGGACCTGAGCCGGCGTGACCGCCTCGATCCGAGCCAGCGTCTCCTCGACCGGAACGTCTCGCCCATGGACGAACTCGTTGCGCGTCGCGCGCATCATGCGCGCGCTCATCCCCTCGAGGGCAAGGACCATGTTGCCGCTCAGCAGCTTCTTCGTGCGCCGCAACTCATCGCCCGGGACGCCGTCCCGGATCAGTTTGTCGAACTCCTCACGCACGAGGCTCTGCACCTGGTTCCAGGTTTCAAGCCCGGTACCTCCGTAGACCGTGAACGCTCCTCCGGAAGTGTACGCGAGGTTGTAGCTCCCGATCGCGTAGGCGAGCCCGCGCTTCTCGCGAATCTCCTGGAAGAGGCGCGAGCTCATGCCGCTCCCGAGCACCCCATCGAGCACCGCGGCGACGTAGAGATCGTCGTCGTAAACCGAGCACGAGTCGGTGCCGATGCAAAAGTGAACCTGCTCGACGTCCTTCGCCACCTCGTGCTTGCCGGCCACGCCGACCGGTCGCGAAACCGTGTCCTCCGGCTCGCTCGCGACGAAGTCGGCGAGCTTCTCTTCTGCAAGAGCCCGAAACGCGTCGGGATCGACGTTGCCGGCCACGGCCAAGACGACGTTCTCCGCGCGGTATCGCCTCCCGACGTAGCGCGTGAGGTCGTCGCGGGAGAAGGAACTGACCGATTCCTTCGTACCGATGATCGGCTTGCCGAGCGGATGATCGCCCCATCGGTACTGCAAGTGGAGCTCGTGGACGTGGTCGCCCGGTTCGTCTTCACCCCGCTTGATCTCCTCCAGCACGACGTGCTTCTCCCGCGCGAGTTCGTCGGTGTCGAGGAGCGAGTGGACCATCATGTCGGCAAGCACGTCGACGCCGACCGCCACATCGTCGGCCAGCACGCGGCAGTAGTAGCAGGTCTGCTCCTTGTCGGTGAAGGCGTTCAGCATCCCACCGCGGCCCTCGATGTCCTCGGCGATCTGCTTGGCGGATCGATGCTTCGTGCCCTTGAAGAGCATGTGTTCGATGAGGTGGGTGATCCCCTCCTCGCCCGGGCGCTCGTGGCGGCTCCCGGTTCGGCACCAGAGGCCGATCGCGGCGGACTGCACGTGGGGCGCCCGCTCGACCAGGACCCGGACCCCATTCGGCAACACGCGCTTCTCGATCGGCATAGCTCGATTGTGGCACCCGATGCGCTTGGCGAATCTCGGAGCGCGCTTCAGTACGCCCAGTCAAGCCCACCAGGGAGGCGGGCGGAACTGAACTCGATATGGATCACGCGGCGATGCGTCGGGATCGTAGCCTTAGACGATGCGTGGAACAGGAGCGGCCGCATGAGCACAATGGCGCCTGCGTCTGCGAGCACGACCTCCTCGCGGTCAAGCTCCCACGGTTCCGGTGCCACACGGATGCCGTCACGGTGCGTTCCTGCAAGGACGCGGAGGGGACCGTTCTCGCGATGAGAGCAATCGAGGTGAATCCGCACCGCGAGGCACGCCTCCAAGATCTGGCGGGTCGGTCGACAGTGGGGAACGCCCTCCTTCACCGACCACGCGCCGAATCCGGGGACATCAACTCGTCGCGCAACGGCAATCTTCAGGTCTTGGTGCCAACCGAGGCTCCAGTTGGCGTTCGGAGCTTTGTCGAAGAGGAGCGCTCTCACTGGTCTCGCCTTGGTGCCGAGGGCATCATGAACAGGGGAGACCACGTTGGCGTGAGCCGCCAGCTCTCGGCACCAGGGTTCCTCAAGAAGCCGTCGCGTTCCTGCGGCATCATCCAGCTCCGGGAGCTGTCTCAAGATCCCTTCGATTTCGGCGGGATGCAAAGCACCCGGGACGACCACGTATCCAGCAGCCGAGAGGCGCGGATCCACTCCGTCGAGTCTACACCGGACATCGATCCACGGACCTTTCGCGCCGGGGCAAGGGGTCGGATGCCGCCCGGGTCCGCCGTAGGGGGACCCGGCGTCATCCGACCCAGGGCGTGGCCTCTGGGCCGGCGCGATCCTCTCCTTGCTTCAAACAGAATGGGCCGGCGCGCCCAGCGCGCCGGCCCTAACCTCTCTTCGAACAACAGGAAGACTACTGGCCGCCGCCGCCGCCCGTCGAGCCGCCGCCTTTGCCCTTACCTTTGCCGGCACCGCCCTGTCCGCCGGGGCCGCCCTGTCCGCCGGGGCCGCCCTGTCCGCCGGGGCCGCCTCGCTTCGCACGGGCTTCCTTCATCAGTTGCTCAAACTTGGCCTGCTGCTCCTTGGTCAGGATCGCCATCAGGTCCTTGCGGTGCTGGTCCATCAGCGGGCGCAGTTTCTCGCGCATCTGCTCGCGGTTGCCGCCCTGCATGAGCTTCTGGACTTCAGCCTGCAGCCTCTTGTTCAGCGCTTCGATCTTCGTCTTCTGTTCGGCGCTCAGATTGAGCTTGGCGAGGATCTCCTCCTGCATGCGACCGACGCGCATCCCGCCTCCCTTCTGGCCCTGGCCGCCCTGGCCCTGCCGGAACTGGCCCTGACCCTGACCACCCTTGCCCTTCGGACCGGCATCCTGAGCGAAAACGCTCGTGCCCAAGGCCATCACCGCTGCACCGACACAGAAAAGCTTGACAATTCGTTTCATCGTGTTCATTCCTCGTGGAAGGTTCCAGGGAGCATTACGCTTGCGATTCCGCAATGTTCACCTCGAACCGCGTGATTCTTCAACGTCGGGCTTGATGCTCAGCGCTCCGGAAGGGCACTGGCCGACCTGGCGCACAATCGACTCCGAATCCGAGGCCATGACGTCGATCCAGGGACGCCGCTTGACGTCGAATACAGCCGGCAAGCCACGCACGCATCGCCCCGAGTGGATGCAGAGCGCCGGGTTCCAGACCACCGTGACTTCGCCGTTCGAGTATTCCTTGATCTCTTCGTTCATGCCGCCATGTTACAGCTAGAACCGGATGCCCGAGTTGCCGCCGACCGCTTGGCCGCGCTGCCCGAGACCGAACGGTGTGTCGAACGGGAATGCCTTGACCCGAAGGAAGAAGGCGATCTGGCGACCCGAGCGAAAGCCCACCGGGTTGTCGATGACCTGGAGAATCGCCTCGACGCAGTGCAGGTCGTAGGTGAAGGAAACCTGGCGTGACTGAACCTGCTTGTTGTAGCCCGAGTAGCTGAGCAAGAAGCTGGTCGTCAGCTTGCCCCACTTCAGCCCGTCGACGTAGAGGTTGAGGCTTCCCCAGCTGTGCCGTTGGCCATCGTACTGGGCGTTGGCGCTGACGATCCCTTCGCCGACGCGCCATCCGAAGTCGAGGCGCTGGTTCGTCCACACCTGGCTCACCGTGTCGTAAGTGTGAGTCGTCCGCATGAAAAGCACATCGTTCGGCCGGTACTCCGTGCTGATGTTGAGCCGTTGCCAGGGGGTCCGCTGCTGATCGAGTTGAAGGATGTCATAAGCCGTCTGAGCGCGAAGGATGAGCGGATTCCAGGGGCGATAGTTCAAGTCTGCCGAAATCAAGTTGGTCTTTCCCGACCGATCGATGAACAGCGGCGTGAACCCGTATGGGCGAAGGTAGTTGTAGCGAAGGCTGAAGTCGGAATCGCGCGCGATCTGATAGCGATACCGGAAGTCACCGTTCAGCACATATTGAGCGGTGTCGTCGCTGTAGAGGCCCTGTTTGTAACGGCCGCCGAAGCTCACCTGGTGCCGGCTACGTGACCGATCTTCGCGGCGAAAGCTCAAGTCGAGCGACGTGCGGGTGACCCGGCTCGCCCCGTCGGACGTCCCGAGTTCACCGACCGAAAGCTCGGCGTTGAACGGAAAGCCGCCAAGCCACCGGTCCTGGAATAGGCGCGCGCTGTCGGTCCTTAGCGTCACCATCGGCGTTCGATCGTCCGTCGAAAAGAACTGGCCGTCGGCGGCTTGCGTAATCGGGATCGTCCGCCGATACTCGAGGGTTCCGCTCCCCCAGGTGAACTCCTTCTGGCTCTGAAACTCGAGGTCGAGCTGCCGGTTCGTGTTCGTGACTTCATCCGGCAAGAAACTCGTCGACTGGTTCGAGCTCATGTTGACGGTCAGAGAGGTGGACCAGGTCGAATCCCAATTGCGATTGTCGAAAATCGACCAGTTCTCCTGGAGAGCCTTGAACGTCGTGGACGCATTCGAGTTGCGGAAGTAGCCGATGTTCGTGGAGTTGCCGCGCCCGTCCGTAAGCTGGTAATTGGCGCGCGTGCTCAAGAGCGTGGTGCCGGGTGCGGTCAAGTAGTTGTTCTTCTGGTAGGTGGCGTCGAAGCCGAGAATCCCACCGAAGAAACGCTGTTGGTGATTGATGCTTCCCTGCAGCGCTCGCCCCCCACGGGTGATGCCGTAGAGCCGGTAGATGCCGAAGAAGTTCTCGGCACTGCGAAGAAAGAAGTCCGCGCCAAGGCCGAAGCCGAGCTTCTGGAAGTAGTCGATCCGCGTGTCGAAGAAATTGTCGCCGCGGAGCGGCGTGGTCCACCGGCTCTTGACGTAGTACCCTTCCTCGTCCGTCTTCCCGACCTCGGGAACGTAGCGCTCGGCGTACTCCTCGAGGGGCACCGCCACGTACGGTAGCCGGAGAATCGTCTTCCCGAGCACCTTGAGGCGCACGTCTCGCAGAATCGCGCGCTTGCCCGGACGGACATTGGTGCGTTTGGCGGTGAACTCGAAGTGGGGATGCTCTTGGTCGCACGTCGTCACCGAAACGTCCTGCGCATCGATCTTCTCGCGGGTTCCGCCCGCGGCCATGCCGTGCACGAAGAGATCCCCGCGGAGGTTCTGGCCGACATACTCCTTGCCCAGGCGGGCCCAGCCGTCGATAAACCCGAACGACTCATCCTTGAAGTTGACTTGGACTCGCTCGCCCTTCACGTCGAGGTCCTTGCCTTGCAGCTTCACGCGGCCCTCGAGGACGAAGACTTCGGTTTCGAGGTTGCCTTCCGCTCGATCGCAAGTGACGTCGTAGCCACGAAAGCTGAAACTGACGTCGCCTTCCGCGAAGATCTCCTGGCCCTTGCGCTGCGCCTTCTTGGCCGAATGAAGTTCGAACCCCTCTTGCTTCGCACCCTCGCGCTTGGCCGGCGGGAGTGAACGCTTCGCGGGATCGTCGGGAGTCTTCGGCTTGAAGACACCTCTTTCAGCCAGAGACTTATACGATTCGTTGAGGACGGGGCTGAGATCGACCTGTGCGCAGGCCCAAACGCCGGCGGCAAGACCGACCCCGGTGGCGAGGAGACGCCTCACTCCGCTCTCCGAAGCGCAAGGAGGCCGAGCGCGACAAATAGAATGTTCGGAAGCCAAGCCGACAGGATCGGGTTGAGAATCCCGTTGTAGCCGATGATCTGGGTCGCGATGATGAAGGCGTTGTAGTAGACGAGCACGAGCACGATGCTCAAAAGAACCCCGACGAAAGCACCGGCTCGCGAGAGCCAGACCGCGAAAACCGGACCGGTGAGGGCGAACACGATACACGCCGCCGGCACCGAAAAGCGCACATGGTAATCGACTTCGAGCTGCGTGGTCGGGAGTCGTTGGCTCTTGCGTTCCTTGATCGCGGCCGCGAGATCGGCGACGGTCTGCTCGTTCGGCGACCGCTCGCCGAAGAAGTTGGCGACGTTGATCGGCTCCTCGATCACCACGTCCTTCGTCGGCTTGGCGTCAAACAGCGTGTCGCCCCGCATCGCACGGAGGTATGCGTCACGCATGACCCAGACGCCCTCCTTGTAGATCCCGGATTCGGCGGTGATGAGGACGATCTCACCGGGACGAGGACGTGTGATCAGGAGTATTCCGCTGAGGCGAATGCTGCCTTCCGGGCCCCGCTCGACGGACCCGAAATTCGCGGAGTAATTGCCGAGATCGAGCTGCACGTTGGATTTGAACGTCGGGTTGAGCGCGAGCATGCCGATCTCATTGAGACGCTGGTTCGCAAGCCGCTCACCCGCCGGCATGAGCCGTTCCGACACGAAGTAGTTGCCGATCGCGACCAGAATGCCCATCAAGACGATCGGACGCACGACGCGCAGGATCGAAACACCGGCACTTCGCATCGCGGTCAGCTCGGACTCACGGGCGAGCCGGGAGATCGCGAGCGAACTCGCGAGCGACATCCCGACCGGTAGGGTCATGCTCAAGTACTCTGGTGTTTTGTACAAGATCACTTGAAAAACTGCTAGCAATGGCACGTTGCTGAGCTGAAAGTTCTTGTACTGGTAGATGAGCATGTTGATCTGGAACATGAGCACGACCGCGAGCGTGCCGATGAGAAACGGCACGATCATTTCGCGCAACATGTACCGATCGAGTTTTTTCAACTTATGCGGCCCGAACTACGCCTTTTCACGGAAGGCGAACCAAGCGATCCACGCACCGAGCCCCACCAGCACCACGATCGTTGCGACCGTTCCCACCGCCGGCAGCCGCGTCGCGAGCGGCACACCGACCAGCGCGAACATGAGCAGGATCCAGACCGCGATCAGCTTCCTGCCGGCGCCGGCTGAATTCCATCCGCCACGAACGTAGTCCAACATGAGCGGGGACCGGCATCGAGAGCAAAACACCGTCCCTGGTGCGTTTGAAGCCCGACAATGCAAACAAGCTACGCTCCCGAAAAGTGCCGGGTCGCGCGTTGCCATTTTCCATTTGTTGAGCTCGCGGTACTCGTCGTGAAACCGGTCCCGGGGGACATTCTTCAGTGCCGTTTGCCCCAGGGCGACCGCGTGTTCAGCGAGCCCGCGTTCGTACAGTACCCGGGCGATCCGGAGCAACGCCGAGAGGTTGTCCGGACGCTCACGAAGCACCTCGTAGGCCCGCTCCACCTGATCGAGGTCCATCTGATTCATCTCACGACGGTTCAGGTACCGCCGGACGATCGGGTACGTGATCATCGTGCCGACGACCGCCGAAAAGAAGTACGGGGTGAGCCCCTTCGCCGGTGGTGACGTGGTCATCACGCCGAGGACGATCGCGACAAAGCAAGCTACGATGCCGAAGCCGCCATCCACATCGCCTTGGATCATCCACGAGATCATCGACACGACCCAAAGCGCGACCACCACCCACACCAAGCCGGACAGTGCGAAGGTCGTGGGATCGGAGAGCACGCGTTCTTGGAAGGTCACGTCCTATTCCTCGGTGGGTGCGCCGACCGGTTCCGGCTCGGGCAGAACGCTTTCACGGGTCCCGTTCGATGCCGTCTCCTCACCGGGCTCGGGATTCTTCTTCTGCCCGAACTTCGGCTCGGTCCCCGCGATGAGCCGGGCGATGTTGGCCCGGTGCCGGAAAACGATGAAGAGGGCCAGGACGCCGTAGGCACCGATCAGGATCGGCGAATCGCCGGTGAGGATGCCTGCGACGACCATCGCCGGCGCGGCGACGAGGCTGGCAAGACTCACGTAGCGGGTGAGGAGCACGACGACGATGAACGCACTCAGGGCGAGCAAGGCCACGACCGGCGAGCTACCGAGAAGCGCTCCGAGCCCGGTGCTGATTCCCTTCCCACCCTTGAAGCCGAGGAACGGCGAAAGCGAGTGTCCGAGAATCGCGGCGAACCCGCAGGCGAAGGCGGCATCCTGACGGCCCAGGAGTTGCTGAGCCGCGAGGGCCGGCACGAGGCCCTTCAAAACGTCCAGGACGAAGACGACAAGACCGAGCTTCCAGCCGCAGACGCGCCAAACGTTGGTCGCGCCCGGATTCCCGCTCCCGACCTTGGTGATGTCGATGCCGCGGCGTCGCACGATCCAATAACCGAGGGGAAGCGACCCGACCCCGTAGGCGGCGACGATCAGGATTGCGAAGTTCAGCCAAGGCATGCCAATTCCCGCGCGAGAATACCTAGCCCCGGCCGAACCCGGGGTTTCGGGCATACTCCGGGGCGTGCTCGCAGGATTCGCACTCGCGCTCGGTCTCGTGCTTGCCCTTTGCGTCGGCCTGCTGGCCGCGCGCCTCCGAGCGATGCAGGCCGAGATGAAGAAGCTCGAAGACCAGGTCCTGATGCTCAGCATCGAGGTCAAGGACCAGGACAAGAAGATCGCCGAGCTGCGCGAATCGAACGCTGCGGAGAGGCCCGCGTTGGCCCCCGCCCTAGCCCAATTGGCTTCGGGAGGTCGGTCGACGAACCTGGTCCAGGCAGCCGTCCTATTCGGAGGGCAGCTCCTTGCGGCATACTTAAGGCGAAGGAGTCGACGTGACTCCGACGAAACGGAGTAAGGAGGTTTCTTTCAAATGGCAGACTCTGATGACAAGAATGTGTTGGTGTACCTTCTCGCCGGCTTCGGCCTCGGTGCGTTGATCGGTGCCGCCGCCGGTTTGCTTTTCGCCCCGAAAGCGGGTTCGGAGCTTCGCGGTGATTTGACCAACAAGGTCAAGGAGCTCAAGGGCAAGACCGAGGAGTGGGTTGCCGAGCAACGCGCCAAGCGCGGCGGCCATGCCGCCCACGAGGAAGTCGGCGCGTAGTACACGATTGTTCTCCAAGCCTCTCTCCCCGGGAGGGAGGCCACCCCCACACTCAAATGGTCGGATGGAAGATCACGGTTTGGATCGGGGTCGTGCTGGTCGCGATCTGGTTCCTCTATCTCGTTCGCGGGATTCTGCTTCCGTTCGCCATCGCCTTCCTGATCAGCATTCTCCTCGACCCGACGATCCGTAAGCTGCGGCTCAAGGGCTACAAGCGATTGACAGCGGTTTCGCTGGTCTTCGTGGCGTTCTTCGCCGTCATGACCGGGCTCGGCTTTTTGCTCGTGCCCTCGATGAACAGCCAGTTGTCGAGCTTTCGCGACCAGTTCCAGAGCTTGACCCAGCAGCTGTCCGAAGAAAACGCGAACGACAATTTCTTCCTCCGATGGAATCCGGCCGTACAGGCCCAACCACAGGGAACCACGGGAAAGATCGACCGGTTTCTCGAGAGCAACCAGGCGACCCTCGAACGATTCGGGCTCCCGACCACCCGGCGTGCGATCATGGAGCAATACGTCGAACCGCACCGCGAAGATATCGCCGGGGTGGTACAGAACTTCTTCAACAGCTTCCTCGGCCTTGTGGGCACGGCCGCCTCGCAAATGCTGTTCCTGCTGTTCACCCCCCTGTTCGCGTTCATGATGCTCATGGACTTCGAGCAGTTCAAGGTCCGGTCGCAATCCTGGATTCCCCCTTCCATCCGTGCCGAGACGATCTCGATCCTGCGTGACGTTGGCGAAGTCTTCGTGAAGTACCTTCGGGGGGTGACGATCACGGTTCTGACTTACATGGCGGTGATGGCGGCGGTCCTGACCATTCTCGGGGCACCCTACGCGATCTTGCTCGCGGTCCTTGCAGGCGTGTTCTACATGATCCCGATCGTCGGCGCCCTGATGAGCGCGGTCACGCTCTTTCTCTTGACCGGCCTCAGCGGGCAAAGCGGAAACTGGTTCCTGGCGTTCGACTCGTCGTGGTACTACGCGCTCTTTGTAGTGGTCTGCTTCTACGCGATCTCGTTCTCGTTCGACCAGTTCGTGTACCCGAACCTCGTAGGGCAGGCCCTCGGTCTCCACCCGCTCGTCAGCATGTTCGTCATCTTCAGCGGCGGGGCGCTCTTCGGCCTCGTCGGGATGATCATCGCGTTCCCTCTCGCGGGCACCGTGAAGATCATCCTCGAGCGCGTGCTCAAGGTGACCTCGGGGTCAAGTTCGGCCGATCTCAAGCTCCCTGTCGTTCCGTTACGGCATCGTTCTGCCTCGGAAGTCTGACCGCCTGCACATTCGCGGGCTCCATCAGGCAAACTAGACCCATGTTGGCGCTCCTCGCCTCGTATGCCTTCGTGGGTCAGTTGACCGAACCAGGTGCGTTCGGCGAACTCTTCGACGTTCGCGAGCCGATCCGGCTCGCGCTGACGCCGAAGATGGACGGACAGATGGAACCCGAGGAATGGGATCCTCTTTCCAGCAGCGGCGGCCTCGAGTCCTGGATGCAATGGGAGCCGGGAGTGCTCTATCTCGCCGGCAAGGCCGCCACGGGCCGAGATATCGTGTGGTCGCTCGACCTCAGGGGCGACGGCTGGCTCGTCGGCCGGGATAACCTCGAAATCCGCGCCGCCTGGGGCCCGCAAGGGCCGATCTACACCGCGCGGCTCCTTGATGCGACCCAACGCAACGGCCCGATCTGGGAGGAATCGCCCCTGCTCGAAGGCATGCTCCAGATGGCGGGCAATCAGACCGCCGACAGCTGGCTTTGCGAGATCAAGCTCCTTGCACTCTTCCTTCCGTACATCGGTGAGTCGAGCAAGCTCGCCCTCCGTGGCAATGCGATCGAATCGGGCGGCGCGACGCCGGCCGCCTACGTGCCACGGCGCACCTTCCCGCTGACGATGAGCCGTGATCGCAATCGCGGTCTGCCGATCGGGATGGAGTGGGTTTCCGAGTACGTGGCCCGCAGTGTCGTTCCTGGCGATTCGATCCGGATCCGGCTGAATTTCACCAATCCGAACCGGACCGCGCGCTTCGACCGGATCGAATTGCGCATGATGGGCCTTCTCAAGGATTCCACCACGTCGACATCCAAGCCGTTCCCCTCGCTCAACCGTCGTGGCCGGGGCTTCGTCGACTACGAGACCGACGTCGCCTCGACCGCCACGACCGGTTATCGGGTGATGCAAGGCAAGCTCACCGACGCGAACGGCCAAGAGGCGATCGTGGAGACAAGCTTCCTCGTCGCGCCCGCGGTCGTCTTCGATGTCAACTTGCCGATGAACACCACCGTCAAGCAGGAGGGACAGACGATCGCGGGCAGCGTGACGATCCGTTCCCAGACCCGCCTCCGGGTCGATGGCGAGTTTTCGATCGAAGTTCCTGAGGGCTGGACCGCGCCTCGGGGCGGCTATCGGAAGTTCATCATCTACTCTTCGCGCGGAAGCCAGCGGGTCGGGCTCCAACTGGTCGCACCCCAGGGCGCCCAGGGAGCGTTCCCGATCACGTTCAAGGCCAAGATCGGCGACTCGGTCGTGCAGACGACAATCTTGCTCCCAATTCGACCCAAGGCCGACTAGCGATGAAGCACGTCGTCTCCGTCAGTCTCGGCACGAGCAAGCGCAACAAGCGCCACGAGGTCGAGATTCTCGGTGAGCAGTTCGTCATCGAACGGATCGGCACCGACGGGGACCGGCTGAAGTTCGCGTCGCTGTTCCGAGAGCTCGACGGCCAAGTCGACGCCCTCGGCGTCGGAGGGGCCGACATCTACGTGGTCATCGGCGAGCGCAAGTACGCCTTTCGCGAGATTCGGAACCTCATCCAAGGCGCGGTCAAGACTCCGGTCGTGGACGGGAGCGGGCTGAAACACACGCTCGAGCGGGAAACGATCCATCGCCTCCAGCGCGAAGGCACCGTCGACTTTGCCCAGGAACGGGTCCTCCTCGTTTCCGCGGTCGATCGTTACGGGATGGCGCAAGCGCTCGACGAGTTGTGCCCGAACGTCGTGTATGGCGACCTGATGTTCGGCCTCGGACTGCCGATCAAGGTGCGGAGCTACCGTGCGGTCAACCGGATCGGCGCGATTGCGCTCCCCATCATCACGAAGCTGCCGTTCCAGTGGTTCTATCCGACTGGCGAAAAGCAGGAGTCGCGCACGCCCAAGTTCACGAAGGTCTTCGATTGGGCGACCGTGATCGCCGGCGACTCGCTCTACATCATGCGCTACGCACCGGATCGCCTCGATGGCAAGACGATCATCACGCAAAGCCTACGGAAAGCGAACCTCGAGTGGCTGGCCCGGGCCGGTACCGCGCGTGCAATCACGACCACCCCGATGATGGGGGGCGAGACGTTTGCCACGAACGTGATGGAGGGGGTGATCGTCGCCCTCCTCGGACGACCTCCGAGCGAACTGACCGAGCAGGACTACATCGGCGTGCTCAAAGAACTCGGCTGGGCTCCGAACGTGATCGACCTTCAAGCCTCGCCCGAACTTACGGCTTCGTCGCCGACACGGTGATCTGGCGGAGCGTGAACGTGAGCCGTTCGTCGCGAATCTCCGGGCTCAGGTAGTCGCGCAGCTCTCCCTCGCTGTGGACGAGGACGTCGTGGAGGCGGCTCCGAATCGGTTCCTCGACGCGCATGCGGTCGAGCCATCGCTCGAAGTCGTGCCTTCGGGATACGACTTCCGTATGTTCGATCCGATATCCCGCGGCCCCGATCGCTTGAATCCAGATCGAGGGAGGCCAGTTGCGCCGATGGGACGGATCTCGTTCGCGCTCGAACCGATCGAGGCCCTCGTCCGCAAGCGGCTCCTCAATCCCCGTCGTATCGACGACGAGCAGCCAGCCTCCAGGTTTGGTAACCCGGAACGCCTCGTCGAGAAAGGCCTCCCGATCATCGAAGTGATGGGCAGCCGTACGGGTCGCCACGCCTTCGAACGTCTCAACCGGAAACGGAAGGGCTTCCGCGGGGGCAAGGCAGCTCTCGATGTTCGAAAGGCCCCGCTTCGCCGCCTCCGACTCGACAATCTCCAGCATCTCCGGAGTAACGTCGAGCGCGACGACCCGCGAACAACGCGGTGAGAACGCGTAGGCGAGGTGGCCAGCACCGGTTCCCACGTCGAGAATCGGTCCCCCTTGGGGTCGCGTCAGTTCGACGCAATGGGCAAGCTCCTCCGCGTCGCTATGGCTGGGACTGTTCAGATAGCTCTGAGCCGTCGCTCCGAACTGATCACGCGGGTCGGTGCGGCTCATGGCTTAGCCGGCGGCTCGTCTTCGGGAGTCTCGTCCTCGACGTAGACCTCCTCGTCCACTTCTTCGAGGGGCTCCTCGTCGACGTACTCCTCTTCCTCGAAGTATTCCTCTTCGTACACCTCCTCCTCAGTGGGCGCGCGCTCGCCCTTGCGCTTGAGAAGGAAAGTCCACACGCCGAGACCCACCAAGCCGACGATGGGAAGATAGAACGCGAGATGGAAAAAGACCACCTTGCGGTTGATCAGGTAGTTGGCTCGATAGAAGTCACCGAGGTCACCTGTCACCTGCTGCCAGTACCCGTACCCGATGAAAAGGCCGACGAGAAGCGGCACGAGCGCGATCCACTTGATGAACTTTGCAGCCCCGCTTTCTTCGGCTTTGATCCCGAACCAGAACAGGAGAAGCCCGACGACCGTGGGGACGATGCTCACGAGAAGCAACTCCACATTGGAAGGTGCGCCGGCGGGAGCCACCTGGGCGAGAGGGGTCGAGGTGAAGAGATTCATCATGCCATTCCCATTCAAGAAGCGTGCCGCGGGGGCACGAATGCCGTCTGCGAGCGCTCGTATTCGGCGATCTGCGGTTCATAGACAAGCGTGGTGCCGATCAAGTCAAGCCCCGCGGCGATCTGCTCCTTCAGCGAGGGCGCGATGTCGAAGCGGTACGTCGTGCCGCCCAGAGTGACCGTTTGATTCGGTAAATCGACGGTCGCCTCCGCCCCTGATCCGGCCGCGACGAACGGGGCGTGTTCGGAGGCGTCGAGTTCGACGAGAAGCAATCCGCAGTTCGCCGCATTTTGCCGGAAGATGTCGCTGTACCCGGGACTCTCGGCCTCGCGCCGCGCGATCACGACCTTGTACCCGGCTTGCTGGATAGCCCACACGGCGTGCTCGCGCGACGATCCGCTTCCGAAGTTCGTGCCCACGACGAGGATCGTCGCCCCTTTCGCTTCGGGTAGATCGAGGGGGAACGAGGCGTCGCGAATATCCGCGAACAGGAGCTCGCCATACCCTTGCCGGGTGACCATCGAAAGAAACCGCGCCGGGATGATGCGGTCGGTGTCCACGTGATCGGCCGCGTAGACGGCAATCTTCCCGGTTAATGTTGCGAATCCGCTCACGAGGGCGATTGTGGCACGCCGCGTGCCATCGACTGGGTTGATTCCGACTCACACGAAACTTCCGCCCGGGACAGGAACCTCGTCTCGGGCGATTTTTTTGCCGGACCCAACCGCGAAGACGGCCATGGTCCACAATCCGCTATGCGCATCGTCACCGCCCTCCTGCTTCTCTTCACGGCGATCCCGCTGGCTTCCTTGCAGGAGTGTCAAGGACGCATGGGCCGCGCGGCGTTTTCCGCGCCGGTCGCAAGGCAAGCCGTACCATCCGTCGAGACCTCTGATCTTGCCCTTCGCTTCCTCGGCGCGCTCGATGCCGAAGGCCGGAAGCTCGCCCAGTTCCCGCTGGAAAGCGAGCACCGCTCGGCCTGGAACTACGTGCCCATCACCAGGAAGGGCATCGCTCTGGGGCAGATGAAGCCGGATCAGCGAACGATCGCGGACCGCCTGCTGCGCTCGTCCCTCAGCGACCTCGGCTATAAGACCGTCGAGCAGATTCGCGATCTTGAGGACGTGTTGTTCGAGCGCGAGGACCGCAATCCGGTTCGGGACAAGAACCTCTATACGTTCGCGTTCTTCGGGACCCCCAAGACCAAGGGTGTCTGGGCATGGCGTTTCGAAGGCCACCATGTGTCGTTGAACTTTACGTATCGCGACGGTGTAGTCGTGAGTTCATCGCCCCAATTCCTGGGATCGAACCCGGCTCGCATCGACAAGGGAGTGCATCAGGGAAGGCCCCTCGGCCGCCTCCAGGATTTGGCGTTCGCACTCCTCGATTCGCTCGATCCGAAGCAACGGGCCGAAGCGGTCGTCGGTGCGTCTGCGCCCGTCGACATTGTCACGGGCAACCGGCGGAAGGTGGAGATGCTGGAGCGCAAGGGGATCGGGTTCTCGGCTCTCGATTCGCGACAGAAGGACCTGCTCGCCAAGTTGATCCAGGCCCACGCCGAGGTCCAGACTTCCGAGAACCGCAAGCGCCGGATGGCCCGCGTGGACATGGACTCCGTCGTCTTCGCGTGGCTCGGGTCCACCCGACCCGGCGCCGGGCACTATTACCGCATTCAAGGCTCGGAGTTCCTCATCGAATACGACAACACCCAGAACGAGGCCAATCACATCCATGCCGTCTGGCGTGACTTCGACGGAGACTTCGGAGAGGACGTCCTCGGCGAGCACTATTCGAGCCACCGCCACCACGACCACGATCATCGCTAGGTCGGCGAAAGGACCGGCGTCGTGCAGGTTCACGCCGCCTGAGACCACGGTCCGACCGACACGATGAGGGGCGGGGGCCACTTGGCGCCCGCCCCTCATGACGGACTACTTCTTGGCTTGGGTTGCCTGCTGATCGCGGAACCACTTGACGGCTGCGGCGACCGCCTTGTCCGCCTCATTCGGGCCGGGCATCGGCGCGACGATGTCGGGCTTCACACCGTTGCCTTCGAGGCGCAGGCCCTTGATCGTCACGTAGTCCTGGAACGGGTATTGGAGCGTGAACCCACCCGGCATCGGCATCATGAAGCTCGCCAAAACCGCGCCTGCGGACTGGGTACCGATCACGGCGCCGCCTCGGATCTCGCGGATGGCGGCGGCCATCATTTCGGATGCGCTACCGGTTCCTCCGTTGATGAGCACCGTCACGGAACCGTTGAACGTTGGCGACGAGGCGCCTCGCATCCCACGCAGCTTGTCCTTCGACCACTTCGCGATCTCCACGAGATCGGTTTCCTTACCCTTCGTCTGCTCGACGTAGTTGCGGACCGTCCGGCGGTTGATGAACGTGCCGATCTCGGCGTTCGGCGGCAAGATCCGCCCGCACAGGTGCAGGAGGTTGAGAACCGCGCCACCGCCGTTCGAGCGAAGGTCGACGATCATCATCTTCGCCTTCTTGTTCGCCTCTTCGATCAATCGGTCGACCCGCTGCATGTCGTAGGTCATGAAGTCGGGAACCGTGAGTACCGCCACGTCCTTCTCCGGCCAAGTCAGGGTCTCGGGCATCACCGTCGAGAACGCCTTGCGGGTCACTTCGAGGTCCTTGATCGCGCCGTTCGGCTTCTTGACCTTGACTTTGAGCTTGGTGCCCTCGTCGCCCGCGAATGCCTCGCGCCCTTCGGGCTTCTTTCCGTTGGCCTCGATGATGACGTCGTTCACCTGAATGCCGGCCTCATCGGCGCCACCCTTCGGGAACACGTACTCGATCCGGATGCCTTCCTCGATGACCGCGATGCGGACGCCCAAGCCGACCATCTTGCGCTCGCGCATCATCTTGGTCGCCTCAGGGCTCGAGAGGACGATGTGGCTGAACCCGAACTCGCGCATCGCGCGGTTCAGTGCGTTCGTGAGTTCGACCGGTGTCTTCGCCTTGTCGATCGCCTCCTGCTGCTTGCCCATGAAGTCGGCCCACTTGGAGAAGTCGACACCCGGAACGTAGGCGTTCTCCGAGATCACCTTCGTGACCCGGTCGATCAATTGCTGCTTGACCTCAGGCGTCAGTTCCTGGGTGTCGGCAGAGGCGGCGGGCTGAGCAAGCGCCATCGGCGCAAAAACCGCGACGCAGGCGGCGAGCAGGAAGGGGCGCAGAGTCGATCTCATAGTCTTCTTTCGGTCCTCGCAAGGCTTTATCTTAGAACTCTACGCCATCGAGCCAAGTTCCTGTGCCCGCGATTCGAGAAATTGGGCTTGTGCTTGTCGGCAACCGAGGTCTGCAGGTAGTCTCAGCAGGCCATGAAGCACTCGGTTGCGATGCTCAGAGTTCTGACCGGTCTCCTCCTTCTCCTCGGGATCGCGGTGTCGGTCGGCGCCCAGACCCGGGTCGTCAAACCGGGCGACAAGGTCACCGTGAATTGCGAAGAAGAGCCGTCGCTCAACCGGGAGTACACCCTCACCAAGGATGGGTTGATCCTCCTCTCGTTCGTCGGCGCGGTGAGGGTCGGTGGCTTGACCGAGAAGGAAGCCGGCGATAAGATCGCCGAGCAGCTGGTCACCCAAAAGATCCTCCGCAAGGCGACCGTGACCTTGCGGCTCGCGGCCCCGCCGGCCGCACCCGTGAAGTACTCGGGGGCGGTGACGAACTCCGGCGAAACTCCCCATGCCGATACGCTGCGCCTGAGCGACGTGGTCCGATTGTCCCAACCGACGGACGTCGCCGACCTCGAGCGCGTCGAGATCACGAACGCACTCGGCGAAAAGATCGTCGTGAACTTCGCCCTCTACCAGGGCGTCAACGACACCTACAACCCGCTCCTCAAGCCGGGCGACAGTGTGTTCTTTCTCATCAAGGTGAAGCCCGCCGAAATCTTCGTGGCCGGGGGAGTCGCCAATCCCGGCACCCAGGCCTTCTCCGAGGGTTTGACCCTGCGCAAGGCGATCGACGCAGCAGGCGGGTTTTCGTCGCTCGGAGACAAGGCGCGGGTGCATGTCGAGCGAGCCGGGCAGACGCTCGACTTCGACCTGACCCTTCCTAGTGCCGACGTCGCCCTCCAGCCCGATGATCGGGTGGTGGTCGAGGTCCTGAAGGAACGCCGCTTTGTCTTCGTCGACGGCCAGGTTCGCAAACCGGGCAGCATCGAATATCGCGACGGGATGACGATCTCGATGGCGATCAACGACGCGATGCCGACGGGCGGCGCCCGTATGGACCGCGTCAAGCTCGTCCGGCGTGGGGCCGCGACCGAGGAGTTCGTCAACGTCGAGCGGATCCTCAAGGGCTTTGCCCCGGACGTCCCGCTCTTGGCCGGTGACAACATCGTGGTCCAGAAGAAAGGGATCAAGATCAACCCCTTGACCGCGGCCGCGGGCGTCGCGTTGCTCTTCTTGATCGTCGGTCGGTGATCTCCTTCGATCGATCGCGTGGCACACCGGAGCCGATTCGGGCTCTCAACCGGATCCCCGAGCGGGAGAACGGGGAGCCACTCGTCTTGCTCGCCGAGGTCGCTCCGTCCGTGCTCATCCCTCGACCCCAGACGATCCCTTATGTCAGGGAGACCGTCGCCCGGATGGCGGAGTCCGCGGCGCGAGCCCTCCCGCAGGGTGTCCGTTTGGCCGTGACCGATGCTTGGCGTCCGCGCGATCGCCAGCGGCGAATCTACGAGTGGATGACCCGTTGCGTCCTCGAGGTTTGGCCGAACACGCCGCTCTCCGCACTTCGGCGGCGCGTCAACCGCTGGGTCGCTCCCTGGAACGAGAAGGCACCTCCAGGGCACTGCACAGGGGCCGCGATCGACGTGATGCTCGCCGACGACGCCGGAGAGCCGCTCGACGTGACGTCACCCTACGATCGCTTCCAAGCTGCACCAACCTATGCCCACGGCCTCACGCCGACGGCCCGCGAGAATCGGATGCTGCTCGTGGACACGATGCTGAGCGTTGGATTTTCGAACTGCCGGGACGAGTGGTGGCACTACAGCTACGGGGATGCGGGCTGGGCCGTGCGGCTCGGATTCCCCGAGTGCATCTATGGGGAAGTTCGGCTGGATCCGGCCCTTTACGAAGAGCAGGAGCGCCTCTGGCTGGAGGCGTTCAAGGAGCGAACGAACCCTTTCAAGCCGAGCGACCAATCGCAATAAGCCGCAGAACAGGTCGATTTGCCGGGCGTGATCCCTGTCATCCTAATCGGCATAATGGGTCACTTGCCGACAAGAATGGGTCGGCAAATCGGAGGGACGATGAAAGGTGGTTTGATTTTCGTGGCACTCATGGGCGCCACTTGGGCTTCCGCGGTCGACGTTTACGTGATGTCGTCGGGCGAACCGGGTACCGACGCTGCCGTGATGAACGCCCTGACGGCCCAAGGGCACACGCCGACGCTCGGCGTCGAATACAGTTGGTTGGACGGAACGGCGAGTTTGGCCGGCTATGAGGCCGTTTACGCACAATGCAACTACAACTGGGCGAACCCGGATATGCCGTTGGCCGGCCAAACGCAGCTGGCGCGCTTCGTCGCGAACGGCGGTGGGCTGATCCTGTCCGAATGGTGCAGCTGGAGGATGGCCAACAGCGCCCTTCAGCGACTCGTCGCCCTCAATCCGTTTCAGTTGACGGCCAGCTACGCCTTCTCGATAGGCGGCACGTTCTCGCTCATGACTCCCGACCCCGTGGTGTCTTTCGGTTTGCCGTCGAGCTTTTCGGTGGTCCTTACGAGCTACAGCGGATCGAACACCCTGGTGTTCGGCGTCCGTCCGGGCGGAACCGAATTCCATAGCTTCAACGATGGCCTCAACGTCAGCGTCGGGCTCGCCGGCCGAGCCTATGGCCGTGGCCGCGTCGCGGCCTTCTCGACGACGAACGGGCCCGGTCAGTTCGCGTCGACGGACTTCCAGAAGTTGGTCGGCAACACCGTGCAATGGACCTCGAACGGCGCGGGAGGCGTCACGGTGTCCGGCCATGTCGACCTGGAGGGCTGGCTTCCAAGCCCGAACGGCGTCGAAGTCGAAGTACTGTTCTGGCAGGGTGCGGACACCGTGCATGAGGCGCCCTTTGTGTCCCTAGACGGCAACGGGAATTTCGCGATCCCCGTCCCGCTTTCGGGAACGTATGAGGTGACGGTCAAGGCATCCCATTGGCTGAGAAAGCGGAACGCGACCGTGGCGATCGGCCCCGGCGGCGTGTCCGGTCTCGGATTTTCGCTCATCAACGGCGACGTCGACGGCAACAACCTCGTCGACAGCGACGACTTCGATCGACTCGTCGCCGGGTTCGGCTACATGGTCGGAGATCCCCCGTTCGATGTCGAGACCGATCTCAACGGAACCGACAACACCGATAGCGACGACTTCGACATCCTGGTCGCGAACTTCGGGCAGCAAGGGGACTAAAGCACGAGGGTCGATTCGCGACGCGAATCGACCCTCGGACCTAACGCGCGAACGGCTTGCGACCAAATCGACGTCGCTTCGGAGCACCGACGGGCATGAGCGCTTTAGCCGGAAATGCCGACTGCGACTGCCTCCCGATCGGGAGCTTCAGTTGGATGTGGGTCTCGATCTCCTTGACGCCCCGATGCTGGTCGGGCGAGGCGAAGGTGATCGCCCGTCCCGACGCGCCCGCTCGTCCGGTTCGGCCGATACGGTGGACATAGTCTTCCGCACTGCCGGGCAGGTCGTAGTTGACGACCAGCGCGATCTCCTTGACGTCCAGACCGCGCGCGGCGATGTCGGTCGCGACGAGGACCCGAAACTCACCTGACTTGAAGCCGTTGAGCGCCGCTTTGCGTTGAGAGACCGTTCGATCCGAGTGAAGCTCGGCCGTCGAATGGCCCTGGAGCCGCAGCGACCGCGCGAGTTTGCGTGCACCATGTCGCGTCCGCGTGAACACCAGCACGGTGCCCCGATGGGCTCTGAGAATCTCGCGAAGAGCTTCCGGCTTGGCCGCAGGATCCACGACGACGAGTTCCTGCTCGACGCGATCGGCAACCGTCCCCGGAGGCGCGGCTTCGACCCGGATCGGGTCGTTGAGATAGGAATTGGCGAGCCCTTCGATCGCCTGCGGCATCGTAGCCGAGAAGAGCATCGTCTGTCGCTCGGTCGGGACGGATTCCGCGATCTGACGGATCGCGGGAGCAAAGCCAAGGTCGAGCATGCGATCCGCTTCGTCCAGCACGAAGATCGCGACGCGTCCGAGGTGGAGTGTTCGCCGCTGGAGGTGGTCGATCAACCGACCCGGCGTCGCGACGATGACCGACGGCTTCGACTTCAGGCGCGTGACTTGGGGGCCCATCGGCACGCCTCCGATCAGGGTTGCGACCTTCGCCCCGAGTTTGGCGAGGCTCTCCTCGACCTGGACCGCGAGCTCGCGAGTCGGCACGAGCACCAGCCCGACTTCGCCGGGACGAAGGTTGGCGAGCATGGGCACGCCGAAGGCCAGCGTCTTGCCGGTTCCGGTCTGGGCGATGCCGACGACGTCCTCCCCGTCGAGGCCGGCCGGAATCGCCTGCTCCTGAATCGGGGTGGGATGGGTGTAGCCGAGCTTGGCGATCTTCTGGAGAAGATCGGCCGGAATGCCAAGCGATGAAAAATCGGTGGTGGTTTTGGGCATAAAAAAAGGCCTCGGGCCTAGTGGGGCGCCGGGCTCAAGGGTCAGTATGACACGTTTGGCTTTGTCTACGATAGGACCCGAATTCTCTACGGATCTCGGGCCGCCCAGAAGGCGGACGACCCGACGACTTCGTCGACTTCGAACGCGACGAGATCGGACCAGCGATCGAGCCACTCCTGAAGCACGTCGCGATCGGGCGCAACCATCAATTGGAAGCACCGACTTCCATCCGGCGTCATCCAGCTGTCGACGTAAACGACACCGTCCGGCAGCATGCGACCGTGGGACTGAAAACGGGCGCCGACCGATTCCAGCGATCCCGCGCCAAAGTGTTCGACCACCATGAACAGCATGGCGCATCATAACCCACCCCGAACAGCGGCAGGGGTATTGCGCCTTCGCTTCCGTGTTCCCTTTATCTCCCCGTACGGAGACTTCCGTGATAGACTGGGCTCGGTGTCCACCGATTCCGTTGGCATCCACACGGACTCAGTCCCGGGCGTCGGTCCACAACCTGCGCTGAGCGCGGAGTTGTGGCAGGCTTTTCTCGCCGGAGACCGGCGGGTGTGCGCCCGCCTCATCTCCAAAGTCGAGAATGACCCCCGATCGGTGCCTGCGATTCGAGAGCGCTTCGCCGGACGACTCGGGCAAGCGATCCGTATCGGCGTGACCGGCCCGCCTGGCGTCGGCAAGAGCACGCTCTGTTCCGTCATCGCCCTTGGACTCGCGGAGCGGCAACACCGGGTCGGAGTGATCGCCGTCGACCCGTCCAGTCCCTTCACCGGTGGCGCGTTCATGGGCGATCGGGTTCGCATGGAACGCTTCGTGGGCGACGACCGGATCTTCATGCGCTCCCTCGCCTCGCGGGAAGGGAGGGGCGGGTTGTCGCCGGCAACACCCTACGTCGCGGACGTGATCGAGGCGTTCGGTATGGATCGGATCCTGATCGAAACCGTCGGGGTCGGACAGGCTGAGCTGGACGTCCTGAATTGCGCCGACCTTGTGGTGCTGGTACTGCAGCCCAGCACGGGCGACGCCATTCAGAGCCTCAAAGCCGGGATCATGGAAGCCGCCGATTTGATCGTCGTCAACAAGTCGGATCTGCCCGGGGCCGATACCGTCCTTCAATCGCTACGATTCGTCTACAGCTTGGGCGGGGCCAAGGCCCGCAAAGCACCGCCGCTGCTGGCCACGTCGGCCCAGCAGACGGAAGGACTCGACGAGCTGGTCGACACGATCGAGCGACTCGCGACATCCCTGGTAGAGTCCGGTCGTCATCGCGAACTGCGACAGGCGCGCCTAGTGGACGAAATCCGCCGGGGCATCCAGCAGGAGCTGTGGGAGCGCTTCCTGAGCCAAACCGAGGCCGAATCCGCAATCCAGAAGGTGGCGGCGGACCTCGCCGAGAGCGGAGGAATGGCCTACGACTTCGTGCGAGCGGCCTGCTCCCAGGTCGAACTCCGCGTCCGTGAGAAGAGAGATTGACATGGCACAACCGATCACACGCCCGGATTCTCAGGCCGGGGATTCCGACCGCGAGTTCACGACCGTTTCGGGGAGGGCGGTTCAGCCCGTCTACAGCCGGGCCGACGTCGCTCCTGACGATCTCGGCGCCAATTTGCCGCTGCCGGGCGAGTTCCCGTACACGCGGGGGATTCACCCCTCGATGTATCGCGGCAAGCTTTGGACGATGCGCCAATTCGCGGGGATGGGCACGGCCGCTCAGACCAACGAGCGCTTCCGATTCCTGCTGGAGCGGGGGCAGACGGGACTCTCGACCGCGTTCGACAACCCGACCCTCTACGGCTGGGATTCCGACCATCCGCTGGCCGAAGGCGAAGTCGGGCGGACCGGCGTGGCGGTGGACTCGCTCCAAGACATGGAGCGCCTGTTCGCTTCGATCCCCCTCGACCGAGTATCGACGTCGATGACGATCAACGCGCCCGCCGCGTGGATTTTCACGATGTTTCTGGCCAATGCCGAGCGCCGAGGCATCCCTTTCGAGAAGCTCCGGGGCACGCTGCAGAACGACATTCTCAAGGAGTACATCGCTCAAAAGGAGTGGATCTTCCCTCCCCAGCCGCATATGCGGCTGATCACGGACCTGGTCTCGTTCTGCGCCGAGCACGTGCCGCAGTGGAACACGATCTCGATCAGCGGCTACCACATCCGGGAGGCGGGCGCGACCGCGGCCCAAGAGCTGGCCTTCACCCTCCAGGACGGCTTTACCTACGTCGAGCACGCCCTCGCCGCGGGCATGTCGATCGATGACTTCGCCCCGCGTCTCTCGTTCTTCTTCAATTCCCACCTCGACTTCTTCGAGGAGATCGCCAAGCTCCGCGCGGCCCGCCGAATCTGGGCGCGACACATGAAAGAGCGATTCGGGGCCCAGAACCCCCGCTCGTGGCTCTGCCGATTCCACGTTCAGACCGCCGGGTGCAGTCTGACCGCACAGCAGCCGGAGGTCAACATCGTCCGCACGGCGATCGAGGCGCTCGCCGGTGTCTTGGGAGGGTGCCAAAGCCTCCATACGAACTCGATGGACGAGGCGCTCGCCCTCCCGTCCGACAAGGCCGTCGAGATCGCGCTGCGAACCCAGCAGGTGATCGCGTTCGAGAGCGGGGTCGCGAACGTTGCCGACCCGCTCGGCGGTTCCTACTTCGTCGAGCGGCTCACGCGCGATCTGGAGGACGAAGCCGAGGCCTACTTCGCTCAGATCGAGCGGATGGGCGGGATGATCAAGGCGATCGAGAAGGGGTTCCCGCAGCAGGAGATCACGCGATCGGCCTACGAATACCAGCGGGCCGTCTCGGAGAAGCGCAAGATCGTCGTCGGCGTCAACGAGTTCGCGAACGAGGACGAACAGCTCCATATTCCGATTCTGGAGATCGACGAATCGGTCGAGCGTGATCAGCTCGCCGCGCTCAAGACCCTGCGCGAATCGCGAGACAACCTCGCCGTCTCGGCAAGTCTGGAGGCGCTTGAGCGGGCGGCTCGCGGCAAGGAAAATCTGATCCCGAGTCTGCTGGACTGCTCCCGAGTCTATGCCACCGAAGGCGAGATCACCCGAGTCCTGATCGACGTGTTCGGCGAGTTTCGCGAGCAGGCATTCTTCTGAGGTGTACAGATGAGCGAGCATCCTATCAAGGTGGTTGTCGGAAAGCCCGGTCTCGATGGTCATGACCGCGGCGCGAAAGTCGTCGCCCGCGCGCTCGTGGAAGCGGGGATGGAGGTCGTGTACCTGGGGTTGCGCCAAACTCCCGAGTCGATTGTCGCCGCCGCTCTCGAGGAAGATGCGGACGTCATCGGTCTCTCGGTCCTGTCGGGCGCCCACATGACCCACTTCACGCGGGTTCGCGCGCTCATGGAAGAAAACGGGCTCGGCGATCGCCTGCTGACCGGCGGAGGCATCATTCCCACCAAGGACCAGGAAACCCTGTCCAAGCTCGGCGTCGGCAAGCTGTTCGGTCCGGGCGACGATCCGAACGCGATCGTCGGGTACATCCACGAGTGGATGGCGACCCATCCGCGGGGAGACGTCTGATGGATTTCTCCTTTACTGAGGAACACCTTCTTGTCCGCGAAGAGGCCAAGAAGGTCGCGGAGCGACTGCTTGCGCCCCATGCTCATGCGTTCGATGAGCGACACGAAGTCCACTTCGAGGCTCTTCGAGCCCTCGGCTCCCTCGGGTTCTACGGCCTGACCTGCCCCGAGGAATACGGCGGAACGGCCCTCGGGGCGCTGGTCTATGTCGACGTCATGATCGAACTGAGCAAAGCCGACTCCGGCACCGCGGTCGCGCTCTCGGTTCAGAACTCCCTCGTCAACGATACGATTGTGAAGTGGGGGACCGAGGAGCAGAAGCGCGCGTGCCTCCCGAAGCTCTGCACGGGGGAGTGGATGGGCTGCTTCTCGTTGACCGAGGGAGGCGCGGGCAGCGACCCCGGCTCGCTGAAGGCGACGGCCGTCCGCGACGGTGACGAGTACGTCCTGAACGGGACGAAGAACTTCACGACCAACGGAGGGTTTGCCGACCTCATCATCGGTTTTTTCCAGACCGACGTCACCAAGGGGTCGAAGGGCATCTCGGCGTTCCTCGTGCCGAGCACGACGCCCGGTTTCGAAGTGGGGCGCGAAGAGAACAAGCTCGGCATCCGGACGTCCAGCACGACCGAGATGCTGTTCCGAGACTGCCGGGTTCCGGCAAGCGCACTCCTCGGCCAGGAGAACAAAGGACTGAACGTGGCCCTGACAACCCTCGACGGTGGCCGGATCGGCATTGCCGCCCAGGCGGTCGGGATCGCGGAAGCCGCCTTCGAAGAGGCAGTCCGCTACGCCCAGGAGCGCCGGCAGTTCGGTCGCAAGCTCGCCGAGTTCGAGGCGCTTCAGTTCATGCTTGCCGACATGGCGACCGAGATCGAAGTGGCCAAGACCATGCTGTACCGCGTCGCCTGGATGAAGGACTCCCACATCCGGCACTCCAAAGAGTCGGCGATGATCAAGCTGTTCGCCTCAGAAATGGCCCACCGCGTCTGCCACAAAGCTCTCCAGATTCACGGCGGATACGGCTACATGAAGGAGTTCAAGGTCGAACGCCTCTACCGCGACCAGCGGATCACCGAGATCTACGAAGGAACGAGCGAGATTCAGCGCCTCGTCATCTCGCGAGCCGTGCTCGATCAAGGCTGACGCGGACCGGCGTAGCTCTGCAGGATCTTGAGGTAGTTCGAGCGCACGAACGCCTCCGGTTCGGCGCAGTGCTTCAGGCTCATCGATCCCTTCATCTGCTCCACCGATTCGAACTGGTGGTCCGTCATCCAGGCTTGCAAGCCGTCGAGCAGCGTGGCGAGATAGCCTTCGCCGTTTCGGAGCAGGGACGACGTCGTCATCACCGCGTCGGCACCCGCCATGAGGTACTTCACCACTTCCGTCGCAGACTGGACGCCCGTGGTCGCGCCCAGCGAACATCCGATCTGCCCGTACAGCACCGAGATCCAGAGCAATGGAAGCCGGATTTCGCTCGGCTGGCTGAGGTCGAGGCGCGATTCCACGACGCGGTTCTCGATGTCGAAATCGGGCTGATAGAACCGGTTGAACAAGACGAGTCCTTGTGCCCCCGCGCCGACGAGTCGGCGCGCTATGTCGCCCGGAGAACTGAAATACGGGGAGAGCTTGACCGTGACCGGCACCCGCACCGCTCCGCTGACCGCCTCGACCACGCGCACGTACTGAGCCTCGACTTCCTCCGAGGACACATCGATGTCCACGGGGAGGAAGAAGATGTTGAGTTCGAGCGCACTCGCACCGGCATCGACCATATCCCTCGCGTAGTCGATCCAGCCATGCTCGGTCACGCCGTTCAGGCTGCCGATGATCGGAACCTCGACTTCGCGCGAGGCCTGATAGATCAGGTCGAGGTACTCGCCCGGACCGACTGTGTACGCCGAGGCATCCGGGAAGTAGTTCAGCGACTCAGCACTGCTGTAGGTGGTCTTCCCGACGAGAAACTCGATGCGCTCCTGTTCTGCGCGAATCTGCTCCTCGAAGAGCGAGAACAGGGTGATCGCCGCGGCTCCGGCGTCTGCCAGGCGGCGAATGCCGTCCAGGCTCTTCGATTGGGGCGAGGACGAGGCGACGATCGGATGCTTGAGTTCGAGTCCAAGGTATCGGGTCGATAGATTCACGGATAGGCTCCTTGGTCAGGGCTACTGGGCCATGCGCTCGTAGAGCGCCCAGTGGCGCGTCACTTGCTCCTGTGCTTCCTTGAGTAGACGTTCGGCTTCGGCAGGATGCGTGTACCTCAGCGCGCGGTAGCGCAGCTCGTTCTCGCAGAACTCGCTGAGCGTGCGGGATGGACGGGCAGAGTCGAGGATAAACGGATTCTGGCCCGATCCGATCACTTCGGGGTTGTAGCGAATCAGCGGCCAGTAGCCCGAGTGCACGGCGAGGTGCTGCTGTTCGAGACCGTGCTCCATCGAGATGCCATGGGCAATGCAATGGCTGTAGGCGATAAGGAGGGACGTGCCCGGATAGGCTTCGGCCTCACGAAACGCGGTGAGGGTCTGTTGAGGATTCGCGCCCATCGCCACCCGGGCGACATACACGTTCCCGTAGGCGATCGCCTGCAGCGCCAGGTCCTTCTTGCTGCTGCGCTTGCCCGCGCTGGCAAACTTCGCCACGGCCCCGAGTGGCGTCGCCTTCGAGGATTGCCCTCCGGTGTTCGCATAGACTTCGTTGTCGAGGACGAGGAGATTCACATCTCGGCCGGAGGCGAGCACATGATCGACGCCGCTACTGCCGATGTCGTATGCCCATCCGTCGCCTCCGATGATCCAGACGCTGCGCCGCACCAGGCCATCGGCCACCGAGAGGAGTCGAGCCGCATCGCGCGCTCGGTCGTCGCCCGCCGCCGTCATCCGGGCCAATTTCGCCTTGAGCGCTGCCACCCGCTCGCGCTGCCTCCGAATCTCGGATTCGTAGCGCTGCGGTTCGGAGATGAGCGCGTCGACCAGATCTTCACCCAGGTCGACGCCCAGCTTTCGGAGGAGCAAGTGAGCCAGGCGCATCTGGCGATCGGCCGACAGCCGCATACCGAGCCCGAACTCCGCGTTGTCCTCGAAGAGCGAGGTCGCCCAGGCCGGGCCACGGCCCTCCGTGTCGACCGACCATGGGGTCGTGGGCAGGCTTCCCCCATAGACCGAACTGCATCCGCTTGCGTTGGCGACCATCATACGATCGCCGAACAATTGGGACACGAGTTTGAGATAAGGCGTCTCGCCGCAACCGGCACAAGCACCCGGAAACTCGAAGGTCGGCTCCAGGAACTGCACGCCTCGCACGGTGCCGAAATCGACGAAGGATCGATCGTTGGCGGGAAGCGTTTCGAAGAACTCCAGGTGCCGGCGATTGTCGATCTCTTGCCCGTCCTTGTCGACCATGTTGATCGCTCGGACGTTGGCCTTCTCCTTCGTACGAACGGGACATGCATCGACGCAGAGCCCGCATCCCGTACAGTCCTCCATATAGATCTGAAGCGTGTAACGGGTTTCCGGAAACCCCTTCGCGTCGATCTTCATCGCCTGAAACTCAGGCGGGGCGCTGTCGAGCAACGATTCGTGGAAGAGGCGCGTCCGGATGCAGGAGTGCGGGCAAACGAAACTGCAGTTTCCACATTGAATACACGTTTCCGAATCCCAAATCGGGACGGCGTCGGCGACATTCCGCTTTTCCCACCTCGCCGATGCGCTCGGAAATCCGCCATCGACCGGCAACGCGCTCGTGGGCAGGGCCTCTCCCTCGCCGGCGATGATCCGAGCCGTCACCTGCCGGATGAACTCCGGAGCTTTGTCCAGATTCACACGCTGGGGTTCCGGTGCAGGCGCAGCCTCGTCCACGCGCGTCGGGAGGTCGACGCGATGGAGATTCGCCAGGGTCCGGTCGACGGCGTCGAAGTTCTTCTCCACGACTTCGCGACCCTTGCGGCGGTACGTCGACTCGATCGCGTGCTTGATCTTGGCGATCGCCTGCTCGCGCGGCATCAAGCCCGATATCGCAAAGTAACACGTTTGTAGGATCGTGTTCGTATGGGATCGCATGCCCGTGTCTTTGGCCACCTTCGTGGCATCGATCACGTAGAGCGCGATTCGCTTCTCGATCAACTGCTGTTGGACGGTTCGTGGAAGATGGTCCCAGACTTCATCGGGTCCGAATGCGGTGTTGAGAAGCAGCGTGGCCCCTTCGCGAGCACGTCCAAGGACGTCCACTTTCTCCAAGAAGCCGAACACATGACAACCGATAAACTGGGCCGATCGTACGAGATAAGTCGACCGGATTGGCTCAGGGCCAAAGCGCAGGTGCGACACTGTCTGGGATCCCGATTTCTTGGAGTCGTAAAGGAAGTATGCTTGAACATGAAACCGAGGATCGTCGCCGATGATCTTGATCGTGTTCTTGTTGGCTCCGACGGTCCCGTCCGCGCCAAGTCCGTAGAAGATAGCGGCATGGACTGTGTCCAGCTCGACCGCGAAGTCCTCGTCGTACTCGAGGTGGGTGTCGCACTGGTCATCCACGATGCCGATCGTAAAGTGGTTCTTCGGGTCCGAGCGTGCCAGCTCTTCGAAGATCGCTCGCACCATCCCCGGGTGAAACTCCTTGCCCCCGATTCCGAATCGACCACCGACGATTACGGGCAGATCGGACCCACGCCATCCCTCAGCAAAGGCCGCCACGACGTCCAGGTACAGCGGCTCTCCGGTCGCGCCAGGCTCCTTCGTTCGATCGAGCACGGCGACCGCCCGTGTCGTGGGCGGAAACGCCGCCAAGAACGCGGGCACATCGAAGGGCCGGTAGAGTCGAACCTGGACCACACCGACCCGCTCGCCCCGCTCGGCAAGAAACTCGGCGGTTTCGCGGGCCGCCTGCGCACCCGAGCCCATGATCACGAGGATCCGTTCCGCTTCAGGGTGACCGAAGTACTCGTAGGCCCGGTAGCGACGCCCGGTGAGATCGGCGAATCGATCCATCGTGTGCTGGAAGATCTCCGGGCAGCGGGCGAAGTAGGGGTTGGCGGCCTCCCGCGTCTGGAAGAAGACGTCGGGGTTCTGCACCGTCCCCCGCATGTTCGGGCGATCGGGATTCATTCCGCGCACCCGATGGGCGAAGATCAAGTCGTCGTCGAGCATCGCCGCGAGGTCTCGGTCCTCCAAGAGGGCCACTTTCGCCATCTCGTGCGACGTGCGGAAGCCGTCGAAGAAGTGGAGAAACGGAATCTTCGATTCGAGGCTCGCCGCCTGGGTGATCAGAGCGAAATCGTGGGCTTCTTGCACACTGGCCGAAGCCACCATCGCGAAGCCGGTCTGGCGCACCGCCATCACGTCCTGGTGGTCGCCGAAGATCGTGAGGGCGTTCGTCGAAAGCGCTCGGCTCGCCACGTGGATGACGCAGGGCAACAGCTCGCCCGCGACCTTGAACATGTTGGGGATCATCAGAAGCAGCCCCTGAGACGACGTGAAACTGGTCACCAGGCTGCCAGACTGGAGCCCACCATGTAGCGTCCCCGCCGCCCCGAGTTCGCTCTGCATTTCGACGACATCCGGAACTGTGCCCCAAATGTTGGTGCGTCCCTCGCCCGCCCACTGGTCGGCAAGCTCAGCCATCGGTGTCGCGGGCGTGATCGGGAAGATCGAGCAGATTTCGTTGACCCGGAAGGCCACATCGGCGCACGCTTCGTTTCCGTCGAGAATCGCGGTTCGCGCTTCGGAATCGGCCGCTTCGCCGGTGTCGGCGCTCTCTGGTTGTTTCATGGACCTTGCTCTTTCAATGCGGGACACTGAAATCGGGCGCTTCGCTCAAGCCCATTGTATCGAAGGCCGGACGTCCGATACAATGGGTGTATGGAACGCGCCCCGCTATCGGTCGACCGGTCGAAGATGGAACTCATCGGCCAGCTGGTCGAAGTCCGATGGGTGCCGGGGCACCCGCTTGCCAAGCAGAGCTCCGAGGAGAGCATCTACGTGGTGCGTGGATTTGAATCAGATATGCTCGGTCTTGCCCTTGCCTACGGCAAGGCCGAGGGCTCCCACCCTTCGAATGCCGTCTACTGGGTCAACGTGCTCGCCGTTCAGTACCTCCGCGTCCTGACCGAGCGGGAGGCGAAACACCGGATCGAGCAATTCGAGCGCGAATTCGAACTTAGCCATCCCCGAGACTGATCCGATCTTCGGCGCGCGTCCATACGGAGGTGTATGCTCGTGAGCGAAGAGCGCCGTGACTTGACGTTACCGCCGGACCTGACTCAGCATCGCGCCACGGGCGCGGTTCGCAGCCGACGTCCGATCTACCTCGACCTCCTCCCTCCCTGCAACGCCGCGTGCCCTGCCGGTGAGAACATCCAGGGATGGCTCGCCAAGATCGTCGAAGGTGATGACCGAGCAGCCTGGGAAATCCTCGTTCAGGACAACCCCCTGCCGGCCGTTCATGGTCGGGTCTGCTACCACCCGTGCGAAACCCTGTGCAACCGCGGCCAGTTGGAGACGCCTGTCAGCATCCACGCCGTCGAGCGATATCTGGGCGATCTCGCCCTCCAGGAGGGCTGGCGGTTCCCCGAGCCGCCGATCCCGACGGGCAAGCGGGTGCTGATCGTCGGAGCCGGTCCCGCCGGTCTTTCGTGCGCCTATCACCTGGCCCGCCGCGGCCATTCCGTGGTGATCCATGAGGCCGGCCCGATGGCGGGCGGGATGATGCACTTCGGCATCCCGGCCTATCGCTTGCCACGTGACATCCTCGAAGCCGAGGTCGCCCGGATCCAAGACTTGGGCGTCGAAATCGTCTTCAACCACAAAGTCGAGGACCTTGACGCCGAGATGGCGTCGGGCGGCTTCGACGCGGCCTTCGTCGCCGTCGGCGCTCACCTCGGCAAGAAGGTCGAGATTCCGGCCCGCGACGCCGGCAAGATTCTCGATGCCGTGAGCTTCCTCAAGAGCGTCGAGATGGGCGAGCAACCACGCCTCGGACGTCGGGTGGCGGTTTACGGAGGAGGCAACACCGCGATGGACGCGGCGCGAGTCGCAAGACGGCTGGGGGTCGAGCCGCTCATCATCTACCGCCGAGACCGTGACCACATGCCCGCCCACGCGTTCGAAGCAGACGAAGCGGTCGAAGAGGGCGTGAAGATCCACTGGCTCCGAACGATCAAGTCGATCGAAGCTGGGAGGGTCGAGGTCGAGGTCATGGCGCTCGACGAGAACGGCCGGCCCCAGCCGACCGGCGAAATCGAGACTTTGGAGGCCGACGATCTGATCCTCGCCCTCGGGCAAGACACCGACACCACCTTCCTGCGGCAGCTCGAAGGAATCGACTTCCAATCCGACGGGGTGGTCGTCGTCGACTCGAATATGATGACGGGTCACGCGGGGGTGTTCGCGGGGGGCGACATGGCCCCTTCCGAGCGCACCGTCACCGTGGCGGTCGGGCACGGCAAGAAGGCCGCGCGCCATATCGACGCGTTCCTGCAGGGAGTCGCGGTCGAGCCCAAGCCGATCAAGGACGTGGCCACGCTCGACAAGCTCCGTCTCTGGTTCTTCGCCGACGCCGCGGCCCGCATCCAAAGCCGGATTCCGCTGGACGAGCGCACAGGCACGTTCGGCGAGGTCACACAGGGGCTGACGAGCGCCGATGCGCAGTTCGAGAGCCGACGGTGCTTTTCTTGCGGCAACTGCTTCGAATGCGATGGCTGCTACGGCGCGTGCCCTGAAGACGCGATCGTGAAACTGGGTCCGGGCCAGCGGTACGAAGTCAACTACCAGCTCTGCACCGGTTGCGGCACCTGCTTCGATCAGTGCCCGGTTCACGCGATCACACTTATCCCCGAGCCCCCTCGGGAGGTGGCGCCATGATCCGCGAACCCGAAGGCGCAGCCAGTGCCGCGACGCCCGCGACCGAGCGGCAGACGGCGACCATGGACGGCAACGAGGCCGTCGCCTATGTCGCCTATCGATGCAACGAGGTCTGCGGCATCTATCCGATCACGCCTTCCTCGGCGATGGCGGAATGGGCCGATCAGTGGGCGAGCGAGGGCATCCCGAACCTGTGGGGCGTCGTCCCCGACGTCATCGAGATGCAGAGCGAAGGGGGTGCGGCCGGTGCGGTACACGGAGCGCTCCAGGCCGGTGCCTTGACGACGACCTTCACCGCGTCGCAGGGACTGCTCCTGATGATCCCCAACATGTTCAAGATCGCCGGCGAACTGACGCCGACGGTCTTCCACGTCGCCGCGCGCTCGATCGCGACGAACACCCTCTCGATCTTCGGCGACCATCAGGATGTGATGGCCATCCGCCAAACCGGATTCGCCTTGCTCGCCTCGTCTTCGGTTCAGGAAGCGCACGACATGGCCCTCGTCGCCCAAGCCGCGACCCTGTCTGCGCGAATCCCGTTCCTGCACTTCTTCGACGGTTTTCGCACGTCCCATGAGGTCAACAAGCTCGAACTGATCCCGGATGAGCAGATGCGCGCGCTCATCGACGAGGACGACATCCTCGCCCATCGTCGGCGGGGCATGAACCCGGATCACCCGTCCATTCGAGGCACGGCCAGCAACCCCGACACCTATTTCCAGTCGCGCGAGGCCTCAAACGCCTTCTATCTCGCGTGCCCCGACATCGTCGCGGAGACGCTCGAACGCTTCGCAGCCTTGACCGGTAGGCGATACAGGTTGTTCGAGTACTACGGGTCGCCGGAGGCCGAGCGCGTCGTCGTGTTGATGGGTTCCGGAGTCGATACCGCCAAAGAGGTGGTCGACCGACTGGTGGGCGAAGGCGCGAAAGTGGGCCTTCTGCAGGTCCGTCTGTATCGACCGTTCGACTCCCGACGCTTTCTCGACTGCCTGCCCAAGACCACCAAGGCGATCGCGGTGCTCGACCGAACCAAGGAGCCGGGCGGGATCGGCGAACCCCTCTACACCGACGTCGTCCTGGCCCTCGGTCGACTCGAGTCGCCCCCGCGCGTCATCGCCGGCCGGTACGGTCTGTCCTCCAAGGAATTCACCCCGGCGATGGTGAAGGCCGTGTACGACGAGCTCGCCCGCCCCGAGCCGAAGACGACGTTCACCATCGGCATCGAAGACGACGTCACCCGACTGAGTCTGGAGTTCGACCCCGGGTTCACGACCGAGCCGCCCGACACATTTCGCGCCGTCTTCTACGGTCTCGGCGCCGATGGCACCGTCGGAGCCAACAAGAACACGATCAAGATCATCGGAGAAGACCCGAGGTTCTTCGCCCAGGGGTACTTCGTCTACGACTCCAAGAAGTCGGGGTCACGCACCGTCTCCCACGTGCGCTTCGGCAAGCAGCCGATCCGGTCCGCGTATCTGATCCAGGACGCCCATTTCGTCGCCTGCCATCAGTTCGGCTTTGTCCACAAGTTCGATGTCCTCGCGCTCGCCGCGCCGGGCGCGACGTTTCTTCTCAACAGCCCTCACCCTCCCGAGGCGGTGTGGGACCAGTTGCCCCGCTCGATGCAGGAACAGATGATCGCGAAGCACCTGCGCTTCTTCGTCATCGACGCCAACAAGGTCGCCAAGGAGACGAACATGGGTTCGCTCACGAACACGATCATGCAGACCTGCTTCTTCGGCATCTCCGGCGTCCTCCCCCGCGAAGAGGCGATCGAGAAGATCAAACACTCGATCGAGAAGACCTACGGCCGCAAAGGCCGCGACGTCGTCTTGCGCAACTGGCGGGCGGTCGACCACACCCTCGCCCATCTCGTCGAGGTCCCGGTGCCGGACGTCGCCACGAGCACGACCGAGAGGGCGCCCACCGTCGCGCCCGACGCTCCCGAGCCAATCCGCAAGTTCGTCGCACGCCTGATGGCGGGGGAGGGAGACCTCCTTCCCGTCAGCGCCATGCCAATCGACGGCACGTTTCCGAGCGCGACCTCGCGCTGGGAGAAGCGCAACATCGCGGAGTCGATTCCGATCTGGGATCCTGAAACCTGCGTCCAGTGCGGAAACTGCGGCTTCGTCTGTCCGCACTCCGCGATCCGGGCCAAGCTGTTCCACATCTCAGAGCTTGACCGGGCGTCCGTAACGATTCCCTCCGCGCCGATCGATGCCCGCGGCTTTCCCGAAACCCGGTTTCTGCTCCAGGTCTATGCCGAAGACTGCACCGGGTGCGGCCTGTGCGTGCAAGCCTGCCCAGCGAAGAACCCGGTCGACGGAAGGCGCAAGGCGATCAACATGGCGTCCAAGGACGCCGGACTCGATGCCGCCCACGAGAGCATGGCCTTCTTCGAATCGCTCCCCGTCAATGATCGCGCCGCCGTCGACTTCTCGACCGTGCGTGGCGTCCAGTTCCTGGAGCCGACGTTCGAGTTTTCCGGCGCCTGTGCGGGCTGCGGCGAAACCCCGTACTTGAAGCTCCTGTCCCAGCTCTTCGGCGACCGGATGATCGTCGCCAACGCAACCGGATGCTCCTCGATCTACGGGGGCAACCTTCCGACGACCCCATGGGCCACGAACGCGGAGGGCCGAGGCCCGGCTTGGGCGAACTCCCTGTTCGAAGACAACGCCGAATTTGGTCTTGGTATGCGATTGGCGGCCGATCGTCACCTTAGCGAGGCGCAGTCCATCCTCTTGGAGATGGAGGAGGAGCTTGGTTCGGACCTTGTCCAGGACCTGATCCGCCAGCCCCAGATTCTTGAAAGCGATGTTCGGAAGCAACGTGCGCGCGTCGCCGCCCTCATCGAACGGCTCCGACCGATGGATACGCCTCGATCCCGTCGCCTGCTCTCCATCGCAGATCACCTCACCCGCCGCAGCGTGTGGATCGTGGGCGGCGATGGCTGGGCCTACGATATCGGTGCAGCCGGCCTCGACCACGTCCTCGCCTCGGGCCGCAATGTCAACATTCTGGTCCTCGATACCGAGGTGTATTCGAACACGGGCGGCCAGGCGTCGAAGGCGACCCCTCTGGCGGCGGTCGCCAAGTTCGCGACCGGCGGCAAACAGGTCGGCAAGAAGGACCTTGCCCTTCAGGCTATCTCCTACGGCAACGTCTACGTGGCGCGCATCGCGATGGGCGCGAGCCCGCAACAGACGCTCCAGGCGCTCCGCGAAGCCGACGCCTATCCGGGAACGTCGCTGATCATCGCGTACAGCCACTGCATCGCGCACGGCATCGACATGGAGCAGGGCCTGACCCAGCAGCAGCGCGCCGTCCACTCGGGCTACTGGCCGCTCCTGCGCTACAACCCGCTCCTGCGGGAGCACGGCACCCCGCCGTTCCTGCTCGACTCACCCCGAGCGACGTGCGACTTCGCAGATTACGCGAAGAACGAACTGCGCTACCGAATGCTCCGCCAGACCAACCCGAAACAGGCGGACGCCCTGATGGAGATGGCCCAAGAACACATCGAGAAGCGCTGGTTGCTTTACGAGCAGTTGGCGCAGATTCGATAGAACGGGTGAGGACCGAATGGGCAGCGCGCCTCCTGGCGCCTGCGCCGGGCACGCGAATCGGCGGGCCTCGGCTTGCCCGCGCACGGCGCGACTTTGGGTTCGGCTTGGAGCGTGTGTATACTGAACGGACAAGGTCTCCCCAGTCCGATGAAGTCCGAACTCCCGCTCCTCTTGATCTCCCTCGGTCTGCTGGCCTCGGGAGCGGCTTTCCAGCCCACAGCTCGGCATGCGGAGGAACAGGTCGTCTTCGGTCGGGACGTGATGCCGATCTTGGGCCAACGGTGCTTCAAATGCCACGGCCCGGACGTCGCCCAGGTCGCTGCAGGGCTTCGCCTCGATTCGTTCGCCGGCGCATCGAAAGTCATCCAACCGGGCTTTCCCGAACAATCCAGACTGATCGAGCGCATCGCGGCTCACGATCCCGCCGATCGGATGCCGCCCGCGAACTCGGGCATCAAGCCGCTCTCGTCGGAACAGATCGAGACGCTCAGAAGATGGATCAAGCAGGGAGCCCGCTACGAGAAGCACTGGTCGTTCATTCCCCCGCAACTGCCTGCGTTGCCCCAAGTCCGGGATGCGAAGTGGCCGAAGAACGCCCTCGACCGGTTCGTGCTAGCGAAACTGGAGGAGCGTGGATGGAAGCCCGAACCCGAAGCCGACCGCGACACCCTCGCTTTACGGGCTGCGCTAAGCCTCACCGGCCTCCCGCCCACTCCGACCGAACTCCAGGCCTTCCGGCTCGACAAGCTCCCAGGGGCCTACGAGCGGTACGTCGATCGTCTCCTCGCCAAACCCGCCTACGGCGAACACCAGGCCCGATTCTGGATGGATGCGGTCCGGTACGGTGACACGCACGGACTTCAACTCGACAATGAGCGGGGCATTTTCCCCTACCGTGATTGGGTGGTGCGTGCGTTCAACCAGGACCTGCCGTACTCCGACTTCGTGACGTGGCAGCTCGCCGGCGACCTCGTGCCGCAACCGACGACGGAACAACTGATTGCGACCGGCTACGTCCGATCGAACCTCACCTCGGCTGAGGGGGGGGCGATCGAGGAAGAGTTTCTCGCGCGCAACACCTTTGATCGCGTCGACACGACGAGCACCGTGATGCTGGGGCTCACCGTCGCATGCGCCAAGTGCCACGACCACAAGTACGATCCGATCAAGCAGTCGGACTATTACGGACTCTACGCCTTCTTCAACAGCACGAAGGATAAGCCCCTCGACGACAACCTGACCCTCCCCGAACCGGTCGTCCGAGCGGCGACGCCCGATCAGGAGGCCGAGCTCGCGGAGATGGACCGCTCGCTGCAAGCGCTTCGGGACGCCGTTCCCGCGCCGGATGCGATCCGTTTCTTCGAAGCACATAAGCCGGTTGTTCCCGAAGGCCGGGATTGGCAGGTCAGCCCGGTTTACGTGAGGAGTTCCTTCGAAGAGGCGTTCGACCGCGCCGAAGCCGCCGAGCCGGGACAGGGCGGCGACGTGTCCTGGAAACCGCTCGCGTTGGAGGTCGGTCGGGACATCCCGAGCGTGGTCGGCAAGGACGGCGCCTCGGTGTATGTCAGGGGGACGGTCCGCCTGCAGACCGCGAGACCGATCACGTTCGGGGTGTCCAGCGACGACGGTGTCAAGGTTTGGCTGAACGGCAAGCTCATCCATTCCAACAAGGTCACGCGCGGCGTTGGACAAGGCATCGACCGTGTGACCGGAGACTTCCGCGCGGGGGATAATGAACTGGTCCTCAAGATCGTCAACGGCGCCGGCCCGGACGGTCTGAATCTGAGGCTTTTCGATCGCAACGACAAGCGGATCGAGGATGCCGTCGCAGCCTATCGCAAGACGCCCGAGCCGGCCGCGCTCGCCGAGCTTCGGGCCGTGTTCCTCGAACTAGGGCCGGCGACGACCGGCGCCACCCGGTACCGAAAAACGCTCGCGAACCGTTCCGAACTGCTGGCGTCGATCCCGATGAGCCTGATCGCTCAGGAACTCCCCACACCGAGGGAGACCTTCATCCTCCAGCGAGGACAGTACGACCAACGGGGCGACCGGGTCGAACGAGGCACTCCGTCGGCGATCGGAAGTCTCCGGGCCAACGCGCGGCTCGATCGGCTGGGGCTCGCCGAGTGGTTGACCTCCCCATCGAACCCTCTGACGGCACGTGTGTTCGCCAACCGCGTGTGGCAGCAGCATTTTGGAGTCGGCGTCGTCAAGACGGCGGAGGACTTCGGCACTCAAGGCGAGTGGCCTCTCAATCAGCCCTTGCTGGACTACCTCGCGTTCGCCTTTCGGAGGCATGACTGGAGTGTCAAGAAGCTGAACCGCTTGATCGTCACCTCCGCGACGTTCCGGCAGAGTTCACGGATCACCCCATCCAAGCTCGCGCAGGACCCGGAGAACCGGCTGAACTCGCGCGGCCCGAGGTACCGACTCGACGCCGAAGTCATTCGAGATAAGGCGCTCTTCGCGAGCGGCTTGCTCGTCGAGAAGCTGGGAGGGCGAGGCTTCAAACCGTATCAGCCCGACGGGATCTGGGAAAACGCTTCCGACCCGGCGAGCGCGACTCACTTCTACGTTCGCGACCGAGGCGATGTGATCTACCGCCGGAGTCTGTACCTCTTTTGGAAGCGTACGGCCCCGCCGCCCGCGATGCTGAACCTCGACGCGCCCTTGCGCGACACCTGTGTCGTCCGTCGGTCGACCACGAATACTCCGCTGCAGGCCCTGACGACCCAAAATGAGACGGCCTACCTGGAGGCGGCGCGCGTCATGGCCCAGCGGCTCCTCACCGCGTCCGGAACCGATCGCGACCGGTTGCGTCGTGCCTTCGATCTCACCCTCGGCCGGCTACCGCGGCCGAACGAGGTGACGGTCCTTCTGAAAGCGCTTGCCCGGTATCGCGAGACTTATCGCGCCGATCCGGCCGATGCGAAGCGCATGCTCGACATCGGAGACGCTCCCCAAGCCAAGAACCTCTCCACCACGGAGCACGCCGCTTGGATGATCGTCTGCTCGACCCTCATGAATACGGACGAATTCCTGACGATGCACTAAGTCTATGGACCCCATTCGCGAAGCGGAACTCCTGATGACCCGGCGACAGCTCTTCGGGCGGGCCTCCCTGGGGCTCGGAACCGCCGCGCTGGGGCGCCTTCTCTCGGCCGGGGGCTTGGGCGGCAACCGGAAATCCGCCCGCAGGGCGCCGGGGCTGAGCATGACCTTGCCCGCGGCTTCGGGAAAATGCGCGACCAGCAGGTCGCGGGTGTAGCCGGTGAGGGTGCTGATGCGCGTGGCGTGCCGGATGAGCCGGCGGGCGAGCCGGCGGGGGAGGGGGTTGCGGTGGAAGCGCAGGATTTCCGAGCCG
>ERZ761602.744-NODE-744-length-65876-cov-6.373923_pt1 | contig 65876 bp, 53 predicted proteins | sample MGYA00512165_ERZ761602 | MGnify/ENA primary metagenome ERZ761602 (study PRJEB28899, sample SAMN02445085) | bioreactor sludge metagenome | biome: EBPR sludge; isolation source: Thorneside wastewater treatment plant | place: Australia: Brisbane, Thorneside Wastewater...
ACGTGCGCGCCCTGGTAGCGTAGCGAAGTTGTCCAAGGAATCGGGGGAGGCCCAGCACGTCTCCGCGATGCTGAGCACGACGGGGAGCATGCGCGGCTTGTTGACGCGTGCAGGACCAGCCGGCGAACGCGATCGACGAGCCGCTGCCGGCGCTTGGGCCGCAGGGGCCTGAGCGGCGCGACATCGCGATGACCGGAAGGCGCTGACCGGACGGTTGGCCGCAAGTCGTGCTAGCCTCGGCTCGTGAGCGCCGCCAAAGACCTTCGACGAGAAGCACTCAGCCTCTCCCGGGCGGAGAGGGCCGGGCTCGCGCGAGAGCTTCTCGAGAGCCTCGACGACACCTCCGACCCCGATGCCGAACAGGCCTGGCTCGACGAGGCCGAGCAGCGCTCTGCGTCACTCGAGGCTGGCGCTGTGCAGCCCGAAGACTGGGCGAAGGTTCGCGATCGCATTTCGCTGCGCCTTCGCGCCATTCGACCGTGACGGTCCGCTTTCACCCAGATGCAGCGGCGGAGCTCGATGCCGCGGCCGTCTGGTATGAGACTGAGCAAGCTGTCCTCGGCCAGGCCTTCATCTCGGAGGTCTCGAAGGGCATCGCTGCGATCGAGGAAGCGCCCACTTCTTGGCCGACGGCGCGAAATCAGCGGGCTATCAGGAGTTTCCTGCTGGCGAGGTTCCCGTTCGCCATCCTATTTCGCGCGAACGCCCTCGGGGTCCTGGTCCTTGCGGTCGCTCACACCCGACGTCGCCCATTCTACTGGCGCGCCCGTCGCCTACCTTGAGACTCGCTGACGAGGTTGCGCTTTCGTCGCGACGGCAGAAAACTGGCCTGACACGAGCGGTGCGTGCGATGGGTCCCACACGTCGCACGCCGTCGCGACGAGGGCTCGGAGGGTGGAATCTCGGGGCCCTACTTTTTGCCGTCGCCGGGGTCCTCCACACCCGCGGCCCCGACGGCCAACTAGCCGGCGCGCTCAGAAATCCGCGGTTCTGGCGGCCCTACGAAGCTGCTAGCTTCGCCCTCTCGGCAGGCTCGCCGAACACCAACCGGGCGCGACGCGATGGTGACCCTTCGACCGACCCAGAAGCTGCGAAGCCTGCTCCCGCTGTCGGCCGGGCCGAGTGTCCCGTCCGACACTGCCCTCGGCGACTGGTACGTGAACCGGCTGATCGTCGACCGGCGGCCGCTCTTGCTGCTGATCAGCGCGAGCTCTCTGCTCCCGCTCGTGGTCCCGGCGCGCGACGTCCGCAGCCTGCCAAGTCGGCTCGGCGACCTCGTCGCCGCCCGGCTGAGGCGGCTGGGGGTGAGCGAGCCCGTGCTCGGAGCCGAGCGCGATGCGATGGGCACCGTGAGCGTGGGCCCGACCATCGACCGCTCGGTGGTGGGCATCCTCGTAGACTTCGCAAACGGGGTGCCGCACTACCTGGATCAAGGGCGTTGGGACGAGGCGTCGCTGACCGACGTCGAGGCGCGCCTGGAGAAGACGCCCTGCTTCGCCTCGAAGCGGGCGAGCGAATGCGTGTTCCCGGCACGGAAGGCAGTGGAGCTCCTGAACGCGAAGTGGCCCGGAGGCGCCGGCTGAGCGCTCGGGGGCAACAGCGACCGGTCCGCAGGCGGCTACTGCGCGCGACCACGGTACCCACCCGAACGAGAGCGTCTCGAGTGGATGGGGAAGGCACGCGCGACCCGCCGCTCCGCAGGCTACGCTGCCGCCCCGTGCGGCACGCTTTGCTCCTGAGTCTGCTGGTCCAGCTGCTCGCCACGGGCGCAGGTTGCGACGAGCGCGATACGCCCGAGCGAGCGCAGACCGCGACGGCCTCCGCTTCGCCGTCGTCGGCCACGCTGGTCGACCACCGCGCGCGGCCAGGCGATGGCGCTGCCCATGGCGCGGCTACGAACGAGGCGCCGCGCGAGGGTTCCCGCGTGGAGCTTCGAGGCACCTACAAGGGCCCCACCAAGGCGCGCGAGCACATCGTGCTCGACGTCGTGGTCGAGCCGGGCTCGCGCTGGGTGCAGTGTCTCGCCGGTCTCGAGCACACCCAGGCCATCGGCAACATCCCGCTCGATTCGTCGATCGTGGTCACCGGGAGGCCCTTGGCCGAGCGACCGGCGACGCTCGCCGACTGCACCTATACGCTCCCGCCGAGGTGAGCCTCGGTCGTTCAACGCGGCGGTGCGCGGCGCCGAAGCGGCCGACACGCGAAGCGCGACGACGTCGCCCTGACCGTCGGTCGCCGGGCCACCAGAACCGTCACTGAGTCTTCACGCGAGCTCTCCCACCGCGAAGGCGCGCCGGCCTTCGGCCCCAGTCTTGCGGAGGAGCGACGCTACTTGGTTCGCCACCGTGCGCACCGAGACCCCGCGGCGCGCGGCGATCTGCCGATTGGTCAGGCCTTCGGCCAACAGGGTGGCCACCTCGCGCTCGGCCGGCGGCAGCGCGTCGAGATCGAGCGCGCGCTCCGAGCTGCCGGCGACGCCGAGCCCCGCGAGCAGGCGCACGAGCGCCCGAGTGCTCGTGAGACCCAGCTTCGTCGCCGCGCGCGACAGCCGCCGCGCCGTCACGCTCTCCGTCCAGCCGAGCGAGTACGCGATCGTCTTGTTGGTGAGGCCGCGCGCCGCTTGCAGAGACACCGTCGCTTCCTCGCGCGTCAGCTCGCGAAAGCTCCGCTGCCGCGGCGGGCTCTCGCACAGGAGATACCTGCGCTGCCCGCCCCGCTCCACCCGCTCCACCAGCGAGATGAACCCCGCCGCCAGCGCCTTCCACACGTCGAGGGCCTGCTCCCCGTCGCCCCGGTTGCGGCGCGTCCTCACCCGCTCGATCTGTCGTACCTGATCGGCGAGCCCGTCGCGCGTCGACTTCGGAAGCTCCCCCGAGAGCTCCAGGCGCCCCGTAGGCGAAACCGTTCCGATCACCACCTCCGGCGCCACCCGCACACGGAGCGCCGTCTCCAAGTGGAGCGACAGCTCAGTCAGCCGCGCGCGCTCTGCCCTCCGAGGTACACGCCTCACCTGCTGCGGCACCGCGAGAACGACTCCAACGTGTGGGGTCGGACGCCCCGTGAGCACGACAGCTTCCCCCGCCAACATCGTTCCCATCGTGACGCGGAAGTGTCCCTGGATCTCCTCGGCCTCCCGTTCGGCGCTTCGGGCAAGCGTCTGCGAAAGACGCTCGCTCACCAACCCCGCCGAGACCCGATCCGGAAAGAAGGCGTCGAACACGCCCCCCGTGAGAGTGCTTGCCGAAGCGAGCGCGTGGCCCACGAACTCCGGTTTGTACGGTGCGTCGGGCCCCGTCGAATGCGCATGAAGTACTGCGCGCCCGCCTCGGTCGACGGCCCACAGCGTTGCCCCGCGCCCCTCCCCGACCACCGGCAACGCCGCGTCGACCGCGTTCTCCGCCCACGCCTCGAGCGAGGCAGCCTCGTGGTGCAGTGTCTCCAGGAAGGGCACGACGTGTGCGCGGTTCATCGTTCGAGGAGCGACGATTGGAACCACGAACCCGCCAAAGCGACAAGGCCTCACCGAGGCCTCGATCGCCGCGCGGTCCCAGGAACTGACCGACCGTCCTCGGATCCACCCTCGTGCTGCAGCAAATGACCATGGGCACCGCGTCAGGAGCTTGGGTTTCATCAGCGCCATGCGCACACTCCGGAGTACGTGCTTCTTGGCTGGGCTCACGCTCGCCGCATTCGCCTGCGGTGACGACGGCGACGGGAGCTCGGCGGGCCAAGGCGGCTCGACGAGCCAGGGTGGATCGGGCGGCGAGGGTGCGGCGGGCGGGGCAGGACCAGCGGGCTCCACGCTGAGGGTCGCCTTCGTGCAGCGCGGCAACGCAACGCCCCTCGCGGGCGCTCCGTGCGCGCTGATGGCGCCGGGCGGTCAGAAGCTCGACGCGACCACCGACGAGAGCGGCCTCGCCGTGTTCGACGGGCTCGACTGGTCGCTCGGAGCGGCCTCGATCACCTGCCTCCGCGGCGCGCGCTATGCCGAGAGCTTCGTCGGGTTCACCGAAGCGGACGCGCCCGGGGGGATCTTCACGCTGCGCGCTTGGAGCACCACCGACCACTACGCCCCGCAAGACCCCGTCACCGTGACCGGGCTCGGGCTGAACCGAAGCACGCCCTCCCTCGGCTACTACCTGAGCGCGACGAACAGCGCGTCCGCCCTGAGCACCTTCAGCGGGCCCTTCAGCCTCGAGGTCGCCCGCAGCGAGCCCTTCACCCTCCTCGGCGCCGCGTACGTCTCCTTCGACGAGACTCCGCAGAGCCTCCAGAGCGAGCTCGAGTGGACGCTCAGCTCGAGCGGCCCACTCGAGGACGACGCGACGCTCGACCTCGACTTCGCCGCAGCCGTCACGCCAGAGGTCACGAGTGGCTCCATCGCCCTGCCCGACGAAGACGTCGACGCGTTCATGCCCCCGTTCATCTGGATCACGTCGCAGAGCCAGCCGCTCCTTCGTTATGCCGGCTTCTCGACGCGGATCGTCGTCGACCCCGACGCCCAGCGGATCGAATACGACGTCGAGTTCCTCGATGTGCTCGAGGGCGACGAGGTCACGCTGCTGCAGTCGTACACCCCCGACTTCCTACAGGGCATGCAATGGGCGGTCCTCGGCCCTCCGCCGAGCGGCGCCCAGACCGACGGCCTGCTCCACGGGCCGCCCGTCGTCACCTCGCCCACCAGCCCCGTTGCACTCGAAGGCGCAGATATCGCCTGGGAGCCGAGCGCGTGGCCTCACCACGGCTTCTGGGTCTACAGCTCCGACTTCAGCGTGCAGTGGAACATCGAGACGAGCTCGGACGCCACCTCCCTCGTCGTGCCCCAGCTCCCCACCGGTATCTCCGCCGCCGACTTCTTCGGCGAAGCCACGGTCTACGGCGACGTCCAGGCCTTCGACGAGCTGCTCCTGGAGGATGTCCCGATGGCCGCGCACGCGGCATACACGTCGGTGGAGCTCGTGCCCTGAAGCCGGTGAGGTTCGAGCGCCGATAGCAGAGCGGTGGAGCGGCTCCTTCATCGCTTCGGACAAGGCGAGCGCCGGACGCCGCTCCGCAGCGGTACCATGCCGCCCGGTGCGGCACGCCGTGGTCCTGGGTCGCATCATCCAGCTGCTCGCCACGGCCGCAGCTAGCGACGAGCGCGACACGCCCACGTCGATGGCCCACCGCCCGCTGGGTTCAGTGTCTCGCCGGTCTCGAGCACACCGGCGTCGGCTCGGCTCGGAACCGGAGTCGTGGTCAGCCGCCCGTGATGCGTGCCCGGCGCGACTCGGGCAGTGCGGCGAGCAGAGCCGATAGCGGCTCGTCCGAAGGGCGCCTCCGGTAGCCGAGCGCCAGCAGCGCGTCGACGTCCTCGGCTGCGTCTGCACCGAGCAGCGCGACGACCAGCAAGGCGAGCGCGAAGGGGTCGCGGTCCCCAGGGGAAGCTGCGCGAGCCGCGACCGCAGCGCGCGCGGCTGCGTCGTCGGCGTGGGCGCGCGCCCAAGCCTCGAGCAGCCCGGCCTGCCGCGCCGCGAGCTCCTTCGTCCACGGGCCCGGGGCGCGCACGAGCACGCCCCGCCTACCAACCGTGAGCGCGTCGACCGCCTCGCTCGGCGTCATGGCGGCGTCGATCGCGGGAACCAGTGCGGAGACCGCGAGCGCTCCGCGTGTGAGCTCGCCCCACGCGCGCCCGAGGTGCCAACGATGCCCTTCGATCGAGAGCGGCCGGAAGAAGGGCGACTCGCCCGCGAGGAAGGGAGCGACATCCTCCTGAACGCCGAGCCCGAGCGAATGAAAGAGCTCGAACGAGCTCGAGAAGGCCGGCGCCCGCAGCGCCTCGACGGCGACTCTCTCGAGCGGACCGAGCTCGGGCGCCGCGAGCCCGCAGGGCGGGATGCTGGCCCCATGGTCGAAGCCGAGGCGCGTCAGGATCTTCTCGCCGAACCAACCGTAGTCGGCCAGGGAGGCGAGCGCCGAGAGCACACGCTCCGGGCTCGCGACCTCGGCCCAGACGAGCACACGCGCCGCGAGGCCGTCGCTCGTCTCTTGCTCGCCGTGCCATTGGAGCCCCCACGAGGCTGGGAGCGCCTCGGGCGCCTCGATCGCCGCGCACAGCGCTCGCTCGGCGCTTGCGTCTACCGAGCCTTCGACCAGGGCGAATGCACAGGCGGCCGCCACGGGTGTGAGTCCGCGCGCCTCGTCGCTCAGACTCCGATCGCAGGCCCCGCGGACCCTTTCACGAGATGGCGTGCCTTGCTTCACGTGCTGCGCCGCAGCGGCGAGCAGCGCCGCAGCGAGCGCGCTTCGGTCGTGCTCGTCGTCGAGCGCGCGATCCAGCACCGCGGTGAGCTCCGGACCAGCGGTGGGCAGCTGGCCCACGGCGAGGTAGCCGGCCGCACGCACCGAGGCGTTCGGATCGGTGCACCACCGGCACAACAGCGGTGCCCGCGACTCGAGCACTTCGAGGTTGGCGCGCTTCACGTCGTAGTCGAGCGCGGCGCTCTCGTCGCGCATGAGCAGGTTGCCCGGGTCGCGCACACAGGCGCGGGTCGCGAGCGCAATCGACAGCGCGCGATCCTCGGGCGCGTCGAAACCGAGGGCCCTGTCGAGCACCGCGCCGACGACGTTCGGCGCGAGCTCGTCCTCCTCGAAGAGGCCGTCGGCGAGGCGCCCGGTCCCGAGCAGAACCCAGAGTGCCGGCCCGTTCGGCGCGCTCGCGATCCGTTCGAGCAAGAGCGCGTCGAGCGCCTCCCAATCCTCGGACTGGAAGCAGCGCTCGACCTCGAGCTCGAAGGCTTCGTCGAGCGAGTCGTCGTCGTGTTCGTCGTGCATCGGTCGGTGCTTGCTCAGGGCGGCAGGGCAGTCCGACGTGGAGAGTCACTCCCCCCCGCCGGCTACCCCTGCCCTCCGGGCCCGGCTTCGCCCTCGGCCTTCGTCGCGAGGCGCGGCGTATTGCCGAGCACACGCGCGCGCTCGTGCTCGGCGAGCAGCGCCTCCGCGGGCAGACCGTGGATCGTGGTCGCGACGATGAGCAGCGAGCGCTCGACCTTCTCGATGGGGTTCGTGCTCCGCTCGATGAGGGTCGCGAGCAGGGTGCGATCGAAGCGGTGGGTCGACGCGATGACGACGTGCAGGCTGGCGTCTTCGATCGGCAGGGTGCCCGAGCGCGAGAGCGCGTCGAGCAGGTCGAGCGCGCGGTGGCGCTCCTTGTCGAGCGCGTCGCCGCGCAGCGTCTCGGTGGTCGGTTCGGCGAGCAGGCTCTTCTGCGAGCTGCGCCGGAAGCTGTCGCCGACCTCGAGGATCGTCGGCCGCAGCGCGGAGTCCTCGTCGATGGCGTCGAAGCGGCGGTCGAGCAAGGCCGGGATCGCGGTGTAATCGATGGGCCCCTCCCCGCTCGCGCCTTCGTCGGCGTCGCGCGCCTGCGCGTGCTGCGGTGGCCGATTCTCCGTGGCGCGCGTCTCGGTGGAGGCGGTGATCGCGCCGGCGTCGGCGACCGGCATGGCCTCGAGCGCCATTTCGGGGCGGGCGCTGCGCTTCATCGCGGGCGCGCTCTTCGCGCGTGTGGCGCTCATGGGCGTGGCGCGAGACGGGGGCGCAGGCGGCATACCACCAGGCGACGGCGGCGCCGGCATGGCCATCGGCATCGGCGGCGGCCCGCCCGGGGGCCCGGCCGCGAAGGCCATCGCGGGCGGCCCGAAGCCGCCGACCGGCGAGCGATCGGCCTCGGCGAGGCGATAGCGCTCGCGCTCGCGCGCCTCTTCGAGCTCACGCGCCTTCGACGCAGCGATCACGTCGAGCATGCGCTGCACGTGCCCTCTGACGCGCGCGAGCTTGTCCTCGGGAGGTGCGTCGCCCGGTCCCTCGTAGGTGATGAGATCGCTCGGGATCTGGTAATCGAGAAACAGGCTCATGAGGTCCTGCGTGAGCTGGATCTCCTTCGTGAGGGCACCCTGGGGCAGCCGCAGCAGGCGCTCCAGCTGTGGCTTGATCTGCACGATCGCGATGCCGAAGAGCGTGCTCTCGAGCTGCATCTGCCGGAAGGCCTTCGCGAACTCGCGCTGCTCCGGAGAGAGCGACTGGACGGCGTCGCGGAACTCCTTCGGTGTGGGGATCGTCTCGAGCAGGAGCGGCACCTCGAGCAGATCCTTGTTCTCTACGATCAATGCGTGGCTCGGCTCGAAGACGTCGGCCGAGGCGATGCGACCGAGCACCAGCACGAAGCTGCTGAACTGGCGCGCTCGCGCGATGAGCTCGAGCGGCAGCTTCGGCGAATCGGCGAAGCCGTGCGCGACCCAGGCGTGCAGGTGGCGCTCACCCGTGAACGGAATGCGCGTCGCCGCGTCGATCGGCAGGAACATCGGCCTGGTCGCGGCGCGCGAGGTGCAGATGGTCGCGATGGGTCGACGCTCCTTGCCCTCGCCGAGCTCGAGGCTCAGCGCGCCCTCGGGCGCGTGCTCGGGGCGGCGCACCGCGTACGAGAAGGGAGCGGGGCGGAAGGCCGGCGCGAAGAGCCGCTGCTCGTGGAAGCGCATGAAGGCGCGGAAGTCGCCCGGCGTGATCTCCTTGCCGATCGCGCTGCGGAGCTGCTTCTCGAGCATCGCCTCGAGGTATTGGATCGCGTCGGCGTAGGCCTCGGCGACCGCGCGCGCGTGCAGCAAGCAGACGAGCAGCGTCGCCTCGCTGAGCGTCGCGACGCCGCGCTCGGGCAAGATGCGCCCGAGCTCGGCGATGCGGTGCGCGAGCGTGCGCGCGTGCTCGGCGAGCATCGGCGCCGCGAGCGCGGCCGAGGCCTCGAGGTCGGGCGCTTCGCCTTCGGGCGCGTCGAAGAGCGGCAGGACCGGCACGAAGACCCCGTCGGGCGCGAGCTGCTCGAGCGCGACGGCGTGCGGCGGCGCGATGGGGAAGATCTCGCGCGTGAAGTGCTCGTCGACCTTTCCGACGAAGGCCGCCAGCTCGAGGAAGAAACCGAAGGCCTCTTCGGTGGCGCGGTTGCGGCGCGGCGTGTGGCACGAGGCGTCGGTGCGGTCGATCGAGAAGCTCGCGGTGCCCTCGTCGTCGAGCTCTCGGAGCAGCCAGGTCAGCGCCACCTCCTGCGTCGGGCGCAGCACGTGCTCGGGCCTCGGCGAGGTCTTGGCGGGCGTCTTGAGCTCGAGCTCCGACTTGCGCAGCAGGACCGGGAAGCGCTCGCCGTCGTTGCCACGCTGCACGTAGAGCTCGTAGCCGAGCTCGAGGCGCCAGACGTATTCGCGCACCGTGGTGACGACCGAGGCCCGCGTCTCCTCCTTGCCGAACAAGCCGCGCTTCTCGACCACGAGCTTCTGGTCCGACGCGACCTCGCGCACCTCTTCGCGCACGAAGCTGCAGCGCTCCTCGGCGTGGAGCCGGAGGAACACCGCGCTGTCCTTCGCCCACGCGTGCACGCGCCTGAAAGGCTCCGGCCCGAGCCCGAGCTGGCGCAGATCCTGGAGCGTGGCCGCGCAGGCGACGCGGGTCAGGGTCTCGGCGAGCGCGAACTTGTCGTCGTAGCGATGGGGGACGTCTTCGGCGAGCGAAGGGTTCTTCGTCGCGTCGAGCACGCCGCGCAAACGCGCGAGCGCCGCCATCACCCGAGCCCTGAGCCTCGCCTCGTCGTAGCTGTGCATCGTCGGTTCTCCCTGCTCGTCGTCGTACACCCTGCCGCACGCACGTGACAGTGCCGTCTGCCGAGCGGGCTGCGAGGCGTGCCGCCGAGGGCCCAGGAGCCGGTAGACTGAGGCGCATGAGCACCTCGGGCAGGAGTGACGTCGCCGGCGAGAGCGCAGCCGCGCAGGGCCGAGCGCGCGTCTCGCTCGCCGAGTGGGAGGCGGCCGGCGGCTCCTTCACCCACCGCGGCCACAGGATCTACACGCGCAGCGAGCTCGGCGCGGGTGGCGAGGCGCTGGTGCTGATCCACGGCTTCCCCACGGCCTCGTGGGACTGGGAGGCGTTGTGGCCGGAGCTGGCGAGGCGCTTCGACGTGTACACGCTCGACATGATCGGCTTCGGCCTCTCGGCCAAACCCGCCGATCACGCCTATACGATCTTCGATCAGGCCGAGCTCTTCGAGGGCTTCCTGCGCGAGCGAGGCGTGGCCGCCTACCACGTGCTCGCGCACGACTATGGCGACACGGTGGCGCAGGAGCTCTTGGCTCGACAGTCCGAGCCGGGCGAGCGGCCCGAGCTGCGCAGCGTCGCCTTCCTCAATGGGGGCCTGTTCCCCGAGACGCACCGCCCGGTGCTGCTGCAGAGGCTCCTGCTCTCCCCGCTCGGGCCCTTCATCGCGAGGCAGACGAGCCGCGCGAGAATGGCGCAGAACATGCGCAAGATCTTCGGTCCCGCGACGCAGCCCGACGAGCAGCTGCTCGACGCGTACTGGTCCTTGCTCACACGAGAGAACGGCGTGGCGGTGATGCCGAAGCTCATCCGCTACATGGTCGAGCGCCGCGAGCACCGCGCGCGCTGGGTGGGCGCGCTCGAGCGGGCGCGCATCCCGCTCGCGCTCATCGACGGCGCGGCGGATCCGATCTCAGGCAGGCACATGGCCGCGCGCTACGAAGAGCTCGTGCCACGCGCCGACGTCACGCTGCTCGAGGGCATCGGCCATTACCCGCAGGTCGAAGCGCCGCACGAGGTGCTGAAGCACTACCTCGGTTTCCGTGAGCGCGTCGCGGCGGCGAGCACGGCGTAGCGTCAACCCCCCACGATCGCCTGCGTGCGAGGCGGCGGATCGGCGAGCACCGGCACGAGGCGCTCGCCTTCGAGCACGCAGCGCACGCGACCCTCCGGCATGGGGCGCACACGCCCGAGGCCCACGACCTCGCCTCGGAGCGCTTCGACCTCGCTGGAGGAGGTCGTCGTCGGCGGCTGCTTGGGGTCGACGTCGTGGTAGCCGACGGTGATGGCCTCGGGCAGGGTCGCGAGCGAGATTCGATGCAGCCGCCGCCTGCCGTCAGGGCTCACACCGAGCTCGACGCGCCTGGGCGCCGACGCTGAGGCTTTGCCGAGCAGCCGCCCACCGGCGTCGATGGCGAAGCGCTCGCTCGGGCGGCTCTCGGCGCAATGGCTGCCCGCGTCGATCGCCGTGTCGGCCGTCCACACCCGCAGCTCGTCGCCTGGACCGAAGACGTCGTCTTCGACCTGCACGAAGAGCGTCTTCGAGGGTGCGTCGATCACGGCGGCGATTCGCAGGTCGGCGCTCGGATCGGCCTCGGGGAGGCGCAAGGCGCAGGCGGAGAGATCGATGCGCGCCGCCTCTGCCGGGGAGGCCTCGAGCAAACGCGCGGGCAGAGCGAGCGCGGGCACCGGCCGCGACTGCACCTCGACGCGCTCGGGGTCGGGCACGTCGGGCAGCTGCCCCTGGGCGTCGCAGCGAGGCAGCTCGAGCGAGGTGCTCGCGCTGAACGCGAGGTAATCGGCGCTGCTCTCGCCGTGGTGCGCGTCGCTCAGAGCCCACCAGCTGCCCCAGCTCTCGCCGACGACCGCCGGTGGGTCGAGCCGCACGCTCGTCGTCTGGTGCCAGCGCCACGCCGAGCCGCCCGTGCGCCTGTGCACGAAGAGGTTGTCGCTGATCTCGAGCTCGTCTTCGCCGATACCCGAGGCGCCGTAGCCATCGTTGCAGCTCTCGAGCAAGAGGCGCGGCGGCGGCGCGCCCGGCCCCTGGTGTACGAGCCAGGCCTCGCGCTGCTCGCAGGCGCGCGCGTACGAGGCCTCGTCGCTCGGCGAGCCGAGCGAGACCTCGAGGACGAACATCGCCTGAGCCGCTGCGCTGCGGCCGGCCTCGTGGCGCCGATCGACGCTGCAGGGCGAGCGCCCACGGCAGGGGTCTTGGCTCGGTAGGGGCGCGCTCGGCGCGTCGGCCGAGACCACGGGCAAGAGCTCCACCGCGCTCGTGAGCGGCACGGGCTTCGGCGGAGGCGCGCCCACACCACAGGCCGCGACCGAAACGAGCGAGACGAGAGGGAGCACGGAAAGGCGAAGCCTCATGGAACCTTGCCCCCAACGCTCGGCGAGCCCGGGCTGATTCCCTACACGCAGGGTTCGCTGCTCGCTGCGGCGGCTCATCGTGGCCCAGAGCTAGCAGCTTCGCGCCGCAGCGGCGGCCCCGCCGTGAGTGCGGGCCTCGGCAGCACGCGCGCCTTGACGTGCACGGCACGGAGGTACAATGTACCTCCCGTGAAGGCGCGCCTCGTGAACATGGGCAACTCTCGGGGGGTACGGATCCCCAAGCCGCTCATCGAGCAGGCGGGCATCGTCGATGAGGTCGAGCTCCGCGTCCACGACGGTGCCATCGTCATCGCGGCCGCTCGGGTTCCGCGGGCTGGCTGGGCGGAGGCGGCGGCTGCGAACTCCGAGGGGCTGATCGATCCGGAGCTCCCGACCCGCTTCGACGAGGTCGAATGGCAGTGGTGAAGGCCTCCCCGCCCCGGCGCGGCGAGGTCCACTTGGTCTCTCTCGACCCAACCCGCGGTTCGGAGATCCGAAAGACGCGACCTTGCGTCGTCGTCTCTCCAGACGAGCTCAATCTCCACCTGCGGACCGTCATCGTCGCGCCGCTGACCTCCGCGGCGCATCCCTTCCCGTTCCGCGTGGCGTGCAAGTTCGAGGGCAAGAGTGGCTTCGTCGTGCTCGATCAGCTCCGCACGGTCGACAAAGAGAGGCTGACACGCAAGCTCGGGAGGCTCTCCGCCCCCACGTTCGAGAAGGTCCTCGCGCTGCTCCAGGAGATGTTCGCTCCCTGAGGCGCCCCGCCCCCGTCGTGCGCCTCGCGCGCGGGAAGTTCTCCGTGGCGCTCCCGCCGCGTCGAGCCTCGCCCCTACCTTGCGCTCATCCGAGGTAGCTCGCCAGGTGCTTGCCGGTGAGCGTGGACTTCTTCGCGACGAGCTCGCGCGGCGTGCCCTCGAAGACGACGCGGCCTCCCTCGTGGCCTGCGCCTGGGCCGAGATCGAGGATCCAATCGGCGTGGGCCATCACGGCCTGGTGGTGCTCGATGACGATGACCGACTTGCCCGCGTCGACGAGCCTGTCGAGCAGCTCGAGCAGGCGCGCGACGTCGGCGAGGTGCAGGCCCGAGGTGGGCTCGTCGAGCACGTAGACGCCGCCCTTCTCGCCGAGGTGCATCGCGAGCTTGAGGCGCTGACGCTCGCCGCCCGAGAGCGTATCGAGGGGCTGGCCGAGCCTCAGGTAGCCGAGGCCCACCTCGGAGAGCTGCTGCAGCAGCTCGTGCGCGGCGGGCGTGCGTGCCGGGCCTCTGCCGAAGAACTCGAGCGCTTCGTCGACAGGCAGCTCGAGCACCTGGGCGATATCGAGGCCGCCGAGCCGGTAGGCGAGCACGGAGGCCTGGAAGCGTTTGCCTTCGCACTCCTCGCAGACCGTGCTCACGCTCGCCATCATGCCGAGCTCGGTGTCGATCACCCCTGCGCCATTGCACACCGGGCAGGCGCCCTCGGAATTGGCGCTGAAGAGCGCGGGTTTCACGCCGTGGGCCTTGGCGAAGGCCTTGCGGATCGGCTCGAGCAGCCCGGTGTAGGTGGCGGGGTTGCTGCGCCGTGAACCGCGAATGGGCGCCTGGTCGACCGAGACGACGCCCTCCCTGCCCGAGACCGAGCCGTGAATGAGCGAGCTCTTGCCCGAGCCGGCCACACCCGTCACCACCACGAGCACACCGAGCGGGATGTCGACGTCGACGTTCCTCAGGTTGTGCGTGCTGGCGCCGCGCACCTGCAATGCGCCGGTGGCCTTGCGCACCTTGCCTTTGAGCTTGGCGCGATCGTCGAGGTGCTTGCCGGTGAGCGTGCCGCTCGAGCGCAGCCCCGAGACCGGGCCCTCGTACATGAGCTTTCCACCGGCGGCGCCAGCGCCCGGGCCCAGGTCGATCACGTGGTCGGCGATTTCGATGGCCTCCGGCTTGTGCTCCACGACCAGGACGGTGTTGCCCTTGTCGCGCAGGCGCAGCAGCAGGCCATTCATGCGCTGGATGTCGTGCGGATGCAGCCCGACGGTCGGCTCGTCGAAGACGTAGGTGACGTCGGTGAGCGAGGAGCCGAGGTGGCCCACCATCTTGGTGCGCTGCGCTTCACCGCCCGAGAGCGAGCCGCTGGGGCGGTCGAGGCTGAGGTAGCCGAGGCCGATCTCGACGAAGGAGTCGAGCGTATGACCGAGCTTGGCGAGCAGCGGCGCCACCTTGGGCGCCTCGAGCTTGCGCACCCACTCGGCGAGCTCGCTGATCTGCATCGCGCAGGCCTGGGCGATGTCGATGCCCGCGATCTTGGACGAACGCGCGAGCGCGCTGAGGCGCGTGCCCTCGCAATCGGGGCAGGTTCGGAAGGTGACGGCGCGCTCGACGAAGGCGCGGATGTGCGGCTGCATCGCGTCTTTGTCTTTCGAGAGGAAGGACTTCTGGATGCGCGGGATGAGCCCCTCGTAGGTCATGTTCGCGCCGGCGACCTTCACCTTCACGGGCTCCTTGTGGAGAAAATCGTGGAGCTCGCGTTTGGTGTACTTCCGGATCGGTTTGTCGCCGTCGACGAAGCCCGACTCGGAGTAGATGCGCACGTACCAGCCGTCGGCGGTGTAGCCGGGGATCTTGAGCGCGCCTTCGCGCAGCGATTTCGTGTCGTCGTAGAGCTCGTTCAGGTCGATATCGGTCGCCGAGCCCATGCCCTCGCAGCGCGGGCACATGCCGCCGGTCACCGAGTACACCCGCTTCTCGGTCTTGCCCGCGCCCTTCTCGAGCGTGATCTGGCCCACGGCGCGTACCGAGGGCACGTTGAAGGAGAAGGCGTTCGACGAGCCGATGTGCGGCTGCCCGATGCGGCTCCACAAGATCCGCAGCATCGCGTTCGCGTCGGTCGCCGTGCCGACGGTGGAGCGCGCGTTCGCGCCCATGCGCTCCTGGTCGACGAGGATGGCCGTCGTGAGCCCCTCGAGCAGGTCGACCTCGGGGCGCGCGAGGGTGGGCATGAAGCCCTGGAGGAAGCTGCTGTAGGTCTCGTTGATGAGCCGCTGCGACTCGGCCGCGATGGTGCCGAAGACGAGCGAGGACTTGCCCGAGCCCGACACACCCGTGAACACCGTGAGGCGCCGCTTCGGGATGTCGACGCTCAGATCCTGGAGGTTGTTCTGCCGCGCGCCTCGCACGCGAATGAGATCGTGGCTGTCTGCGCGCATGGCGTTCTCCGAGGCGCAGTCTGCCACGGAGCGGCGCGTCGCGGGTGGAGCGGCGAGCGCGAGCGCGCCTCGCACGATGGCAGACTTCAGCGCTGGTCGGCGCCGACGTCGGGCGCCGCGGGGCGAGGCTCGCCGTCGACGTCGAGCGGCGCGAGGCTCGCGCCCTGGGCGATCGCGGACACGTCCGCGCGGCAGCTCGAGCCGCTCCTCGCAGGCTAGCGCGCCGCGGCCTCGAGGCCCGCGCAGATCGCTTCGCGCTCGAGGCCGAAGCCGATGATCACCAATCGACAAACGCGCGCTCCGGGCTCGAAGGGCTCGCCGAAGTCGACCGCGATCCGGTCGGCGACGCCCTGCACGATCATGCGCCGCTCGAGCCCGGCCACGGCGAGCACGGCCTTCACGCGCAGGAGCCGGCCTTCGTATTGCGCGAGGGTCTGCTCCACCCAGTCGCCGAAGCGCTCGCCACAGATCTCGCCGTCGTATTGCCACGCGATCGATTGGATCACCCCGGCGTGCTCGGAGCGCGGCAGCTCGCGCGGGAGCTCGCCGCGGTTCTCGAGCAGAGCTTCGAAGCTCGCTTCACGGAGCTGCCCTCGCACCGAGGCGACGATCGCGGCCGTGGGGTTCTTCGTGAGCACCTCGAGGCGCACGACGTCGAGCGCCTCTCCGGAGCATCTGTCGGCGTTCGAGATCACGACGGCGTCGGCGTAGCCGAGCTGCTCGTCGGCGAGGCTCGCGAGGCTCGCCCCTGTGCCGGGCGGCCAGCGGGTCGCGTCGACGACGGTCACGACCCCACCGAGCGACAGGGCCTCGTTGCGCGTCACGGCGCGGACCACCCCCGCGGGCGAGGCCGCGCCGGAGGTCTCGACGAAGATGCGGCGCAGGCCACGCTCGGCGAAGTGGGCGAGCGCGCGCACGAGCTCGGCCTGGGTGGTGCAGCAAGCGCAGCCGCCGGTGATCTCGCGGAAGGCGTCGACGCGCGCGGCGAGCTGGTCGGCGTCGAGCGCGACCTCGCCGAGCTCGTTGACGATCACGGCGACCTCGTCGCGCGCGAGCTCGCCGAGCCAGCGGTGGAGGAGCGTGCTCTTGCCCGCGCCGAGGAAGCCCGTGAGCACGACCACCGGCACGCTCGCGTCGGGCGATGGCTGGGTCCCGCTCATGCGCTGCCACGCTAGCACCCGTGGGGCAGCTGGGCGCGGCGGCGCGGATCCATCACGTGGGCGCCTTGCGCCAGGCGCGAGCGCCCTTATGCTCCGGCCTCCCATGTCGAAGTCGCTCGATCTCGTCGTCTACGGAGCCACCGGCTACACGGGCCACCTCGCGGTGCTCTACCTCGCGGAGCACGCGCCTCCGGCGCTCAGGTGGGCGATCGCCGGGCGCGACCGTCGGAAGCTCGAGGCGATCCGCGACGAGCTGCGCGCGCGCTTCGAGCGCGAGGTGGAGATCCTGGTCGCCAGGAGCGACGATCGCGCCTCGCTCGACGCGATGACCTCCGAGGCGCGCGTGGTGCTCACCACGGTCGGCCCCTACGCGCAGCACGGCGAGCCGCTCGTGGCGTCGTGCGTGGAGCACGGCGCCGACTACCTCGACATCACCGGCGAGCCCGAGTTCGTCGACCGCGTGCTCGAGGTCTACGGCGAGCGCGCCGCGCGCGCGGGCGTGCGCATCGTGAGCTGCTGCGGCTTCGACAGCATCCCGCACGACCTCGGCGCCTACTTCACCGTGCGCGAGCTGGCGCCCAAAGGCCCCGTGACGATGGAGGGCTTCGTGCAGGCCAGCGGCGGCATCTCGGGCGGCACCTGGCACTCGGCGGTCGGCGCGATGAGCCGCCTCTCGGAGCAACGCAAAGCCGCGCGTCTCAAGGCCAAACCCGCGGCGACGGGGGGCCGCACGGTGCGTGGGCTCGCGCCGAGGCCTCGCAAGGAGCCCGAGGTGCGCGGCTGGGTCCTCCCGATGCCGACCATCGATCCGCAGATCGTGCTGCGCAGCGCGCGTTCGCTCGAGGTCTACGGTCCCGACTTCCGCTACGGGCACTACGCGCGCGTGGGCTCGCTCGCCACGGCCGCGGCGCTGGTCGCCGGCGTGGGCGCCGTCGCGGCCCTCTCGCAGCTCCGGCCGACGCGCGAGCTGTTGCTCAAGGCCAAGCGCCAGGGCGAAGGGCCGAGCGAGGAGGTGCGCCGCAACGGCCACTTCCGCGTCACCTTCGTCGCGCGCTCGGGCGGCGAGAAGCTCGTGACGCGGGTATCGGGTGGGGAGCCCGGCTACGCGGAGACCTCGAAGATGATCAGCGAGTGCGCGCTCGCGCTCGTCTTCGATCGCGAGCGTCTTCCGAAGGCCGCCGGGGTGCTCACGACGGCCGAGGCCCTGGGTGAGGTGCTGATCGAGCGCCTCGTGCGCGCGGGCATCCGCTTCGAGGTCCTCGAGCGCAGCCGAGAGGCCTGAGGCGCGCGGCTCCGGAGGCGGCCGCGCGCGGCCCGGGTCACTTCTTGCAGCTGAGGTGCGCGGCTGCGTTCTGCCGATAGTCGGCGGAGTTCACCGCGGGACACTCGGCGGCGATGAGCGACTTGAGATCGCGCACCTCTCGCCAGTCGAGGCTCATCGCGTCGAACACGATGGGGATCGTCGTCTCGGTGCGGATGGTGTCCATCAGGGCCTCGAGCTTGCCCTCGCCCGTCGACCACATCGACTCGAACTTCTCCTCGTAGTCGCCGACGAGCTCGCGGAACTCGGGCCCGCGGAAGACGAGCATGTTCTCGAAGGTGTTGTGCTCGGCGTTGTCGGAGAGGTTGTAGCTCCCGGTGTAGAGCGCGTCGTCGACGATGAGGAACTTGTTGTGCATCTGGGCCGCGTAGGACACGTCCCAGCGGTACGCGTAGTACTTGTAGCGCACGTCGATGCCCGCCTCGCCGACCGCGAAACCGAACAAGAAGCCCTTGTCGCGGCAGGAGCGCTTCTTGGCCTCGGTGGTGGCCAGCTGGAGGCAAGCCTCGAGGTCGGTCACCTGCTTGGTGTGCGTGGAGGCCGAGATGTACTCCTGGCCGTCGAGGTAGACGCGGATCTCGAGGTCGGGATCCTCGGCGCGCTTGCGCATGAGCGCCTCGGACACGGGGCGCGAGCGCAGGTGGCCGGAGGCGACGAGGATGCGCTCCTCCGCGGCGTCGATCGCCGCGACGAGGCCGTCGGCCACGGTGTCGGCCCCGGTGAGCGTGAAGGTGTCGCCGTTCGCGGTGAAGTTCGCGCTCGTGAACAAGGCGTCGAAGCCCGGAGCGACGGGGATGTCGGCGTCGCTGATGTCGATCGACGAGGCCTCGAAGACGAGCTCCGGGTTCGCGACGAGGTCGCGTGAGCCCTCCCAGAGCGTGTCGAACTCTCGCTGCATGCGCAGCGCGACCTCGGGCATGGCGCTCAGGAACAGGGTGTTCTCGTCGTACTTGGTGGCTGCGCCGTTCGACCAGTTGCCGCTGCCGGAGACGACGTGCGCCGTCTTCGCGGCGTCGAGCGAGTCGCGTGGGCCGTCCACGATCATGAACTTGTGGTGCATGATCTTGTTCACCCAGCGCACGTCGACGCCGATCGACTCGAGCCTGCCCGACCTCGACGACGAGAGCTGCGCTCCGGTGAGCTTGCGGTCGTTGCTCGCGGTGTCGAACAAGAAGCGCACCTTCACGCCGCGCGCGGTCGCGTCGGCGAGCGCCGCCTGGATGCCGGGATCGGAGTAGCTGTACATCGCGACGTCGATCGAGCGTTCGGCGCCGTAGATGAGCTCGGCCACGCGCGCGTTGTGGCTGGTGGCGATGGGCTGCGGGGAGAAGATGACGCTCACCTCGCGGCGGCGCTGCGCCTCGAGGTAGCCGCGCGCCTCGGCGAGCTCGGCGAGCTTGCGGATCGTCGCCGTGCCGACCTGGGGGACCGCGTCTACCTCGGCGAGCATGTCGAAGGGATCGTCGTCGGCGGTCCGTGCTGCGCCGTCCGCGCCGTCGCGGTGCGCGAGCAGGTTCGTGGCCGCGCGCGAGCTCACGCCGCCGCCGCGCAGCACCTCCGCCGTCGTGGCCGGGTCGTTGACCATCGCCACGATCGAGAGCGCCTCGTCCGAGGCCGCGGGGAAGACCTCGGTCGCGTCGGACTCGACGCTCGCCGTCGGGTCGGCGCTGCACGCGAGCAGGGAGAGCGAGGTCGCGAGCCCGCCGAGGGAGCGGAGGATCTTCATGGGCGCCGACCTGAGCAGCTTCCGTGCCACCCGCGCGAAGACGCGATTCTGCGCGGCGCTCGCCCTCGCGCCCGTCCACGAGGGCGCGTGCGAAGGGGGTGGATCGACACGTGCCCACCTCTGCCGACCACCCGTGCGCGCTCGTGCTGGCGACATGGGCCCTGCCCGGGACCATCGAGGGGTGCGGCCGAGCTCAGGGGTGGGCGCGGCCGGCGAGCCGACGTCGGTCCCCGGCGAAGTCGATCTCCACGCTGGTCTCGAACAGCGCCACGACGACGCCGCGCCCGAACTTCGGGTGGCGCACGACGTCCCCCACGGAGAAGCGCGTCGTCGGTGCGTAGTCGAGCTCACCGACCGCACGCGCGAGCGCGTCGGCCGTGGCGGAGCCTCCCGCCACCGTGCGGACGCCGAGCGCCTCGAGGGCCTCGGCGACGACGAAGGCCGCGTCGGCCCGGCACGGGCTGAGCTCGTAGGTGCGCAGATCGCCCTGCTTCGTGATGCTCCGGGCGAGCACCGCGAGCAGGCTCGACTCGTGGTCACGCGCGCGAGCGACCGCCTCGGACAGCGCCGCGGCGCCGAGCTCGAGCGAGGCCTGCACGAAGCGAGGAAGCATGCGCTCCACCACCTCGAGCGGCCGCGTGTCGGCCTCCAACACGTCGAGCGCGATTCGCTCCAGCACGGCGCGGCAACCCTCGTCGATGGTGCCCGACTCGCGCTGGAAGCGAACGCCGAGCACGCGTGCCACGCGCTCGCGAAACCACGCGAAGGGTTTGGCGCGATGCAGGACGCGGGCATCATCGGCACGGAAACCCGCGAGCAGCGCGGTCGCGAGCTCCGCCTCGAGCCCGGGCCGCTCGATCGCGCGCCGCAACGCCGATCCAGGAGGCAGACTCAGCTCGTCCACGAGCTGCCCGAGCTCGTTCGACGGCTCGCCGGCGAGACGCTGCGCGATCCAGTTCGGATCGAGCTGCTTCATGCTGCACGCTGCGTCCACGCGACGGGCGAAGGCCGCCCAGACGTGCGGAGGCCACTCGGAAGCCGAGGGGCTGGGCTCGGGTGCGGGCGCGCGACGGGGCACTCGTGGGAGAGGCTACACCACGCATCGGGCGAGGCCGTTCCAGCGCTCTCGCAACGCCTCGTCTCTCGTCGTTTCAGGCTCCACCGGTTCAGCTGCGAATTCGCCCGCGCTGCGCGTCGGCACGGCGCCTGCTAGACCCGGGGCATGTCTCGCGTCCTGCTCGTCGCCCTCGGTCTCTTCGCGCTGACCGGCTGCTCGATCGCCTCCGGCAACGAGGAGGCCTCGAAGCAAGAGAGCGGCGCGCGGCCCTCGCCGCGTGAAGCCGTGGCGCAGGCCGCCGTCGTCGTCGACGTGCGCACGCCTGGCGAGTTCGCCGGCGGCCACCTCGAGCGCGCGATCAACATCCCGATCGACGAGCTCGAGGCGCGCCTCACCGAGCTCGATCGCGCGCTCGACGGCGACCGCAGCAAGAAGCTCGTCGTGTACTGCGCCTCGGGGCGCCGCTCGGGCATCGCGAAGGACCTGCTCGAGAAGAAGGGCTACGGCGCGGTGACCAACGCAGGCGGCTACGCCTCGCTGCGCTGAGCGGCGCGCGCGACTTCAGGCCTCGAACACACCTCGGCGCTTCATCATCCTCGCGATCGCGCGGAAGCCCTCGGCGCGCCCGATCTGCAGGAGGTGCCCGCCTGGCATGAGGTGGAGCTCGGCGCCGAGGTGCTGCGCGAGGCGCTCGCCGTGCGCGCTCGGCGTGATGCGGTCACCACGCCCGGCGACCACGACGGCGGCGCCACTCGCGAGCTTCGAGCTGCGCGCGAACGGGCTCACGACGCGGTGCACGCGGTCGAGCAAACGGTGCTGCTCGGCCTTCTGGGCGGTCGTGCCGACGAAGCGACCGGCCTCGTGCGCGACGTCGGCGAAGGAGGCGAGCGGGATCACGGGCGCCACGAAGTCGAGCCTGGGCTCGACGGTGGCGAGCAGGCTCACGGTGTAGCCGCCGAGGCTCATGCCCATCGCGCCGACGAGCGGCGAGCCGCGCTCCTCGAGGTGCGCGACGAGGCTGCGCAGCTCGAAGATGGCCTGGCGGAAGCCTTCGTTGGAGAAACGAGGATCACTGCTCGGGAAACGATGCGGCGCGTCGGGCTCGGCGCGCACGGCGTGGAAGGGCAAGACGAAGAGCGCCACGTCGACGCCGCGATCGAGCAGGAAGCCCACGGGCCAGATGCGCTCTTCGACGGCGTAGCGACCGGCGAGGTAGCCGTGTACGACGATCACCGTCGGGCGCTTGCCACCCCGGTGCGCGTAGAGGCGCGTCGCTGCGTCTCGGTTCTCGCGCGTCGAAGCGAAGCGCGCGCCGAGGGCCTCGTCGGGGTGGAAGGTGTCGACGCGTGAAGGCCAGCGCAGATCGAAGACGTCGACGAGCCCAGCGCGCGTGCGGCGCGTGCCGACGAGCGTGTGGCGTGGGTCGATCGGCGCCGGCGCTCCGAAGAAGCGTTCCACGTCGTCGAAGGGCTCGGCCGGCTCGTAGGCCTCGGCGATCGCGGTGAGCTGTGCGGCGCGCTCTTCCGGCCCGAGCGCTTCGGGGCCGGAGCGCGGCTTCTTGCCGCGACCGGTGATGGCACGCGCGAAGCGGTCGTCGATCGACGCGGCGAGCGGCGTGATGAAGCGTGAGAGCACCACGCCTCAGCCCTTCTTCTTGGCTCGGCTCGCGTTCTTGCGCCGCTTCGTGCGCCCGCGGCCGTCGTAGTCCGGCAGCGTCGTCGGGTAGGCCGTGACCGAGAGCGGCCCCTCGCTGCTGAGCAGCCACGCCCACTCGGGATCGCGCAGGGCGTCGCTCAGGCGGAGCAGCTCACCGCCGACCTCGAGGCGCTGGTCGACGAGGCGCACGCCGTGGCTGTAGTCGGCGTAGCGGCACGAATGCAGCGTGCTCACGGGCTGGATGACGTCGCCCGCGCGGCGGTGCCAGCCGTAGATCGCGACGCGGTCCGGCCGCTCGACGAGGCGCTCGCAGAGCACGATGTCCTTCTTGTGGCCGGCGGTGAGCACACCGAGCGGGTGACCGCCTCGCAGGCGGTGGGTCTCGAGCTTGCGGTGGTGCAGCGCGTAGTCGGCGAGCGTGCCCTCGGTGGGGCCGCCCTCGATGAAGCTCGGCGGCAGGCGCACCTCGGCGTGCTCGTAGATGGTGTCGACGAGCTTCGGCGTCGGCAGCGTGGCGCCGAGGCGGTTCGCGATGCGCTGCGCTGCGGCGGCGGTCATCGGCATGCGCACGAAGTCGTCGTCGGAGCCGATCGCGAGGTAGTCGCAGGCGACGTGCAGCGTCGCGACGAGGCCGCGCGCCTCGAGGCGGATCGGAGCGAGCGTGCGCAGGTAGTCGGGCACGTTGCCCTCGAGGATCGCTTGCGCCACCGCTTCGTCCATCGCGGCGCGCCCGAGCCCCTCGGTGCGCTCGAGGAAGGCCGAGCCCGTCTCGGCGCCCGGCGTGCGCGCGGGTAGGTCGAGCGTCGGGCGCCTGGGCTTCGCGGGTGGCTCGGGCGCAGGCGGCGACTGGGGCGGCTCGGCGTTCGAGGCAGCCGGCTCGGGCGCAGGCTGCTCGCCGCCGTGGAAACCATCGTCGTCGGCCCTGCGCCCGCTGCCGGCGCGGCCCACGTTCGAGAGCATCGCGCCGCCTGCGGCCTGGGGCGCGCAGCCGACGAGCGCGAGCCCGAGTCCCGAGCCGAGCATGGCGAGGAGGCTGCGTCGCGTCGTGCTGCCCGCGTGCATGTCCCACCGACTACACAGGATCGCGCGGCGCGGCAAAGTCGCTCGCCGTGGAGCACGTCGGCGTCGCGCGCCGCGTGCGACGCTCGAGCCTGGCTCGGCGTGCGCGCGTCGAAGCGCGGCTTGCCACGCGCAGAGCGGCTGCGAGTAGGATCGTCACGCGTGGATGCCGACCCCGAGCCCTCGAAGACGAGCACGCCCGAGGCGGCGCTGAACCAGAGCGGGAAGGCGCTCGGCGTCGAGCGGATCGTCGTGGGCGTGGGCGCGGTCGGCCTGGTGCTGCTGGCCTCGACGGTGCTGCTGCCGCTGTGGGCGCCGCTCGTCTTCGCGATCTGGACCGCCGCGATCCTCGACCCCCTCACCGGCCGACTCGAGCGCGTGGTGCGCGGGCGGCGGTCGATCGCGGCGGGCATCTCGGTGGTCCTCGTGGCCTCGCTGCTCGTGCCGGTGGGGCTGCTCATCGCCTCGCTCACGATGAGCGTCCTCGAGTTCACGCGGAAGGTCTTCGCTTCACCGGAGGTCCGACACGCCTTGCTCACCGTCGTCTCCTCCGAAGGCGAGACGGGGCCCACCGAGCTCCGGCTCGAGCATGCGCTGGATCTCGCGCGCCAGCATGGAGCGACGGCGTGGCAGGCGATCTCGAGCTTCGCCGGCGCAGGCGCCTGGGCCACGGTCGTGCTCGTCGTGTTCTTCGTCGCGCTCTACGACTTCCTCGCGGAGGGGCGCGCGACCTGGCGCTGGGCGGTGGCGCACCTGCCCGTGTCCGAGAAGGTGACGCGCCGCCTCGCCGCGGCCTTCCTCGAGACCGGCTACGGGCTCTTCGTCGGCGGTGGGCTCACCGCGCTCGCGCAGGCCCTGCTCGCCACGGTCGCCTACGCGGCGCTCGGTGTGCCGCGCCTCGCGGTGCTGGGCGCGCTCACCTTCGTCGCCGCGTTCTTGCCGACCTTCGGCACGGCCGTCGTCTGGGGCCCGGTCGCGGTCGGCCTCGCGCTCTCCGGCGAGCTCGGACGCGCGGCCTTGCTCGTGCTGCTCGGCTTCTTCGGGGTCGGCACGATCGACAACCTGCTGCGCCCGCTCTTCCAGCGCTGGGGCGGCAAGCTCGACCTGCCCGCTTCGCTCCTGCTCTTCGCGGCCTTCGGTGGGCTCGCCGCCTTCGGGCCGGCGGGGCTCGCGCTCGGACCGCTCGCCCTGCGCCTCGCGCGCGAGGTGCTCGAGATCGCCCGCGAGGCGCGCGAGGCGGAGGGGCGCGGCGGCGCCGTGCTCAGCGATCGACCGCCCCCGACGCGATGAGGAACGCGCTCTCGACCTCGGCTTTCGCCTCGTCGTCGCCGCGGTGGAAGCCCACGCGTTCGTAGCGCACGCGCCACTCGAAGCGGCCGCGCGCGGCGGCGGGCAGCTCGAAGTGCACGAGGCGCGCCGCCAGGTGAGGTCGGTCGTCGGACAGCTCGACGCGCTCACCACCGGCGTCTACGTAATGGCGCGCGAGGTAGCGACGCATCGGAGCGAGCCTCTCGCCGCCCGCCCCGATGGGCTGGACCTCGACCGCGAGGCGGCGGAAGAGATCTCCGGTCGGCACCGCGTGCGTCACCCGCCTCGGCACGAGCCGAATCGTCGCGCGCGAGCCGGCGATCGTGGCGTCGACCTCGAGCGCGTCGCGCACGAAGGCCTCGTCGTAGCCTCCCGGGAAGCCGTGGCTCCGATGCCCCGCGCGCTTCGGCATGTGACACGCGCTGCACGAGAGCTCGCTCCCGGACTCCCGGTGCTCGGAGACGGTGCGCTGCATGAGGCCGGGCCTGCGGTGGCGAGGGAGCTCGAACTCGTGGCAGCTCTTGCATGCGTCGACCGAGCGGAAGGAGAGCGACGCGAAGCTCGCGTGCGGCGACGCGCTCGAGCTCTCGACGGCGAGCACAGGCCCGAGCGGGACGTGGCAGGTGATGCAGGCGACGCCGAGCCGAGCTGCGCCGTCGACGCCCGCGGCGAGCTTCGACTCCGGCGCGTGACAGCGCACGCAGAAGGCGCGCGTATGCTCGGGCTCACGCTCGAGCGCGGCCTGGAAGGACGCGTTCGTGTAGGCCACGTGGTGGCGCGAGCTGCGCCACTCCGCGGCGATCTCCGCGTGGCAGCCCTCGCAGCCTCGGTTCCAATCGACGAGCGCCGTCGGCGCGAGCCCGGCCGAGCGCAGCTGCGGGCCCGGACCGGGCCAGCGCAGGATCTTCGCTGCGCGCGCGGCGCCGAGCTCGGGCGAGAGCGCCGCTACGCTCGCCGCGACCGGGAGCGCGATCGCGAGGAGCGCGCCGCGGCGTTTCACGGCCAGATCATCGAAGAGTGGGCCAGGTTCACGAAGTAGACGCGCACGTCCTTCGGTGGGTCGACGGGATCGGGGATGTTCCCGAGCGCGTCGAGGCAGGTGAGCTGCGGGTGGAGCTTCGCGCCTTTGCCGATCTCGAGGGCCTGCTTCGCCTGCTCGTGGGTCTTCGTCTGCAGACCGAAGTAGGTCGCGCCGTTCCTCGAGAACTGCACGAAGGTGGCGTCTTGGAGCTCGGTCTTGCCGTAGAAGGCCGCCGTCGACGCGGAGAAGACGTAGGAGGGGTCGTCGTTCGAGGCGAGCATGACGAAGGGCGTCGTGCATGCGTCGCTGAGGTTCGTCGGCTGGGGGATCGCGTGCGCGACCTCCGCGGGATCGGCCTTCGAAGGATCGGCCTTCGAAGGATCGGCGGCGGGCGGCAGGAAGCGCTTCCACGCAGCGCTCTCGCTCGGCGCTGCGAGCTTCAGCTTGCCCTCGTGCTCGAAGCCCACCCACACCTCGGCACCCACGAGCTCGAGCCGGACCGACGTGGCGCCCGTGAGGGGCGCGGCCTCGGGCGCGTCGGACGCCGTCAGCGTCAGGGGCGAGACCTCGTCCGAGGCGGAGACGACGTGAACCCCCTCGCCCGACGCGACCACGACGCGCCCGTCTTCCAGGCCGACCGCAAGCTCCGGCGTCGCCTTCCAGGGCGCGGGGCGCTTCTCCCAGCGCTCTCCCACGAGGCGCGCGTAAGCATCGGCGAGCAGCAGCACCGCGCCCCCCTCGGGCAAGACGACCAGCCGCTCCGGGCTCACCGGAGCGTGTGCGAGCGAAGGCAGGAGCTTGCGCGCCGTCACCGAGAGCCCGCTGTCGTCGCAGCGCCCATCGTCGCGCACGAGCCCACGCGTGCTCGCCTGCAGGTGGCAGCCGACGCGCTTCTGCTCGCTGCCTTCCGCGGACTGCGCCCAGCCCGACTCCCCCGCGCGCAGCGGCGCGACGTAGCCATAGCCACCGCGGTCGTAGGGTGCGTCGAGGTTCGCCCAGAGCTCCTCGGGGTAGGAGCCGCTGAAGCTCACACGGCGACGCTCGGCGAAGATCGACTCGATGCGTCCGTATTGGGCGCGCCAGGCCGACTCGGGGAAGAGCGGCGCCTTCTTCGAGCCCGCGCGATCCACGATGAAGGTCTCGGCCTTCGAGGGCGCGTCTTTCGTTCCGGTGGAGCAGCCGTCGGTGCAAGCGAGCAACGCGCGCCGGAGCCGGAACAGCGCCGTGTCGCCCGGGAAGGTGTGCACGACGGAGATCCTCGGCCCGCTCGGACGGACGAGCGCGGCCGCGGCGCTCGCCGAGCTCGTGGGCGCAGGTGCGGATTGGGCGATCGCGGGCTCCGCCGAGGCGGTGGGAGACGGCGCTCGTTCGGAGCAAGCGGCGGCGACGCAGAGGAGGAGCCCCATGCAGCTGGCGGTGTGGCGGCGCATGACGGCGAGGGTACGCGGCATCGGCGGCGTGTGCGCGCGATCTCCTCTGTGGCCTTCGCCGCGAGGGCGCGATAATCCCTGAGCTGACGTTGCGTCACCCGTTGCTGCGCCCATGACCGAGCCCGTCGCCCTCCGCTCCGGACCCCGCCGCCTCCCGATGGTGCGCGCAGAGGCGCGCGACGAGGTCGACGCGCGGAGCGGTGTGCGTGTGCTCTCGACGCACCCGGTCGCGAAGCCTCGCAGCGTGCGCCTCTCGATCACCGATCGTTGCGACTTCGCGTGCACCTACTGCCGCCCCTCGCGCAACGACGGCTACGCCGAGACGCGCCTCTCGCTCGAGGGGTGGCGCACGACGATCGACGGCCTCGTGGCCGCGGGCGTGCGGCGCGTGCGCATCACCGGCGGCGAGCCGCTCATCCACCCCCAGGTGCTCGAGATCGTACGCATGATCGCCGCGCGCGGCGTGGAGGACCTCGCGCTCACGACGAACGCCTCGCAGCTCGCCCGCCTCGCGGCGCCGCTCCGAGAGGCCGGGCTCTCACGCATCAACGTGTCGATCGACACGCTCGACGAGGCTCGCTTCGCGGCGATCACGCGCGGCGCCAGGCTCGCACCGGTGCTCGAGGGCATCGAGGCCGCGCGCGCGGCCGGGCTCGGGCCCATCAAGCTCAACGCCGTCGTGCTGCGCGGCGTGAACGACGACGAGCTCGAGCCCATCGTGCGCTGGGCCTGGGAGCGACGCCTCGTGCCTCGCTTCCTCGAGGTCATGCCCATCGCCGAAGGCGCGAAGCTCGCCCCAGCGCACCTCGTGCCGGTCGGCGAGATGCGCGCGCGTCTCGCGCAGCTGCTCGCCGACGAAGAGCCCGCGCTCGAGCCCGATCGTGGGCCTGCGCGCTACGTGGCTGCGCGCCACGATCCTTCGCTGCGCGTCGGCTTCATCAGCGGCACCAGCGACACCTACTGCGCGAGCTGCGACCGCCTGCGCGTCTCCTCGAGCGGCGTCTTGCGTCCTTGCCTCGCGACCGACGACGGCGTCGACGCGCGCGAGGCCGCCGAGCGCGGCGAGCTCGAGCGTCTGCCCGAGCTGCTCGCGCAGGCCTGGGCGCAGAAGCCCGACGGTCGCAGCTTCAAGGGCTGCACCGAGCCCTCGGCAGCGGAGCTCAGCATGAGGGCGATCGGTGGCTGAGCCGCGCGCGCTCGGCGTGCACGCCTTCGAGGCCGAGGAGGTCGGCGCAGGGCTCGAGCTCTTGCCACTCGCCGCGCGGCGCGCGCTCGATCGCGCAGGCCTGCACCTCTCGCTCGAGGGCTGGCGCTCGCTCTCGCTCGAGGCGCGTCGCGCGCTGGTCGCGGCCGGCGCGCAGGCCGAGGTCGACGACGCGCTCGTGTCGGCGCGTATCGCGGAGAGCACGCACGCGGCGCGCACGATCGAGCCCGTGCCGGAGCTCGACCCGGCGAGCCCAGGCGCCGCGCTCGAGGCCTCGCTGGGCGCCGACGCAGGCAGGGTCGTCGCTGCGTGGCCCGGGCTCCATCCGCTCGCGCGCTACGCGCTCGCCCACCTCGCGAAGCGGGCCGCCGAGCGAGGTGACCGGAGGCGCCTCCTCGCGGCGCTCGACGAGCTGCTTCCGGCCGATCCAGGCGCGCGCGGCCGGGGTCGTGTGCGCGAGGAGCCGCTCTCGAGCGACGAAGCGGTGCGCGCCGTGCAACACGACGGCGCGGGCGCGGTCGACCTCTTCCTCGGCGTGGTGCGCGATACGAACGACGGCCGCGCGGTCTCGCTGCTCGAGTACGAGGCCTACGCCTCGATGGCCGAGGGCGAGCTCGGTCGCATCGAGGCGGAGGTCGAGGCCCGCCATCCAGGCGTGCGCGTCTTCGCGAGCCACCGCATCGGCGCGCTGCGCGTCGGCGAGGTGGCGGTGATCTGCGCCGCGAGCGCCGTGCACCGAGGCGAGGCCTTCGCCGCGTGCCGCAGCTTGATCGACGAGATCAAGGCGAGGTTGCCGATCTGGAAGCGCGAGCACGGCCCGGACGGCCCCTACTGGGTGGGCTGGCAGGACGCGCGCTGCGCGGGCGACCACACCTCTCACGCGGCGACGTCGCACGACGGCCACACGCACTGAGCGCGCGCGCTCGAGCGGCCCGCCCGCTATTTCGCAGCCATGGAACGCGCGACGCGGCCGAGCCGAGAGACCGGGCCGCGCCTTCGCGATCCTGCGAGGTCGGATCAGACGCCGGCGAAGGCCGCGTCGGAGATGTCGACCGGCGAGGTGTCCTCGTGGCCGAGGATCTCCGCGCCGAGCTTCGCGTGCGGCAGGATGTTCTTCACGAAGTAGCTCGCGACGTGCACCTTGCCCTCGTAGAAGGCGCGATCGGGAGCGTCGGCCGCCAGGGTCTCGAGCTTCTGGTGCGCGATGCGCGCCGCGTCGAGCAGCAGCCAGCCACAGGCGAGCTCGCTCATCATCTCGAGCACGCGGTTGGCGGCGAGCGGCACCATGAGCATCTTGCCGGACTGGAACCAGCCGAGCAGGCGCATCGCGGTGCTCGCGACCGCGCCGTGCGCGCTCGCGAGCTCCTTCACGAGCGGGCCGAGCTTCGCGTGGCCCTCGTTCTCGGCGATGAACTTGCCGATGTCGCCGAGGAAGGCCTGCAGGTTCGCGCCGCCGTTCTGCGGCAGCTTGCGGCCCACGAGGTCCATCGCCTGGATGTGGTTCGTGCCCTCGTAGATGCTGAAGATCTTCGAGTCGCGGCAGGCCTGCTCGACGGGGTAGTCCTGGATGTAGCCGGCGCCGCCGTGGGTCTGGATGGCGAGCTCCGTCACCTTGAAGGCCTGGTCGGTCGAGTAGGCCTTCACGAGCGGCACGAGCAGATCGACCTGGCCCTGGTGGTAGGCGGCGGCCGCGTCGTCCTTGCCCTTGAGCGCGTTGATGCAGTCGCCGTGGTAGGCGAGCTTCGCGATGAGCGCGCGCGGGCCTTCGACCCTCGCCTTCATCTCGAGCAGCATGCGGCGCACGTCGGCGTGCTCGATGATCGCGACGCGCGGCGCCGTCGGATCCTTCCAGTTGGTGATGGGCGCGCCCTGCTTGCGATCCTTCGCGTAGTCGAGCGCCGAGAGGTAGGCCGCCGAGGCCACCGACACACCCTGCAGGCCGACGCCGATGCGCGCGCCGTTCATCATCATGAACATCTGCTGGATGCCGACGTTCTCGGCCTCACCGACGAGCTCGCCGATGCATTTCCCGTTGTCGCCGAAGTTGAGCACGCAGGTCGCCGAGCCGTTGATGCCCATCTTGTGCTCGATGGAGGGCACGGTGACGTCGTTGTCCTCGCCGAGCGAGCCGTCGTCGTTCACGCGGATGCGCGGCACGATGAAGAGCGAGAGCCCCTTGGTGCCGGGCGGCGCGCCGTCGACGCGCGCGAGCACGAGGTGGACGACGTTCTCGGCCATGTCGTGGTCGCCGCCGGAGATGTAGATCTTCGTGCCGGTGATCTCGTAGCGGCCGTCGCCGAGGCGCTTGGCCGCGGTGCGCGCGGCGCCGACGTCGCTGCCGGCCTGCGGCTCGGTGAGGCACATCGTGCCGCCCCACTTGCCGTGGAAGAGCGCGTGCACGAAGAGCTTCTTCTGGCGAGCGGTGCCGAAGTGCTCGATGACCTCGCCGGCGCCGTGCGCGAGCCCGGGGTACATGTTGAAGGCCGGGTTCGAGCCGCAGAGGAACTCCTCCACCGCGCACCAGAGCATCTTGGGCGCGCCCTGTCCGTCGTACTCGGGGTCGACGGCGAGCGCCTTCCAGCCCGCCTCGCGCAGCTTGTCCCAGGCGTCGGCGAAGCCGGTGGGCGTCTTCACGCGGCCGCCCTCGATCCGGCAGCCCTCGCGATCGCCGACCGCGTTGAGCGGCCCGGTGACCTCGCAGGCGAACTTGTAGGACTCCTCGAGCACCATGTCGATTTCGTCGCGGCCCCAAGCATCGTAGGGCGCCTTGCCGAGCAGCTCGCCGAGGCCGAACTGTTCGAACATGAGAAACCGGAACTCGCGGAGATCGGCCTTGTAGCGGTTCTGCGGGGTGCTCGACACGGGGGGCCTCCTGGGGCGTGTGCGCGGGTGGCGCGGGCCCTACTTCGGTGGGGCTCCGCGGCTGCGACGGCAAGATGTTTCGCGTGCGAAGGATAGGGAGGTAGCACGACGCCGCGTCGCGTCAACGGCTCTGCGCAGGCCCCAGGTCACGGAAGTGACGGCGAAAGTCCTGCGCGGGCGCGGAGCGGCGGAGCGGAGGGAGGTGGCGAGGTGGTGAGGTGGCGAGGCGGCGAGGCGGGAGCTTGCCGGTTCAGCGAGCGCGGGCGGGGCGCCGGCGCAGGAGGCGCCCGAGGCCCGCGAGCCCGAGCAGGCCAGCGAAGGCGAAGTAGCCAGCGGGCTGAGCACCAGGCGAGCCCGCGAAGAGGCAGGAGCAGCTCGCCGAGGCCGTGGAGACGCCATCGCCGCCCCCACCTGCGCCGCCGGCGCCGCTCCCACCGCCACCGCCACCGCCGAGCGTCGGGTCGGCGTCGTCGACGAGGAAGCGCTCCCCCTCGGCCGAGCGCAAGACGACCGGGCGCGCGCGCACTGGCTTGCCGATGGGGATGTCGGCGAGCGCGCTCTCTTCGAGCGGCCTCGCGAGCGCGGGGTGGAAGTCCCAGGCGCGCGCGACCGCATCACTCTCGACGGGGCGGCGCACACCTCGGTCGATGAGCCACAGCGAGCCGTCGCTCGCGGAGACGACCAAACCGGGTGCGTCGTCGAGCGGCTCGCCATCGCTCAGCGTGCCGAGCACGCCGTCGGAGACCTCGATCTCGTCCCAGAAGCTGGAGAAGCGCCAGGCGTTCTTGGCGTCGAGGCCGCCGATCTCGCGGCGCACGCCGCTCGGCATCTCGAAGTTGCAGCTGAAGCTGCCCGGGCTCGCCTCGAGCTCGGCGAGTGGACCACCCGCGCCGGCATCGGCGTGGACCTCGACCGTGTGCTCGGCGCCGTCGAGCAGCGAGAGCGGCAGCCCGGTCGAGAAGCCGTGATCGCAGGAGCCCAGCGACTCGCAGAGATCGGGGCGGTTCTGGTCGGCGAGCACGGGGTGGCCGACCGTCTGCCCGCCCTCGGGCGAGCCGTCGAAGTAGAGGCGCACCTCGATCGGCGACTCGAGCTGCTCGGGCGCGGCGGCCCAGCCTCGGATCCCGTCGCAGGAGACCTCGTCGAGCGCGCCCTCTCCTGGCGGCGCGACCGGGCCGAGCAGCGCCTGGTACGAGGCGACGAGCGAGGTGTAGGGCGGCACGTAGACGGTGCCTACGTTCGCGACGCTCTGTCGGATGTTGAAGTGCAGGTGCACCGTGGTCGGTGTGCCGCCGAACTCGTTGGAGACCCTACCGAGTCGTTGCCCCTTCGTCACCTGCTGGTTGAGCGAGACCTGCACCGAGCCCATGTGCAGGTAGTCGTAGCGGGTGCCGTCGGGCGCGGTGACGTAGACGCTGTAGGAGCCGATGTTCGTGACGGTGCCCGCCGCGGAGGCCACGACCCAGTGCACGTCCTTCGTGCAGTCGGCGCCGCGGATGTCCTGGCCTTGGTGGCCGGTGCCCGAGGGGCAGAGCGGCATGTCCCAGGAGCGGCTCTCGCAGTAGTTGTCGTGCCACGGATAGCTGTAGTTCGCGGTCGCGCATTGCGAGCCGCTCGGGCCCTGCGAGCCGCCCGTACCCCAGACCTGCGAGTTCGCGAAGGCCGGCGCGGCCTCGATCGGGAAGCGCATGCCGGGCGCGTAGATGGTGTCGTCGGCGCGGCCGGTGCCGGAGCCGGGCACGAGCTGCCCGGGCGGCGCGTAGCTGAAGTCTTGAGCGGAGGCGGCGGCAGGCGCGAGGAGCGCCGACAGCGCGGTGGTCGCCCCGAAGGCGAGGCGGGCGTAGCGTCGAGCGCTCATCGTGCACCTCCCACTTCGAACGAACCACCGACGAAGACGAGCTCCTCGGCGAGCGCGCGCAGCGCGGCGTCGCTCTCGCAGCGAGGATCGTCGCCCGGGCGCGCGCACTCGAGCTCGAGCACGTAGGAGACGCCGTGCTCCGTCCACGTCGCGCTCCAGATGCCCTCGTTCTGGGTGATCCAGGCGTCGTGACCGCGCACGACGTCGCGCCCGAGCGCGGGCGGGACCTCGGCGTAGCGGTGCGCGATGCGGTTGGCCTGCAGGCTGATCGTGACGCCGTGCTGGCGATCCTCGGCCGGGATGGACACGGCGGTGTACTGGGCCGACGGCATGACGACGGCGCGCTCGAGCAGGCCGTCGCGCTTCGGCAAGAGGACCGGCAGGCGCGAGCGCGTGACGGCCTCGCGGGCGCCTTCGGAGAGCCGCGCGAGGCTCGCGGCGTCGATCGCGTCGCGCGGGGGCCAGCGCACCTCGGCGATCTCGAGCGTCTTCACCACGGGGCGCGCGAGCTGGCCCGGCGCGGCCTGAGCGGGCGCGGCCTGCGCGGGGGCAGCGAGCGGCTCGCGGGTGGGGTCACGGTCGCCGGTGCTCTCGGGGGCGTCGCAGGCCACGAGTGACACGAGCGACGCGGCCGCGAGGGCGCAGATCGAGGTCCTCATCGCGCTCAGCATGACCCTCGCGAGCCTCGGGCGGCAAGCCTCGCGCGCACGGTCCGCGAGCGTCGGTGCGAAGCGGGGCGGATCCATGGAGCCCCAGGGGCTCGGAGCGCGCCGGAGGCGGCGCGGGCGCGACGGAGCTGACGATGGCGCGACGAGGCGCGGCTCAAGGCACGAGCGAGCGCTTGCAGGCCGAGACGATGCGGTCCTCGGCGCCGACGAGCTTGGCCGTGCGGCTCTGACTGAGCTTGCTCGCCTCGAGCATGCAGGGCAGGCCGGAGGGGAGCGCGTCGATCGCGCGCGTGACGCAGCGGTGCGCGATCTCGTGGCGCGCCGAGAGGATCCGATCGAGCAGGACCTCGGGCGCGAAGTCGGGCACGAGCACCTCCTCGAGCGCGGCGCAGAGCGCGTCGCTCTCGCCCAAGCGCGCGAGCGTGGCGACGTCGCGCAGCTTCGCTTCGTTCGGGTGCGCGACCGGCTCGTAGGGCGCCGCGAGCACCGAGGCGTCGGCCGCGAGCGCGCCCACGCCGGCGACGACGACGCCGGCGAAGGAGGCCCACGCGCCCACGACCTGTCCGCGCGTGACCTGCGCCGAGGGCTCGCTGCCCGCGGCGAGGTGCTTCGCCTCCTCGAGCGCGCGTCTGCGAGCGCCGATCACGCGGTAGACGCCCCAGGCCCCGAGCGCGACGCCGACGAAGCCGGAGAGCGCGAGCCAGGCGCCGAGCCGCGCGTCTCCCGTGGCGACCGAGACACGCCAGGCGGCGAGCGCGGCCGGGTCTTCGGCGGCGTCGAGGCCGGCGGCGCGGATCGCGAGGCGCGCGCCGAGGCCGCCGATGCCGAGGGCGAGCGCGCCGAGCAGCGAGGCGAGCACCACGACGCCGAGGGCGCGCGGGCGCTCTCGGCCGAGCACGAAGCCGAGGCCGGCGACGAGCACGGAGAGCGTGGCGGTGAAGAGCGCGAGGAAACCCGTGACGCCGGAGGCTGCGACCGTCTGGGTGCCGTAGCTGAGCAGGGCGGGAACGCCGAGCGCGAGCACCACCGTCGCTACACCGACGATCTTCGCGCGCAGGCTGCGCTTCTTGGTGGCGAGGCTCGGCGGCGGCGGCGCGACGTGCGCGAGCTCGTCGCCCGCGGCGCCGGGCACGTCGACGCGCTCGTTCGCGCCCGGGTCGACGCCCCGCGCGGGCGCCTCGGCGACGCTCGACGGCTCGTGTGGCTTGTTGCTCATGGGGAAGGCCCTCCTAGCACGCGAGCGGGAAGCGCCGCTCGGTGCAGCCGTAGGCGTTGGGGACGAGCTCGATCACCGTGTGCAGCGGCATCGGCAGGTGCGGACACTCCTTGGGTGGGGTGTCCATGAGGTAGGCGTAGAGCGCGCGCAGGATGCCTTGGTGGCCGACGATGAGGATCGGCAGCTCGTGGCGCTCGATCTCGAGGATGACCGGATCGAGGCGCTGGATGACATCGACGTAAGACTCGCCGCGCGGGTAGCGGTAGCCGAGCTTGTCGCTCGTGCGCGCGGCGAACTCGTCCGGGAAGCGGCGTCGGATCTCCGCGTAGGTCATGCCGTCGCACTCGCCCGCGTCGATCTCGTCGAGCGCGCGGTAGGCCGTGGGCTGCTCGGGCAGGAGCTCGGCCGTCTGCATCGTGCGCTTGAGGCGGCTCGTCCACACCGTGATGGGCTCCTCGCCGCGGCGCGTGTCCATGAAGGCGGCGAGCGACTTCGCGAAGGCGCGCCCCCGCGGGCTGAGATCGCTGTCGCCGCCCACGCGGTCCTCGACGTTGAAGACGCTCTCACCGTGGCGCACCAGCCACACGGTGCGCCTTCGGGTGCGCAGGTTCATGAGGAAGACGACCGCGCGCGAGAGGATCGTGCCGTCGATGCCGTGCACGACGACCTTCTGGCCCTCGCCGACGAGCTTCACGTAGCGGCCCTCGTCGTCGCCGACCGACTCGTAGACGCGCGCGTAGTGCTCGATGCGCTGGAGGAAGTCGGCGACCGCGGCCTCGGGATCGGCCTCGGCGTAGTCGGGTGAGTGCAGCTTCGTCTCGCGCACGTTGCGATCGACGACGGCGGGGTCGTCGCAGATCGTCTCGACGAAGACGACCTCGAGTCCGGCTCGCTGGCAGGCCTCTCGCACCCAGGCGCGGCGCTCGCGCGTGGAGTTGGTCGCGTCGTAGAGCGCGATCTGCCCACCCGACTGCATCCAGCTCCGCATGTCGGCGAGCGCGAGCTCGGCGACGCGGCGGCGCTCACGCGAGCCCTCGAGGTTCTCCGGGTCGAAGAAATCGTGGCTCTTCTGCGCGCCGACGAGCTCGCGTCGGTAGGCGCCGACGTTGAACACCCGCGTCTCGTGCCCACGCCAGCGCAGGTAACGCGCGAGCTTACGCGCGATGTAGCTCTTGCCTCGCGCGGGCAGGCCCACCATCACGAGGACGATCTTCTGCTCCTTCGACGCGGCGGCGAGCACCTCTGGATGGTGCCTACACCCGCCCGGGGGAGGCAACTCGCGAGCGACGCGAGGGCTCGGCGCGCCGCAGCACGCCGCGCAACCGCGCCTCGTGCTGCTCAGACGTACCGCTCACCCCGTTCGACGCGACAAGCGCGCGTGACTTCGGGGGCGATCGACTAGAGTGCGCGCCCGTGGCGACGGCTTCCCTCGGTTTCGTGAGCCGCCTCTGGTGGGCGTGGCTCTGCTTCTTCAAGATCCTGTTCGACGGCGTGTTCGCGTTCCGCGTGAGCCAGCTCGCGAGCGGGCGCGCCGCGGGCTCGATCGACGAGGGCCCGAGCTCGAGCGAGCCGAGGGCGCCGCGTGAGGCGCGCCGCCCCGATCGCGGTGAGCCCGTGCCCGCGAGCGACGCACCCACGCGGCGCGCGGGTGAGCACGAGGCCGCCGACACGCTGCGCGAGCCGGAGCCGGGCGCGGACACCGACCCGAGCGGGCCGCCGTCGGTGGTCGAGGTCGCGCAGCCGCGCCGAGGCAAGAAGCCGGAGCAGAGCACGACGCTGCGTTCGAGGCCCGCGCCGCGCCTGGAGGGCGGCTCCCGCGCGTCCTCGAGCGGCGAAGAAGACGCGCTCGCGCGGGGCCTGCGCCGCGAAGGCGCGCTGATCCTGCTCGAGCTCCTGCAGCGCGAGGGCAGGCTCGTCGACTTCCTCGAGCAGGACGTGCAGAGCTACTCCGACGAGGACGTGGGCGCAGCGGCGCGCGTCGTGCACGAGGGCTGCCGCAAGAGCCTGCGCGCGCACCTCGACGTGGAGCCCATCCGGAGCGAAGCAGAGGGCTCGGCGCTCACGCTCGAGTCCGGCTACGACGCCCGTGCGGTGAAGCTCGTCGGCGACGTGCGAGGCAGCGCGCCCTACCGCGGCAGCCTCCGGCACCGGGGCTGGCGCGCGAAGGAGCTCCGCCTGCCGGAGCCGGTCGAAGGTCACGACGCGAGCGTGCTCGCGATGGCGGAGGTGGAGCTGTGACACGACTCGTCGGCATCGATCTCGGCACCACGCACACGGCGCTCGCGCACGTCGACGCGGACGACGAGGCCGCGCGCCCGGAGCTCTTCGCCGCGCCGCAGTTCGTCGCGCGGGGCAAGCTCGAGGCGCGCACGCTGCTTCCGTCGTTCCTCTACTTCGCGCACGAGAGCGAGGGCCTGCTCCCCCTGCCCTGGGACGCCGAGCGCAGCTTCGCCGTCGGCGAGTACGCGCGCGCGCGCGGCGTCGAGGCGCCGAACCGGCTCGTCTCGAGCGCGAAGAGCTGGCTCTGCCACCCCGGCGTCGACCGGCGCAGCGGGCTGCTCCCGCAGGGCGCGCCCGAGGACATCGAGACGATCAGCCCCGTCGAGGCCTCTTACCGCTTCCTCGATCACCTCGCCGAGGCCTGGCTCGCCGAGAAGGGCGAGCCGCTCTCCGAGAGCGACATCGTGCTCACCGTGCCGGCCTCCTTCGACGCTTCGGCGCGCGACCTCACCGTGGAGGCCGCGCTCGCGGCCGGCCTCGAGAACCTCACCCTGCTCGAGGAGCCGCAGGCCGCGCTCTACGCGTGGATCGCCTCGCGTGGCGAGGCCTTCCGCAAGGAGCTCTCGGTCGGCGACGTGCTGCTCGTGATCGACGTGGGCGGCGGCACCACGGACTTCTCGGCGATCCGCGTCGGCGAGGAGGGCGGCAGCTACACGCTCGAGCGCGTCGCCGTCGGCGATCACATCCTGCTCGGCGGCGACAACATGGATCTCGCGCTCGCGCACCTCGCGCGACAGAAGCTCGAGGCCGACGGCAAAGAGGTCGATCGCCTGCAGATGGCCGCGCTCGTGCACGCCGCGCGCGGCGCGAAGGAGCGCTTGCTCGGCGACGCCTCGCTCGCGAGCGCGCCCATCGCGATCGCCGGGCGCGGATCGCAGCTCTTCGGCAACGCGCTGCGCACCGAGCTCAGCCAGGAGGAGGTCGCGCGCACGATCGTCGAGGGCTTCTTCCCGGTCGTGCCGCCGAGCGCGCGCGTGGTGCGCCGCGCCCGCGCGGGCCTCACGCAGCTCGGCCTGCCCTACGCGCAAGACGCCGCCGTCACGAGGCAGCTCGCGGAGTTCCTCTCCAAGCAGGCGGGCGCGATGGGTGACGGCGCCGCGATGCTCTACCCCACCTGCATCCTCTTCCACGGCGGCGTGATGAAGTCGCCGAGGCTCGCCGCGCGCCTCGTCGAGGTGCTCTCGGGCTGGTGCAGCGAGGCGGGGCGCCCCGCGCCGCGCGTGCTCGAGGGCGGCGATCTCGATCACGGCGTCGCCATCGGCGCAGCCCGCTACGCGCAGCTGCGCCACCAGAAGAGCGGCCTGCGCATCCGCGGCGGCACCGCGCGCGCCTACTACGTCGGCATCGAGGCCGCGGTGCCCGCCGTCCCGGGCATCGAGCCGCCGATCGTCGCGCTCTGCGTCGCGCCCTTCGGCATGGAAGAGGGCTCCCGCGCCGAGCTGCCGCCCGAGGAGCTCGGCGTGGTCGTCGGCGAGCCGGTGCGCTTCCGCTTCTTCGGCTCGACGGTGCGCCGGGACGACACGGCGGGGACCGAGCTCGATCGCTGGACCGAGACCGAGCTCGAGGAGCTGCCGCCGATCGAGATCACGCTGCCGCCGGAGGGGCGCCGCGAAGGCGACGTGGTGCCGGTGAGGCTGCAGGCGAGCGTGACCGAGATCGGCACGCTCGCGCTCGACGCGGTGCCGGTCGAGCCGCAGAGGCCCGACGAGCGCTTCCGCATCGAGCTCAGCGTGCGCGAGGGCTCGAACGCCTGAAGGAGCCTCTCGTGGGTGGAGCGCGGCACATCGTCGGGATCGACCTCGGGACCTCGAACACCGTGGTCGCGCACGCGACGCTCGAGGAGCCCTCGCCGCGCGTGCTGCCGATCGCGCAGCGCACGAGCGCCACCACGATCGAGCACGCCGCGCTGTTTCCCTCCTGCGCCTTCGCGACGCTCGACGGCGAGGCGCCGCCCGAGGCGAGCCTCGGCGAGCTCGACGTCTGGGTGCTCGGCGAGCTGGCCAAGCGGCGCGCGGCCGAGGTGCCCGGCCGCGCGATCAGCTCGTCGAAGAGCTGGCTGGGGCACGCCCGGGTCGATCGGCGCGCGGCGATCCTGCCCTGGGGCGGCGACGACGAGGCGCCGAAGCTCTCGCCGGTCGAGGTCGCGGCGCGCTTGCTCGAGCGCGTGCGCCTGAGCTGGCAAGCCGCGCACCCCGACGCGCCGCTCGCCGAACAGGAGCTGGTGCTCACCGTGCCAGCCTCCTTCGACGAGGTCGCGCGCGAGCTCACGCTCGAGGCCGCGAGGCGCGCGGGCCTCTCGCCGAGGCTGCTCGAGGAGCCGCAGGCCGCGTTCTACCGCGCCATGCACGAGGGCGCGCTCGCGCCGCTCGAGGCGCGCCTCGGCGTGGGCGAGCGCGCGCGCATCCTGGTCGTCGACGTCGGCGGTGGCACGACGGATCTGTCGCTGCTCGAGCTCGAGAAGCGCGACGGCTCGGCGCCGCTGCTCGAGCGCGTCGCCGTCGGCGCGCACCTCTTGCTCGGCGGCGACAACATGGACCTCGCGCTCGCGCACGCGCTCGAGCCTCGCCTCGTCGCGCCGCCCGACGAGCTCGACCCTCGCAGGTTCGCCGAGCTGGTGCTCGCCTGCCGCGCCGCGAAGGAGCGCTTGCTCGCGAAAGACGGCCCCGACGAGCTGCGCGTCTCGGTGCTCGGGCGCGGCAGCCAGCTGCTCGGAGGGCGTCTCTCGACCACGCTCGGGCGCGCCGAGGTCGAGTCGATCGTGCTCGACGGCTTCCTGCCGATCGTCGCGCCGGGCGAGCGCCCACCACGAGCGCGTGGTGGGCTCGTCGCCTTCGGCCTGCCCTACGAGCGCGACGTCGCGATCACCCGGCACCTCGCCGGCTTCGTCGCGCGCCACTTGCCGCCGGTCGCCCGGGTCGACGCGGTCTTGCTCAACGGCGGCGTCTTCCACGCCAGGCGCATCGCCGAGCGCGTGCTCGCGGCGCTCACCGCGCTCGGCGGCGCGCCACCGCTCGAGCTCTGCCACCCCGATCCGGATCTGGCCGTCGCGCTCGGCGCCGTGAGCTTCGGCCTCAGCCTGCACGGCCGAGGCGCACGCATCGGTGGCGGCGCGCCGCGCAGCTTCTACCTGGGCCTCGGCGGCGGCGCAGAGGGCAAGAAGCGCGCAGTGTGCGTCGTGCCGAAGGGCACGAGCGAGGGCCGGCGCCTGCGCCTCGACGAGCGCCCGCTCAAGCTGCTCGTCGGCACCCCTGCCCGCTTCGAGCTCTACACCTCCGATCGCGACACGGGGGCCACGCCGGGCCAGCTCGTCGACGTCGACGACGAGCTCGAGGAGCTGCCGCCGCTGCGCGCCGCCCTCGGCGACGAGCGCGGGCGCGGCAAGGAGCTCGACGTCGTACTCCACGCGGAGCTCTCGCCGGTGGGCACGCTCGAGCTCTACTGCGTCGAGCGCGCGCCGAGCCCCGGCGCCGAGCCGAGGCGCTTCCAGCTCAGCTTCGACCTGCGCGCCGAGTCGGCCGAGGCGAACCCCGAGCAGGCGCGCGCGGCCCGCCAGGCCAAGCCCGGCACCAAGCTCGACGAGGCGCTCGCCGAGATCGAGCGCGTCTACGGCAAGAGCGGAGAGTCGAGCGAGCGCGACGCGAAGAACCTCGTGCGCGAGCTCGAGCGCTTGCTCGGCGAGCGCGAGGGCTGGAGCGCCGACACCTCGCGCGCCCTGTGCGACGCCCTGCTCGCCGGGCAGCGCGGCAGGCGCAGGAGCGCGGATCACGAGCGCGTGTACTTCCAGCTGGTCGGCTTCTGTCTACGCCCTGGGCTCGGCGCGCCGGGCGACGAAGCGCGCGTCGCCAGGCTGGTGCCCGCGCTCGTCGAGCGGCTCGCCTTCCCCACGGAGGCACGCGGCTGGCAGCAGCTCTTCGTCTGCGCGCGGCGCGTCGCCGCCGGTCTCTCCGAGGCCTCGCAGCTCGAGCTGCGCGACCGCTTCGACGGCTTCGTGGCGCCACGCGAGGCGCAGCGCAAGAAGCCCAAGGGCCCGGCGCCGCTCTCGGAGAGCGATCTGTGGGATCTGCTCGCGAGCCTCGAGCGCGTGCCCGCTTCGAGGCGCAGCGAGCTCGGCGAGTGGATCCTCGAGCGCACCTGGACGAGCCGCGATCCGCGCTGGTGGGCCGCCATCGGCCGCCTCGGCGCGCGCGTCCCGAGCTACGCGAGCCTGCACCACGTCGTGCCCACGCGCGACGCCGAGCGCTGGCTCGACCAGCTGCTGCGCGACAAGTGGGCCGACCTGCCCACCGCCGCGCGCGCCGCGAGCGAGCTCGCGCGGCTGTCGGGTGATCGGGCGCGCGACGTCTCCGAGCGCGTGCGCGGCGAGGTCCTGCGTCGCCTCGAGCGTGAGCGGGCCGACGCGCGTCTCGTGCGCGTGGTGAGCGAGCTCGTGCCCGCAGACGAGCTCGACCTGCGCGCCTTCCTCGGCGAGCGCCTGCCCACGGGCCTGCGCCTCGGCTGAGCGGGCTCGGCTCGTCGTGGGCGCGCCGGTTCGTCGGCGCGCCTTTACGCCGCCTTCAACCCGGCAGCTTGGCGCGCTTGGGGATGACGACGATGCCTCCCTCGCTCACGAACCAGCGCTTCTTGTCGGCCTCGAGGTCGTAGCCGATCTCCGTGCCTGCCGGGATCTCCACGTCTTTGTCGATGATCGCGCGCCGCACGCGCGCGTGGCGGCCGATCTGCACGTTCTCGAAGAGCACGCACTCGTCGACCGAGCTGAAGCTGTTGATGCGGCAGCGCGGCCCGAGCACGGAGCGGTTGATGCGGCCACCCGAGATGATGCAGCCGTGCGACACGAGGCTCTCGGTCGCGACGCCGACGCGCGCGTTGGCCTCGTCGCGGAAGACGAACTTGGCGGGCGGGTCGTGGCTGAAGCCGGTGCGGATGGGCCAGCGGTTGTTGTAGAGGTTGAACTGAGGCTTCACGCTCACGAGGTCCATCTGGGCCTCGAAGTAGGCGTCGACGGTGCCGATGTCTCGCCAGTAGCCCGCGGTCGCGCCCTCCGGGTCTTCGCCGGGCACGCGGTTCTCGCGGTAGTCGTAGACGTAACAGCGCATGCCTTCGGCCACCATGCGCGGCACGATGTCGCGCCCGAAGTCGTGCGCGCTCGCCTCCACCGCGGCGTCGCGCGTGATCACGTCGGTGAGGCGCGAGGTGCGGAAGATGTAGTTGCCCATCGAGGCGAGACACATGCCGGGCTTGCCCGGGATCTCGGGCGGGTCGGCGACCTTCTCGTGGAAGGCGAGGATGCGCCCCTCCGCGTCGACCTCGATGACCCCGAAGTCGCGCGCCTCGGCCTTGGGCACCGGGATGCCCGCGACGGTGATGTCGGCCTCCTTGTGCAGGTGCTCGAGCAGCATCTGCCGGACCTCCATCTTGTAGACGTGGTCGCCGCCGAAGATGCACACGTGGTTGGGATCCTCGTCCTGGATGACGTGCATGCACTGGAAGACGGCGTCGGCCGAGCCCTTGTACCAGCTCATCCCGGTGCGCTGCTGCGCGGGGATGGTCTCGATGTAGCTGTCGAGCATCGGCGACAGGCGCCAGGCGCGCGCGATGTGCTCCTCGAGCGAGGCGCTCTTGTACTGCGTGAGCACCTTGATGCGCGTGAGGCCCGAGTTGACGAAGTTCGACAAGACGATGTCGATGATTCGGTAGCGCCCTCCGAAGGGCACCGCGGGCTTCGCTCGGTCCGTCGTGAGAGGCCCGAGCCTCCGCCCCTCGCCCCCGGCGAGGATCATCACGAGGATGCGGGACACTTCGAAGGGCGCGTGCAGCAGGGTCTCTTCCATGACGCTCGAAAAGCCTACCCGCGCCCGCCCGCGAGGGCGAAGAAGCGGATCTCTTTACGTGCGTGCGGGCCCCTGGTAGCTCTTTGCGCCTCGACCACCCCGAGGAGAACGATGCGCGTGCTTCCCTACACCGCCCAGGCCGCCGTTTCCCCCGCCTCGAAGAGCAGCTCGCTGTCTCTTCGTCTCTCCCGCTCGGCTGGGGCGCTGCCCGTGTTGGCGATGCTCGCCCTGGGCGTGCTGGTCGGCTGCGGCGGCAACGAGCGCAAGTACGAGCCGAAGCCCGCGCCGAGCGGCAAGCAGGCCAACGTGCCGGCCGTGCCGACCCTCCCGCAGAAGAACAAGAAGGAGGGCGACGCCTACACGATCTGGGGCGCGACGCACGACCTCCGGAGCAAGGTCCACAACGAGTCGGTCAACGGGAAGAAGATCTCGCTGGTCGGTTACATCGTGAAGACCAACCTCGTGGAGTGCAAAGACGACACGAAGGCGGTCGACGAGGGCTGCACGCCGAAGTGCGCCGTGCACAAGGGCGGCAAGGCCGACCCGACCGACTGCCAGGCCCCGGTGCCGACCTTCTACATAGCCGACTCGAAGGACGAGCAGAAGGACGTCGTCGCCGTGATGGGTTGGGCCTCCAACTACGCGCAGATCTACGACACGATCGAAGAGATCGACAAGCAGCCGAACGAAGAGAAGGCGAAGGCCGTGAAGATCGACGACGTGCTCTGGGGCGTGTCGATCCCGAACCCGCTGCCGGCCGTCGGCGCCAAGGTGAAGGTCACCGGCACCTACGGCGTCACCTTCACGAAGGCGACGAGTGGCACGGCGGCGAACCCGAAGTACGGCATCATGACGGTCGAGACGGTCGAGTACCTCGAGCCTGCGCCCGAGCTCGCGAACTTGCCGGGCATGAAGCCCCGCAAGAAGAAGTGAGCCCCGAACGCCGAGCTGCCGCGGCGTCGCGACGGCTCGGCGCGGGTCCTCTCGTCGCCCTCCGCGCCAGCTAGCGTCGATGCCGCGCACGATCCTCGTCGGCGACGTGCACGGTTGCTCGCAGGAGCTGCGCGACCTGCTCCGCTGGGTCGGTTTCACGCCCGGCGATCGCCTCGTGATGGTCGGCGACCTCGTCGTGCGAGGGCCCGACCCGCACGGCGTCGTGGCGCTCTGTCGCAAGCTCGGCGCCCGCTGCGTGCGCGGCAACCACGAAGACCGTCTGCTGCGCTGGCGCGCGAGCCTGAGCACCGCCCAGCCCCTGCCCATCGGCTCGCTCACGCGCCGCACGGCCGAGCAGCTCAAGGAGTCCGACTGGGACTACCTCGACGCCCTGCCGCTGCGCATCTTCCTGGAGGAGCACGACCTCTGGGTCGTGCACGCCGGCATCGATCCCCGGCGTACGCTGCTCGAGCAGGAGCCGCGCACGCTCATGTACGTGCGCTCGATCGACGCGCTCGGCGAGCCGCGCGAGACACGCGCCGAGCGCTCCTGGGCCCAGCACTACCACGGCAAGAAGCACATCGTCTTCGGGCACAACGCCCAGGACGAGCCCGAGATCGCTCCCCGCGCCACGGGGCTCGACACGAGCTGCGTCTACGGCGGGCGCCTCACCGCGATGGTCCTGCGCGCCGGCGAGCGCGTGCCCGACGATCCCCGCGAGCGCCTCGCCACGCTCGTGAGCGTGCCCGCCCACCGGGCCTACGTGGCCCGCCGCGCGAAGCCGCTCGACGCCGGGCCCTGAGCGAGCACCGAGCCGGCGCGGCGAGCGCCGGGCTTCGAGGGCGCTTGGCCGGGGCGGAGCGCGCGAGTAGCCTCAGCGCATGTCCCTGAGCACGAGCCCGCGACGCTTCGCGTGGTTCTTCGCCACCGCCCTGCTCGTCGGCCTCGTCAGCCCCACCGAGGGAGAGGCGCGCCCGCGGCCGCTCCGCTACGCGCAGAACGCGGCGCCCGCGAAGCCCTCGAGCACGCGCTCGCTGATCGACCGCGCGCACGACATGTTCGACGACCAGCGCTACGAGGAGTCGATCCAGACGCTCTCGGGTGCGCTCGTGCGCCCCGGCACCTCGAAGCCCGAGCGCGTCGAGGTCTACAAGCTGCTCGCCTTCAACTACATCACGCTCAACAAGACCGAGGAGGCCGACAGCGCCGTGCGCGCGCTGCTCGTGCTCGACGAGTCCTACGAGCTGCCGAAGTCGGAGTCCCCGAGGTTCCGCGACTTCTTCGGCAAGACGCGCGCCGCGTGGGAGGCCGAGGGCAAGCCCGGCACCGAGGCCTCGGGCACGCCGCTCGTCGAGGGCAAGGCGGTGAAGCTCGTGCACACGCCCATGGCGCAGGTCGCGCCGGGTACGGCGATCAACGTCGAAGGCAAGATCGACGACCCCGACGGTCGCGTCGTGCGCGTCGACATCGCCTATCGCGCCGGCGCGAAGGGCAAGTTCACCACGAAGCCGCTCGTCTTCTCGATGGGCGCCTTCCGCGGGCAGATCCCGTCGTCGGTCGTGAGCCCGCCGCTCGTCGAGTACTACCTGCTGGCCTACGACGAAGGCGGCCTGCCGGTGAGCGGTCGCGGCGACGCCGACGCCCCGCTTCGCGTCGCCGTGCCGAGTGACGACGACGGCGGCGTGCTCGCGAGCCCCTGGTTCTGGATCCCTGTCGGAGCGGTCGTCGTCGGCGGCGCCATCCTCACCGCGGTCGTCGCCTCGAGCGGCGGCGGCACCGGTGGTGGTGGTGGCGGCACGAGCAACTCCACCGTCCGCATCAACGTCGGCGAGTAGACCCACCATGAACGCAGCTGTCGAAGCCGCGGCCGAGGAGCCGCGCTACCCCTACGTGCACGTGCTCACCGACGCCGAGCAGGCCGATCTGCTCTCGACCCTGCTCTTCGGCCTCGGCGCGACGGGCGTGGAGGAGCGCGACGACACGACCTACATCAAGGGGCCCGGCGGCGGGCGCGTGGTGCTCGTCGCGAGCTTCGACGAGCGCGCGGAGGCCGAAGAGGCCATCGCTTCGTTGCGCGAGCACGACGAGAGCATCGACGCGAGCCTGCACGAGGTCGTGGGCGACGCCTGGCGCGACGCGTGGAAGGAGCACTACGAGCCCTTCGCGCTGACGAAGCGGATCTGGGTGCGCCCGCCCTGGAAGGAGGCTCCTCCGGAGGCGAAGCTCGTGCTGCACCTCGAGCCGGGGCGAGCCTTCGGCACGGGCCTGCACGCGACCACCTCGCTCGTGGCCGGGATCCTCGACGACTGCGCGGGCGACTACGCAGGCAAGCGCCTGCTCGACGCGGGCACGGGCAGCGGCATCCTCAGCTTCGTCGCCCTGCTCTCGGGCGCCGCGAGCGTGGTCGCCTTCGACGTCGATCCGGAGGCGATCGACGTCGTGCGTGAGAACGCCGAGCGCAACGGCATGAGCGAGCGTCTGGAGGCCTTCGCCGGCACAATCGACGACGTCTCGGGGCAGTTCCCCTGGGTCGTCGCCAACATCGAGTCGCGCATCCTCATGCCGATCGCCGAAGAGCTCATCGCGCGCGTCGAGCCAGGGGGGCACCTCGTGCTCTCGGGCATCTTGCTCGCGGAGGAGGCCTCGATGCGCGAGCGCTTCGAGTCTCTCTCGCGCAAGCTCCGGCTGGTCGAGGCGCGGCGCATGGAGACCGGCGGCGAGCGCGCCATCGACCGCGACGGTTGGGTCTCGCTGCACTACGAGGTCGTGGACTGAGGCGCGTTGCCCACGGAGGCGCGCTCGGGCGCCCGGGGCAGGAGCGCGGAGCGACGACGATGCGTGGCACGAGGCTCCCGCTCGAGTCGATGACGCGCGGCGAGCGCACGCTCGGCCGCGACGAGGCGCACTACCTCACGGTCGTGCGTCGCCTCGCCGAGGGAGATCGCTTCGTGGCCTTCGATCCGGACGCGGGGCTCGAGGCCGAGGCGCGCGTGCTGAGCGCCGAGCGCGGGCGCGTGGTGGTCGAGCTCGACGAGCCGGTCGAGCCCGGCGCGATCCCGGGGCCGCGCGTCTGCTTGGTGCAGGCGGTGGGCAAGGGCGACAAGCTCGATCAGGTCGCGCGCGACGCGACCGAGCTCGGGGTCGACCGCATCGCGCCGGCGATCGCCTCGCGCAGCGTGGCGCGCCGCGACTCGGAAGCCTCGCGTGCCAGGCTGCGTCGCGTCGTCGTGGAGGCCTCGCGTCAGTGCGGGCGTGGTCGCGCGCCCACGCTCGATCCGGCCCGGCCTCTCGCCGAGGTGCTCGCGAGCTGCGACGCCGAGAAGCGCCTCCTGCTGCACCCGGGGCGCGGGCGCCCGATCGGCCGGGCGCTCGAGCGGCTCGGCGGCTTGGCCTCGCTCGCGATCGCGGTCGGCCCGGAGGGAGGCTTCGACGAGGAGGAGCTCGCGGCCGCGGAGGCCGCAGGCTTCGAGATCGTGCACCTCGGGCCGCTGGTGTTGCGCACCGAGACCGTCGCCGCCGCCGTGCTCGGCGCCATCCGGGTGCTCTCCGAGCTCCGCTGAGCTGCCGGGAGCGTGATAGCTTCCCGGTCGGTGCAAGAGGAGCCGGTCGACGTCGCCGCCGACGAGCCCAGCGCCGACGAGGAGCTGGGGAGCTACGTCGTCTTCGACGAGATCGCGTCGGGCGGCATGGCGACGGTGCACCTCGGCTGGCTCGAGACGCCGAGCGGCGGGCGCTTCGTGGCCATCAAACGCATGCACGAGCACTACGCGCGCGACCCGGACTTCACCTCGATGTTCCTCGACGAGGTGATGCTCTGCACGCGCATCCGGCACCCGAACGTCGTCTCGACGATCGACGTCGCGCAGGAGGACGGCGAGCTCGAGCTCGTGCTCGAGCTGGTCGAGGGCGAGAGCCTCTCGCGCCTCACGAAGAGCCTCGCCGCGCGCAAGGAGCGGGTCCCCCAGGGCATCGCCTCGCGCATCGTCATCGATCTGTTGCGCGGGCTGCACGCGGCACACGAGGCGACGAACGCCGCGGGCGAGCCGCTCTCGCTCGTGCACCGCGACGTGTCGCCGCACAACGTGATGGTCGGCATCGACGGCGTCTCCAAGGTGCTCGACTTCGGCGTCGCGAAGGCGAGCGGGCGCATGCAGCAGACCCAGAAGGGTCAGCTCAAGGGCAAGCTCTCGTACATGTCGCCCGAACAGGCGCGCGGTCGCGCGGTCGATCGCCGCAGCGACGTCTTCGCCGCCGGCGTGGTGCTCTGGGAGCTGCTCACCGGCAAACGCCTCTTCGACGGCGACAACGAGGCGGCCATCCTCACGGCGCTGCTCGTCGACTCACCGTCCCCGCCCAGCAAGCTCGACGCGCGCCTCGCGCCGCTCGACGCGCTCGTGATGCGCTCGCTCGCGGTCGACCCGGAGGAGCGCTACGCGACCGCGCAGGCGATGGCCGAAGCGGTCGAGCAGGCGATGCCGCCGGCCTCGCCCGCCGAGGTCGGCGCCTGGGTGCAGCGCGAGGCGCGCCTCGGGCTCGCGAAACGCTCGGCGACGATGCGCCGCGCGCGTGCGCGCATCGACGCCGCGCCGAACCTCGAGGCCGCCGCGCAGCGTCACCACGCGCCGGGCACCGTGCCGCCGCCGGCCGCGCCCCGCCCGCTCCACGCGCCCTCGCAGCGTCCCGCCGCTCGGCCGCTGCACGCCGGCGTCGCCGCTGGCCGGCCCACCGTGGGCGGCCCTGCCGCCGACGAAGCCACGATGATCCTCGATCGACCGGAGCCGGCACCGAGCGAGGAGGTCGAGCTCTTCGACGCCCCGAGCACCACCACCTCGCCGGACAGACTGTCAGCCCCGCTCGCGCCCGCCGTCGCGCCGAGCCCGGACGGCCCCGCGAACCTCGGCCTGGCGCTCCGTCCTCCCGCCCCCGCGCCGCTGCCGCCGGTACCGCTCCCGCCACCGCCAGCGGCCTCCCCGCCTACCGCCGAGCCACCGGCGAGCCTGCCCGCGTTCAGTCCCCCGCCCGGCTTCGGGCTCAGGCCGCCGCTCCCATCACCGGGCGTCGCCGAGAGCTCGCCCAGCTGGTCCGGGCTGAGCGCCTCCCCCGCGCCTCCTCCGTCCTCGCTGGGCGCCCGCCCACCGCTCGCCTCGAGCGCGCCCGCCTCGGAGCGCTTCGATCCGACGCCGAGGACGCTCGCGTCGCAGGCGCCGTCGATCGCCGACGGCGCAGAGCTCCCTCCCCCCCTCGACGCCCAGCAGCTTCTCCGCCTGCAGCGCGTGGGCGCGGTGGCCTTCGCCGTCTCCGCCGGCGTCGCGCTCGTGCTCGTGCTCTCGGTGGGTCGTTCGTCCGGCGATACGAAGGCCGGCGCCTCCCGCGTGCGTCCACACGTCAGCGCGGCCGTCTCCCGCGCGGAAGCGCGATCCTTCGAGGGTCCGAGCGCCGCCGCTCGAGGGAGCGCTCCCTCGAGCCCGACGCCGGCCACCCGACCCCGGGCGCTGGGTCGCTGAGCGCGGCCCCGCCGAGGGCTGGACCCAGGAGCTCGGCGCGCTCGAGCCTCGAGCCACGCATCGGAGCTGACGCGCGAGCGATTGCCAATTTGTCAGGGCCGCGCCGACACCTCCGGGCAGCCTCGACAGCTTGTCGCGGCCTGGGCCTGGGCTGCCCGTAGGCCCCGAGAAAGCCGCGAATTCTGGGCCCTTCGGGGTGGGCATCGATCTTGCTCGCGAGGTCTCGGACCTCCAGCTCGCCGTGCCCACCATGCCGAACCTGCTCGACCGCTACCGCCAAGCTTCCCTCGCCCGACGCACCCTGCTCAGCGTCGGCGCCTCCGCGATGCTCACCGCCGGCTTCCTCGGCGCGGTCTCGCTGGGCCTCGAGCTCGCCAGCGCCGGGCTGCGCACCGACACCGCAGCTGCGAGCGCCGACGAAGAAACGCTTGCCACGGACGTGAGAGCAAGCGAATCGGGCGTGGGTGCTGGCCCGGTGTCCAGGAGTCCGGTGAGCCGGCGCTCCGGCGCAGGCGCGAGCTCCAAGCTCGTCGCCCAGAACGGCAGGGGCGACGAGGGGCGGCGAGCGCCGCCCGAGGGTGGTCGAGGAGACGAATGACGATGAAGCGAATCTCGAGGCCCCGCAGCGTTCGACCGAGCGTCGGCCTCCTCGCCATGTCGGTCGCGCTCTGCACGTCGGTGGCGTCCTTCGACGCCAACGCGCAGGTCGCGCCGCGCAACAAGCCCGTGCTGCGCACGCCGAAGGCCCTCGAGCGCGCCGCGAACCCGCCTGCCGCGGGTGCGACGACGCCGGCACAGGGCACGGCGCCCGGCGCCGCGGGTGGCGCGCCGGGAGCGGCGGGTGGCGCGGCTGCTCCGGGAGCGGCGGGTGGCGCGGCGGGCCAGCCCGCGGGCGGCGACCCGATGGCCAACGTGCAGCAGGCCCAGCGTGAGATCGAGTTCCGCCCGAAGGGCGGCGACTACATGGTGTCGTTCAACCTCGACGACGCCGATCTGCCCGAGCTGGTGAAGGCCATCAGCAACATCACGGGCAGGCGCTTCATCTACGGGAGCAAGCTCCGTCAGATCAAGGCGACCGTCTACTCACCCGAGAAGGTCAGCGCCGCGGAGGCCTACAACGCCTTCCTCGCGATCCTCGAGTCGAACGGCATGACGGTCATCCCGCACGGCCAGTTCCTGAAGATCGTCGAGACCCAGGGCGCCGTCACGCAGACGACGCCGATCTACGGCACGGCCACGCCCGTCCCGGCCGAAGACCGTTTCGTCACGCGCCTCTACCGGCTGCAGAGCGTCGACGCCCAAGAGGTCGCCGGCGTGCTCAACAACTTCAAGTCGAAGGACGGCAACATCACCGTCTACCAGCCGGGCAACCTGCTGATCATCACCGAGACGGGCTCGAACACACGCCGCCTGCTGCGCATCATCGAGGAGATCGACGTCGGCTCGGCCGGTGACCAGCTCTGGGTCCAGCCCGTCTACAACGCCTCGGCGGCCGACGCGGCCACCAAGCTCAACGAGATCCTCGGTGGCGGTGGAGGCGGCGCGGGCGGCAAGGGCGGCAGCGGCTCAGTCATCGCCGACGAGCGCTCCAACTCGCTGATCATCACGGCCACCAAGGGCGACTACGAGAAGATCTTCGAGCTCATCAAGAACGTGGTCGACGTGCCCATGTCGGGCGACGACCAGATCCACGTCTTGCCGCTGCAGCACGCGCAGTGCGACGAGCTCTCGGGCACGCTCAACCAGCTGCTCGGCGGCGCGGGTGGCGCGCGCCCGGGCGCGGCCGGTGCGGCCGGTCGCCCTGCGACCGCTGCCCCGCGCCCGACCGCGGGTGGTGCAGCGGGTGTGACCGGCGGCGCCGACGAGATCTTCGAGGGCGCCGTGAAGGTCACCTGCGATCTCGCGACGAACTCGCTGCTCACGACCTCCTCGCTGCGCGACTACGCGCAGCTGCGCGCCGTCATCGACCGGCTCGACAAGCCCCGCCGCCAGGTCTTCATCGAGGCGGTCATCATGGATCTGAACGTGAGCCGCACGACCGACGTCGGCATCGGCTACCACGCGGGCGCGCCCTTCGACACCTCCGAGGGCCAGGGCGCCGTGTACGGCGGCAACAACGTGCTCACGAGCGTCGCGAGCATCCCGAGCGCCGACAAGCTGGGCGCGCTCGCGCTCGGCGTGCGCGGCCCCGAGATCGAGGGCACGCAGAACATCTTCGGCACCGGCCTCAGCATCCCCGGCCTCGGCGTCGTCTTGCACGCGCTCGCCACCGACGGCAGCTCCAACGTGCTCGCCACGCCGCACATCCTCGCCACCGACAACACGCCGGCGGAGATCAGCGTCGGGCAGAACGTGCCGCTGCAGACGAACCTCGGCGGCCTCGGCGCGCTCGCGGGCGCTGCGGGCGGCGCGGCCGGCGCGCTCGGCGGCCTCGGCGCGCTCGGCGGCCTCGCGGGTGGTTTCGCCGCCCCCAGGCAGGACGTCGGCACCAAGATCAGCGTCACCCCGCACATCAACGACTCGGATCAGGTGCGCCTCGATCTGCAGCAGGAGATCAGCGAGGTCGGCAGCTCCTCCGGCGCGCTCGGCGCGGTGTCGATCAACAAGCGCACCGCGAAGACGACGCTCGTGGTGCGCGACCAGCAGACGGTGGTCATCGGCGGCCTCATGCGCGATCAGGACTCCACCTCGGAGACCAAGGTCCCGGTGCTCGGCGACCTGCCGCTGCTCGGCTTCCTCTTCCGCCAGCAGGTCAAATCGAAGGCGAAGACGAACCTCCTGCTCGTGCTCACGCCCTACGTGGTGCGCGACCAAGACGACCTGCGCGCGATCTTCGAGCGCAAGATGCAGGAGCGACAGGAGTTCCTCGACCGCTACTTCGTCTTCTCGGACACCAACTGGGTCCCTCCGCAGGACTACTCGCGTGCGAACGGCCTGGTCGAGTCGATCCGCCAGGCGATGCTCGACGCCGACGAGCGCAAGCGCCTCGAGGAGGAGGCCCGCCCGGCGACGAAGCGCGAGCACGTGCCGGTCGAACCGATCGCGATGCCGACGGTCATGAGCGCGAAGAGCGCGGGCGGCGGAGGCACGGGCACCGCGCGCCAGGCCACGACCACCACGACCACGACGAACCCCGCCTCGACGCAGGGCACCGCGGCGCCCGCGCTCCGCCCCAACCCGGCGAGCACCGTGCAGCGAGGTCGCCTGCGCACGCCCGCCGCCCAGACGCCCTCGCGGGTGGAGAACTGAGGCCGGGCGCATGTCGGTCGTCGTCGCGCACAGTGAGCTCGTCGGGGAGATCCTCGTCCGACAGGGGGTCCTGCCGGCCGAGCGCCTGATCGGGCTCTTCGACTCCGTCCGCGAGAAGAACGTCCCGCTCACGGAGGTCATCGTCTCCAGCAAGGTCGCCGACGAGCGCGCGATCGCCGAGGCCCTCGCGCGCGAGTTCGACCTGCGCTTCGTGCCGAAGATCGACGTCGCCGCGATCCCCGACGAGGTCGCCGGGCGCATCCCGATCACCTACGCGAAGCAGCACCGCGTGCTGCCGCTCGCCGAAGACGAAGACTACGTCTACTGCGTCAGCGCCGACCCCTTCGACACCACCGCGGTCGACGATCTGCGCGCGCTCTTCCAGAAGCCGGTGCAGATGGCCGTCGCGCCCGGCGACGTCGTGGTCGACGCGATCAACCGCGTCTGGGAGCGCAAGGAGACGGCTGGCGGCGACCTCGAGGGCGACCAGGCGCTCGAGGAGGACGAGGTCGTCGACATCCTCGACTCCGACGACGAGGCGCCGATCATCGCGTGGGTCAACGGGCTCTTCGCCCAGGCCGTGCGCGAGCGCGCGAGCGACATCCACATCGAGCCGGAGGAGCGCGACGTCATCGTGCGTTTCCGGATCGACGGCGAGCTCTACATCGTCCGTAGGGCCTCCAAGCAGTTCATGGCCAAGATCATCGCTCGCGTGAAGATCATGGCCTCGCTGAACATCGCCGAGAAGCGCCTGCCGCAAGACGGCCGCATCACGCTCAAGATCGCCGGCAAGAGCGTCGACATCCGCGTGAGCACCGTGCCGACGAGCCGCGGCTTCGAGCGCATCGTCATGCGCATCCTGCAGAAGACGAGCGTGCTGCTCAGCCTCGAGGACCTCGGCTTCGCGCCGCGCGAGTACCGTCTGATGGACGTGCTCATCAACCGGCCCGACGGCATCATCCTCGTCACGGGCCCGACCGGCAGCGGCAAGACGACGACGCTCTACGCCTGCCTCAACCGGATCAACCACCCGAGCGTGAACATCCTCACGGCCGAGGACCCGGTCGAGTACGAGATCGGCGGCCTGCACCAGGTGCACGTGCAGTCGTCGATCGGGCTCACCTTCGCGAGCGCGCTGCGCGCCTTCCTCCGCCAAGACCCCGACGTCATCATGGTCGGCGAGATCCGTGATCGCGAGACGGCAGACATCGCGATCCACGCCTCGCTCACGGGCCACCTCGTGCTCTCCACGCTGCACACCAACGACGCCCCCGGCGCCGTGACGCGCCTCGTGGAGATGGAGATCGAGCCCTTCCTCGTGCGCTCGAGCGTCATCGGCGTGCTCGCGCAGCGCCTCGTGCGCATGCTCTGCCAGCAGTGCAAGGTGCCCTACACCCCGACGCAGTACGAGCTCACGCAGCTCGGGCTCGACCAGGCGCGCCTCGAGCAGAAGGCCCGCCGCGTGCTCGTGGGCCGCTACCAGCCGCACGAGATCGAGTACCGCTACATCGGCCAAGACATGCCCGACCCGCTCGTCTTCTACAAGCCGGGCGGCTGCGAGGCGTGCGGCCAGAAGGGCTACATCGGCCGGCGCGGCATCTACGAGCTCATGCTCGTCGACGACGTCGTGGGCCCGCTCATCCTGCGCAGCGCCGACGCGATGACCGTCAAGCGGGCGGCGCTGCACGCCGGCATGGACTCGCTGCGCGACGACGGCGCGCGCAAGGTGCTGATGGGTCTCACCACCGTGGAGGAGGTCCTCGCGGCGACGCAGGACGACGTCATCGTCGACGAATGAGCCGTCTGGTTTGGAGAGAGGTCGGTTCCAGGCTCGGTCGTTCCGAGCATTCCGGCACGCGGGGCAGAGCCGCCCGCGGGAAGTGAGCAGGGGTCGTGGCAGTCTTCGAGTACCGCGGAATCCTCATCGGATCGGGCAAGCCCACCAAGGGCGTGCGCGATGCCGAGAACGCGAAGGTGCTGCGCGCGCTGCTCAAGCGCGACGGCGTGCTGCTCACGGCCGCCACCGAGGAGACGAAGGCCAAGGAGAAGGCGAAGAAGGACATCAAGTTCCTGAGCTTCCTCGACAAACCGTCCGCGAGCGACATCGCCGTCACGACGCGGCAGCTCGCGACGCTCCTGCGCGCGGGCATCCCGCTCTTCGAGTCGCTCAACGCGCTCATCGATCAGGTCGAGAAGCCGGGCCTCAAGCGCGCGCTCACGAACGTGCGCGAGCAGGTGCGCGAGGGCCAGAGCTTCGCGAAGGCGCTCGAGGCGCACGGCACGATCTTCCCCCCGCTCTACGTGAACATGGTCCGCGCCGGCGAGGCCTCGGGCACGCTCGAGTCGGTCCTCGAGCGCCTCACGGCCTTCATGGAGAGCCAGGCGAAGCTGAAGGGCAAGGTCACCGCCGCGCTCGCCTACCCGATCCTCATGCTCATCATCGGCACCGTGCTCATCACCGTGCTGATGGTCGCCGTCGTGCCCAACCTGGTGACGACCTTCAAGTCGATGGACCAGGCGCTGCCCTGGTACACCGAGCTGCTCATCTTCACGAGCGGCGTGCTCGGCAACTACTGGTGGCTCCTGCTCGGGCTGGGCATCGCCTTCGTCATCGGCTTCCGCAAGTGGAAGGCCACGGTGAAGGGGCGCCTCGCCTGGGACAAGTTCACCCTGGGCGCGCCGATCTTCGGCTCGCTGCTGCTCATGCTGAGCATCGCGCGCTTCGCCCGCACGCTCGCCACGCTGCTCGCGGCGGGCGTCGCGCTGCTGCCGGCGATGGACATCGTGCGCAACGTGCTCGGCAACGCCGTGCTCGAGAAGGTCGTCGCCGACGCCATCGGCTCGATCCGCGAGGGCCAGAGCATCGCCGAGCCGCTCAAGCGCAGCGGCAGGTTCCCGCCGATCGTCACGCACATGATCGCCGTCGGCGAGAAGAGCGGCCAGCTCGAGTCGATGCTCGAGAGCGTCTCCGACGCCTACGACTCCGCCGTCGAGACCAAGGTGCAGGTGCTCACGAGCCTGCTCGAGCCCTTGATGATCGTCGTGATGGGCGGCGCGGTCGCCTTCATCGCCTTCTCGATCCTCATGCCCCTCATCCAGATGTCGAACTTCGCCGGCTGATGGAGCCCCAGGGAACATGCCGAAGCGCAGGCGACGTGAGCAGACGATCTTCTTCCCCTGGGAGCGCACCGGCTCCCTGGTGCGGCAGCTCGGCTTCGGTCGCGCCAAACCCTTCGTCTACGCGCTCGTCCTGCTCGCGCTCATGCTCGGCATCGCCGACCGTGAACGCCACGCGCTCGGCGTGCGCTCGACCCGCGCGACCCTCGGCGTCGTCGCGCGCGCGGTCGACGCCTACCGCGCCCACCACGAGGGGCGCTGCCCCTCGGAGGTCGCCGAGCTCTACGCGCGCGGCTACCTCTCCTTCGATCCGCTCGACGCCTGGGGCAGGCCACTCAGGCTCGTCTGTCCGGGCTTCGCGCGGCCGAACCGCTACGATCTCTCCAGCGACGGCCCCGACGGCATCTTCGGCGGGCTCGATCGCATCGAATGAAGACGATCTCCGAGGCACGAGCCTCCACCACGGAACGACGCCCCCCGTCCCGTGGTTCACCACCCAAGGGGAACACCCGCGACCGGAGCCAATGCGCATGAACGACATCCTCGATCGAAGCCTCCACACCGAGCTCGCGCGTAGGGCGCGGACCCGCCGCCGTGGCGTGACCCTCGTCGAGGTGCTCATCGTCGTCGCGATCATGGCGGTCATCTCCGGCGGCGCGACGCTGCTCATCTTCCCCCAGTTCAAGAAGGCGAAGATCCAAGCGGCGAAGGTCGGCGCGGAGGCCGTGAAGCAGGCGGCGGAGCTCTACCTCAACATGGACGCCGACACCGACGCCTGCCCCACCGTGCAGGATCTCATCCAGTCGAAGAAGCTCGACGCGAAGAAGACCGACGACCCGTGGAACAAGCCCTACCGCATCGTGTGCGGCGAGGGCGGCGAGCTGCGCGTCCACTCGAACGGCCCCGACGGCAAGGAGGGCACGCCCGACGACGTGCGCGACGACTTCAAGCCCTCGGACATCAAGCGCGTCGCCGAGCTCTGAGCGGCGCCCGCAGGAGCGAGCGCGCGAGCGCGTACCCACCACCATGACGAGCCTCGGCCTTTGCACCAACCGCGCCCCCGCGATCGCCCCGTTCGCCTGGGTTCGGCGTGCCTCGGCCGAGCCCTCGGGCGGGAGCGCGCGCCCCGGCCGAGGCGTCACGCTCGTCGAGGTGCTCATCACGGTGGCGCTCGTGGCGCTGCTCTCGGGCATCACGGTGCTCAGCATGGGCTCCGTCGGCTCGGCGAGGCTCAAGCGCGGCGCGACGCAGATCGGTGGCGCGGTGCGCATCGGCTACGCGCATGCCACGGCGAGCTCGAAGACGGTGCGGCTCGTCTTCGACTTCGACAACCAGAAGCTCCTGCTCGAGGAGAGCGACTCTCCTCACCTCGTGCGGCGCGACAAAGCCGGCGGGGCCGACGCAGCCACCGAGATCGAGAAGGCCGCGCAATCGGCCGCCGAGCAGGTGCAGGGCCAGCGCGCGCCGCGCGCAGCGTTCACTGCGGCGAAGGCCGTGGGCTTCCCGCCCGAGGGCAAGGAGCTGCCCCGCGGCATCCAGTTCTGGCAGGTCGAGACCGACCACCAAGACGAGCCCATCTACGAGGGGCGCGCCTACGTCTACTTCTTCCCCGGTGGTCAGACGCAGACGGCGTCGATCCAGCTGCGCATCTCGAACACCGACGAGAACGACGAGTCGGGCTTCATGAGCGTCGCCATCGCGCCGCTCACGGGCAAGACCCGCATCTACAAGGGTCGTCGCGCCATGCCGATGCCACGCGACGAGACCGAGGCCTCCGAGCGCATGGACACGGGGCCATGAGCGCGCCCTCGAAGGCACCCACGGGCTCGCCGCGCCGCTCTCGCACTCGCGCAGCGACGGCGGGTCGCGTCGCCACGAGCGCGTGGGCGCGGCGCGGCTTCACGCTGCTCGAGGTCATGGTCGCGGTCGCGATCCTGGGGCTCGGGCTCACGGCGATCCTCACGGCCCAGGCCGGCGCCTTCAAGAGCGTCGGCACGGCGAGGCTCACGAGCGAGGCCACGGGGCTCGCGCGCTGCCGCATGAGCGAGATCGAGTGGGAGCTCACGCAGAACGGCTTCCCGCTCGTCGACGCCATCGAGCAGGGCCCCTGCTGCGACATGCAGCTGCACCCGAAGCTCAGCTGCGTGTGGCGCATCGAGAAGCCCGAGTTCCCGGAGGCGAGCTACGGCGAGATGGATCTGAACGCCGAGCTCGACATGGGCTCGACGCCGGGCAGCGGCTCGACGGGCTCGAACTCGGCGGGCGCGCTCACGGCGATGGGCGCGCTGCCCGCGGGCGGCGGGCTCGACCTGCCGCAGAACGGCAGCGTCGGCGACATCGCCTCCTCGGTCATCGGCGCGGGCTCGGGCGACATGCTCGACAGCGTCACGTCGATGATGATGGGCATCGTCTACCCGGACCTGAAGGCCGCGTTCGAGGCCGGCTCGCGGCGCATCACCGTCACGGTGGTGTGGATGGAGGGCAACCAGGAGCGCTCGCTCGAGATCAGCCAGTGGGTGACGAGCGCGCGTCAGGCGGGCCTCGTGGGCGAGATCCCCACCGGCGAAGAGGGCGAGGAGGAGGAGAGCACCGGCAGCGGCAGGGGCACCGGCTCCACGGGCTCGGGCTCGAGCGGCAGCGGCCGCAGCAACCCGATGGACGCCTTCAGACCGCAGGGGCCACGCCGATGAGCCTCGCGCAAAGCCGAGACAGGGCGCGCGGCGCGCGGCGTCGAGGCATGACGCTGCTCGAGATCCTCGTCGGCGTCGGCATCCTGGCGCTCATCTCCAGCCTCGTCTACGGCGCCTTCGACGGCCTCGCGCGCTCACGCGAGGGCATGGAGCGCGCGACCGAACGCCACCACCAAGGTCGCACCGCGCTCGCGCGCATGTCGCGCGAGCTGTCGAGCGCCTTCATCTCGCTGCACCGCCCGCTCAACCTCGCGATGCAGAGCACCTCGACGCTCTTCGTGGGCCGCCGCGATCGCATCGACTTCACCTCCTTCTCGCACCGTCGCATCCGCTTCGGCACGCACGAGTCCGACCAGAACGAGCTGTCGTACTTCTTGTCGACCGACCCCGAGACGGGCGCGCTCGATCTGGTGCGCCGCGAGTCGCCCTACATCGACGCCGACCCGCGGCGAGGCGGCGTGGTGCAGGTGCTCGCGCACGACGTCGTCGACTTGCGCTTCGAGTACCTCGACCCGCTCACCAGCCAGTGGGTCGACACCTGGGACAGCACGCAGGCGACCGGGCAGCTCGATCGGCTCCCGCAGCAGGTGCGCGTGGAGCTCTGGCTGCGCAGGCGCGACCAGGATCCGCTGCAGATGATCACCAAGGTCGCCCTGCCGATGCAGGCGCCGCTCACCTTCGGGTTCACGCAATGAGCGCCAGCCCCTACCAGCGCGTGCGCGCGCGCATCGCCGCGAAGCGCGCGAAGCGCAAGCGAGGCGTCGCGCTCGTCATGGTGCTCGGCGCGCTCGTGGTGCTCACGGTGCTCGTCACCGATCTCACCGAGCAGTCGACCTCGACGCTGAGCGCCGCCCTCGCCGACCGCGACTCGATCCGCGCCGAGTACCACGCGAAGAGCGCCTTCAACCTCACGCGCCTGCTCATCGCCTCCGAGCCCACGATCCGCCGCGCGCTCGCCGGGCCGCTCGCGATCCTCACGCGCGGCAAACCCCCGCCGCAGATCCCGGTGTGGAAGTTCACCGACAAGGTGCTGGGCGCCTTCAACAGCGGTGACTCCGCGCTCGAGTTCCAGCGCCTGGCCGGCACCAACCCCGAGACCGGCAAGAACCTCGGCATCGAGGGCGGCAGCTTCGTCGTGAAGGTCGTCGACGAAGACTCGAAGATCAACGTCAACCTCGGCGCACGCGGCGATCCGATCTCGCGCAACCGCCTCGGCGCGCAGCTGCTCGGCCTGATGGGCCCGCCGCAGTACAACGAGATGTTCGAGGCGGCCGACCTCGACGGACAGGTCTCGAGCCGTCAGGCGATCTGCGGCGCGATCGTCGACTGGGCCGACCCGGACGAGACGCACTACCCCTGCGATCCCTTCGCGACCTCGGCCTCGGGCGAGGGCGGCCCGGAAGACAACTTCTACCAGCAGGTGGGGCTCTCGTACCTCCGGCGCAACGCGGCCTACAGCTCGCTCGAGGAGCTGCGCCTCGTGCGTGGCATGTCCGACGACTTCTGGGCGACCTTCGTCGACCCCGACCCGGCGAACCCCGACGCGCGCTCCATCACCGTCTGGGGCCGCGACCAGGTGAACATCCAGTCGGCGAGCCCGCTCACGATGCTCGGCATCGTCTGCGCGGGCGCACCCGAGTCGGGCGTCTGCATCGACCCGATGCAGACGCAGAGCTTCGTCATGGGCGTGACGCTGCTCAAGTCGATCATGCCGATGCTGCCGATGACGCCGAAGCAATTCGTGAGCGCGCTCCGCGGCCGCGGCCAGATCGGCCAGATCTTGGCGTCCGTCGGCATCGAGCCGGTCACCTTCAGCTCGCCGAAGGAGGTGGAGCGCATGCTCACCAACCAGAGCAAGATCTTCAGCATCTACGTCGACGGCGTGGTGCCCGGCCGCAAGCGCGAGACGCGCGTGAGGCTCCACGGCGTCGTCGACTTCCGCAACGCGGCCGAGATCGGCGAGACGCAGGCAGGGCTCGCCGGCCTGCTGCTCGGCGAGGACGGTACGGCCTCTCAGGCCGCATCGACCGGTGAGGTCGCACCCGAGGAGCTGGCAGCGGCGCTCGGCAGCGATCCCATGGGCGCCATCATCTACTACCGTCTGGAGTGACCCTTCTCACATGGCTCGTCTACTCGGCATCGACATCGCGGAGAGCGCAGTGCGCGTCGCCCTCTTGCGCTCGGCCTACCGACGCGTGGTCGTCGAGGCGCTCGTGGAGGTCTCCACCGCGCAGGCCACGGTGTCGGAGGCGATCGCCTCCGCGACCTCGGGCCTGCGCTTCGACGGCGCCGCCGTGGGCATGCCGGGCGAGTCGGTCTTCTATCGGCGCGTGGAGCTGCCGGCCACCGCGCAGCGCGAGATCGAGGCCGTGCTCGGCTTCGAGCTCGAGTCCAACGTGCCCTTCGAGCTCGAGGACGCCGTGCACGACCACGTGCAGCTGCGCCGCGCTGGCTCGGGCGGCGCGATCGAGGTCTTCGCCGCGATCGCGCAGCTGCCCGAGGTGCAGGCCCGCATCGATCTGGTGAAGGGCGGGCTCAAGCGCGAGCCCGAGCTCGTCGTGCCGGGCAGCGTCGCCTTCGCCGCGCTCACCGCGGTCGTGCCGGAGCTCGAGCAGGGGCTCGTGCGCCCGCCGGGCGCGCCCCCTCCTGGCGCAGGGGCCGAGGCGCCGGTCGAGCTCGTGCCCTCGGCGAGCGCGCCGGTGGCGGTGCTCGATCTCGGCGAGACGCGCAGCGAGGTGCTCGTGCTGGTGGCGGGTGAGCCCGCCTTCGCGCGCACGCTCTCGCGCGGCACGCAGGGCCTGCCCCAGAGCGCGCGCGCGCTCGGGCAGGAGCTGCGTCAGACCTTCGCCGCCTTCCGCGCACAGGGCGGCGACGCGCCGAGCGTGCTCTACCTCGCGGGCGCGGGCGCCTCGATCCACGGCGCGGAGAGCTTCCTGAGTGGCATGCTCGGCATGACGGTGCGCATCCTGCCGTCGATGAAGCTCGAGCTCGCGCCCCCGCCGAAGCCGGGCACCCCCCAGCAGGGCTACCCGGGCGTCACGGCCGATCGCGGCTCGGAGCTGCCTCGCTTCGCGAAGGCGATCGCGCTCGCGCTGGGCCTCGAGAACCGCGGGCGCGTGCTCGATCTGCGGCAGGGTCCGCTCGAGGTCGCGCGCAGCTACGCCTACTTCCGCGAGAAGCTGCCGCTGCTCTCCGGCCTCGCCGCGGTCATCGCCGTCTCCTTCGGCTTCAGCGTGGTCGCCGAGCTGCGCGCGCTCTCCACCGAGCGGGCTGGTCTCGACGAGCGCATGCGCGTCGCCACGCTCGAGGTGCTCGGCGAGGAGGTGATGGAGGTCGATCGCGCGGTCGAGCTGCTCGAGAAGGGGCCGCTCAGCGAAGACGACCCTCTGCCGAAGGTCGACGCCTTCGACCTCATGGTGCAGCTCTCGAAGGCCGTGCCGACCGACGTCGTGCACGACATCGCCGACTTCGACGTCGCGCGCGGCCACGCGATCATCCAGGGCGTCGTGCCCTCGGGCACCGACGCCCAGGCCACGGCCGACAAGATCGCGACCTCGCTGCGCGAGAACCCCTGCTTCCGCGACGTGAAGGTGCAGAAGACCGTGCAGTTCGGCCAGGACAAGCAGAAGTACATCCTCGAGCTCGACCTGCGCTGCGAGGACAAGGTCGCCGCGAAGAAGAAGCCCACCGACGCGCCCACCAAACCCAAGACCGAAGAAGGAGACGAGCCTTGAGCCTCTCCGATCGACTCAGCACGCTCGAGCCTCGCGAGCGCACCCTCCTGCTCGGCTTCGCGGCCGTGCTCGCCGCCGGCATCGTGCTCCTCGGGCCCGTCCTGCTCTTGCAGCGCGCCTCCGAGGCGCGCGACGAGAACCAGGCGATCCGCGATTTTCTCGAGCGGCTCGACGAGAACCGCGGAAAGCTCGAGCAACGGCGCGCCGAGCGCGACGCGCTGCTCGCGCGCTACGCGCAGAAGCTGCCCGTGCTCGCGACGATCGTGGAAGACGCCGCGAAGCAGAACGGGGTCGAGCTCGCCGAGAGCCAGAACCGCCCCGAGGTGCCCATCGGCAAGCGCTACGTCGAGCGCTCGGTGAGCGTGCGCATCCGCAAGGTGGGCCTGCTCGGGCTCGCCCGCACCATGGAGAAGGTCGCGAAGAGTCCTCACCCGGTGACGATCAGCCGCCTGAACATCAAACCCCGCGGAGGCGAGCCCGACAGCTACGACGTCGAGCTCGTCGTGGCGGGCTACGAGCGCAAGAACGACGCGCCTCCCAAGGCGGCAGCGGCCGGCACCGAGGAGCCGGCCAACGAGGAGTCCGAGCCTTGAGCCCCCGCATCGTCAGCATCGCCAAGGCGATGCTCTACCCGCTCTTCTATCTCTTCTGCCTCGTCATCGGGCTCGTGCTGAGCTTCCCCTGGGATCAGGTGAAGCACCGCATCGAAGCGGAGTTCGCCAAATCGCAGGCGCCGAAGGGCGCCGCCGCGTGGCGCCTCGAGATCGGCGAGCTCGACGGCTACTGGCTGAGCGGCGTCGAGATCCGCAGCGCGAAGCTCATCATCCCTCCGGACGAGGCCTCCTCCGCGAGCCCGACCGGCTCACCGGCGAGGTCGAGCGCGGCGGCGAAGAGCGCTGGCGACGCAGACGACGACGGCGAGGCCGACGCGCCCGCGGCCAAGGTCGCGGCGGGCCCCCGCGAGAGCACCGTCCTGCTCGAGGAGGGCCACGCGCGTGTGCGCCTCCTTCCGCTGCTCATCGGCCGGGTGCGCGTCGACTTCTCGATGAGCGTGCTCGGCGGCGAGATCAGCGGCACGGTGCCGGTCGGCGGAGGAGACTTCGAGCTCGAGCTCGAGGACGTCGACCTCGGGCAGCTCGCGCCGCTCGCCGACCTGGTCACCGTGCCCGTGCAGGGTGTGGCCTCGGGGCGCATGTCGCTCTCGGCGCCCGACGGCAAGTTCAGCAAGGCGGGCGGCGCGCTCGACCTCAGCGTGAAGAACGTCGTGCTCGGCGACGGCAAAGCCAAGCTCATGGGCAAGATGGCGCTGCCTCCCGCGGATCTCGGCACGCTCGAGATCGGCGCGACCGCGGCGGCCGGTGTGCTGCAGCTCGACAAGTTCGACGCGCAGGGCAAAGACGGCGAGGTCCACGGCGCGGGCACGGTGAAGCTGCGCCAGCCCTGGGACATGTCGATCGCCGACGTCTACCTGCGCTTCGGCTTCACCGACGCCTACCGCTCGACGAACGACAAGACGAAGGCGCTGCTCGGTGAGCCCGGGCAAGACTTCCCTCCTGCGCTCATCGACCAAGACAAGAAGATGAAGCGCGCCAAACGCAGCGACGGCCTCTACGGCTTCCGCATCCACGGCCGCGTGCGCTCGCTCAAGTTCGACCCGACCACCGCCGACGGCCCGAAGCCGAGCAAGACGCCCGCCTCGAACGCGGGCGGTGGCGACGACGGCGACGAGGCCGACGCAGACGCCGCGAAGGGCGCGCAGTTCAGCGCAGCCGGCAAACGCAAGACGCGCAAAGCAGCGCCCGCCACACCGAAGGCCCCCGCTGCGACGATCGAGCGCACGCCCGCGCCGCCCGCGCGGGAGGCGCCGAGCCCTTCGCCCGAGTCCTTGCTCCCGCCGCGCTTCGAGCCGCCCGCACCGCCGCCACCCGAGCCCGCTCCTCTGCCCGAGGCGCCACCTCCGCAGGAGCCCGCCCAAGAGGCTCCTCAGCCCGAGGGTGGCGCGCCTCCGCCTGGGGCCGAAGAGGCGCCGGTCCCGCAGTGAGCGCGCTCGGAGCTGCGCCCGGCCTGTGCTCCGCGGATCGCCGCGCGGCGCTCGTGTGGCTCGCGCTGCTCTGTCTCCCGCTCGCCGCGTTCGGTTGCGGCGCACCGGCCCAGGCCCAGGCCGACGCGCCGGTTCGGGCGGTCGAGCTGCCCACCCCACCGGCCCAAGGCCCCATGGAGCCCGGGCCGGCTCGGCCCACGGCGCGCGGGCTCGGCATCGGCGCCTACGCGCTCGGGCAGACGGAGGCGGAGCTCGTCGCGCTCGCGGGAGAGGCGCCGATCGTACGCACGCAGGAGGAGGAGGCCGAGCTGTGGCGGGGCGCCGGCTACGATCCCGAGGCCGAGGGCCCCTTCCTCGTCGGCTTCGATCACGTGCTCGAGTACGAGCAGGCCGACACGACCGAGCTCGAGGGACACGTGCCGCTCTTCAAGGCCTTCGTGCGCCGAGGCAAGGTGGTGGCGCTCACCTTCACCGCCTTCGGCGTGCGCCAGGACGCCGTGCTCGACGTGGGCATGCCGCCCTGCACCTTTCTCGGCCCGGAGGCGACGATCGCGCAGCGCTTCGGCCCCGCAGAGGCGATCGAGCCCTCGGGCGAAGGCCACGAGCACCTCTACCCGAGCCAAGGCGTGTCGGTGATCACCGAGAGCGGCAAGGTGCTCGTCATCCACTTACACGAGCCGCTCGGCCCCGGTGACGCGAGCAAGGTGAGAGGCCGCGTGCGCCCGGTCGCCGAACCAGAAGAGGACGCGCCCTAGCCTCGGAGAGGCCGCCTCGCTCGACCCGCCCGCGCTGCGGCGCTAGAGTCGCGGACAGCGATGGCAAAGCACCTCGACGACGAGCTCGCGAAGGCCCTGGCCGACTCCGACGACGTGGCCGAAGACGTCGCGGTCGTGGCGGCTGCACCCGCGGCGAGCCCTGGCGCGCCACGCAGCAAGGGCAACCTCGTCTTGCTCGCCGCGCTGCTCGCGATCGGTGGCGGCCTCGTCGCGCTGTTCCTCGTCGGCTTCAAGGAGGCGGCGATCTACGCGCTGCCGACCGATCAGGCGGTGGCGCGCGCGGGTGAGCTCGCGGGCCGCAAGCTGCGCGTCGACGGCGAGCTCGTGCCGGGCACGCTCGCGAAACGCGACCAGCCCTGCGAGTTCCGCTTCCGCATGCAGTCCGAGGGCAAGGAGCTCGCCGTGCGCTATCCGCAGTGCGTGATCCCCGACACCTTCCGCGATCGCCCCGAGGGAGGCGTGATGGTCACCGTCGAGGGGCAGCTCTCGAAGGACGGAGGCTTCGACGCCACGCTCGTGATGGCGAAGTGCACCTCCAAGTACGATCCGGCGACGCACGAGATCCAGATGCCCGACGGGCCGACGAAGCCGCCGGCGGCTTACCCCGCCGCGCCCGCTGGCAGCGAGGCCGGCGAGGAGATCATCCGCTGAGCGCGGAGGTCGAGCCGCGGGCTCGGCGCCCGCGCGCACGACGCAGCGCGGTCGTCTCGAATCCCGGGCGCGCTGCGCTCCTCGCACTGCCGCTGCTCGGCGCCGCCTGCTCGGCCTCGCCGCCCGCGTCGAGTCGCCAGCCCGGCCCCAGCGAGCAGGCCGGGCCGTCCGACGCCGGCGCGGTCGTCGCGACCTCGCTGCCCGAGGCCCTCGAGCGCATCCCTCTCGGCGAGCCGACCCGCACCGCGCTGCCCGTCTCGCTCTTCGCGATCCGCGGCGCAGACGCGGTGCTCGCCGTGGCCGACGCCGCCGACGAGGCGCCACCGATCGCGAGCAGCGCGGCGAGCAAGACGAGGTTGCCC